>Ga0137459_1000405_pt1 | contig 15482 bp, 10 predicted proteins | sample EasRivERMGT700_2_FD_104908 | JGI IMG/M metagenome (GOLD analysis project Ga0137459, IMG submission 104908) | Soil microbial communities from meander-bound floodplain in the East River, Colorado, USA - East River MetaG ERMGT700_2 | ecosystem: Environmental > Terrestrial > Soil > Floodplain ...
GCCCCGCGCGCTGCTCGCGCTGCCGTACGCCGCGTACGCCGCGACGCTCGACGCCGCGCGGCTGCCCGCCGATCTACCGGCGATCTTCGAGGTCGGCCACGGCGATCCGCTGGCGCCCGAGAGCGCCGTCAGCGTCGTGACCGCGGGCGCGGCGTGGCGGATCGCCGACGCTCGCAGCGCGGTGGTGTACTATCTGGCGCGCGCGGCGGCCGACCCGGCGAGCATCGTGGTGACGGTGATGCCGCGGCTGTGGACCGTGCTGGTCGACGGCGATCGCGTGACGCTGTTCGCCGACGGCGGCCGGGTGCTGTCCTACCGCCGGACCGCCGGCCCGATCACCGGCGCGCCGGGCGTCGTCGCGAGCGACGCGGTCGGGTTCGATGACCTCGTCGTGTTCGCCGGGCAGCGGGTCGAGCTCGACTTCCACGACGGCGCCGGGCAGACCCAGCAGCAGCAGGTGGTCAGCGGCGACCGCGTGATCGCCACCGCGACGATCATCGACTCGCTCGGCCGCGCCGCGGTCACCAGCCAGTCGGCGGAGCTCGTGCCGGGCGATCCCGCCTGGCTGGTCTACACACCGGCGCTCGCGACCTTCGACTGGCACACCCTCGCGATGACCGGCATCGTCGCGGACCAGAACCCCGAGTCGGGCGCGTATGCCTACGCGCGCTCGCGGTTCGAGGCCTCGCCGCTCGGCCGCCTCGTCGAGCTCGGCCTGCCGGGCGCGGACTTCGCGATCACCGGATCGAACCCGCACACCACGCTGATCAAGTACGGCCTGTCCGATGGCGCGTGGGGCTACGCCGCGGGGCGGTTCTTCGCGCGCACGCAGCTCGACCCCGACGGCGTCACGTCGACCGTGCTCACCGATCTCGACGGGAACGTCGTGGCCGTCGGCGAGCTCGCCGCGGCGCCCGCGCAGTGGAACGTCACCCGGCGCACCTTCGACCCTGCGGGGCGGCTCGTCACGGTCGATCACCCGGCCGGGACCCAGGATCGCTTCACCTACGACTTCGTCGGCCAGCTCGCGTCATCGCGCTACGCCGCCGAGGCCGCGCCCGCGCTCTACGCCTACGACGGCGCCGGCCGGCTGCGGTTCACCCGGCCGCCGAACGGCGCCGGGGCGACGCCGTACTACCGCTTCACCAAGTTCGATGCGCTGTCGCGGATCGTCGAGCAAGGCGCGTACGCGCACGCCTGGTCCGAGCTGTCGGCCGACGACCCTGCCGCGCCGCCCGCCGGGCCCACGACGACGGTGACCTACGACGGGCTCGCGCGCGGCGACCTGCTGGGGCTCGGCCGCGTCGTCGAGGCGACCAGCCAGAACGAGGTGACCGGGCCCAACCAGAGCGACGCGTTCGTCGCGGTCGAGCGCTACGAGTACGACCTCGCGGGCGATCCGGTGCGCACCACGCTGCGCGTCGACGCGTTCGGGGCGGTCGACCACGTCGTGACGACCGCGTACGGCAACCTCGGCGAGGTGACCCGCGTGGTGTACCCGGCGCGCGACGGCAGCGCGGGGACGACGGTCGAGTACGGTTACGATCCCGCCGGGCGGGTCTCGACGCTCACCGTCGATGGCCGCGCCTACGTCACCTACCGCTACGGCATCAACGGCAAGCTCGCCGGCGAGACCCTGCACGGCGCGGCGGCCGACTTCCAGCGGGCCCACCGGTGGAACCCACCGGGCTGGCAGACCGCCACCACGGATCCGATCTTCGCCGAGACGATCGACTACACCGCGGGGCGCGCCGGCGACGGCGGCGGCTACTACAACGGCTCGCCGGCGCGGATCACGACGCAGGCGCGCGGCGCGCGGCCGCTCACCGTGCGGAGGTTCGCGTACGATCTGCTGGGCCGGCTGACCACGGTGGACGACGGCGCGGCGGCGGTCGGCTACGGCTACGATGCCAACGCCAACCTGTCGGCGTTCGCCGGCGCCAGCCTGACCCGCGACGGCGATCGCCTGACCGCGCGGAGCACGGGTGGTCAGACGGTGAGCTACGGCCAGGATGCCGACGGCGACACCACGTCGGCCACCGCGCCGCCGCCGATCCCGAACCTCGTGCTCGGCTACGACTGGCTGCACGGGCTCCTGCTGTCGGCATCGATCACCACGCCGTCCGGCATCACCACGCAGGCGGTGCGCTACGGCTACAAGGCGCGCCGGATCTACGCGCGCTCGACCGGGCCCGACGGCGTCACGCGCCAGATGCTCTACGTGCGCGGCGTCAGCGGCGAGCCGCTGGTCGTGTTCGGCGACGCGCCGGAGGACACGACGGCGTACGTCTACAGCCCGGTCGGCCCGGCGCTGCTGGTGCGCGGCGGAACGCCGTACTTCGTCACCCAGGACTACCTGGGATCGATTCGCGGCCTCGTCGATCTCGCGGGGGCGCTCGCCGCCGGCTACGACTACGACGTCTATGGCGGCGACCTCCAGCCGCCGTTCGGGCCCCTGCCCGAGCTCAGCCGGCTGCGCTACACCGGCCGCGAGCTCGACATCACGGGGCTCTACGACTTCCTGGCGCGGCTCTACGATCCGCGGGTCGGCGGGTTCACCAGCCTCGATCCGCGGCACCAGTTCGCGAGCCCGTACGTGTACGTCGGAGGCAACCCGCTGCGGTTCCGCGATCCGACGGGCGAGGTCGCGTGGCTCCTGTTCATCCTGATCGGCATGGCGGTCGGTGCCACCGTCGGCAGCATCCAGGCCGCCGTCGTGATCTCGCGCAAGCACCTCACCGGCGGCAAGGCGGCGGGCGTGTTCTTCGGGTTCTTCGGCCTGGGGCTCGGCGCCGGAGCGCTCGCCGGGGCAGGCGCGGCGGCGGGGGCCGCGGTGGGCGCCGCGACCGGCGCGGCGGTCCAGGCGGCGATCCTCACCGCGACCCAGGCCACCGCGATCAACGTCGGCACCGGGCTCGTCGTCGGCGTCGCCACCGGCGCGATCGCCGGGGCGGGGCAGGCCGCGGGGCAGGCCGCGCTGCTCGGCGGCGACGCCGGCAAGGCGGCGCGCAACGGCGCGGCGGTCGGCGCGCTCGGCGGCGCGATCACCGGCAGCTTCAACGGCGCGGCCCTGGTGGTCAACGCGGCGCGCGCCGCTGCCGCGGGAGGGGCCGCCGCGGCCCAGCCGACCGCGGCGCAGATCGGCCTCGGCCTCGTCGGCGGCTCGGTCGCCGGCGTCGCACAGGGCGGCCTCAACTACGCGCTGAACGGCGGCTCGCGCACCGACGCCCTCGTCGGCCTGCTCCAGGGCCTGGCGTTCGGTGCGCTCCAGCAGGCTGGGCGATTGTTCTCGATCCGCGCCAACACGACCGCCGGGGTCCAGCCCCAGCCACCGGCGGCTCCGAGCGGTGCGCTTCCGGGCGGTCCAACTCCGGGCGGTCCAACTCCGGGCGGTGCGCTTCAGGGCGGTGCGCTTCAGGGCGGTCCAACTCAGGGCGGTCCGGCTCCGGGGCCGTCGGTGGTGAACAACGCGCCGCCGGCGCCGCCGCAGCACCAGTTACCCGATGTGCTGCCGGAGTGAGCGCCGTGGTCATCGACCTCGCATGCTGCGTGCGGTTCGCGCTCGCGCTCGTGCTCGCATCGGCGGCGGTCGACAAGGCGCGCGCGCTCGACGGATTCGCCGCGGTGCTCGCCCGCTGGATCCGGGGGCACCATCGCCGGTGGGCGCGCGCGGTCGTCGCCTGGGAGGCCGCGCTCGCGGCCACGCTGTGCGCCGGCCCCACCGCGCGCATCGCTGCCGCGCTCGCGGGGCTCACCTTCATCGGCTTCGCGCTCGCGACCGCACAGCGCCTACGCGCGGGCCACGCCGGCGAGCCCTGCGGGTGCGGCGGGGTGCTCGGCGAGCAACGCACCGGCAGCGCGCTCGTCGTGCGCACCACCGTGCTCGCCGGCGCGGCATGCGCGGTCGCAATCGCTGGCAGGGCATGTGCGTGGCCCGACGCCGCGCCCGCGCTCGCGCTCGTCACCATCGGCCTCGTGCTCGTGGTCGCGCTCGCCCGCGAGGCGATCGCGCTGCGCAGCCCGGGCGCGTCCCTGGAGGGAGACCCGTCATGACCGGAGCCTGGCTCGCGTCGTACCTCGTGCTGTGGGCTCTCGTGATCGCGCTCGCCGTGACGACGCTCATGCTGGGCCGCGCGCTGCGCCGGCGAACCGCCGCGTCGGACGCCGCGCTCTCGACGGACGGTGCGCCGCGCTCGCCGGTCCAGCAAGGTCCCAGGCGCGGCGCCCGGCTGTGGGCTGTGCTACGCGAGCCGGGCGAGCTCGCGGCCACCGACCGGGCCGTGCTGATGATCTTCGTGTCGCGCACGTGCGCGCACTGTCGCGAGGTCACCGCGAAGCTCGGCGAGCTCCGGGCGATCCCGCGGGTCACGCTCGCGGTGCGCACGCGGGATCCGATCGAGCTCGGCGTCGATCCACACCTCGCGATGATGCAGCTCCACGACGTGCCGTACGCGCACGACGCGGCGGCCTTCGGCGCGCTCGACATCCACGCGGTGCCGTACGTGGTGCTGGCGAGCGCCGACGGCGCCGTGCTTGCCTCGCGCGCCGGCGCCGATCCCGCCGAGGTCCGTGCGATGGTCGAGCGCGCGCTGGCGTGACGGTGTCGATTCCTCGTGTCCGGCTTCGCGGCGCGACCATTGGGAGTGCAATGGCTCGCCAAGCGACGAGGGTGATCCGCCGCGTGCCTGCCTATGAGGCGAGATCGGCCTCCACAACGGCGCGCTTGCGATCGCTTTCAATGTCCTCGGTAGCCCGGTCATGGCGCTCCCACCTGCGGTCTACAGCCTCCTCATGTTCTTCACGGCCGCCGCGTTCGGGTACGCGCTCTCGAAGCGCGATCTCCACCGGCCCGCCGTCACCCCGCGGCCGGCAGCGTGAACGAGAACGTGCTCCCGATCCCGAGCGTGCTCTCGACCCAGATCGTCCCGCCGTGCTGCTTGACGATGCCCTGGCAGATCGCCAGGCCGAGCCCCGTCCCGCCCTTCGCCTGGTCGCGGGTCTTCCAGAACCGATCGAACACGTAGCCGAGCTGGTCGGCCTGGATGCCCGGCCCGGTGTCGGTCACCGCGAACGTCACGAAGCCCGGTTCCAGGCGCGCCGTGATCGAGATCCTGCCGCCCTCCGCCGTGAACTTGCAGGCGTTGCCGAGCAGGTTCGCGAACACCTGGAGCACGCGGCTCTTGTCGCATTGCACCATCGCCGCCGGGGCTGCGATCTGGGTCTCGATCGCGAGCCGCTTGATGGTCGCGCGCTCCGCGATCATCGCGACCGCCGCTTCGATCAGCTCGTCGACGCGGCACGGCGCCGGCTCGATCGAGAGGTGGCCGCTCTCGATCGTGGTGATGTCGAGCAGATCGCGGAGCAGCTGCTCCATCCGGGTGGCCGCGCGCTGGATCGAGCTCGCGGCGCGCTCGACGGTCGGATGCGAGCGCATGCCCTGCAGCAACGAGCTGGCCAGCATGATCGTCGCCAGCGGATCGCGCAGATCGTGACTGACCGTCGCGAGCAGATCATCGCGGCTGCGGACCGCGGTGCGCTGCTCGTGGATGTCCGTGGCCGTGCCATACCACTGCACGGTCTTGCCATCGCGATCGCGCTGCGGAACGCAACGCGCGATGTGCCACCGGAAGGCGCCGTCGTGCCGCCGCAGCCGGTACTCCACATCCCACGGACCGTTGTTCGCCTGGGCCGCGAGCCACGCCGCGCAGCACCGCTCGCGGTCGTCGGGGTGGACCGCCGCCATCCACTGCTCGACGAACGGGCGCGCGACGTCGTGTCCGGTGTATTCGTACCACCGCGAGTTCAGGTAGGGCGTCACCCCATCCGGGCTCAGCGACCACATGATCTGCGGCATCGCCTCGACCAGGAGCTGGAACTGGCGCTCGCTGCGCTCCGCGCGTGCCAGGGCGGCTGCGATGCTCTCGCCCGCGACCACGGGCTCGGCGGCGTCCGCCCTCCGGGGCTGCGGCTCGCCCTCGCGGAGCACCCGGGGCGGGAGCGATCCGGTGACGCCGCGGTCGCCCGCCCCCGGCAACTCCGCCCCGCCGCGCGCCGGGCGTGCGTCGCGCCCGATCGGCCGCAGCTCGTCGCGTCCTCGCGCCCGTTCGCGCTCCCGGGCCTGGAGCACCCCGGCCTGACGCTTGACCTCGGCGCGCGTGCGATGGAGCTCGACGAACACCTTGACCTTGGCGCGCAGGATGTCCGGGTCATACGGCTTGACGAGGTAGTCGAACGCACCGAGCGCATAACCCTGCATCAGGTCGGTGTGCGTGCGGCTCACGGCGCTGACGAAGATGATCGGCGTATCGCAGGCTTGCTCGCGCTTGCGGATCAGCGAGGCGGTCTCGAGGCCGTCCAGGCCCGGCATCATCACGTCGAGCAAGATCAGCGCGAAGTCGTCCTCGAGGAGCCGCTTCAGCGCGACCGCACCCGACGTTGCCCGGACCAGGCGATGACCGAGCGGCGCCAGCGCCACCTCGAGCGCGAGCAGGTTCGGCTCGTAGTCATCGACGATGAGAATGGCGGCCTGGTGCCGGGCCCATGTCTCGAGCGTAGCGGTCTCCTTCACCCAGGCCATCAGTTATCTATAGCCAGTTGACTCGGGGAGTGAAGCGCCAATGACATCTACATCGATTATCAAGGTTCCGTGACGATCTCTCCGGGTGCCGGCCGACACATGCTCATCGATCCGAATAGTTCCGATCCACCCGCTGCCAGGATCAACGCTTGCTGATTTTGTGGGGTCGACTACTGGTGCTCGTGCCAAAGCACGTGAGCGTGGCGTGGGCGCACAGTAGCCGCCAGGAGCGTGCGCTGCGGTATCGCCGGCGCCCGCGGCAGGCCGACAACTCGATGGCTTTCATGTTCGCGTGGACGTACACGAGCTCGCAGCTCGCAAGTCGGGAAAGCGCTCTCGTGAGCTCGCTCCCGCAACGCTGCTTTGCGGTTCACCATGGAAGAGACATACTCTGGATGTAGATATAGTGCGAGAGCACGCGATCGCAAGAAAGGACCTCACGCATGGCGAACCCACCGCAACAGGAAATGATCTGGCAGGGCAGACTCCAGCTCGGCGACGAGCCAGGAACGTATGGCGATGCGTCCTACCCTGGTATATGCGCGGAGCTTCCGATCACGGTTATTCGCAGTGATCCAGCTGGGCAAGAGTTCAAGCTGGTGCTCGCGACTGAAGATCTGGAGACCTTTCAAGGATATCCCGGCCACGCGATCACCGTGGTCATGTACTTACCCGACCCCAACCAGCCGTTCCATTCGATCGAGCAGGTCGTGGCGTCCGCGAGCTTCGTCAGCGCGGATCACAACAAGAAGGAGTTGACCGTCAACGTGGGTTCAGCTCCGGGCCCCTTCCGGTTGTCGGTCCGGTTGCGAATCGATACGACGGTGAACCCAGGGCTGTACGACGACTTCATCTGGCGCAGGCTGTCCCTGAAGGCCACCAACTTCCAGTTCTTTGCGTCGTTTGGCTTCCCTACGTGACCTCGCACCGGCTCAGTTGACCTTCGACGATGCCTCGAGCTCGCCAGCCACGCCACCGGGCGCCTCGGGCTTGATGAGGTGTTCCGCGGCGCTGGCCGGCGCTGGCTCGACCATGGCCGGCACGAGATCTCGAAGGGAGACCACCTCCACCTGAAACGCCGCCATCGTGGCCAGCGACGCCTGCGTACACGCCAGCGACAAGCCCGCGGTGCAGTCCTCGGGGACGATCACGTGAAAGCCGCGCTGCAGGGCAGATCGGACCGTATCCTCGATGCAGAGCTCGGTGTAGACGCCGCACAGGATGATCGTTCGCGCCCGACATTTTCGGAGCAGTGGCTCCAGGTACGTGTAGAGGAAGGCATCGTTCGTGTGCTTGGTGACCACGCACTCGTTGGTCCTGGGGATCACCCGATAGAACTCCGCGCCCCACGTGCCCTCCCGGCAGATCTGCTCCTTCAAGCCCAGCTTGCGATGCCTGTCCAGCATCTTGGGGAGCTTGTACTTGTTGTCCATGAACGAGCGCACGAAGATGCGGGGGATCCCGGCGCTCCGGGTATGCTCGACGAGGAGCGCGCTGTTCGCGACCGCGCGCTCGAGGCCTTCCGGCGCTTCGGCGTAGCGCACGGCGAGGCCGCCGGGCGCGCAGAAGTCGTTCTGAAGGTCCATGACCACGAGCGCCGCGCGTCGAAAGCCAGGACAGGAGCCGAGGGCCGATCGCTTCATGGGCCTAGGCTCTACGTTCGACGAGCCAGGGCCCCAGCGCGAGCGCGTCGAGCCGGGTGGCCAGCAGGAGCTCCAGCGCCTCCCTGGGAGTCTCCACGATGGGAGCACCCGGTAGGTTGAGGCTTGTATTGAGCAAGCCCGGCACGCCTGTCATGCGAGCATACGCGGAGAGCAACGACGCGTAGATCGAGCCATCCTGGGGAACGGCGTGCACGCGCGCGGTCCCATCCACGTGCAAGGCACCTGGGAAGGCGATCCGCGCCGCGGGCCGCGCGGTCACGGCGGCGAGCATGAAACGCATCGGCAACCGCATGCTGGCGTGGACATCGAAGTACTCGGCGAGGCGGGACTCTAGCACGCTCGGCGCGAACGGACGAAACCATTCGCGCTGCTTGAGCCTGTCGCTGATCACCGCGGCGATCGACGGGTTGCGAGGATCCGCGAGGACGCTGCGATGGCCCAGCGCTCGCGGCCCGAACTCGGACCGCCCCTGGACCCACGCGATGACGTCACCCGCGGCGATCCGCCGAGCGACCTCCTCGAGCAGTGCCGCCCTGGACAGCCGCCGGGCGACGACGCGATCGCGTACGGCCTGAAGCGCTGCTTCGAGGTCTGCCCGCGCATACGGTGGCCCCAGATAGACGCTCGAGGTCATCGACCTGGCGGCACGCCCGCGCCCGCTGCACACCTGGTACAAGAGTCGGCCGAGCGCGATGCCGTCATCCGAGGCGGCCGGCTGGATATGGATCGCGCGAAACCCCGCCGCGGAGAGGACCCGCTGGTTTGCGACGCAGTTCAGGGCGACACCCCCCGCGTAGCACAGGTCCGTGATCTCCGGCGCCCTGGATCGCAGGTGGCGAACCACGGCCGCGAGGACGAGCTCCAGCCGCTCCTGCACCGCGGCGGCGAGGTCGCGGTGTCGGTCCAGGATCTCGTCCTCCGGGGCCCGCATCGGACCCAGCATCCCCTCGTGACGCGCCCGCTGCGCGGTCAGCCACGCCTCGTGTTCGCGCCAGCCAAAGGCGCGGCCGAAGCGGACGTGGGTCGCGAACCTGATGAAATCGCCATCCGTGTCGAACAGGCCATCCTCGGTCGGCCAGATCAACGAAGCGACCGCAGCTCGGTAGCGCGCCGCATCACCATACGCGGCCAGGCTCATGGTGAACGAGACGTCGTGAAATGGAAATCCGAGGTAGTAGCTAGCAGCCGCGTAATAGTGGCCGATCGAGCGATAGCAGATCCCCGGTTCCTGGATCGAGGCCAGGGGCGTGATGCCGTCCCGAGCGCCAACCCAGAGTGACGTCGACATCGTGGAGCCGTGCTGGTGCGGCCCCATGCCGTCGAGGACCAGGATCAGCGCCCGCGAGAACGGGGATGTGTAGTATGCGCCGGCTGCGTGCGACAGGTGATGGTGAGGATCGCGATAGGGCGCGTACGCACAGTCCAGCTCGGGGAAGCGCACCCGCGGGAATCTGGCCGTCAGGTAGGCGTACGCAGCACCTGCGTCACAGCTGTGCTTGATGCGGTCGACGCGCTCCGCCGCCAGCGCGTAGACCGCTCCGCCGACGGTGGCCGCCACCGCGGCGTCGTGACGTGTCGTGTTCTGACACTCGATGCTCGGCTCCGTATCAGCATGCAGGATACGCACGTCGCCAGCTTCCTGAAACAGTGTGGTTGCTCGGGCAGCCTTGTCAAGAATCGTCAAGGCGGGACCACCTCACGAACGACTGCCGCTGCCGCCCTGGTTTCGGGCCTTGCTGCGATCACCGTGCGCCGCTGTCACCGAGGGGAACGCACGGGAGCACGCGCATGGGTTCGCCGCGCGCGATCATGGCAAGGAGCATGACGCCTCGCCTCGCCAGGGCTCGGGCGCTCCATGGTAGCTTCGCGAGCCGATCATGAAGGCACGCCCCGTCCTCGCGATCGCCTTGCTCGGCGCCTGCGCGTTCGTCGCCGTGTGGCAGTGCGCGGCGAACCAGGGCCGCCTCCCGGCGGCCGCGCCCGGCGCCCGGCCACGCATCGTCTCGCTGTCTCCGGCGATCACCGAGACCTTGTTCGCGCTCGGCGCCGGCGACGCCGTGGTCGGCGTGACCCTGTACTGTGACTATCCGCCCGAGGTCGCCAAGCTCGCGCGGGTCGGCGCCGGGACCAGCCCCGACCTGGAGGCGATCGCGCGGCTTGCGCCGACGATGATCCTCGGCGAGATCACGCAGCGCCTGTCCGAGGACGCGCTGGCGCCGCTGGCGCCGGCCCACCTCCTGCCCTGGCTGACCGCCGCGGAGATCGTCCGCGGCGTGCGCGAGCTCGGCACGCTCGTCGATCGCCGGCCGCAGGCCGAGGAGCTCGCCGGCCGCATGGAGCGCCGGTGGCGGGCGCCGCCGCGGGCGAACCCGCCGCGCGTGCTGATGCTGTTCGCCGACAAGCCCGGGCGGGTCGGGCCGATCTACTTCGTGAAGCCCGGCTCGTTGCACGAGACGCTGCTCACCGCGGCGGGCGGCCGCAACGCGTTCGAAGGCACCGTGCGCGGCGCGCCGACCCTGAGCATCGAAGAGATCTTGCGGCTCGATCCCGACGCGATCGTGATGCTCGTCGCGGACGACGAGGTGACGCCCGAGACGCGCGACCTCTTCATCGCCGACTTCCGGTCGTTGCCGGCGTTGCGCGCCGTCCGCGACAACCGCGTGCGGGTGCTGAACGGCAGCATCCTGTTCGTGACCGGGCCGCGCGTGCTCGCCGTGATCGATCAGGTCCGAGCCGCGCTGCGCGACATGGACCTCGGCAGCCTCGGCGAGGTCACGGCCCCGCAAGGCCCGCCGTGAGCGATGCGCTGGAGCTCGACGACGTCACCGTCGAGGCCGCCGGGCGGGCGCTGCTGTCGCGGGTCCGGTTCCGGATCGAGCCCGGCGAATTCGTCGCGCTGCTCGGGCGCAACGGCGCCGGCAAGTCCACGCTGCTCAAGGTCGCGCTCGGCCTCGTCAAGCCGAGCGCCGGCGACGTGCGCGCCGGGGGGCGCCCGATCGGCAAGCTCAGCGGCCGCGAGCGCGCGGCGCGGCTTGCCTGGTTGCCGCAGCACACCAGCGTCTCCGAGGCGCTGACCGCGCTCGACGCCGTCGTGGCCGCGCGGTTCCGGTTCGACGAGCCCCGCGCCGCCGCGATCGCCGCCGCCCACCGCGCCCTCGCGCGCGCCGGCGTGACGGAGCTGGCGTCCCGCGTGGTGACCCAGCTGTCGGGTGGCGAGCGCCAGCGCGTCGCGTTCGCCGTGCTGCTGACCCAGGAGGCGCCGCTCCTGCTCATGGACGAGCCCGCGAGCCACCTCGATCCGGCGCAGCAGATCGCGACGTACCGGCTGATCGGCGAGCTGTGGCGTGGTGGGCAGGGGGTCCTGTGTGTCCTGCACGATCCCAACCTCCTCCACCACGCGCTCGCGGGCGACGAGGCCGATCGGATCCGCGTGATCGGCCTGGAGGCGGGCGCGATCGCGTTCGAGCGCCGGTTCAGCGATCCGGCGCTCGCCGGATCGCTGGCGCAGATGTTCGGCGTGCGGATGGAGCGGCTGCGTTGCGCCGGCGGCGATTTCTTCGTGCCGCTGCCGGAGCGCTCGGACGCGGCGGGGGAGCATGATCGCCATTGAGCGGGCGGTCGAGCTCGAGCCCGGCAGATCGTAGCCCCGGCGGCGGCGCAGGCCGCGTGGCCGTCGTGGCGCTGCTCTGCCTGGTCGCCTGCGGGGTGGCGCCGTTGCTCGGGCCACCGGCCACCGGCGAGCCGGCCGCGTTCGTGCTCTGGCAGCTCCGCGTGCCGCGCCTGCTCGTCGCGATGATGGTCGGCGGGACGCTGTCCCTCGTGGGCGCCAGCTTCCAGATCATCTTCGCCAACCCGCTCGCTTCGGAGAGCACGGTCGGCACCATCAGCGGCGCCGCGCTGGGCGCGTTGCTCGCGTTCCTCTCCGGGGTGACGATCGGCCCATCCGGCCTCCCCATCGTCGTGCTGGGCGCGTTCATCGGTGCGCTGGCCGTCACGCTCGCGCTCGCCGCACTCGCGGCGCACGGCCGCGCCCGCACGAGCGACATCCTGCTCGCCGGGATCGCCCTCAGCCTCGCGGCGAGCGCGGTGTCGTCGGTGCTGCAGGCGATGGCGACCTCGAACGCGAGCCTCGCGGAGAAGTGGTCGCTCGGCCAGCTCGCCCAGATCGGCTATCGCGGCGTGCTGCTCCTGTTGCCGTTCACGACGCTGGTGGTCGGCGTCCTCCTGCTGCGCGCGCGCGCGTTCGCGACGCTGGTCGCGGGCGAGGACCAGGCGCACTCGCAGGGGGTCGACGTGCGCAGCCTGCGCGCCGTGACGCTGGGCGCCGGCGCGCTGGGCGTCGGGGCCTGCGTGGCCTGGTGCGGCCCGATCCCGTTCGTCGGGCTGATCGTCCCGCACGCGGTCCGGCTCCTGTTCCCGTCACGCCAGCGGTTCTTCCTGCCGCTGTCCGCGATCGGCGGCGCGACGTTCCTGGCGATGTGCGATACCGCCGCGCGCGTGGTGTTCCCCGGCCGCGAGATCCCGGTCGGCGCGGTCACGTCGATCCTGGGTGCGCCGACCCTCATCTGGCTCGTCTTGCGCCGCCGCGTCCCCTGATCGAGGAGGACGGGACGACGAGTCCACGAGCTTTCCGCATCGCCCTGCTGCTGCATCGATCCTCGTTTCGAGACAAAGCTTCACCGCACCAGTCGCCGGCAGGAACGATTCACCGTCGGGCGAAGCCATGTCATCGTCTAGCGGTGAAGTTTGCCGGCATCGCAAACATTCTTCATCGCGAGACCATCGCGATGATCGTGGGCAACAAGGTCTTCGAGCGCGGCGAGCAGTGCTTCAGGGCCGGCCGCGTGCTCGGCGTCGAGGCGGCGCCCGGCGAGCTGTGCGGCGTGGTGAAGCCGCAGGACGCCCAGCGCCCGCCGTACGAGGTCCGGATCTGGGTTCACGACGACGGCCTCGCCTATCAATGCACGTGCCCGGTCGGCGCGTCGCTGCAGTTCTGCAAGCACACCGTCGCGATCGTGCTCGCCCACCTGGAACGCGAGCACCCGTCTCCCGAGCGCGAGCTCGAGGCGCTGCGCGTGGATCTGATGCACGTCAGCATGTCCGCGCTGCTCGATGGCCTCGTCGCGCGCGCGCGCCTCGACCGCGAGCTGCTCGACGTGCTCAGGCGGATCTGCCAGCGCACGAAGCGCTGACGCCCGCGCTACCGCACGCGGTTCAGGTCCGCTCGCCGGCGCGCACGTCGGACGGCGGCGAGCCGGCTGGAACTCCGCCGGGCGCGGGGCTACCGTGCGGCGCAACAGTAGCCGGCATCCGACCATGGCCATGATGAACAAGCTCCCGCTCCTCCTGGTGCTGTCCTGCGCGCCGTTCACCGCGGACCGCGCCCAGGGTCCCGACCTCGCGCGCTGGGAGCGCGAGGCGCAGCGCGTCTCGATCGTCCGCGACGACTGGGGCCTCGCGCACGTCCACGGCCCGACCGACGCCGACGCCGTGTTCGGGATGGTCTACGCGCAGGCCGAGGACGACTTCCACCGCATCGAGACCAACTACCTGAACGCGATGGGCCGCCTCGCGGAGGCCGAGGGCGAGACCGCCCTCTGGCAGGACCTCCGGATGAAGCTGTTCATCGATCCGGACGCGCTGAAGGCGCAGTATGCGGCGAGCCCGGCCTGGCTCCGCGCGCTGATGGACGCCTGGGCCGACGGCCTCAACTACTACCTCGCGACCCACCCCGACGTGAAGCCGCGGGTCCTCACGCGGTTCGAGCCGTGGATGGCGCTGTCGTTCACCGAGGGCAGCATCGGCGGCGACATCGAGCGCATCGATCTCGGCGAGCTCGCCGCGTTCTACGGCGACGGCCCCACGCGCCCGGCGCAGGTCTCCGCGAGCGAGCTGCCGGCGGAGCCGTCGGGCTCGAACGGCTTCGCGATCGCCCCGGCCAACACGGTCGACCACCACGCCCTCTTGCTCATCAACCCGCACACCTCGTTGTTCTTCCGCTCCGAGCTGCAGGTGACGAGCGACGAGGGGCTCAACGCCTACGGCGCGGTGACCTGGGGCCAGTTCTTCGTCTATCAGGGCTTCAACGACCGGGCCGGCTGGATGCACACCTCGACCGGCGCCGACGCGGTGGACGAGTACGCCGAGGCCGTCATCGGCAAGGCCGGCCGCCTGTACTATCGATACGGGGCCGAGCTGCGGCCGGTCGTCGTGAGCCGCATCCGGGTCCCGTACCGGACGGCGAGCGGGATGGTGACCAGGGCGGTCACCGTCTACCGCACCCACCACGGCCCGATCGTGCGCGCGGAGAACGCCAGGTGGATCGCCATCCGGCTGATGCACAAGCCGATCGAGGCGCTCAGCCAGTCGTACCTGCGCACCAAGGCGCGCGACCTGCCGGCGTTCCGCAAGGTGATGGAGCTCGCCGCCAACTCCTCGAACAATACCCTCTACGCCGACGCCGGCGGCCACATCGCCTACTTCCATCCGCAGTTCGTCCCCCGGCGCGACGACCGGTTCGACTGGACCCGCCCCGTCGACGGCAGCGACCCGGCGACCGAGTGGAACGGCGTGCACGGCGTCGAGGACAGCCCGCACGCCGTCGACCCGCCGAACGGCTGGGTGATGAACACCAACAACTGGCCGTACTCGGCCGCGGGACCGCACAGCCCGAAGCGCGCCGACTTCCCGCGCTACATGGACAGCTTCGGCGAGAACCCGCGCGGCCGCCACGCGACCCGCGTGCTCGAGGGGCGCAGCGACTTCACGCTCAGCGGCTTGCGCGACGCCGCGTTCGACAGCTACCTCACCGCGTTCGCCGCGCTGATCCCGCCGCTCGTCCACGCCTACGACGCGCGGCCCGCCGGAGATGCGCTCAAGGCGAAGCTGGCCGATCCGATCGGCGCGCTGCGCGGCTGGGACTATCGCTGGTCCGCCGCCTCGGTGCCGACCTCGCTCGCGGTGTACTGGGGCCAGGAGCTCTGGCAGCAGGCCGCCCCGCCGGCGAAGCGCCCCGGCGTGCAGATCTACGACTACATCGCCACGCACACCACGCCGGCGCAGCAGCTCGCCGCGCTCGCCGCCGCGTCCGACCGGCTCACGGCGGACTTCGGGACGTGGCGCACCCCGTGGGGCGACATCAATCGCTTCCAGCGCCGCACCGGCGACATCGTGCAGCAGTTCGACGACGCCGCGCCGAGCCTCCCGGTGCCGTTCACCAGCGCGCAGTGGGGCTCGCTCGC
>Ga0137459_1000406_pt1 | contig 15481 bp, 6 predicted proteins | sample EasRivERMGT700_2_FD_104908 | JGI IMG/M metagenome (GOLD analysis project Ga0137459, IMG submission 104908) | Soil microbial communities from meander-bound floodplain in the East River, Colorado, USA - East River MetaG ERMGT700_2 | ecosystem: Environmental > Terrestrial > Soil > Floodplain ...
CGTCCTGCTCGCCGCGCTCGGCGCGCTCCACGTCCATGGCCATCCGGTCGACTGGTCCCGGCTGTACGCCGCGCCCGGCCGCGTGGTCTCGCTGCCGTCGTATCCCTGGCAGCGCGAGCGGTTCTGGCATACCGCCCCCGAGGCGAGCCCGCCGGCGGTGGCCGAGCGGAGCGATCCGACCGCGCACCCGCTGCTCGGCTCCCCGGTGACCCTGGCCCATGCGCCTGCCGACCGGGTCTGGCAGGCGGTGGTGGATCTGAAACGCCTGCCCTACATCGACGACCACCGCGTCCAGGGCCTGGCCGTGTTGCCGGGCGCCGGATACGTGGAGATGGCGATGGCCGCGGCCGCACAGGCGTTCGGCGCCGAGCAGCGCGTGCTGTCGTCGTTCGAGTTCCGGCGCCTGCTGTTCTTCCCCGAGGACGGCGCGCGCATCGTGCAGACCAGCCTCGTGGCCGGTGACGCGCGGGGGGCCACGTTCCAGGTGCACAGCCGTCCGGCGGATGCCGCCGAGGTGCCGTGGACGCTGCACGCGACGGCCCGGATCGACGTGACCGACGTGACCGACGTGACCGGTGCAGCCGATGCGACCCCGGACACGCCAGCACCGGCGATCGATGGTGCTGCAGGCCTCGCCCAGATCCGGGAGCGATGCCCGACGGCGAGAAGCGCCGCGGACTTCTACCGCGAGTCCGCCGATCATGGAAACCAGTGGGGGCCGCAGTTCCAGGGCATTGCCGGACTGTGGCGCGGCGAGCGCGAGGCGCTCGGCGAGCTGCGCGTTCCTGCTGTGCTCGAATCCGAGCTCGCGCGCTACCGCGTTCATCCAGCCGTGCTCGACGCTTGCTTCCAGGTCCTCGGCGCCGCCATGCCGGTCGATGCCATCGGGTCGACCCAGTCGTTCGTGCCGACCCAGCTCGAGCGCGTGGTGGTCCACGGCCCGGCACGCGGAGTCCGGTTGTGGAGCCATGCCCGGTTCGATGTGGAGGCCGCTCCTGGCGGGGCTTCGTTCTGCGGCGACGTGCGCATCCTGGATGAGGACGGTACGGTCCTCGTCGAGGTGTTCGGCCTCCGCGGCCGCGGCCTCGATCGCGACGCGGTCGACGCCGCACCCGTCAAGCTCGACTGGTTCCACGAGCTGCGCTGGCCGGCGAAGCCGCTGCCGGCGAGCGCCGCGCACGTCGATCCCGGGCCCCGGCCCCGGCCCGGGCGCTGGCTCGTGTTCGCGGACCAGCGCGGCGTCGGTGCCGCCCTGGCCGCGCGCCTGCGCGGGGATGGAGACGAGGCCATCTGCGTCCGTGCAGGCAAAGCCTTCGAGCGCCACGACGATGGGAGCTATACCGTTCGCGCGGACGCGGCCGACGACGTCGAGCAGCTGGTCGAGGCGACCACGGCGAACGACGCTCCGGCGTTTTGCGGCGCCATTCACCTGTGGAGCCTCGACGCGCCGGAGCAGCCCGCGACGGCCGCGCTGCTGGCGGAGGCGCAGGTGCCGACCTGCAGCTTCGTCACGCGGCTCGTCCACGCGCTGGCTGCGCTGCCGGCGCCTCCGCGCCTCTGGCTCGTCACCCGGGGCGCCCAGGCGACGACCTCGGGGAGCGGTCCGACCGAGCTGGCGCAAGCGCCGCTCTGGGGCCTGGGCCGGACGCTCCCGCTCGAGCACCCGACGCTGTGGGGCGGGCTCGTCGATCTCGATCCGGGTGCCGGACTCGACGACAGCGCCGCACAGCTCGCGAATGAGATCCGCCACCCCGACGGAGAAGATCAGATCGCCTATCGCGGCGGCACGCGGTCCGTCGCCCGGCTCGCAGCGGCCGCGCTGCCCCAGGCCGATGCACCGCTCGAGCTCCGGCCCGACGGCGCCTACCTCGTGACCGGCGGCCTCGGCGGCCTGGGGCTCGCCGTGGCGGAGCGCCTGGTCGAGCGCGGCGCGCGCCAGCTCGTCCTTTTCGGCCGCAGCGGCCTCCCCGATCGCGCCGGCTGGCGCGAGGTCCCCGCCGAGACGGCGCTGGCGCGAACGATCGCCGCGGTCGAGCGGCTCGAGGCGCACGGCGCGACCGTGCACGTCGCCTCGGTCGATGTCGCCGATGAGGACCGCCTGGCCGCGTGCCTCGCCGCGCTTCACGCGGCAGCGCTGCCGCCGATCCGCGGCGTGGTCCACGCCGCCGGCATCGCCGAGCTCGTGCCGCTGCAGGAGCTCGACACGGCGACGCTGGCCGCCGTGCTGCGGCCCAAGGTCGCCGGCGGCTTCGCGCTGCATCGCGTGCTCGCGGGCGAGCCGCTCGACTTCTTCGTCGTGTTCTCGTCGATGGCGTCGATCCTGAGCTCGCCGCTCCTGGGGGCCTACTCGGCCGCGAACGCGTTCCTCGATGCGCTCGCCCAGCACCGCCGCGCCCACGGCCAGCCCGCGATCAGCATCGGCTGGGGCTACTGGGAGCAGATCGGGATCGGCGCACGGTTCCAGGCCGCGACCGGGCGACAGGGCACCGCCGAGGGCATGGGCAGCTTCTCGCCGGCACAGGGCCTGGCCGCGTTCGAGCGCGTGCTCGCCGCTTCCCCGGTGCACATCGGCGTCATGCCGGTCGACTGGAACCGCTGGCGGCTCGCGCACGGCGACGCCGCGCGGCTGCCCGTGCTGGCGGACGTCTGCCGCGGACCGGTGATCGCAGCGTCCGCGCGGCGTGCGCCCAGGATCGACGTCGCCGCCCTGCTCGCGACGCCGGCCGAGGATCAGACCGCGGCCCTGGTCGCCTACCTGCGTCGCGAGCTCGCCCGCGTGCTCCGGCTGCCCGAGGCCCGCGTCGAGAACGCGCAGCCGCTGAACCGGCTCGGCCTCGATTCGCTCATGGCCGTCGAGCTCAAGAACGGCATCGAGGCCGACCTCGGCGTGGTCGTGCCGGTGGTGAGGTTCCTCCAGGGCCCGAGCATCACCCAGCTGGCGGAGCAGCTCGTCGGTCTGCTCGCCAGCCGCGCCGAGCGCGCCGGCACCGCGCCCCCCGCGCCCGATCCGGCGCTTCCGACCATCGTGCCAGCGCCCGGCGCGCGCTGCGAGCCGTTCCCGCTCAACGATATCCAGCAAGCGTACTGGGTCGGCCGCAAGGGGTTCTTCGAGCTCGGATCGGTGGCGGCCCATATCTACCTCGAGATCGACGGCGCCGATCTCGACATCGGCCGGCTGCAGGATGCCTGGCAGAAGCTCGTCGCCCATCACGACATGCTGCGCGCGGTGATCCTGCCGGACGGGCGCCAGCAGGTGCAGGCGGCGGTCCCGGCCTACGTCATCGAGGTCGACGACCTGCGCGGCCACGATCCGGATCGCGCGGCCCAAAGGCTCGAGGCCACGCGCGAGACCCTGTCGCATCAGGTGATGGCCACCGAGCGCTGGCCGCTGTTCGAGATCCGGGCCTCCCGCCTCGATGATCACCGGGTCCGGGTGCACCTGTCGTTCGACATCCTGATCGCCGACATCTGGAGCTGGCAGCTGCTGTTCCGCGAGTGGGCGGCGCTGTACGGCGATCCGGCGAGCGCGCTCGCGCCGCTCGAGATCACGTTCCGCGACTACATCCTCGCGGAACGCGCGCTCGAAGCCAGCGAGGCGCACCAGCGCTCCCTCGCGTACTGGCGCGACCGGATCCCGACGCTGCCGCCGGCGCCGGAGCTGCCGCTCGCGGCGAACCCGGACGCGCAGGCCCAGGGCCGGTTCGCCCGCCGGACCGCGACGCTCGACGCCCTGACCTGGCGGCGGCTCAAGGCACGCGCGCACGAAGCGGGCCTGACACCGTCGGGGGTGCTCATGGCCGCGTTCTCCGAGGTCCTGGCCACCTGGAGCAAGACGCCGCGCTTCACGCTCAACGTCACGTTGTTCCACCGGCTGCCGCTTCACCCGCAGGTCAACGACATCGTCGGCGACTTCACCTCGGTGAACCTGCTCGCGGTCGACAACGCCGCCGGCGAGTCCTTCGAGGACCGCGCGTGCGCCGTCCAGCGCCAGCTCTGGGAAGATCTGGAGCACAGCCGGGTCAGCGGCGTGCACGTCCTGCGCGAGCTGGCGCGCGCCCACAACACCGCGCCGCGGGCGCTGATGCCGATCGTGTTCACGAGCACCCTGGGGGCGTCGTACGGCAGCGATGACGGGCTCCCGATCGACTGGCTCGGCGAGATCGCGTACAGCATCTCGCAGACGCCGCAGGTCTGGATCGATCATCAGGTGTTCGAGCGCCGCGGCGCGCTGATGTTCAACTGGGACGCGGTCGAGGCCGTGTTCCCGCCCGGCCTGCTCGACGACATGTTCGTGGCGTACCAGGCGCTCCTGGTCCGGCTCGCCAACCAGCCGCGGAGCTGGACCGAGACCGAGCGGCACCTCGTGCCGGTGCCCGAGCTCGCGGTGCGGGCCGCCGCCAACGCCACCGACGCGCCGGTACCCTCCGGGCTCCTGCACACGCTGTTCGAGGACCAGGCCGACCGCCGGCCGGACGCCGTCGCCGTGATCTCCGAGGGCCGGACGCTCAGCTACCGCGAGCTGCGGCAGCGCTCGACGGCGCTGGCCCGCGAGCTGCGCGCCCGCGGCGCACGGCCGGAGCAGCTGGTCGCGATCGTGATGGACAAGGGCTGGGAGCAGGTGGTGGCCGCGCTCGCGGTGCTGCAGGCCGGCGCGGCGTACGTGCCGATCTCGCCCGCCGTGCCGCCCGAGCGCCTCGCGTATCTCCTCGAGCACAGCCAGGCCCGGCTCGCCGTGACGCAGCCGAGCGTCGGCGCGCGGCTGGCGTGGCCGGCGAGCGTCGAGCGGCTGTGCGTCACCGATCGAGCGCCCGAGCCGGCCGAGCCTTGCGCCCGGCTCGCGCCCGCGCAGACTGCCGAGGATCTCGCCTACGTGATCTACACCTCGGGGTCCACCGGCTTGCCCAAGGGGGTCATGATCGAGCACCGCGCCGCGGTCAACACGATCGTCGACATGAACCAGCGGTTCGGCGTCGGACCCGACGACCGGATCCTGGCGCTGTCGTCCTTGACCTTCGATCTGTCGGTCTACGACAGCTTCGGCGCGCTCGCCGCCGGTGGCACGATCGTCCTCCCCGCGCCGTCGGCCACGCGCGATCCGGCGTGCTGGTCCGAGCTGATGCGGCGGACCCGGGTCACGATCTGGAGCTCCGTCCCGGCGCTCGTGCAGGCGCTCGTGGACTACGCCGACGGCGACGCCGCACGGCTCCCCGCCTCGCTGCGCCTGGTGCTGATGAGCGGCGACTGGATCCCGGTGAAGCTGCCGGACCGGATCCGCGCGCTGGTCGCCGGCGCCCGGGTGTACAGCCTGGGCGGAGCGACCGAGGCTGCGATCTGGTCGATCCTGTATCCGATCGAGGCCGTCGATCCGGGGTGGAAGAGCATCCCGTACGGCAAGCCGATGGTGAACCAGCGCTTCCACGTGCTGAACGAGCTCCTCGAGCCGTGCCCGGCCGGCGTCCCCGGCCAGCTGTTCATCGCCGGGGTCGGGCTGGCGCGCGGCTACTGGCGCGACGACGACAAGACCGCGAAGAGCTTCTTCGTCCACCCGCGCACCGGCGAGCGGCTGTACCGCACCGGCGATCTCGGCCGCTACCTTCCCGACGGCAACCTCGAGTTCCTCGGCCGCGAGGACTTCCAGGTCAAGGTCAACGGCTTCCGCGTCGAGCTCGGCGAGATCGAGGCCGCGCTCGAGCAGCACCCCGCGGTCGCCCAGGCCATCGCGACGGCGGTCGGCGAGTCCACCGCGCGGCGGCTGGTCGGCCATGTCGTCCCGCGGGCGGGCGCCGCCCCCACGCCGAGCGAGCTGCGCGAGTTCTTGATCGACAAGCTCCCTGCGTACATGGTGCCCGGCAGCTTCGTCGTCGTTCCCGCCTTGCCGCTGTCCGCCAACGGCAAGGTCGACCGCGCCGCGCTGGTGGCGCCGGCCGCAGCGCCACCTCCTGCCCCCGCACCGCTCGCGGCACGGTCGCCCCTCGTCGCGCGGGTCGGGAGGTTGATCGCGCGGGTCCTGGAGATCGAGACCATCGATCCCGCAGCCAACCTGTTCGACCTCGGCATGAGCTCGCTCGAGATGATCCGGATCGCGAACCTGCTGCAGCAGGAGCTCGGAACCAGGCCCCAGATCGACGAGCTCTATCGCAACCCCACCCTGGACGGTCTCGCGCGGTGGTACGGCGAGGTCGATCTCGAGGAGCATGACCATGCCTGCTGAGACGCTTCCCGATCCGTGGATCGTCCGCCCGCGGCCGAACCCGCACGCCCGCCTGCGCCTGTTCTGCCTGCCCTACGCCGGCGGCGGCGCCTCGACCTACCGCAGGTGGCCGGCCTTGCTCCCCGCGGACATCGAAGTGGCGGCGGTCCAGCTCCCCGGCCGCGAGGAGCGCCTGCGCGAGCCGGCGTGCAGCAATGCCTCGGAGCTGTGCCAGCAGCTCGCCGCGGTGCTCGCGCCGTACCTCGACCGACCGTTCGCGCTGTTCGGTCACTGCCTGGGTGGGCTGGTCGCGTTCGAGCTGACGCGCCTGCTCCGCACGATCGGAGCGCCAGCTCCGGTCCACCTGTTCATCTCGGGGCACGGCGGACCGCGGAAGGTCTATGGCTTTCCGTCGCTGACCGGGGTGACCGACGCCGAGCTCGTGCGGCTGCTCCGGCGGCTCGGCGGCGCCCCGGACGAGCTGCTCGCGGACGGCAACCTCATGCAGCTCATGCTGCCGCTGCTCCGCTGCGATCTGACGGTCTGCCAGACGTACCGGTATGTCGCCGCCGAGCCGCTCGCCTGTCCGATCTCGGCGTTCGGCGGGATCCGCGACGAGGTCGTCCGGCGCGCCGACGTGCTGGCCTGGAGCGCCGAGACCTGCGGTGGGTTCCAGGCCCGCATGTTTCCCGGCGGACACTTCTTCCTCGACGAGGCGAAGCCCCGCCTGCTGCAGGCGATCACCGACGACCTGACCGCTCGCGGCGCCGCTGCCGGCGCCTCGAGCTCGCTACCCCACGGAGGATCTCCACCATGACCACCTCGACCGCATCGACCTCGATCAGGACCCTTGTGGAGTTGCTGCGCACGCGCGCAGAGACCCATGGAGCGCGCCTGGCGTTCACCTACCTGAAGGACGGCGAGCAGGCCGACGACGCATGGACCTACCAGGAGCTGGACCGCCGAGCGCGCCGGATCGCGGCCGAGCTGCAACAGACCGGCTCCGACGGGGACCGCGCGATCCTGCTCTATCCGCCCGGGCTCCACTTCATCGCCGCGTTCTTCGGCTGCCTGTATGCCGGGCGCATCGCCGTGCCGATCTCGCCGCCGAATCCATCGCGTCTGGCGCGAGAGCTGCCGCGATTTCGGGCCATCCTCGAGAGTGCGGACCCACGGACGCTCCTGACCAGCTCGTCCATCGTCCCGATCGTGGAGGGGCTGCGTGCCGCGGATCTAGCGATCGCGAAGATCCAGATCCTGACGAGCGACTTGCTCACCGAGGTCGGCCAGGCCTGGCGCGACCCCGGCGCCGGGCCGGATACGCTGGCGTTCCTCCAGTACACCTCTGGATCCACCGCCCTCCCGAAGGGCGTCATGGTCAGCCACGGCAACCTGCTGCACAACATGGCGGGGATCGCCGGCGTGTTCTGCTCGACCGACGAGACGCCGATGGTGAGCTGGCTGCCCGTGTTCCATGACATGGGCCTCATCGGCTGCGTGCTCCATCCGATGCTGCATGGCTCGTCGAACGTGCTGATGGCGCCCGCGGCGTTCCTGCAGCGGCCGCTGCGCTGGCTGCAGGCCATCTCGCGGTTCCGGGCGCACACCAGCGGGGCGCCGAACTTCGCTTATGATCTCTGCGTCCGGAGGATCACGCCCGAGCAGCGTGCCACGCTCGACCTGCGATCCTGGCGCGTGGCGTTCAATGGCGCCGAGCCGGTGCGCGCCCACACCATGGCAGCGTTCACGCGCGCGTTCGAGCCCTGTGGCTTTCGCCCCGAGACGATGGCCCCGGTCTATGGCCTGGCGGAGTCAACCCTGCTGGCGACCGCAAACGCTCGAGGCACGCCGCCGATGATCGCGCCGTTCGACAGCGGCGATCTGGAACATGGCAAGGCGCGCCCGGTGAGCGAGGCGGGAGCGTCCGCCCGGGAGCTCGCCGGCTGTGGCCGTGCGAGCGACGGACATCGGCTGGTCATCGCAGATCCGGAGCGCTGCACGGCGCTCCCCGATGGCGAGATCGGCGAGATCTGGCTCGCCGGCCCGAGCGTGGCGCGGGGGTACTGGAAGCTTCCGACCGAGACCGCAGCCACGTTCCATGCGAGGCTGGCAGATTCCGGGGAGGGACCGTTCCTCCGGACCGGCGATCTCGGGTTCCTCTGGAACGGTCAGCTGTTCATCGCGGGCCGCCGGAAAGATCTCATCATCGTGGATGGGAGGAATCACTATCCACAGGACCTCGAGCTCACGGTGGAGCAGAGCCACGCGGCGTTCCGGGCCGGCTGCTCCGCGGCGTTCTCGATCGACGTCGACGGCGCCGAGCGCGTCGTGGTGGTCGCCGAAGCGGACCCTCACTGGAACCTGTCCAGCGACGCCCCGGTCAACGCCGACCCCAAGGCCGCGTTGTTCCGCGCGGCGCGCCGGGCCGTCGCGGTCGATCACGATGTCGATCTCCATCAGCTGTGTCTCGTGAGGCTGGGGTCGATTCCGAAAACCACGAGCGGAAAGATCCGGCGCCAGGCCTGTCGGACCGGCTTCCTCGCCGGCACGCTCCAGGCGTGGGACGCGCCGCCGCGGACCGCACCACCGGGCTCCCCGCAAGTCGTGCCATCCCCCGAGCCCGTCGCGCAGATCTTTCGCGATCGTGGACCGGCTACGTGAGCATCACGCCATGGATGCGGCGCATGACCCACAAATCACTCGTCGCCGCTGCGGAGGAACGAAGAGCTCTGGGCTGGATCCGACCTTGCACCGTAACCAGGTGTGGAAACCGTGCTCCGCGCCGAACGGCTTGCAAAGAGCTACCAGATGGGCGAGGTCGAGGTTCGCGCGTTGCGCGGCGTCGATCTCGAGCTCGTCGCGGGCGAGCTTGTCGTGTTGCTGGGGGCGTCGGGCAGCGGCAAGTCGACGCTGCTCAACATCCTCGGTGGCCTCGATGTGCCGAGCACCGGCCGGCTCGTGTACGACGGCCGTGACCTGACCCGCGCGCGCGAGAGCATCCGCACCGCGTACCGCCGCGATCACGTCGGGTTCGTGTTCCAGTTCTACAACCTCGTGCCGAGCCTGACCGCGCGAGAGAACGTGGCGATCGTCACCGATCTCGCCGAGGATCCGCTGACGCCGGAGCAGGCGCTCGAGATCGTCGGGCTATCGCATCGGCTCGATCACTTTCCGGCACAGATGTCCGGCGGCGAGCAGCAGCGCGTCGCGATCGCGCGCGCGATCGCCAAGCGGCCCCAGATCCTGTTGTGCGACGAGCCGACCGGCGCGCTCGATGTCGCGACCGGCAAGCTCGTGCTGGCTGCCATCGCCCGGGTCAATCGCGAGCTGGGCAGCACGACCGTGGTGATCACCCATAACGCGGTCATCGCCGACATGGCCGATCGCGTGCTGCAGCTCGCCGACGGCCAGGTCACCGCCGACCGCCGCAACCCGTCCAAGCGCGATCCCGCGGAGCTCACCTGGTGATGCGTGCGCTCGATCGCAAGCTGCTTCGTGACCTCGCCCGGATGAAGGCACAGGCGGTCGCGATCGCGCTCGTGGTCGCGTCGGGGGTCGCGCTGTTCGTCGCGACCATGACGACGTACCGATCGCTACGGGCGTCCGAGGCGGTGTTCTATCGCCAGCAGCGGTTCGCCCAGGTCTGGTCCGGACTCGGCCGCGCGCCGCTGTCCGTCGCGCGGGACCTCGCCGCGCTGCCCGGTGTCACCGCGATCGACGCGCGGCTCGTCGCACGCGCGATCCTCGACGTGCGAGGTCTCACCGAGCCGGCCTCGGGCCTGCTGGTCTCGATCGCGTCGCGGCCTGGGCACGCCGTGAACGACCTCTACGTGCGGCGTGGGCGCCATGTCGAACCCGGTCGGACCGACGAGGTGATGGTCAGCGAGGCGTTCGCCGAGAAGAACCACCTCCAGCCCGGTGACTCGATCACGGCCACGGTCGCGGGTCACCGGACCTCGCTGCACATCGTCGGCATCGCGCTGTCGCCCGAGTTCGTGATGCCGGTCGAGCCCGGCGCGGCCGCGTCCGACGATCGCCGGTTCGGGATCTTGTGGATCGCGCGCGACCAGCTCGAGGCATTGCTCGACATGAGCCGCTCGTTCAACGAGGTAGCGCTCCTGCTCGCACCGGGCACGGAGGAACCAGCGGTGATCGCCGCGGTCGATCGGATCCTCACGCCCTACGGAGGTGCCGGCGCGCACGGTCGTGCGAGCCAGGCGTCGCACGTGATGCTCGAGGAGCACATCGACCAGCTCCGCGGCCTCGCGGTGCTGGTCCCGTCGATCTTCCTCCTCGTCGCGGCGTTCCTGGTCAACGTCGTGCTCGCGCGCTTGATCGCGACGCAGCGCGAGCAGATCGGCATGCTCAAGGCGTTCGGCTACTCGAACGCGCGCGTCGCGGTTCACTACCTCGAGCTGACGCTCGCGATCGTCGTGCTCGGCGTCGTGCTCGGGATCCCGATCGGGACGTGGCTCGGCCGGCTCATGGCCGTGTTCTACGCGCAGTTCTTCCGGTTCCCGGCGCTCGTGCTCGAGCTCGAGCCCGCGGTCGCGGCCGGTGGCGCGGCGATCGCGGTGTTCGCCGCGATGGCCGGCGCGCTCGGCACCTTGCGTCGCGTGGTCGCGATGCCACCGATCGTCGCGATGACTCCCGAGGTACCGGCGTTCCGCCGCACGCTGCTCGATCGCGTCGGGATCACCCCGCTGCTGTCGTCCGCGACGCGGATGATCGTCCGCAACCTGACCAAGCGCCCGCTGCGCTCGGGCCTGGCATCGGCCGGCATGGCGCTCGCGGTCGCCGTCGTCGTGGTCGGCGGCTCGTCCGCCGACGGCCTCCACCGGATGCGCGACGTCCAGTTCCAGGGCGTGCAGCGCGAGGACCTCAGCGTCGTGCTCCACCACCCACGCGCGCTCGGCAGCGTGCGCGAGCTCCTGGCACTTCCCGGCGTCCGGCACGTGGAGCCGTACCGGGTCGTGCCGGCCCGGGTGTCCGGGCACGGACGACACGAAGACATCGCGCTGTACGGCCTGCCCGAGGGCGGGGTGCTGCGCAACGTGGTCGACAACGGCTTCCGGCGCGTGCCGCGGCTGGGCGCCGGGGTGGTCCTGACCGCGTGGACCGCCCGCCACCTCGGGCTCTTGCCCGGCGATGTCCTCGCCATCGAGATCCGCGAGAACCGGCGGCGCGTCGTCCTGGCGCAGCTCGAGGCCACCGTCGAGGATCCGCTCGGTCAAGCGGCGTACATGGAGCTCGGCGCGCTCGGGCGGCTGCTCGGCGAACCAGCGACGTATTCTCACGCGAGCCTCCTGATCGATCCGACCCGCGCTCCGGCGCTGTACGACCAGCTCGAGCACGCACCCCACGCGATGGCGATCGGGATCCGGCGCAGCACGCTCGAGAGCTTCCGGTCGATGAGCGAGACCAGCCTCAACTTCATCCGCATGATCGTGCTCGTGTTCGCGACCATCATCGCGTTCGGCGTCGTGTACAACACCGCACGGATCGCCCTTGCCGAGCGCGGCCGCGAGCTGGCCACGCTGCGCGTCCTCGGGTTCACCCGCGGCGAAGCGTCGGCGATCCTGCTCGGCGAGATCGCGATCCTCGCGGCGCCGGCGGTCCCGCTCGGGATGGCGCTCGGGTATCTGTTGACCGGCGTGGTGTCGACCGCGATGACCGGCTCGCGCATGCATATCCCGGTGATCGTGTCGCCGCCGACCTATGCGTTCGCGATCGTGGTGTTCATGGTCTCGGCGCTGATCTCGGCGCTCGTCGTGCGCAGGCGGATCGATCGGCTCGATCTGATCGAGGTCTTGAAAGCGAGGGAATGACATGAGGCGAAGCAATCTCCTCCGACGGATCACCTGGCTCGCGATCGCCGCTGCGGCGGCCGTCGCGATCGTATGGGCGCTGCGGCCCCGGCCCATCGCCGTGGAGACCGTTGCGGTGACCCGCGGCTCCTTGACCGCTACCGTGATCGGCGAGGGCCGAACCCGGGTCAAGGACCTGTTCGTGGTGTCGGCGCCGGTGGACGGCCAGCTGCAGCGGATCTCGCTGCAACCGGGGGATGCCGTCACCGCAACCACCGTCATCGCACGCATCCAGCCGGTCGCGCCTCGTCCGCTCGATGCGCGCAGCCGCGCCGAGGCCCGCGCCATGGTCGAGGTGGCTCGCGCGGCGCTCACGCGCGCCGAGGCCACGGAGCAGGGGGCCGGCGTCGCCGTCGAGCACGCCGACAGCGAGTTCGCACGCTCGGAGAAGCTCGCGCAGACCGGTGCGGTGGCACGCGCCGAGCTCGAGCATGCCGGCCACCAGTCCGGGATCCAGCACCACGCGCAGGACGCCGCACACGCCGCGGTACGCGAAGCCCGCGCCGAGCTCATCCGGGCGAACGCTGCCATTGCCCCGGCGACCGCCCCCGGCGATGCGCCGGTCTCGATCACCGCGCCGATCGCGGGGCGCGTGCTGCGCGTCCTGCGCGAGAGCGCCGGCCCGGTCGCCGCGGGGACACCGCTCATCGAGATCGGCGACGTCGCGTGCCTCGAGCTCCGCGCCGATCTGCTCTCGAGCGATGCCGCGTCCGTCCGAGAGGACGCGGCGGCGACGATCACGAGCTGGGGTGGCCCCAGGGCGCTCGCCGCCCGCGTCCGTCGCGTCGAGCCGGCCGCGTTTACCAAGATCTCGGCGCTCGGTCTCGAGGAGCAGCGCGTCCACGTCGTGCTCGACTTCGTCGATCCTCTGCCGCCAGGCCTGGGCCACGACTACCGCGTCGATCTGGCGATCGTGACGTGGTCGGGCAACAACGTGCTGCGCGTCCCGGCGAGATCGCTGGTGCGCGCCGGCGATCGCTGGGCGGTGTTCGTCGTCCGCGATGGTCGCGCTCGCCAGGTTGTCGTCGACCTGGGCGAGACCGACGGCAGGCTCACGGTCGTCGCTCGCGGCCTGGCCGAAGGTGAGGTTGTCATCGCGCAGCCCACCGATGCCGTGATGGACGGTACCCGCGTGGGCGGCTGACGGCCGGGACCCGACAGCGTCCTGTCCGCAGCGTGCGCGCCCGCGCTGCTGCCTCCGTCGCGCTGGATTCCGCGACCAGCTCGAGGGCACCGTGCGCCGCGAGCTCGCCACGGGCGTGCTGGGGTACGATGTCCTTCTCCACCGCCTCGAGGCGCTCGAGCTGCATCTTCAAGAGGAAGCGATGGTGCTCCTCAATGCGCCCGTCGAGCACCGCCGTGAGCCACGGCAGATGCTCCACAGTCACCCCGCAGCGCTCGCAGTCGACACGCCGCGTGCTGTAGCGGAGGTACAGCTTCATCCCCGCCACGTCGAGGTGTCGCCACTTGCGACCCTTGGCTCGGTCATGGCCACGACAGGTGTACCCGCAGTTCGAGCACCGGGGCTGGCGCCAGGTCGGCGCAACGTCGATCATGAGGCCATCGTCGACCAAGGTGCAGTCAACGACGCGGGTGTATTCCAGCCCGAGCAGCTGGTGGAGTAGGCTCTTGAGGCGCACGGCGGACCTTCGGCATGTTGGTGCGTGTAGGAGAGCCAGAAGTCTGCATCGGAAACTAACTGTCGCTTCCTTTGCCGCTGGGGCCTGCCGTGCCTTTATGGGCTTCGGCGGCGTCTCGACGCAAGCACCTCGACCAGCGGCTGGGGACTCGGTTGCAGCTTCTGGTAATAGACCCGGACCGAGGCGATGGCCGCGCCCGCGCTGGGGATGACCGTGGTAATGACGACGAACACCCGAGAGGCTTGCTTGCGGCCCTCGGCAATGCGGCCACCAGGCCGAGCGTCATTGATCGCCGCCGTCTGCGCAGGCTCGATCGCCGTGGCGGCCTCGAGGCCGCGGCGTGAGCAGGTTGCACTGCGCAAGTCGCGCAGGCTGCACAAGCTGCTCAATACACCGGGAGCGGTGCGATGGCGTGGGCAAAGCGAGCGGGGCGCACGATGGTGGCGCCGTGCCAGGGAGCACCGGCGTCGGCGCCGTGGCCGAGGACGTGCTGGAGTTGCCATCGCACGGCGTCGGCGAAGCCGCCGAGCCCGACCGCCGCGAGCCGGATCGCGCTGTCGTGTAACCCGGCGATGGCCTGCACGCGGGATGTCGTGAGCAGCCCGAGGCTGGCGTCGAGAGTGGCGGCCAGCGCGTCGGCCCAGGCGACCCGCTCACGGCGGAGCGCGCGCACGCTCGCACGCGTCATCGCGATGAGGGGCGTGTGCTCGGCGGCCGTGCACTCGCTGGCCCGCGCCAGAGCGGCGCGACCGCGCAGGTAGGCCAGCTCGACGCGGTGGAACTGGCTGTACAGGACGTGCGCGGCGCGGATCGCCGGGCGCGCGGCAGCGAGCGCGGCGAGCGCATCCGCGGCTCGCCCGAGGTAGAGGAACGCGTTGACGCGGCCGAACAGCGCGCAGAACGCCAGGAACGAATACTCGTCGGGAGCCAGCCCGAGCGGCTCCATCCGGCACGCCTCGAGGAGCTGGTGCGGCTCGTCGCGCGCGAGCAGGACCACACGGCTGGGGCCCGCCAGGAGCTTGAACGCGCCGAGCCGGTCGCCGCGGGCCGTGCAGATCGTCACCGCGGCGGTGAGCCGCTGGGTGAGCTCGGGCAGGCGCCCGCGATACGCCAGCGTCCACAGCGCGAACTCGCGGGCGAAGCCGATCTCCCAGTACGTGCCCGGACAGCGTTCGAAGGTGGCCTCCGCACGATCGAGATCGCGCTGTGCGTCTTCGAAGTCACCGATCTGCAACTCGACGATCCCGTTGCCCAGCGCCACGTAGCCCTCGAGCTGCGGCGAGCCCACCTGCTTGGACAGGCGCTCGGCGACGGCGAGCCGCGCGAGCGCAGCGCGCAGCGCAGGCCGTCCCGGCTGGACGAGCAGCGCGGCCTCGGTGCACAACGACCGTGCCAGGCGATACGGCTCGCCGGCGTCGAGCGCGAGCAACAGCCCCTGGGTGTGGAGCGCCACGGCGCGCAGCGGGTCGAGCACCGCGAGCACGTCGCCGACCAGCCAGCACGCGTCGATCCGGCGAACCACGGTGCGGCGCTTGTCGTCGGACAGCGCGCGCGGGGCCTGGCCGCGCAGCAGGAGCGCCAGGCGACGCCCGAGCATCATGCGCACCGCTGCCGCCGGCGATGTGGGCAGCCGGATGTCGAGCCGGTCGAGGACACGGGCGAGGAGCTGCTTGCCCTCGAGGACCTGCCCCGAGCGGATGAGCTGATCGGCGGCGCGCAGCACCAGGTCGTCGGCCGCGGGACCACCGACGATCTCGGCGGCGCGCAGGTAGGTCGCGGCCGCC
>Ga0137459_1000407_pt1 | contig 15467 bp, 12 predicted proteins | sample EasRivERMGT700_2_FD_104908 | JGI IMG/M metagenome (GOLD analysis project Ga0137459, IMG submission 104908) | Soil microbial communities from meander-bound floodplain in the East River, Colorado, USA - East River MetaG ERMGT700_2 | ecosystem: Environmental > Terrestrial > Soil > Floodplain ...
CAATTCCAGATATTGTCGTCCCGGCTCAAATGACGGTTATGCTCATGGCGGGCATCGCGGTATTTTTCGGTGCTTTCCAATTAGCACGCGGAGTCCGCTCTACCGGCTGGCTGATCGGTATTTTGGCTATCACCTTTGTAATTGCTTTTCTCACCTGGGCGGCACAAGGTAAATCATTTAACCTCACGGGCATGCTCAGCAGTTCATTTGTCCGTGCCACACCGATCGCACTCGCGGCATTGTGCGGCGTCATCAGTGAACGTTCAGCAGTTATCAACATCGGCATCGAAGGCATCATGTTGATGGCGGCACAAGCGGCAGTTGTAGCCGCAACTTTGACTCATAATTTATATGTGGGCTTGTTCGCCGCGATCTTGATCGGCGGGCTGGTAGCCGCACTACATGCCTATCTGGTCATTCGTTTTAAAGTAGATCAGGTCGTTAGTGGTGTTGCCATTAATATCTTTGGCGCAGGTTTCACCGCCTTTATGAGTTCGCGCTTCCTGCAAAAAAGCGGTGATCTGCTTAACAATTCAGGTGTCTTTCCCACGATCTCCATCCCTGGGCTGGCAAAAATTCCAATTCTTGGACCGATGTTGTTCGAGAACAACATCATCATTTACTTGATGATCCTGCTGGTGGTAGCCATGCACATCATGTTGTTCTACACACCCTGGGGGTTGCGTACCCGTGCAGTTGGCGAACATCCCAAAGCGGCAGATACGCTGGGCGTCAATGTATATCTGATGCGTTATGTCAACGTGATCATCGGCGGCATCATTGCAGGCATCGGCGGCGCATATTTCACCATTGGCTCAGTGGGTCGCTTTGACGAGCAGATGACATCGGGCAAGGGCTTCATTGGTCTTGCGGCCACGATCTTCGGCAAGTGGAATCCCTTTGGCGCGTTCACATCTTCGCTGATTTTCGGCTTCGCGGATTCGCTGCAAGTGAAATTACAGATCCTGCGGGTGCCGATCCCATCCGAATTTCTATTGATGGCTCCTTATATCGTGACGATGGTCATCCTGACTGGTGTGGTGGGACGTGCCATTCCGCCCGCCGCAGATGGACAGCCTTACGAGAAATAGCGCTTCTTTCTTCGTCCCAACTTGATCCTACAAAACAGGAGTTTTCTCAACTCCTGTTTTTGATTCAGCTGTCAGCGTGGAAAAGGCTTGGGGATGGTGAAACAGGCGGCGGCTTTGGGCGAAACGTTGTTCGTCCGCCTCCTTATTTACCCCCTTACTCAGAACGTCCAGAAGGTTCTTTTGAAATACCCTCTTTAGCCGTTCAAACCTCACCTGCACTTGCGCCAGGTGCAAGTGTCGGGACGGTGAATAATATCGGTTATTTAGGAACAAAGGGTAATGCTTGTCCGTCTGTATTCGTGTACAATTATTGAAACATTGAGGAGAAAAAATGTTTAAGACCTTACGCATCATTTCTATTTTGAGCATCGCCGTGCTCATGATTTCGGCATGTAATTTGCCTTCCAACGCCGCAACCCAAGACCCCAACGACCCAAACGTCGTATTTACTGCGGCGGCATTAACGGTGCAGGCGCAATTAACGCAGGTGTCGCCGTTCAGCACACCCACGCTGCCGCCTCCACAGCCGACCAATACTGCGGTCACGATCCCAACTGCGGGACCCGTGCTTGCAACGATCACTCCGAATATCCCACCTACTGCGGTTTGTGATCAGGCAACATTCGTCAATGATGTGACCATCCCGGATGGCACCGCAACTGCTCCAGGCGCCACGTTCAAAAAGACCTGGAGATTAAAGAATACCGGCACGTGTACCTGGTCCGGGTATACCCTGGTCTTTGATAGCGGTGAGTCAATGGCACCGGTGATCGACCCGATCGGCACGGTAGCTCCGGGACAGGAAGTGGATGTCTCTGTTACATTTACTGCCCCGACTGCACCAGGTGATTATAGAAGTTATTGGCGCATTCGAAACCCATCTGGCGTGCTTTTGCCCGTATTGGGCGGCTGGCAAAGTAAAGGTTTTTTTGTATATATCAAGATCGGTTCGTCGGGTTATGATTTTTATTCAAGAGCCTCCGGTGCAACCTGGATCAGTGGTTTCGGCAATCTGACCTTCGGCGGACCTGACACAGATGTAAACGGCTTTGCAATGTATAAAGACGGTCAAAAACTTGAGGATGGATCTTCTCTAAGTAAAGTTATAGAAACTTCCCCGCAACAAGTGGACAATGGTGTGATCACGGGACGGTATCCAGCCTATACTGTGGTTGCCGGTGAGCACTTCACTGCCAAGATCGGCTTCCTTGCCAAGCCAGATGGAACGTGTGGAACGGGTAGTGTGAAATTCCAGTTGAACTATAAGGAAGCTGGTGTCTTGAAACCTCTCGGCGAGTGGACAGAAACTTGCGACGGTCCATTAAAGAGCATTGATATTGATCTGACCAGTCTGGCAGGCAAATCTGTAGAGTTTGTATTGGGGGTACTGGCAAATGGTCCTGCCGCACAGGACTGGGCGGTGTGGGTTGCCCCACAGATAGCAATTCCGTAATGGAAAAAGCGCCCGACACAGCAACGTGCCGGGCGCTTTTTGAAAACGGTATAATGAATACAAGTAGAAATAGAAAGGAAACCCAATGTTTGATCTTCAAAAAAATAAAATTTACCTTACCCTGAGTATCCTATTGTTCAGCGTGACTGCCTGTGGCGCCGCTCCGAAACCAGAGGAAAATATTTCAACAGCGGTGGCACAAACTGTGCAGGCGCAAAATTCACTAACCAAGATCGCGAATGTACCCACATTAACTCCGGTACCGTCAGTTGAAATTACGGCGACCACCGATCTTGCCGCAACAAATACACCCGCACCTATCCTAGGTGCGCCGGGATGTACTGTCTCTGCAAAGCTGGCAGGCGAAAACCCGCCCGATGGGACGCTTTTTAAACCCGGCGAATATTTTTGGAAAACATGGTCATTAGAAAATACCGGCACCTGTACATGGGATGGGACTTACAAACTAGTGTACAAAAGCGGCGACCTGATGGGCGGCTTGACATCTTATCCATTCCCGGAATTAGTCGCGCCTGGGGAAACAAAAGATATATCCATATACCTGAAGGCACCTGATGCCGAAGGCACTACAAGAGGTTATTGGCATATTCAAACACCCTGGGAAACCTATTTCGGCACGGGTCCCATGAGTGAGCCTTTTTATGTGGATGTGGCCGTTTCAAATGCAGCCAAGCCACGCTATGGGATCTTAAGCGTGACGTATGAACTCGTACGTGAACCTGCCACAGGCTGCCCAACCAATGTCCGGTATACCGTGTATGCCACGATCACAACCAATGGACCCTATGAGTTCGATTACTTTTGGGATCAGCAAGATGGCAATGAGAGCGGCTCTAAATACATGAAATTTGATGCGGCCGGTTCAAAGACCGTTTCACGGGAGTGGATGATCGGCAAAGGTGACAGCCCCACGCCGCGCTGGATGCAGATCGTCGTAACCAGCCCGGTCAGCCAGAGGTATGAGCGGTTCGTTTTTGAAAATACCTGCCCGTGATCGGATTCAAATCCCCCATCATTAACGAATAGCTGTTCCGTCATGCATGTTGACCTTGGAAGGTCAACATGCATGACTGGGAACCCAATACTTATTTGAAGCGTCTTATAGAACGGCATGATTCTACGGAGGCTCTTATGAGTATTTCAAGTTCACATAAACCAATATTCCTGGCATTGGCATTGATGGTCATATTGGCCTGTAATTCTTTAGCACCAACCACCCCACAACCGGCGGCTACACTAAACGCACTCTATACATCTGCAGCAGAGACGTTGAGCGCCTTATCCACCCAGGGTGCCATATCGTTGACCATGCCGCCATCCCCCACCGGGACATTAGCCATTCCCACCTCCAGCCCGATTGCCCTCCAAACCTTTACCGTTGTACCACCTTTGCAACCCAGCACAAGATGCGATGCTGCGGCATTCGTCTCAGATATTACCTACCCGGATGGTTCAAGTGTGGGGATGGGAGTTTCATTTACAAAGATCTGGCGCATCAAAAATGTTGGGACCTGTACATGGACAACATCCTACGCGCTTGTATATTTGAATGGTGAAAAGTTTGGCGCCCAGAATTCTGTGCCCATGCCTGGCAGTGTCGCACCGGGTCAGAGTATCGATATTCCTGTCCAATTAACCGCGCCGAATCAAAGTGGTCGCTTTAAAGGTTATTGGAGATTGCGCAATACCTCTGGTGGCTTATTTCGAGTTGGAACTTCCGGCGAGGAAAGCATTTATGTGGATGTCAATGTAAGCGGTTATAACGTCGTGGGATATGATTTCCTTGAAAAATACTGTGATGCCGAATGGAAAACCGGATCGCAGACTCTGCCCTGCCCCGGAACAGAGGGCGACAACAAAGGCTTTGTCATTGTCCTGAATTCGCCCAAGCTGGAAAACGGTAACACGCAAAGCAAAGGCTTGGTCACGCACCCACAAATGGTCAATAATGGTCATATCACCGGAAAATATCCAGCGGTTACCATTCAATCCGGAGATCGCTTTCAAGCGTCGATCAACTGCCTGTATAAAGCCAATGACTGTAACGTGGTTTTCAAGCTCCAATATCAGATTGGCAATAACGCAGTTCAGACACTCGGTCAATGGAATGAGATCTATGAGGGTGAGTCTTATCCGGTCAATGTGGATCTGAGCGCCCTGAATGGACAAAAGGTCAAATTTATTCTGACCGTTCTGGCAAATGGCTCAGCTCACGAAGATTACGCATTATGGATCGCACCCAGAGTGGCAAGGGTCAGCGCCCAACCACCCACAACGACGTTTACACCCTCGCCTTCACCTACTGCTACTACCACTGCAACCGGAACTGGCACAGCGACAGCCACAGCTACTGCCACCTTCACAGCAACCGCAACTGCCACCGCAACAGAAACGCCTACTGCGACTGTCACACCCTGAAATCAGGCTCACAATACGTAGTGAGCGTTGCAGTATAATGAGATTGGATGCCTGTTACAAATCGTGCAAACTAATCCACAAATTTAACCCATTCACTTGGAGGTAACAATTATGTTTTCAAGAAGATCAACGCGGCAAACTTTAGTAAGTTTACTCACTGCCGCCCTGCTCTTAACAGCCTGTAATGTTGGCGCGACACCCGCCCCCACTCTTGATGTCAATGCAATGAGTACTGCACTGGTGGGAACCACCGTAGCCCAGCTTGCCGTGCAATTTACCCAGACCGCACTGGCTAACCCTACAAACACTGCCATTCCCACCAACACCCAGGCGTCCGTCCCCACACTTGCACTACCCACCCTGGGTACTGGAGTTGCATCGCCAACGTTGGATGCGGCCGCCCTCCCCACTTTTTCTTTTGTCAACACACCTGTAGCTGGCGCTACCCAAGCTCCAGTCCTGCCTACATCAGCCGCACCAGCAACCGCCTCACTGGGTGACGCGTGTAATAACGCTGTTTTTGAAGGCGATATCACCATTCCAGATTACGAGACAATTAAGCCTGGTATTGATGTTCAAAAAATATGGGCGATCAGAAATACTGGCACCTGTACTTGGGATGATGGCTACTCCCTCGTTAAAGTCGCTGGCAGTCCCGAAATTGGCAATGAAAGTTTCAAATTCGTAAAAAGTAGCGATTTTGTCGCAGGCGGACAGGGTATCAATATCGGCATTTGGATAGATGCACCGTGTGCCCCAGGAAAATATGAAGGTCATTGGCGCATGCGAAATGACCAAGGCTATTTTTTTGGGACTGTACTTTCGGTGTACATCACCATCGTGGATAAGTGTCCATAATTTTGAACAAAAGAGAGAGATTTGATGAAACCAAAATACCTCGTACTCTTGCTTGTCTCTGCCCTGCTCCTCGCCGCTTGCGGACCTTCAACCACGCCCGAACCCACTCCTGATGTCGCAGCAGTGCGCACCTCAGCCGCGAGCACGGTCGTATCGCAATTCACCTTGACGGCGGCGGTATTCACGCCTGTCTTGCCGCCGCCCTCCACAGCAACATCTGCTCCTACAGTCACTGCAACTGTCACTTTGCCTCCTGTAGCGCAGGTCACCAACGCTGAAGGGACAACCATTGCCCTCTGCGATAAATACGCCTGGGATATCAACACCGTGGATGTCAACGTTCCTGACAACACCGTGATGACCCCCGGTCAGGATTTCACAAAGACCTGGCTCATCAAAAACATTGGCACATGTGCCTGGGGTGAAGGTTATAAGTTGGTATATAGTTATTCCAACCCACCCGCAGAGAAAATGTCTGGCGAGGCGCAGCCCCTGACAGCCGCCATTGCACCCGGGCAGGAAGTGCAAGTCTCAGTAAATTTCAAAGCTCCTGATCTTCCTGGAACCTATACCGTTTACTGGACAATGCAAAATGCTCAAGGTATTTCTTTTCAGGGCAATGACAATAAAGTATTATATGTTCAGATCGTTGTTCAATAAGATTTGTGAATCAAGAACTAAAACAAACGATTAAAGACAAAGCACGCCAGCTGGGATTTATCCTAGCTGGCGTGACGACTCCTGAACCACCCCCGCATTACACCACATTTGAAAATTGGCTCGCGCAAAACAAACATGGCACGATGAACTATCTTGCCGATGAACGTTCCCGCACGCGCCGTGCCAACCCGCTTGAGATATTGCTTGAATGTAAATCCATTCTGGTACTGGCTACGCCATACGATCCCCCTCTCCCTACGGGAGAGGGACTAGGGGTGAGGGTTGCCGCCTACGCCCACGGCGCGGACTACCACGACATCCTCCCTGCCCGGATGAAAGAACTCGTTCAATTCATTGAAGAGCAGGTCGGCGGTCCAGTAAAGAACCGTTACTATACAGACACTGGTCCAATTCTCGAACGTGACCTCGCTCAACGTGCAGGCATCGGCTGGATCGGTAAAAACACCTGCCTCATCAATCCCAAGCAAGGCTCCTATTTTTTCCTCTCCGAAATTCTGCTTGACCTCGCGCTCGAACCCGATGCGCCTTTCGTCACCGACCACTGCGGCACCTGCACACGTTGCATCCAAGCCTGCCCCACCGCTTGCATCCTGCCGGATCGCACCATCGACGCGCGCCGTTGCATCTCGTACCTCACCATCGAACTCAAGGATGATATTCCCATTGAACTGCGTGACAAGCTCGGAGATTGGGCGTTTGGATGTGACATCTGCCAGCAGGTCTGCCCGTGGAATCGTTTCGCCGCTGAAGGCGACTCTGCTTTTGACGCCAACCGCCCGCCTCACACTCCGACCGAAGAACTGACTCTTACACCCCAAGCCTTTAACGGACGCTTCAAGCGGACTCCCATCCAGCGCGCCAAACGTCGCGGCTACCTGCGTAACATCGCCGTCGTGTTGGGCAATCTCGGTGACATGCACGCCCTCCCCGTTCTACAAAACGCACTGAATGACGAAGAGCCTCTGATTCGTGAACACGCGACCTGGGCAATTGAACAAATCAAAACAAGAAACCAATAAAAATCCTTTGTGACCTTTGTGTCCTTCGTGGTAAAAAAATTATGACCAAACTCCTCATCGCCACCAACAACCAAGGCAAAGTACAAGAACTCCATGAACTCCTCCAGGGCATGGATATTGAACTCGTCACCCCCTCCCAGATCGGACTCGACCTCGACGTGCTCGAAGACGGACTCACCTACGCCGAGAATGCCACAAAAAAAGCCATAGCGTTTGCAAAAGCCAGCAACTTGATCTCCCTCGCTGACGACTCCGGCTTGGAAGTGGACGCCCTCAACGGCGCACCCGGTTTTTACTCCGCCCGCTACGGCTCCACCAATGGTGAAAAATTATCCGATGCCGACCGCCGCAAATATCTTCTAAGTAAACTTCAAGACCGACCCCGCCCGTGGACAGCCCGCTTCCACGCCACAATTGCCATTGCAATACCAAACGGCGATATCCATCTCGCTGTAGGAATTTGTGAAGGCGAGATCATCCCCACCGAACGCGGCATCGGCGGATTCGGTTACGACCCCATCTTCTTATTACCCGAGTTGAAAAAGACCATGGCAGAACTCAGCATGGACGAAAAAAACCGCCTCAGCCATCGGGCTAAAGCGGTGATGAATGCGAAAGAAGTCTTGAATAAACTGCTCTCAAAATGACAACTTCTTTATTTTACGGGTACACACTTGAATATTATGATACGAATATTCAAGTGTGTACCCGTAAGACAGACTTACCTCTTCGCGTGGTGCAAACTATCTGCCGCATCCTCGCTGAGCGGAATATAGACCTGGATCCGCGTCCCCTTCCCATGCGCGGAGTCGATATTGAGCAAGCCGTTCACCAATTCCGTGCGTTCGCGCAGGTTGACCATTCCCAAACTCCCGCGCTTATCATACGTTTTGTGGACCGCCGCCACATCAAAGCCCAGTCCATCATCTTCGATTTCCAATAAGGCAATATCCGTTTCAAAAGTTCGTAAACGCACCCAAATATGGAAGGCATTGGCATGTTTGCGGGCGTTGTTCGTCGCCTCTTCGATGATATAGAAGATCACACCCTGCTTGCCCATTTCCATATTTTCCAGAACTGCCTCATCCACATTGACGATCACATTTTGCGAGAACGTCTCACGCATCTTTTCAGCCATCGCTTCGAGCGCGGCAGTCAGACCCTGCGATTCAAGGATCAGCGGGCGCAGCGTGAATAACATATGGCGCACTTCCTTGGTGGTGCGCAGCGCAAGTTCTTCGATCTTTTGGAGTTCTTCATCGGCAGTCTTTACATCTTTTTTCAGCATACGGCGGGTGAGATTGATCCGAATCGCGATCGCCGCCACCGACTGCGTAGGACCGTCATGCAGGTCACGCGCCAGTTTTTTGCGCGTCTCTTCCTGCACATCCACCATGCGTGTTTTCTCTTCCACCAGGTCTTGATACAACTTGGCGTTTTGCACCGCGATCACCGCCTGCCTGCCGATGATATCGAGCAAGCCGCAGCGTTCGGGTGTGAAATAATTTTGATCGGGGTGCGCGAAGAGCATCGCACCATACATATTGAAACCGCTGCGCAGGGGAAAACAATAAGCCGAAGAACACGAACGCAAAGCCACCACACGCCCGAGTTCGGGGTCATAACCAATATCGCGCGTCAACACCGCTTCCCCATCATCGAAAATCTTTTTTAGAATACCTTCCTTGCCCACCAAATTCACGCGCATATCAGCATTGGTAAAACGCCGCGCCGAACCGATCTGCAATTCATTGCCTTTGAACAATAACACCGCGCTGACGAGTCGTTCATCCTTGGGTTCATCAGGATCAAAGTTCGGGTTGAGCGCGTTATAGCCCAGGTCCAACGCTGAATCGAGCACGCGCTTGTAACTGAGAGTCGCTGTCAGCGTGGAGGTCAACTCATAGATGGCTCGCAGGCGTTCGGCTTCCATGAGGCGTTGACGTTCGTCTGCATCCACACGATGTTGGCGCGAAGTCCGCATGCGTCTCATCATGAAGCGTCCAAAGAGTCCGCTTGCCAGCCCGATCAATAAAGTCACCGCCAAAGCGCTGGAGGCAAAGAAATCGGTTAACGTTTCACGCGAGATCACAGCCTCCAACAGCGCAAACACCCCGGCGACGAGGAAAGCACCCCACATTTCAAAATAGATTGCGCCGATACCAATCGGGATCAATGCCACCCAGATCGTTGCGTTCGCCAGCCCGCCCTGCGCCAGGAACAACAACAACGCGAGCACAAAATCCACACCTAAAACGATCTGACGATGGAAACGTTGTAAACGCATGCCCAGTCCAGCCATCACGCTCATGGCGATATTCCAGACCAGCATCAACATCAACACCGCGAACGGGGCGTTGGTCAACCCGCGCACTGAAAGCAAAATGCTCAAACCAACCAGCATCAGCCAGCGCAAAGACGCTGCAAACCAATCGGCAAGATAAGGGGATTCAAACTTACGCATAGGGCTATGATACTCGAAAAAGATTAATGATGCCCGCCCGGGTGTTGCAAAAGATTATGTTACTTTGGGATGACGATACGCTTCTTGTCTTAATGTATATCTGCTTCCGTCCAAATTAGCACGCACAAGCTGGCAACCTCCCCACCCAAAATCTGGTGGCGTCAATTCTCTTGCCCATGGACGATGATGACATGAAGAATCAAATTACCAACTCACTTTACATAAACTACAATCCCGAAGGGATGGGACGATTATAGTTTTCAGGAAAACCCAAAAATAATCCCGAAGGGATGTCATGTTTTTGCGAAAACTATGACATCCCTTCGGGATTGAAAAAAGAACATGCCGAAACCTATAATCAGTTCACTCCTACGGAGTTTTGAGGTAGTAAAGTATTTCTTTAATTATTCCCGTCTGCTTCTGCGCTGAACACGGTCATCCCAACCAACACACCAAAATTGATCCAGATATTTGGAATGGCAAATGAATCTTGTGTAGAGTTATAGATCAGGATCGCAAACCACGAGAATAAACCCGCTACAGCCACGTAACGCATTAATACATTTTTCTTTTGTAGAACGGTCAGCACATCACCCAGCAGGGAGAATTGAAACGCAATAAACAGAAAGAAACCGATCAGCCCCGTCTCTGCCAGCAGACGCGCATACATGTTCTTGGGATTCGGATACAAACGATTCTCAGGGCTCAGTTGCCGCGCGATCTCTGGCACCGTGGTCATGGACCAATCTGGCAGATGATCGTAAATATAAAAGCCGCTGGCACCCAACCCCACCCCCAACCACGGACTTTCATCATAAGCGCCCAATGCCCCAAATGTATATGCCGCGCGCGCTCCTGCAGAATTTTCAACAATAAACTCTTCAATGCTATCCGCGTCGGAATTGAACAGACGCGAGATATATTCTTTCTGGCTCAAGAACACACCTGCACCACCCAACACACCGATGAAAATAGCCACTAAACCTAAACGCAGAATCAAAGCTTTACCGCGCTGAAAACCTGAAACAAACCACCGCCACACCGCTGTGATCTCGGCGCGCCCGGCGATGAGAAGTGTCAACGCCAACGCAACGATCACCGTGAGCAAGCCGCCGCGTGAATAGGTCGCCAGCAAAAGTAATAAGGCAAAGCCCAATAGCAGTAACTCGAACCATTTGAAACGCGTCAGGCGGACACGCGTCAGCACTGCCGCTACCAACCACGGTAAATAGACGGTTGCGATCTGCCCAGCCAGCCAGGCAGGTTCAAACGCCATGCCTGAGACACGATTGGTGCGCACCAACTCACGCATCGAGAACGCGCGCTGCCACATGGTGACGGTCACCTTATCGAGCAGCGGTGTATAGAATGCCAAAGACTGCACGCCGCTCCACGCTACATCCATCACAAAGCCAGCCAGGATCAATTTGACCGTGAACTTCAGATCATCTTCATTCTGATTCATCCACACCGCTGAGACGAAGAACGCTAATCCAATTACAACCGTCGCCCACGCGCGGATGACCCTGCCAAAATAATCCTGTCCGCGTAATGGCAACGGGTCAAGCAAAGCGCCATGACTACTCGCCGCCAATGTAAACAACATGAACGCAATCAGCGGAACCCACGTCCCTGTGCGCGGGAGGGCAATTTTTCCACGCCACAGTTGAAACACCAAAATAAGACACAATAACGCAATCGGATAAAAAGACAACGGGCGGACAAGTGTCCCATCCCCCATGAATGGAAAATAACGAAAACTGGTAACCGGCAATGTAAACAATGCTGCGCCCCATAAAAGACGCATCAACTTCGTCAGCAATTCTTCAAACTGTACAGAGGTCTTCATTGAGGTTTGCTGATAAACAAAACAACGATCGAACCGATCATCAAAACAATGACCGCGCCCACAAAAATATACAGGCTCAATGAAACGCTGCGCTCAATCGGCATGGCTGCCGTTCGGGTCACGGTCACTTCAATAAAGGAATTGAGTCCATCTGCGGTCACGGTCTGAACACGGACCTGGTCCGCAAATTGAGTTGCCCAGGTTGTAGCAAGCGCCACAGCGCGAATGGGATCTTCATCATCTACATAAAAGTTCCAGCCCCCCTCTGCGGGTTGGCTCAACATCAACTTTCCACTGCGCAATTCCTGCGTTGTGATATCTCGATTTGCCTCGGCAACTGCTTCCATGACTGCGTCAGAATAAGCGATTTCCTCCAGCTTGCGTGTTTCACGTTCAAGATAATAAAATTGTTGGCGATCTGTCTCTTGGGGCCAGGCTTGCTCGAGGTTAAAGTCCACGAGCACAACGGCGTGTGCCCGATATGGCGGCGGTACAACATAGAAAACAGCAGCGCCAAGCAAGCCGCCGATCAAGGCGCCCACCGACCAAAAGCGCCACGCTTTGAATAATCGGATGATGTCATCTAATGAGGGGGAGGATAACAATAATTTCATGATTCTCTTTTTATATGGGATATGCTTTTGCGGGGGCTAAGCCCCCGCAAAAGCAGCATTATACATTCAACATTTTTTTACGCCGCCAGTTCCACAACGGCGCGATCAATTTACGGATGTAATATTTCGCTACGATCACTGAAAAGAACGATCCGCCATCGCGGTAATGCACGCGGATCATTTCGGGCCAGCAACGGTCATCGGCGGCGATGGTCTTACCCGTGGTATGCAAGCGAAAATTTGCCCACGTTTGCGGAACATACTTTAATTGCATGCGCGCAGAGAGGCGCGTCCACAGATCGTAGTCCATCGCGAAGTAAAAAGATGGGTCAAGCGGACCAACCTGCTTCCACAAGTCTGCGCGGAAGAACATCGTTTGTTGCGGGATATGAGCATAACCCTGACGCAGCAAACGCTGATCCGTTTGCGCCGCACCGAATTTACCGATCACACGTCCATCTTCATTGATGAAATTGCAATCGCCATATACCATGCCCACTTCGGGATGTTCCTGTAAATATTTCACGGCGGCCGAAATGGCGCCAGGCTCATACGTATCATCTGAATTTAACCACGCCAGGAACTGACCTTCCGCGCGCCCAAATCCTTTGTTGATCGCGTCGGTCTGACCCTGATCCTGCTCGCTGACCCACCAGGCAATTGAACGACCCTGGAGTCCGACAGCTTGCTGTCGGATATTCGGAAGCAAGCTTCCTGAGTCCAGAGTATATTTTTTGATGATCTCCACCGTCTCATCGGTCGAGCCGCCATCCACAATGATATATTCGATGTTGGGATAATCCTGTGAAAGCACTGAGCGAATCGTCGCCTCGATATAACGGGCTTGATTGAAGGATGGGGTGATGACCGAAACCAGCGGTTGTTCGTTCATTCCCAATCCTCATTTGAATAATACAATTCCGAAACGCCTTTGGTTAATGCACGAATACGTTTGATCTCGGATTCAGAGAGGCGTTTCCGCCAATTCTTGATATTTGCCGCACTATCCAATTTCACGGAGTGCGTCCTTTTCAGGGATAACTCAACGGGGTTCTCGGAACTGCTTGAATTCGCAATAAATTTTTGAACACGCGGGGTGAAATCAAGTCCAAGTACGGTGTACAGGTCGCGATATTTATTGATGGGATCACGCGAAAAGTCTTCGTGGCGCACAAGTTTGAAATCAGGATTCAGGCTCAAGGACGTTTGAACCGAATGGTAGATCATCTTCCAGAGCAGGGAAGCCTGTCCGATCACGTCATCCGCTTTGATGGCGGTCATCTCTTTACGATGGACTTCCAAATGATCACGCATGAGCAGTGGCTGATCCAATAGATCCTTGAAATCAAAACTCCAACCCAGCCGTTGCAGACTGCTGGCAAACGCCGCCGGATGCCGTACCGTGATGACGATCTTGCAGTTCAGTTTCTTCGCAAACCAGGGAACCGAAAACACTGCAAACGGATCCTTGAGCAAAGTCCGTTGACCACGCTCAAGAGCGTAATAGAAGATCATAAAGTCGCGCCCCATGCGCAAAAAATCTTTGCGTGAACGAATGGCACGGATCTCATCCATCAAGTGATAATCGTAATCCAATAGACTATGAAACGCAGGCAGATATTCACTTTCATTTTCTTCACAAATATATTGATACCAATATTTCACTTTGGCGCGAAAGACACCGGGGCGATGCAACACATTCAACGGCTCGCTGATATAAGCCGTGTCAGCATCAGCGCCGAGCATTTTACCAACCCACGTAGTACCGCTGCGATGAGCGCCGGTGACAAGGATGGGAGTTTGGGTTAGGTCATTTTGCATGGATACCTTCTTTGAATGATACAACCGAATCAAGGAGCGATCAAAGAATCCAAACCGTAATAGCGCGCGGCACACGAGTTGATCCAGAAACCTTTTTTACCTTTATATTCTCCAACGCCGCCTACAGAATCAAGTTGAACCACAGCTAGTTCCGTTACGCCCTCCGCAATTGACTGCCTGATAAAGGCATCCCGCTCATCCCAGGCTATGGCATGGTTCTTATATTCAATCATCGAAGCGGAGATCTTCGAGGCGGCATACATGGGATATACGATCAACAATCCAAGCAAGCCAACGGTTAAGCTTTTGAGGATATCTGTTTTCATGGGCAGCTGGAGTCTGCTTGCCAGAATGCCCAACAAACCGCCTTGAATCATTAAACTTAACGTCACCACAAATTGAGCCGCAAACCGCGCCCGCGCCACGGGATAATTCCGGACAAAGGCACTGGGAGCAAAGCTAAAGCCGGCAATGATGAACGTAAACAAAAGCACCGTCAATATGGCTACGCGGATACGCGCCGATGGGGTCTTGAATAAATTTCCATTGGAAGCGTGGAAATATAAGATCCCAAAAGGGACCGCGACCGCGATCAGGTTGGGCAAAGGCGCAACTTTCAAAGTATCCCATAAAAAGTGCGAGGTGATGGCAATGACATCCAAAGACAGTTCGATCGGGTTATATACGGGGGCCTGTCTCATAATGATATCAAGACGAGTTGCCGTTCCGGGCGAAAAAGCGATGATCAACATGGACACTATAGCCGAACCCAAAGATGCGGCTATCATGATCAAAACATCCTTGCGCCGATGTTCCGCCTGCGTTAACCACACTGCCAAAACAGCAACCACCAGGATTCCAATCTGAAGTGCAGCCGTCGTCTCACCGAGTCCGCTGGCGAAAAAAACCAACCCAACACAAAGTATGCCTGCCCAACGCGCCCGCGACCTTCGAAACGGAAGTCGCGCATACCATAGAATAAAAGCTGCGATCCCAACAAAGAAGACCAGCGGCAATGTATAAGGGATCAAACCTGTACGCCAATAAAGGATCTGGTACAGAACCGGCGTCTGATACAGGCTCAGGAAAATCGCCAACCCTGCGATCCATAATTTGACAGCAACGCTCCAACGCAAACCCAGAGCTTTTTCAATTTCAGATACAAGCCACACCAAACC
>Ga0137459_1000408_pt1 | contig 15465 bp, 6 predicted proteins | sample EasRivERMGT700_2_FD_104908 | JGI IMG/M metagenome (GOLD analysis project Ga0137459, IMG submission 104908) | Soil microbial communities from meander-bound floodplain in the East River, Colorado, USA - East River MetaG ERMGT700_2 | ecosystem: Environmental > Terrestrial > Soil > Floodplain ...
GTACCTCCACGACGGCCGTGCGGCGACGCTCCTGGACTCGGTCCTCCTGCACGGGGACGGCGACGACCTGAACTCGGTCAACGCGTTCAAGGCGCTGTCGGCCGACGATCAGTCGAAGATCGTGGAGTTCATGGGCTCGCTCGGCCGCCAGGAGAACCTCGTTGCGAATGCGAATCAGGTCGACCTGACTTTCTTCCAGTTCAAGCAGACCACCTCGAACGAACACCCGCATATTCCGCTCGGCACGCACGTGCCGCACGGTGGATTCCTGGTCGCCGCGCGCAACGCGACCAAGGCGGAGTTCGAGGCGTTCTATGGCAGGACCCTCGACACGAACGTGGTCTACCTCAACGCGGCTACCGACGGCTTCACGAAATTCCCGTCGATCACCGGGGGCGTCACGTACACGCTGCTGGATGTGCTAGACATCGTCATCGATGGACCGTCGATCGTGTTGCCGTCGAGCACGATCCTGTCGCGCACCAGCTGTGATGCACCTGCGGGCGCCGCGACGAGCTGGATCGCGAAGCCGGCCTCGGCCGCCAATGCGACGCCGGGTACGGGCCCGCTGAGCACGGGGCTGGACCGCGTCTGCATCACGGAGATCGCAGACTCCAAACAGCAGCAGTTCGAGTACGTCGAGATCTTCGCGGAGTAGGTGGCTCACCAGGCCCCGGTCAGCTCGATCTCGCAGACCTGCGTGGGTGCGTCGACATCGTCGGGATCGATCGCGATCCACGCGCACCGCGAGCCGCCGAGCGCGAACGCGAGCCCTTCGGCCTTGATCGGCGCGCCATCGAGCTCGAGCCGGGCGGCGCGCACGACCGCGCCGTCGATCACGCCGAGCTGTGAGCCGTGGACGCGACCGTCGTCGACGGCGTTGGGCGAGGCTTCGGCAACGGCGAGGTAATACACGCGCGCACCGGCGGCGACCGCATCGGTGAAGCCGAGCCGCACCCCGTCGATCGTGCCGAGGTCGAACCGCGCGCACCCCGTGGGCTCCGGTGCCGCGTCGGCGCGCGCGCCGCGCACCCAGGTCTCGACCGCCGTGCGCGCGAACCGGACCACCGCGGGCCCGAGGTCGCCGGGGCCGGTGTTGCCGCGGTGGAACAGCCACAGATCGTCGCCGACACACGCTGCGCCCTCGAGGTTGATCGGGCCGCCGACCGCGCTGCGCACGCGATCGTAGAGCGGCGCGACGTCGGCGATCCGGACCACCTGGTCCTGGCCGAGCAGGGCGATCCGGTCGCGGGCCGCGGTCGAGCCCGAACCGAACAACCACACCTCGTCGTCGATCGCGACGCACGCCTCGAGGTCGAGCTTGTGGTGCTTGTTGCCGAGCCCCACCTCGAACCGCCGGCGGTCGTCCGCGCCGCGCGGCAACGCGATCGCCGCGACGTCGTCGCCGGAGACGGCCGCGAGGAAGGCGGCGTCGTCCTGGATCACGAGCAGCCGGCCGCGCATCCAGGTGAGCCCCGACGCCGCTCGCGGATGCGGCGGCCGATCATCCCCGGGGGCAGCGGGGGCGGAGTAGCGCAACGTGCGTACGCTGAGGATCCGCACGCCAAGATCCGGGTCGAGCCGCGCCGTAAGCGTGCGCATCCAGCGAGCGTACCGCGGGACGTGGCGCAAGCAGGCCGGGGGTGGAGCGGCGGCCGCTGGACAAGAGCACCTTCTCCCAGCGAAGCCGTGGCCAATGATTCGGTTCTTTCTTGCTAACTGCGCGTATCAATTGGATTGATGTGCGGTCTCGTTCGATGGCGGCCGTCCTTGTCGACATAGATCGACGGCCCTTGCTGTCCGGAGCGACGAACGCTGAGCTTCATTGTTGGATTTCGGCTCTCCGCGTCGCCTACCGCCTGCGCCGTGGATGAGGTTGCCATGTACGTGTCGGACGCACCCGCAGTAGTGCGACGAGGGCTGATTGGGGCAGTCAGTGTGGGAGCCACGGCAACTCTGTTGGCAAGTAACGCTTTCAAGGACGCAGGACAAACACATGCTTCACAGGCTTCATATCCTGGCAGTCGTCGCTGTTCTCCTCGGTTGGGCGCAGCCCAGTGGCGCACAGTCACCGTCGGCGCCGAGCTCGCAAGCGTCGCCGGATGAAGCCGAGCGGCTCGGCAAGCTCGTAGCAACGCTCTCCGGCGAGGGCAGATTTCGAGAGGCAGTTCCACTCGCGGAACAGAGCCTCGCGATCTGGGAAAACACGTTGGGGCCAAGCCATCCCAGAGTCGCGCAGAGCCTACGAAGCCTTGCCTGGCTCCATCAGTCGCAAGGGGAGTACGCGGAAGCGGAGCCACTGCTGGTTCGAGCGCTCGACATCTTCGAGAAGACGCTCGGGCCGACGCATCCGGACGTGGCCTCGAGCCTCAACCAGCTCGCCGAGCTCTACGCGGGCCAAGGGGCGTACGCGAAAGCCGAGCCGCTGCTGGTCCGCGCGCTCGAAATCCTGCAGAAGACGCTCGGCCCGATGCATACGGAGGTGGCAAGGAGCCTCAACCACCTCGCCGAGGTCTATGCGGGCCAAGGGGCGTACGCGAAAACGGAGCCGCTGCTGGTCCGCGCGCTCGACATCCTGGAGAAGACGCTCGGGCCGACGCATCCAGACGTGGCAAGGAGCCTCAACCACCTCGCGGAGCTCTACAAGGTGCAGGGGGCGTACGCGAAAGTGGAGCCGCTGCTGGTCCGCGCGCTCAACATCTACGAGAAGGCGCTGGGCCCGACGCACCCCGACGTCGCTACCTGCCTCAACAGCCTCGCGATGCTGTACCAGGACCAAGGCGATGCACGGGCAGAGCCGCTGCTCGTCCGGGCACTCGACATCCGGCAGAAAACCCTCGGCGCGACCCACCCCGAAACGGCCATCAGTCTCGGCAACCTCGCTGCCCTGTACGAGGCGCAAGGTGCGCACGCGCGGGTTGAGCCGCTGTACCGCCGCGCGCTCGACATCAAGGAGAAGGCACTGGGGCCGAGCCATCCCGACGTTGCGGTCAGCCTCGTCCAACTCGCAGCGGTGTACCAGGCGCAGGGCGCATACGCGCGGGCGGAGCCGCTGTACCGCCGCGCACTCGACATCAAGGAGAAGGCACTGGGACCCACGCATCCGGCGGTTGCAGACAGCCTCAACCGCCTCGCTGCGCTGTACCGGGCGCAAGGCGCGCATGCTCGGGCTGTCCCCCTCGAGCAGCGCGCCGCTGAGGTGCGGGAAGCACAGCTACGAGCGGAGCTCCCGCGCCTGTCGCCCTCACGCGAGCGGACCTTGATGGCGCTCTTGCGGGGAGAGACCGAGCGCGTGGTGTCGCTTCACGCCGATTCGATGCCCACAAGTCCACAGGCGCTCGAGCTGGCGCTGACCACGGTCTTGCGCCGCAAGGGCCGCGCGCTCGACGCATCGGTCGACAACCAGGCCCGCCTGCGCGCTCATCTGAGCCCCCCGCTACGCGAGAAGCTGGACCAGCTCGCGCGCGCACGCACCGAGCTCTCCACGCGCCTGCGCTCACCCGCGGATCCACATGCCGCGAAAGACCGCGACACGGCGACCGCAACCCTCCGCGCCCGCATCGACGAGCTCGAATCCGTGCTCAGCGTCACGAGTGCCGAGTTTCTCGTCCCATCCGAGCCGGTCACATTGGCAAAGATTCGAGCGGCGCTGCCTCGTGACGCGGCGCTGGTAGAGTTTGTTCGCTACCACCGCTTCGATGCACGACAGGCCTCGCACGCCTGGCAGGAGGAGCACTACGTCGCCTACCTCGTGACGCCACAGGGGCCGCCCCAGTGGGTCGCCCTCGGCAAGGCGGCGCCGATCGATGCCGCGGTCGACGCCGTTCTCGCCGCGATACCCAACCCTGACAGCCCGGAGGCCGCCAGGGCGGCACTGCAGCGCCTCGACGTGCTCGTGTTTGCGCCGGTTCGCGCCCGGCTGGCAAATGTGTCGCACGTCATCTTGGCCCCGGATGGCAAGCTCAACCTGGTGCCGTTCGAGGCGCTGCTGGACCCGCAGGGGCACTACGAGCTGGAGCAGCGCCTGGTGAGCTACGTGACCACGGGCCGCGACCTCTTGCGGCTCGCTGCGCCACACGCGCCCAGATCGCCCGCTGTGATCGTGGCAGCTCCCGACTTCGGACCGTTGCCGCCAGCTGCGAGCTCCAGCGCGGCGTCATTTGCACCGCTCCCCGGTGCGCTGGCCGAGGCGACTGATCTACAGAAGTACTTCCCCAATCCCCCCTTGACGGGTGGAAAGGCGACCAAGCAAGCGCTCTCGGCGCTGACCGGTCCAGCGATACTCCACGTCGCCACGCACGGTTTCTACACGCGTGCTCCCATCACACCGCCGGCGGGGTTGCTGCCACCACCATCCGACGATCCCGCCGAGGACCTCGATCGAGCTGGCCTGGCGATGGCCGGTGCCAACCTAGGCGCCGGCGGCATCGTGACCGCGCGAGAGATCGCCGGCTTCGACTGGTGGGGCACCCAGCTGGTCGTGCTGTCGGCGTGCGAGACCGGCGTCGGGGCGGTGGCGTCCGGAGATGGCGTGTACGGCCTGCGGCGCGCGCTGCTACTGTCAGGTGCTGAGTCCCAGGTGGTCAGTCTGTGGAACGTCGACGACTTGTCGACGCGAGAGCTGATGCGCGACTACTACGGCGAGCTGGCGCGTGGCACCGGACGGGCCGAGGCGCTGCGCCAGGCCCAGCTGCGCCTGATGCGCCAGCCGCGCTACGTGCATCCCTACTACTGGGCTGCATTCATCCCGGCGGGCGACTGGCGACCGCTGGACAAGAACGTCTTTTCACCACGGAAGCCGTAGCCATGATTCGACCCCTTTGGACAGTTGCAGTCGTCGTGATTCTAGCCGGAGGCGCGCAACGCAGTGGCGCACAGCCATCGGCGACATCGACCTCGCAGGCAGCACTCGACGAGGCCAAACGGCTCGAACAGGAAGTCGACAAGCTAGGCAGCGAGGGCAAGTTTCAGAAGGCCACGCCGTCCGCGAGGCGTAGTCTCTCACTCCGCGAAAACGTGCTGGGGCCGATGCACCCCGATGTGGCAACCAGCCTCAACTATCTCGCCGAGCTCTATCGAGCCCAAGGCGCGTACACGAAAGCAGAACCACTCTACCTGCGTGCGCTCGCCATCCGGGAAAAGATACTCGGGGCGGGGCACCCAGACGTGGCAACGAGCCTCAACAATCTCGCCGAGCTCTATCGAGCCCAAGGCGTGTACGCGAAAGCGGAGCCGCTCTACATCCGCGCGCTTGGCATCCGTGAAAAGGCACTCGGGCCGATGCATCCTGATTTGGCAACGAGCCTGAATGGCCTCGCCGATCTCTACCTGGATCAAGGAGCGAACGCGAAGGCGGAGCCGCTTTATGTCCGCGCACTCGGCATCCGTGAAAAGGCACTCGGGCCGACACATCCTGATCTCGCGGTGACGGTCAATAGCTTGGGTCTGCTCTACGAGCACCAGGGCGCGTACGACAAGGCGGAGTCACTCTTGTCCCGCGCGCGCGATATCTTTGAAAAGACCCTAGGGTCGACACATCCGGTTTTCGCAACGAGCCTCGATAACCTCGCCGGGCTCTATCATGCCCAAGGAGCGTACGGAAAGGCCGAGCCATTATACAAGCAAGCGTTCGAGATCCGAAAACAAGCATTCGGTGCGGGGCACCCCGATGTAGCAACGAGCCTCATCAACCTCGCCGAATTCTACCGAACACAAGGCGCGTACGAGAAGGGCGAGCCGTTATACAAGCAAGCAATTGACATTATAAAAAAGACACGAGGGCCCCAACACCCTGACGTTGCGACGATTTTTGCCAACCTTGCCGCGCTTTACGAAGCGAAAGGAGTATACGGGAAGGCCGAGCCGCTCTTGGTACAAGCACTCGACATCCGAGAAAAGGCACTAGGAGCGATGCATCCCGATGTGGCGACGACCCTCAATAACCTCGCTGAGTTCTACCGGGCACAAGGGATCTATGCAAAGGCCGAACCGCTGTATGCGCGAGCATTCGACATCCTCGAAAAGACACTCGGGACGGCGCACCCCGATCTGGCAACGATCCTCAACAACCTCGGTGGACTCTACCAGGACCAAGGCGCGTACGAAAAAGCCGAGCCGCTATACGTGCGAGCACTCGACATCCGCCGAAAAGCGCTGGGGCCAATGCATCCTCATGTCGCGCGAAGCCTCAATAACCTCGCTACGTTCTACCAAGAACACGGGGCGTACGGGAAAGCCGAGACGCTATTGGTACAGGCGCTCGATATTGAGAAGCAGGCGCTGGGCGCGACGCATGTGGACGTGGGGACGATGCTCGATAACCTTGCTGATCTTTACCAACTCCAAGGTGCGTACGGGAAGGCCGAGCAGCGATATGTGGAGGCGCTCCAGATCCGAGAAATAGGGCTGGGGCCGATGCATCCTGCTGTAGCGACCAATCTGAATAATCTCGCGACATTATACTGGGATCAACGCGCATACGAAAAGATAGAACCACTATTGTTACGAGCGATCGACATCTGGCAGAAGGCAAAGGAGCCCATGCACCCCAAGATGGTGACAAGTCTCCATAACCTTGCCGCGCTATATAGCCACCAACGTGCGTACGCGAAGGCCGAGCCGCTATACGTGCGAGCGCTCCAGATCCGGGAAAAAGTGCTAGGGCCGACGCACCCCGATGTGGCGGCAACTGTCAGCAGTCTTGCACAGTTCTATTACGATCAGGGGGTGTATGATAAGGCCGAGCCGTTATACGTGCGAGCACTCCATATCCGAGAAAACGTGGGGCCGACGCACCCCAATGTGGCCGCGAGCCTGAACAAGCTCGCGGCACTCTATCAGGCACAAGGCGCGTACGAGCGCGCCTTGCCGCTGAGATCGCGTGCCGCTGAGGTCCGCGAACAACAGCTGCGTGTCGAGCTTGCACGCCTCGCCGAGCCGCGCAAGCGAGCACTGATGGCACTCCTGCGGGACGAGACAGATGGTCTGGTGTCGCTGCACGCCGACGCCATGCCAGGTAGCAAGCCCGCGCTCGAGCTTGCGCTCACGACCGTAGTGCGCCGCAAGGGGCGGATCCTCGATTCCTTGGTCGACAACGAGACCACGTTGCGTACCCACCTCACGCCCCCGCTTCGCGACCAACTCAACCAGCTCACCCGGGCCCGAACCGAACTCGCCGCGCGGCAATACGCGGTTAGGGGTCCGCAAAGCGCAACGACCCGCACGGCGATAGATGCATTACGTGTGCGCATCGAGGATCTGGAATCGACGCTCAGCGCAGCTAGCGCCGAATTCCGCACGCAGTCGGAGCCCGTGACCGTGGCGAAGATCCAAGCGGTGCTACCTTGGGGTGCGGCGCTGGTGGAGTTTGTTCGCTACCGCTACTTCGATCCGCGGCAGCCTGAGTCTCCGCAGGAAGACCGCTACATTGCCTATCTCTTGACGTCGCAAGGCCCGCCGCAATGGGTCGTGCTAGGGGCGGCAGCGCCGATCGACAGCGAGGTCGACGCCGTGCTCGCCGCGATGAACAGGCACGTCGCCACGGAGTCCGCGAAGGCCGTGCTGCAGCGCCTTGATGTCCTCATGTTTGCGCCGATCTGCGCCCGCTTGGCGGGCGTGTCCCATATCATCCTAGCCCCTGACGGCAAGCTCAACCTGGTGCCGTTCGAGGCCCTGGTCGATCACCAGGGGCATTATGCGCTTGAGAAGTACATCGTGAGCTATGTGACCACGGGCCGTGATCTCCTGCGGCCCTCCATGCAGCGTAGAGCCCGGTCGTCGGCGGTGATCGTGGCGGGTCCCGACTACGGACCGCCACCGTCAGCTGGAGTACCGGGCACGGTGTCGTTTGAGCCTCTCAAGGATGCGGCCGCGGAGGCCACGGATTTACAACAATACTTTCCCACTCCCGCATTGACCGGCGGGAAGGCGACCAAGTCGGCGCTGGCAACGCTACGTGGGCCAGCGATGCTTCACATCGCCACCCATGGATTCTTCGCGCGGGATCCCAGCCTATCGGTGCACGCGGCAGCGGGGACAATCGCCGCCTCCGCGCCGGGAGTGCCTCCACCGCTGGCGGACTCCGTACTGCTCGCCCCGCGTGATCTATCACGTGGCATGTTTGTGGTCGACAGCGCCTCGCCGCCCCGCTCCGACGATCTGGCCGATGCCCTCGATCGAGCGGGCCTGGCGCTGGCTGGTGCCAACCAGGGTGCCGATGGCATCGTGACCGCGCGCGAGATCGCCGGCTTCGATTGGTGGGGCACGCAGTTGGTCGTGCTCTCGGCGTGCGAGACCGGGGTAGGAGCGGTGCCGTCCGGCGACGGGGTCTACGGCCTGCGGCGCGCGCTGGTGTTGGCCGGCGCCGCGTCCCAGGTGGTGAGCCTGTGGAGCGTCAACGACGCATCGACGCGCGCGCTGATGCGCGACTACTACGGCGAGCTCGCGCGTGGCGCGGGACGGGCCGAGGCGCTGCGCCAGGCCAAGCTGCGCCTGCTGCGCCAGCCGCGCTACGCGCATCCCTACTACTGGGCTGCGTTCATCCCGGCAGGCGACTGGCGTTCGCTGGACAAGAACGTCTTTTCGCCAAGGAACCCGCAGCCATGATGCGACCGCTTTGCATAATAGCAGTCGTCGTTACTCTTGCTGGTGATGTTGCGTGCGCTGCTCCTGGGCGGAAAGGCAACCCAGTCCGCGCTGGCGGCGCTGACCGGGCCGGCGGTGCTACACATTGCCACCCATGGGTTCTACGCCCGAGATCCCGGCCCATCCGCGACGCACGCGGCATCGCCGATGCCTGCTACTCGCGCCCTCCCAGCGCCGCTTCCGCTCGCTGAGCGAGATCCTCTGCGCGGCATGTTCGTGGATCTCGGCGCCTCGTTGCGGTTCCCCCTGCGTACCGAGGATCCGGCTGATGCCCTCGACCGTTCGGGACTGGCGATGGCCGGCGCCAACCAAGGCCCGGGCGGCATCGTGACCGCGCGAGAGATCGCCGGCTTCGATTGGTGGGGTACGCAGCTGGTCGTGCTCTCGGCGTGCGAGACCGGGGTGGGGCAGTGCCGTCCGGCGATGGCGTCTATGGCCCGCGGCGCGCGCTGGTGCTGGCCGGCGCCGCGTCCCAGGTGGTGAGCCTTTGGAGCGTCAGCGACGCGTCGACGCGTGAGCTGATGCGCGACTACTACGGCGAGCTGGTACGCGGCACCGGACGGGCCGAGGCGCTGCGCCAGGCCAAGCTGCGCCTGCTGCGCCAGCCGCGCTACGCGCATCCCTACTACTGGGCCGCGTTCATCCCGGCGGGTGACTGGCGACCGCTGGACAAGACCATCTTTTCCCCATGGAGGCCTGCGAACTTGATGCCGTCGACGGGGACTGCGCGCTACTCCGCGGCACCCCGCCGGCCAAAACGACAATGACCGCGACGATGCGGAGCAGTCGAATCATGGTGTGGACCTCTGCGGCAGAAGGGCAGTCGCATCCAGCGGGCGCCAGTCGCCCGCCGGAATGAAGGCAGCCCAGTAGAACGGATGCGCATAGCCCGGCTGCAGGAGCAGGCGCCGCTTGGCCCAGCGCAGCGCCTCGGCGCGTCCGCTGCCTTGCTGAAGCGCGGCGTAGTAGTCGCGCATCAGTGCGGGCGTCGATGCGTCGGCGACGCTCCACAGGCTGACCACCTGCGACGCGGCGCCGGCGAGCACCAGTGCCCGCCGCAAGCCGTAGACGCCGTCGCCAGATGCCACAGCACCGAGGCCGGTCTGGCAAGCCGACAGCACCACCAGCTGCGTCCCCGTCCAGTCGAACCCGGCGATCTCGCGTGCGGTGACGATGCCGGCCGGCCCCCGGTTGGCATCGGCCATCGCCAGCCCCGCCTGGTCGAGCCCGTCGGACAGATCGTGGGTCGGCGGCGGCAGCGCCTCCCTGGGGCCGCGCAGCGAATCGGGCCATGGGCCGCGCGTGACGGGGCCCCGGGTCGCCGCGCCTGCGAGGCTGGCGCGCCAGCCGTAGAAGCCATGGGTGGCGACGTGGAGCATCGCCGGCCCGGTCAGCGTGGCGAGCGCGGCCTTGGTCGCCTTCTTGTCGGTCACCGCGGCGGTGGGGAAGTAGCGCTGCAGGTCGGTGGCCTCGGTGGCCGCACCCGCGAGCTGGGTAAACGTCAGCTGGTCGGGGCCTGGCAACCGCGGTACCGGCCCGTAGTCCGGGCCGGCGATGAGCACGGCCGACGACCGCGGTCGCTGGGGCAACGCCAAGCGCAGGAGATCGCGGCCGGACGACACGTAGCTCACCAGATAGCTCTCCAGCGCGTAGCGCCCCTGCGGATCGACCAGCGCCTCGAACGGAACCAGGTTGAGCTTGCCGTCGGGCGCCACGATCAGATGCGCGATGCCCGACAGCTGGGCGCGCATCGGCGCCAGCAGCTGGGTGTCGAGCCGCCGCAGCGCCGCCCGGGCGGTTGTCGCCGCGATCCGGCTGTTCATCGCCGCGAGCACAGCGTCGACCGCGGCATCGATCGGCTTGGCCTCGCCGAGCGCGACCCAGCGCGGTGGCCCCTGCCGCGTCAAGAGATAGGCGATGTAGCGCTCCTCTTGCCAGTGCTGCGGCTGTCGCGGATCGAAGCGCTGGTAGCGCACAAACTCCACCAGCGCGGCATCGGCGGGGATCTCCGCCTGCACCGCGGCCACGGTGACGGGCGCCACCTGAGTGCGAAACTCGTCGCTTGCGGCGCTGAGCGCGGCCTCCAGCTCGTCCATGCGCGTACGGAGCGCCTTGATTGCATCGCGGTGAGCGGCCGCGGCGGCGGGTGGGCCGGCGGGTGCGTAGAGCTGATCGGCCAGCTCAGAGCGCACATACGAGAGCTGCTCGAGCTGCTGCTGCAGCTCCGGGGTGAGGTGGGCGCGTAGGCGAGTCTGGCTGTCCGTCAAGGAGTCGACGATGCGTCCCTTGCGCCGGAGGACGGTCGTGAGCGCCAGCGCGAGCGCCGGTTCGCTGCTGGAAACCGCGTCGGCATGGAACGAAACCAGGCTCTCGGTCTCGCCTCGGAGAAGTGCCATCAAGGCCCGCTTGCGCGGCTCGGACAGCCGTTCGAGCTCGGTGCGGAGTTGTTGTTCTGCAATGTCGGCCGCTCGCGCCAGGAGCGGCTCGGCCTGGGCGTACGCGCCTTGAGCCTGGTAGAGCGAGGCGAGGTTGTTCAGACTGGTCGCGACATCGGGATGGTTGGGCCCTAGCGCCTTCTCGCGGATGCCGAGCGCGCGGACATAGCGCGGCTCGGCCTTGGCGTACGCGCCTTGCTCGTTGTAGAGCGCGGCGAGGTTGTTCAGGCTTAGCGCGACAAAGGGATGGTTGGGCCCGAGCGCCTTCTCGTGGATGTCGAGCGCGCGAGCCAAGAGCGGCTCGGCCTTGGCGTACGCGCCTTGTGCCTCGTAGAGCCCGGCGAGGTTGTTCAGGCTTTGCGCGACATCGGGATGGTTGGGCCCGAGCGCCTTCTCGCGGATGTCGAGCGCGCGGGCATAGAGCGGCTCGGCCTTGGCGTACGCGCCTTGCTTCTCGTAGAGCCCGGCGAGGTTGTTCAGGCTGGTCGCCACAGCGGGATGGGTGGGCCCCAGCGCCTTCTTGCGGATGTCGAGCGCGCGGGCCAAGAGCGGCTCGGCCTTGGCGTACGCGCCTTGGTCCCGATAGAGCTCGGCGAGGTTGTTCAGGCTTAGCGCGACAAAGGGATGGTTGGGCCCGAGCGCCTTCTCGTGGATGTCGAGCGCGCGGGCATAGAGCGGTTCGGCCTTGGCGTACGCGCCTTGGTTCATGTAGAGCGCGGCGAGGTTGTTCAGGCTTTCCGCGACATCGGGATGGGTGGGCCCCAGCGCCTTCTCGCGGATGTCGAGCGCGCGGGCCAAGAGCGGCTCGGCCTGGGCGTACGCGCCTTGGTCCCGATAGAGCTCGGCGAGGTTGTTCAGGCTTTGCGCGACAAGGGGATGGTTGGGCCCCAGCGCCTTCTCGTGGATGTCGACCGCACGGGCCAATAGTGGCTCGGCCTTGGCGTACGCGCCTTGCTTCTCGTAGAGCGCGGCGAGGTTGTTCAGGCTTTGCGCGACATCGGGATGGTTGGGCCCGAGCGCCTTCTCGCGGATGTCGAGCGCGCGGGCCAAGAGCGGTTCGGCCTGGGCGTACGTGCCTTGGTCCCGATAGAGCTCGGCGAGGTTGTTCAGGCTTTGCGCGACATCGGGATGGGTGGGCCCCAGCGACTTCTCGAAGATGTTGAGCGCACGGGCATACAGCGGCTCGGCCTTGGCGTACGCCCCTCGGTCCTGGTAGAGCCCGGCGAGGTTGTTCAGGCTGGCCGCGACAAGGGGATGGTTGGGCCCCAGCGCCTTCTCGAAGATGTCGAGCGCACGGGCATACAGTGGCTCGGCCTTGGCATACGCGCCTTGGGCCCAGTAGAGCAAGGCGAGGTTGTTCAGGCTGGTCGCGACATCGGGATGGTTGGTCCCCAGCGCCTTCTCGGAGATGTCGAGCGCGCGGGCCAAGAGCGGCTCGGCCTTGGCGTACGCGCCCTGGGCCGAGTAGAGCATGGCGAGGTTGTTCAGGCTGGTCGCGACAAGGGGATGGGTGGGCCCCAGCGCCATCTCGAAGATGTCGAGCGCGCGGGCATACAGCGGCTCGGCCTTGGCGTACGCGCCTTGGGCCCAGTAGAGCAAGGCGAGGTTGTTTAGGCTGGTCGCGACATCGGGATGGTTAGGCCCCAGCGCCTTCTCGCGGATGGCGAGCGCGCGGGCATAGAGCGGCTCGGCCTTGGCGTGCGCACCTTGGGCCCGATAGAGTTCGGCGAGGTTGTTCAGGCTGAGCGCGACAAGGGGATGGTGGGGCCCCAGCGCCTTCTCGTTGATGGCGAGCGCGCGGGCATAGAGAGGCGCGGCCTTGGCGTACGCGCCTTGGTCCTGGTAGAGCAACGCGAGGTTGTTCAGGCTGGTCGCGACATCGGGATGGTGGGGCCCCAGCGCCTTCTCCCGGATGTCGAGCGCGCGGGCCACGAGCGGCTCGGCCTTGGCGTACGCGCCTTGCGCTTGGTAAAGTAAAGCGAGGTTGTTCAGGCTGGTCGCGACATCGGGATGGCCGGGCCCGAGCGCCTTCTCGGAGATGGCGAGCGCACGGGCATAGAGCGGCTCGGCTTTGGCGTACGCGCCTTGAGCCCGATAGAGCTCGGCGAGGTTGTTCAGGCTGGTCGCGACATCGGGATGGTTGGGCCCGAGTGCCTTCTCGCGGAGCGCCAGTGCCCGCTCGGCGGGCGCTACCGCTTCGCGATACTTGCCCTCTCCATACAGCCTGATAACGATCTGGTTGAGCTGCGCGGCTTCCTCCAGGGGAGCCTGCGAACTCGATATCGTCGACGGTGACTGCACGCGGCTCCGCGGCACTCCGCAGGCCAATATGACCATGACAGCGACGATGCGGAGCGTTCGAATCATCGAGTAGACCTCTGCGGCAGAAATGCAGTCGCGTCCAGCGGGCGCCAGTCGCCCGCTGGGATGAAGGCAGCCCAGAAGAACGGATGCGCATAGCGCGGCTGCTGCAGCAGCCGCCGCTTGGCCTGGCGCAGCGCCTCGGCCCGTCCGGTGCCGTGCTGGAGCGCGGCATAGTAGTCGCGCATCAGTGCGGGGGTCGATGCGTCGGCGACACTCCACAGGCTGACCACCTGCGACGCGGCACCCGCGAGCACCAGCGCCCGCCGCAGACCGTAGACGCCGTCGCCGGATGCCACAGCACCGAGGCCGGTCTGGCACGCCGACAGCACCACCAGCTGCGTGCCTGTCCAGTCGAACCCGGCGATCTCGCGTGCAGTGACGATGCCGGCCGGCCCCCGGTTGGCATCGGTCATCGCCAGGCCCGCCTGGTCGAGGGCGTCGGACAGATCGTGGGTCGGCGGCGGCGGCGCCCCTCTGGGGCCGCGCAGCAGATCGGGCCACGGGCCGCGCGTGGCGGGGCCCCGGGTCGCCGCGCCTGCGAGGCCCGCGCGCCAGCCGTAGAAGCCATGGGTGGCAACGTGGAGCATCGCCGGCCCGGTCAGCATGGCGAGCGCGGCCTTGGTTGCCTTCTTGTCGGTCACCGCGGCGGTGGGGAAGTAGCGCTGCAGGTCGGTGGCCTCCGCGGCCGCACCCGTGAGCTGGGTAAACGTGAGCTGGTCGGGCCCTGGCGACCGCGGCACCGGTCCGTAGTCCGGGCCGGCGATGAGCACGGCCGACGACCGGGGGGGCTGTGGCAACGCCAGGCGCAACAGGTCGCGGCCGGACGACACGTAGCTCACCAGGTAGCTGTCAAGCGCGTAGCGCCCCTGCGGATCGACCAGCGCCTCGAACGGAACCAGGTTGAGCTTGCCGTCGGGCGCCAAGATCAAGTGCGCGATGCCCGACAGCTGGGCGCGGATCGGCGCCAGCAGCTGGTCGTCGAGCCGCCGCAGCGTCGCCCGGGCGGTCGTCGCCGCGATCCGGCCGTCCATCGCAGCGAGCACAGCGTCGACCGCGGCATCGATCGGCTTGGCCTCGCCGAGCGCGACCCAGCGCGGTGGCCCCTGCTGCGTCAGGAGATAGGCGACGTAGCGCTCCTCTTGCCACGGCTGCGGCTGTCTCGGGTCGAAGCGGTGGTAGCGCACAAACTCCACGAGCGCTGCATCGGCGGGGATCTGCGCCTGTACCGCGGCCATGGTGACGGGCGCCACCTGGGTGCGGAACTCGTCGCTCGCGGCGCTGAGCGCGGCCTCCAGCTCGTCCATGCGCGTACGGAGCGCCTTGATTGCATCGCGATGAGCGGCTGCGGCGGCGGGTGGACCAGCGGGTGCGTAGAGCTGTCCGACCAGTTCGGAGCGCACGCGCGAGAGTTGATCGAGCTGCTGCTGCAGCGCCGGGGTGAGGTGGGCGCGCAGGCGAGTCTGGCTGTCGACCAAGGAGTCGACGATTCGCCCCTTGCGCTGGAGGACGGTCGTGAGCGCCAGCTCGAGCGCCGGTTCACTGCCGGGAACTACGTCGGCATGAAACGAGACCAGGCCCTCGGTCTCGCCTTGGAGGAGTGCCATCGAGGCCCGCTTGCGCGGCTCCGAGAGCCGTTCGAGTTCGGTGCGGAGCTGTTGTTCTGCAATGTCGGTGGCGCGGGCCAGGAGTGGCTCAGCCTGGGCGTACGCGCCCTGGGCCTGGTAGAGCAAGGCGAAGTTGTTCAGGCTTTGCGCGACATCGGGATGGTGGGGCCCCAGCGCCTTCTCGCGGAGGTCGAGCGCGCGGGCATAGAGCGGCGCGGCCTTGGCGTACGCGCCTTGGCCCCGGTAGAGCTCGGCGAGGTTGTTCAGGCTGGTCGCGACAAGGGGATGGTTGGGCCCTAGTACCTCGGCGCAGTGGTTTTGATGGGTTGCCGTGGAGGTCCTGAATAGGGAGGTATCTCGTCACCCGCGGGCCATGCCGCGCGCAGTTCCGCAGCGCTCCCACGTGGGAGCACATGCCA
>Ga0137459_1000409_pt1 | contig 15426 bp, 8 predicted proteins | sample EasRivERMGT700_2_FD_104908 | JGI IMG/M metagenome (GOLD analysis project Ga0137459, IMG submission 104908) | Soil microbial communities from meander-bound floodplain in the East River, Colorado, USA - East River MetaG ERMGT700_2 | ecosystem: Environmental > Terrestrial > Soil > Floodplain ...
CACCGCGTTCACGATCACGCTGCCGGCGGTCGCGACCTCGGTGAATCCCGGCACCACCCTGGCGATCCCGATCACCTACAAGCCCACGGTCGAGCGAGGTCCCGGCGACTTCGATAGCGTGGTCCTGATCGCCAGCCTGGTGGGCGTGCTCAACGGACCGACGCAGGCGATGATCACGATCCGGGGCCGCGGGAGCGATCGCCACCTGAACATCCAGTCCATGCCGACGTTCCCGCCGACGTTCCGCAACCCCGGCGACATGGCGCCGGTCCGAGCGCTCACGGTCCACAACAATGGCGAGGCGTTGCTCCGGATCTCCGCCTTGATGATCGCGGGAGATCCGGTGTGGCAGCTCGTCGACTCGGCGCCGGTCGATATCGCGGGCGGAGCCTCACACGACTTCCTGATCACGTTCTCGCCGACGACGATCGGGCCCGCGCCCGCCGGCCAGCTCACGCTCGTCAACAACGACGACAACCGGCCGATGGTGATGGTGGCGCTGACCGGCACCGGCGTCGGCCGCAACGTCGCGTTCGGTCCCGAGGCGCCGGCGCTGCCCGAGATCGACCTCGGCTACACCGGCGTCGGGATTCCGATCACCGCGGACGACATCCTCGCGGTCACCAGCATGGATCCGGACGTGGCGTTCACGATCCACATGATCCAGCTGTCCGGCGACGGTGCGTTCCGCGTCGAAGACGCGCCGGCCAACACCGTGCTACCGGCATCGGGGGTGAAGCGCTTCGCGATCACGTTCGCGCCGACCGCGGTGGGGACCTTTCAGACCAGGGCCACCCTCTACCTGGATCAGGATCCACAACCGCAAGCCGAGGTGACGATCACCGGCCACGCGTTGTTCGTCGACGCGACCGGTAGCGGTGGGTGCGATGCAGGGGGCACCGGGTGTCGCGGCCTGGTGCTCGGGCTCGCCGCGCTGGGGGTGCTTGGTCGCCGTCGCCGGGCTCGAGCGATCGCCGCTGCCGCAGCGGTCACCACGATGTTCGCGACCGGATCGACGGTTCGCGCCGACAGCATCGGCATCACGGTCTTCGAACCGACGCCGGCGACGACCGGCACCGCGTTCCAGTTGCAATCGCCGGACGTTGGTGTCGACGGCAGCTGGGCTGCGAGCACGACCTTCTCGTACGCGTCGAATCCGCTCGTGCTTCATGCGCGCGATCCGGATGGCACGATCGTGAACAACGACACGCTGATCGAGCGGAGCTCGCTGCTCCAGCTCGGCGCCGCGTATGCGTTCCTCGATCGGTTCGAATCCGGCGCTCATATCCCGCTCTACATGCAGCGCGGCGAGCCACGCGGCGACCCACATATGGGCTTCACGGTTCCGCCGGCGAGTGGAACCGCGCGTGGCAACCTGACGCTACACGCCAAGGCGCGGCTGTGGCGCGGTGGTGGCACACTCGGAGCGCTCGTGACTGGAGCCAGCGCCGCCGTGGTCGTCCCGACCGCGACCAAGGATCAGTTCACCGGATCCGACAGGCTCGCCACTCGGCTGTTGCTGCTCGGATCGTTCACACCCGCGGCGCTTGCCTCGCGGCTGGGGATCTCGGCGAACGCCGGCGCGGTCATCCGCGGCAAGTCCGTGTACGCCAACATCGTGCAACAGAGTGGCATCGCGTGGGGCGCCAGCGTGTCGTACCGCGTCCTCGATCAACTGTGGGCGACCGCGGAGATGTTCGGTGAGGCAACCCCGTCGGGGAAGCGTCAGCAGGCCGCCGCGGGTGCGATGCCCCCGGCGCTCGTCCTGTCGCCGGTCGAGTGGCTCGCGGGCGCCAGCTACAAGATCGATGCGCGGTTCACCATCGGGCTCGCCGGTGGCCGGGGTGTGACGAACGGGCTCGGTACCCCTGATCTGCGCGGTGTCCTGTCGCTCGCGTTTGTTCCGAACGCGCCGGCGATCGCGCCGATCCACCCGCCCGAGCCGCCGAAGCCGGACGGTGATGGCGACGGGATCCCCGACGACAAGGACAGGTGCCCGAACCTGGCCGAGGACAAGAATGGGATCGCGGATGACGACGGATGTCCCGATCGCGACTCCGACCACGATGGCATCGCCGACTGGCGAGACAAGTGTGTGGCGCAGGCGGAGGACAAGGACGGCTATCAAGACGACGACGGATGTCCCGATCCAGACAATGACGGCGACGGTGTGCCCGACGCGCAGGACAAGTGCCCGGGTCAGCCGGAGACCATCAATGGGATCGACGACGACGACGGTTGCCCGGATGTCGGCGGTGATACGAGCAGCAACGGCGTCAACCCGGACCAGTCCCCCGCCAAGGCCGCCGAACAGACGTTCTTCCGCGGGCGCGAGCTGATGGCGCAGCAGAAGTACTTCGCCGCGTGCGCCGCGTTCGAGCAGAGTCAGCACCTCGATCCGGCGGCCGGCACGCAGTACAACCTCGCCGGCTGCTACGCCCAGATCGGCAAGCTCGCGACCGCCTGGACGATCTACCGCGAGCTGGCGCGGACCGACAAGAACGCCGAGCGCCGCGCGAAGTCGGACGAGCTCGCCGCCCAGCTCACGCCGCGCGTGCCCAAGCTCAAGATGATCCTGAAGGGCACGCCGGCCGGCGTGAACGTCTTCATGAACGGCACCAACGTCAATGCGCTGATCGGGATCGAGACCCCCGTCGATTTCGGGACCTATACGATCGTCGCCGGTGGTCCGAACGCCCGCGGCTGGCGCCAGACGGTGGAGGTGAAGAAGGAGGGCGAGGTCACGGCCATCGAGATCGATCTCGGACCGCCGAGCACGCCGTGACGCAGCGCCAGGGTTTGCGTGTGTGGTTGCCTCACCTGATCCGTTGCTACTCCGCGAGATGACATCATGAAGCAAGGCGATATCATCGCAGGCAAGTATCGGCTCGACCGGATCCTCGGTCGGGGCGGGATGGGTACGGTGGTCGCGGCGACGAACGTGATCCTCGACCAGCGGGTCGCGCTGAAGTTCCTGCTGCCCGAGCTGCTGCACGACGCCGCGGTCGTCGAGCGGCTGCTGCGCGAAGCGCGTGCGTCGGCGCGGCTGCGCAGCGAGCACGTGTGCCTCGTGTATGACGTCGGGAATGAGAACGGCGCGCCGTTCATCGTGATGGAGCTCCTCGAGGGGCGTGATCTCGCCTCCCTGGTGGGGCCCAACGCCGCGCTGCCGGTCTCGGTCGTGACCGACTACCTGCTGCAGGCGATGGTCGGCCTGGCCGAGGCACACGCGCTCGGGATCGTGCATCGCGATCTCAAGCCGGCGAACCTGTTCCTCTCGAAGCGCCTCGATGGCACGCCGCTGATCAAGGTCCTCGACTTCGGGATCGCGAAGGCGCCGAGCGACAACCAGTTCCACCTGACGCGCACGGCGGCGGTGATGGGCTCACCGGGATACATGTCGCCCGAGCAGCTCCGCTCGACGCGCGATGCCGATGCGCGCAGTGACATCTGGGCGCTCGGCGTCATCCTCTACGAGCTGACGTCGGGCCGCCCACCGTTTGTCGCCGAGAGCATCACCGAGCTGACGCTCCGGGTCGCGATGGATCCCACACCTCCGCTGCCCGGCGTTCCGCGCGAGTTTGCGTACGTGGTGGCACGCTGCCTCGAGAAAGATCCGGGCCGCCGGTTCGGCGACGTGGGCCAGCTCGCCGCGGCGCTCGTGCCGTTCGGGACCGAGCACGCGGCCGAGATCGCGGCCGGCATCGCGAACATGCTGCACGCCTCGGGATCAGCGGCCCCGCCGCCGGCGGTGGTGTACGACGCCGCCCCGACCACGCTCGGGTCGTCCGCGAGCGCGTTCTCGAATCGCACGGCCTCGCGCTCGCGATTCCCGTGGGGTGTGCTGGCCGGTGCCACGCTCGTCGCCGTGATCGCGATCGTCGTGCTGGTGGCACGAGGTCCGGGCGTCCTCGCAACCGGACAGCCGCGCGACGCGACGATGACGGTACAGCAGTCACCGGCGGTCGCCGCGCAACCGGTACCGATCGCGATCGATGCGGGTCTCGCCGCGATGGGCGATGCCGCGCCTCCGGAAGTCGTCGCTGAGCCTCGAACGCTGGCGCCGGTTGCCAGAGCGCAACCAGTGGTCGCGCCACCGCCAGTTGCCAAGGCGCGGCCAGTGGTCGCGCCACCGCCGCCAGTTGCCAAGGCGCCGCCAGCGCCCGCTCTGTCGCCCGCCACGACAACACCACCGGTCGTGAAGGTTGCTTCAACACCACCGGTCGTGAGGGTTGTTTCACCGCCGCCGGGCGTGAAGGCACCATCCCCGGCAGTCGTGAATACCGAAACACCGTCGCGCAAGAAGCCCGCACAAGCGCCGACTACAGCGCCGTTGAAGGTCGCTCCTCCGAAGAGCGCCCCGATAAGGGACGTGGGCGAGAGCCGCGAGTAGCTTGCGCTGCGTGCTCGGTGGCGATGCACAACCCGCCTGGCAACGGCGATGCAGATTTCGTCTTGCATCGCCGGGCGTGCCTTGCTATCGATGGTTCATGCACGTCGTGTCGCGTCGATTTACCGGCCCCCGGACCCAGCTCGGGTCTGGCGCGGGCCGCTGACGCTCCTGTCGACGTAGCTCGCACTGCACCCGGGGTCGGTCCGGGGGACTCGCGTCCCTCCGTTGAGCCACCCGATTCCCGAGGTTTGCCATGTACATCGATCTCGAACAGCTGCGTGCCGCGCTCGCGGTACACGATCTCACCGATCCCGCCCACGGCGCGCACGCCATGCAGCTCGTCTGCGATGCGCTCGCCGGTGCGCTCGCCGCCGCGTGGGGCGCGTCCATCCGCGTGGTGCGCGCGTCGCCGGTCGTCACCGCGCGCGACAACTACGATCGTCTCTATTACCCCGCCGACGGCGTCGCACGCGACGCGCGCTACACCCGGTGGATCGGCCCGGGCGTCCTGCTGCGCTCGCAGACCTCGGCGGTGATGCCGCCGGCGCTCGACGAGCTCGCGCGCGATCCGTCGTGGCGCGACGTCGTGCTCGTCGCGCCGGGCCTGGTCTACCGCCGCGACTGCATCGATCGCCACCACGTGGGCGAGCCGCACCAGGTCGACCTGTGGCGGGTGCGCCGCGGCGGCCCGGCGCTGGGCGACGAGGATCTGCGCGCGATGATCGGCCTCGTCGTCGAGGCGGCGCTGCCGGGCTGGCGGTGGCGCGCGACGCCCGCGGTGCATCCCTACACGGAGCGCGGCCTGCAGATCGATGCCACTGCTGCTGCGGCCGACGGCGGCGATGCATGGCTCGAGATCGGCGAGTGCGGCCTCGCCGCGCCGCGCGTGCTCGCCGACGCGGGCCTCGACGCCGCGACGACCGGGCTCGCGATGGGCCTCGGGCTCGATCGCCTGGTCATGCTGCGCAAGGGCCTCCCCGACATCCGGCTGCTGCGCGCGCGCGATCCGCGGATCGCCGGCCAGATGCAGGATCTCGCGCCGTATCGCGCCGTGTCGGCCATGCCGGCGGCGTCGCGCGATCTGTCGATCGCCGTCGATGCCGCTGACACCGCCGAGGATCTCGGTGATCGGGTGCGTGGCGCGCTCGGGGATCGCGCGGCGGCCGTCGAGAGCGTGGCGGTCGTGACCGAGACCCCACACGACGCACTACCCGCGGCGGCGCGCGCCCGCATCGGCCTCGGGCCCGGTCAGAACAACCTGCTCGTTCGCGTCGTCCTGCGCGATCTCGAGCGCACGCTCACCGCCGCGGAGGCCAACGCGCTCCGCGACCGGATCTATGCTGCGCTCCACCGCGGCGCCGCGCACCAGTGGGCGGCGCGGGCCTCCACCGGCTCGGCCCCTGGCGAGAGTCTGGTCTCGCCGCGTCCGCCGGACTAGTCCTGCGCCACAGGGGATCTGACCGGTTGCAGTGTGGAGAGGCCGCGGAGAGCATGTCGGGTCCTGCCGCGCCGGCGTCAACGCGCAGCGCAGCGCCGCGGGGTGGGTCATGGCGCGAGATAGATTGCACGGCCGGGTGGTGGATCGTCGGCCGGTCGTGGAGATGGCGCCGTCCTACATTCACGATTCGGTGGTCAACGGACGAGCGCCAGACCCAGCCCCGCGGTGCCAGCGCGCGTGTCCGCGGTCTCCTGGAGCTCACGGACCGCACCACCGGCGCAACCGATCAAAACCACTGTGATCGGCAGCGGTCATGTGCTCGGGCTCCTGTCCGGCGAGACAGCGTCCGGCGCAGGTGGTTTCACGGCGGCGAGGCTCCACGCGAGCCACGCGATGCCGTAGCCGCCGCCGAGCGCGGTCAGCCACCACGTCGCCGCGACCACGCCGTAGGCATCCGCGAGCAGACCCGCGGCGATCGCCGAGCCGCCGATCGCGAGGGTCGCCAGGCCGTAGTCGATCGACATCACCCGGCCGCGAAACCGATCGGGCGTCTCGCGTTGCAGGCCATAGGTGGAGATCGTCCACTGCGCGCCGCCGCCCAGGTGCGCGCAGATCACCAGGACCATCGCGACCGCGAACACGGGGGCGAACGGGAACACCGTGTAGACCACGCAGTAGGTCAAGGTCGAGGCACCGCAGACGATCACGATCGTGCGGCGAGCCGGGGTCGCGCCGACGACGCCGCGCACCAGGATCGGGCCGATCATCGCGCCGAGGCCGCGGGCGGCGAACAGCAGGCCCGTGGCGATGTTGGTGCCGGCGAACCGCCGGGTCGCGAACGTGGGCAAGAGGCCCACGATGCCGTTGGCCACGCTGGTGCCCACCTTGCCGAACACGAGGCGCAGCACGATCGGGTTGGCGCGGATGTACGCGATCGCCTCGCGCAACGAGCCGTCCGCGCGCGTGGCGGTCCGGGTCTCCTGCAGCGGCCGGCGGATCCCGGCGACCAGCCAGGCGGAGACCAGGAACGAGGCGGCGTCGATCGCGAACGCGGCCTGGCGGCCGAACAGCTCGGCGACGATGCCGCCGATGCCGGCGCCGACCATCAGCATCGAGCCCCACACCGCGGCCATGAGCGACTGCGCCGACGCGAGCTCGTCGGGCTCGACCAGGTTCGGGGTCGCGGCGTTCGCGATCGGATCGGAGAAGCTGGCGCCGAGCGCCAGGGCGATGCTGGCGCCGATCGCGAGCGCGGTCGAGCCCCACCACGCCGCGAGGCACAGCGCCAGGGCGATCGGCACGCGCGCGAGGTCGGCGATGACGAGGATGCGCTTGCGATCGAAGCGGTCGGCGAGCGTGCCGGCGAGCGGCGACGCGAGGAAGACCGGCAAGACGGTGGCCGCGTACACGAAGGCCGGCGCGCCCGGCCGGCCGGTCAGCTCGGTGACCAGGCTCGCGACGGCGACGAACGAGAACCAGTCGCCGGCCAGCGACACCACGCTCGCCAGGAACAGCCGGCGGAAGTCGCGGTTGCGCGTCAGCAACTCGCGCGTCGACAGCACGCGAGCAGGCTAGTCGATCGCGGGGCGCGCTGCCATCTCGCCGCCCATCCACGAGCCAGTGCCGATGCGTTGGCCGCCGGACAATCTCGTCGGGTCTCGCTTGAACGCGCCGGCCGGACCGGCCAACGTAGCATCGCCATGCCGAAGCTCACCAGCGCCGCGACGTTCACCGGGTTTGCCAGGACCGCGATGCAGTTCTGGCACGAGCTCGCGGCGGAGATGTCGAAGGACTGGTTCGTCGCGAACAAACAGCGCTACGAGGCCGAGTGGGTGGCGCCGATGACGGCGCTGCTCGGGACCGTCGCGCAGAAGCTCGCGCCCGCGTACAAGCCGCTCGCGCTGGGCGCGCCGAAGGTCATGCGGATCTACCGCGACGTGCGGTTCTCGAACGACAAGACGCCGTACAAGACGCACATCGGCGCGGTGATCACGGTCGCCGGCAAGGCGGTCGGCGAGGGCGGCAACGCGGCGCTCTACGTGCACCTCGGGCTCGACGAGGAGCTCGTCGGCGTGGGCCGCTACCAGTTCGACGCCGCCAAGCTGGCGAAGTGGCGCAAGGCCGCCGGCGGCAAGCCGGGCGAGGCGCTGCAACGGCTCGTCGCCAGGCTCCGCAAGGCGGGCTACGTCGTCGGTGGCCACGACGACTACAAGAAGGTGCCCAAGGGTTTCGACGCCGATCACCCACGCGCGGAGCTGCTGAAGATGAAGGGCCTGACCGGCAGCTTTCCCGCGATCCCCGCGGGGTTGATCGGCAAGCCCGGGTTCGCGGACTGGCTGCTCAAGCACGCCAGGGCGATGGCGCCGCTCGTGATCTGGCTGCACGAAAACGTCGGATAGCGCGGCCTGCAGGACGGCAGACGTCCGGCGCTGCAGGACGCAGCCGTCGCGTGCGGCGAAGGCCCGCGAGGCGAACGAGCGGCTCGAGGCCGGCGGCGTCGACGGCAAGATCGTGCTGCTTCGCGAGCGGGTGTTCTCCGGCGGATCTGGCTATCAAGGAGTGGTGGACTCGTCGCAAGATCCGCTCGCAGACGCGCGCGCTCGTGCGCTGCCGGGCTGGTTTGTTGCCGGCTATGGACCGAGCCGTCTGTTGCCCGGCGTCGGCAAGACCGCGCGCCAGAGCGAGCCCACGCTCGATCGCTTGCGGCCGCTGTTCGGCGAGGAGCTGATCGGCACCGGCTTCGTCGAGCTGCTGGGGGAAGACCTCGGCCGGGCGTTCGTCCAGGTACTGCAATCGGTGTTCGTCGCCGGTGGTGTGCTGCCGCACATCACCGCGCTCGAGCTGCGGGGGCGCGGCGGCATCCGATCGAACAAGGATCTCGTGGAGGCGCAGCGGTTCGAGATGGATGTGCATGATACCGCCGGGGAGCGGATCCGGGTACCTGCGGTCTGGCTGTCTCAGGGATATCAGTCGCTGATCGCCTGGCTGGCGGATGTCATCGGCCGGGTCATCCTCGAGGCTGGGGGACCGGTCTCCGCCGAGGACATGGAAGGTACGGTGCTCGTCGACGAGATCGATCTGCACCTCCATCCGACCTGGCAGGTCCGGCTGATCCCGGCGCTGAAGAACGTGTTTCCACGCCTGCAGTTCATCGCCACCACGCACTCGCCGATGGTGTTGCCCGGGCTCACGGCGGACGAGGTCATTGTCCTCACGCAAGACGCTCATGGAAATGTCGTCGCCACGCCATCGGAGCAATCGCCGGCCCTGCTGACCGGGTCCGAGCTGTTCGAGGCCTTCTTCGAGATCCGCAAGCTGTACCCGAGCGCGCTGGGCGACAAGCTGCACCGCTATAGCTACCTCGCGACCGATCCGATGCGAACCGGCGAGGACGACGTCGCGATGTGGCGGCTGCGCCACGATCTCGAGGCCGCCGGCGTGGAGTTCGACCGCGATCCGGTCGCCCGCGAGGTGCCGTGATCCGGATCGTGCGGCCCCGCGAGCCCGAGGCGCTGGAGTTCGCTGCTCGCGCCCGCGCGGCCGTTTCGCGCCCTGTCCTACGATGCCCTGCAGGTGCTCGTCTCCTCCGAGCTCCGAGAGCGTTACCGCCTGGTCTCGCAGCGCTGACCGTGGTCAGCCGGCGGGGCGGCGGTGGACCTGGAAGGCGGCGAAGCTCTGCGCCACCGGCATCAGCTCGATCGTGTTGACGTTGACGTGGGCCGGGACGTGGGCCGCCCAGTGCACCGCCTCCGCGACGTCGTCGGCGCCGAGCGGCTCCATCCCGGTGTAGACCGCGCGGGCGCGCACCTCGTCGCCGCCGAACCGTACGGTGGAGAACTCGGTGCCGCCGCACATGCCGGGCTCGACGCACGTGACCCGGATGCCGGTGCCGTGCAGATCACTCCGCAAGTTCAGGCTGAACTGGTGGACGAACGCCTTGGTGCCGCCGTAGACGTTGCCACCCGGGTACGGATAGCTGCCGGCGACCGAGCCGAGGTTGATCACGTGGCCGCGGCCGCGGGCGACCATCCCGGGGAGGATCGCCCGGGTCGTGTAGACCAGCCCCTTGCAGTTGGTGTCGATCATCTGGTCCCAGTCGTCGAGATCCGCGCGCTGCGCCGGCTCGAGGCCCTTGGCCAGCCCCGCGTTGTTGACCAGGACGTCGACCTCGGCGAACGCCGGGGGCAGGGCGCCGACCGTGCGCTCGACGGCGGCGCGGTCTCGCACGTCGAGCTCGATCGCGTGCACCTGGCCGCCGAGCTCCGCGGCGAGGGCAGCGAGTCGCTCGCCGCGGCGCGCGCACACGATCACCCGCGCGCCCGTCGCGACGAACCGGCGCGCGATCGCGGCGCCGAAGCCGGCGCTCGCACCGGTGACCAGCACGGTGCGGCTCGCGCCGGTCATGACAGGCCTCCCGCCGCCGGCGGCGCGTGGTTCGTCGCGGTGGCCTGCGCGTGCGCCGCGTCAGGCATCCTGAGCATGGTTCGAGCGGTGTCGGTCATCGCGGTGATGTTCCGGGGCGCCGCGCTCGCGGGCAATACGCCGGATACGTAATCTTGGGAGTGTGGTAGGCCGTCGAGCCCGCCGCTCGCGTGGGCGCAACGGTCGGCGAACGATGAGGCCTACCGGTGGACAGCCGTGGCAGGCGGCGCCAAGATACGCGCGGGATGGCGCCCGCCGCTGCCGAAATCACGGCGCTCCTCGGTCGCGTGAGCGATGGCGATCCGCATGCGCGCGACGCGCTGTTGCCGCTGGTCGATCACGAGCTCGAGGCGATCGCGCGCGGCTACGTCCACGCACCCGAGCGCTCGATCGAGCCTCGCGAGCTGGTCCACGAGCTGTACGTGCGCCTCGCCGCCACGCCGTTCGCCGCACGCGACCGCAAGCACTTCTACGCGATCGCCGCGGTCCGCCCGATCGCCTGGCGGTCGCGCTCGACGACGGCGCGATCGTCCTCGAGGCCCTCGGCCCGCACACGCTCGACCAGCTCGCCGGCGCGCTCGGCCGCACGACGACCTATCGCCTGCCGGCGAGCCGGTAGAATCCCGATTGGACGGCCGTAGAATCCCGATTGGACGGCCGTAGAATCCCGATTGGACGGCCGTAGAATCCCGATTGGACGGCCGTAGAATCCCGATTGGACGGATCTGGGGTATGGTTCACCGAGGCATCTCGAGGCACACGCTTGATGAGACAGGGTGACAAGTTCTATCCGCGGTTCATCCTCGCGCGCGTGCATCAGGCGCTGCGCGACACGCCCGTGGTGCTCCTCAATGGGCCGCGCCAGTGTGGCAAGACCACGCTCGTGGACCAGCTGGTCGGCGGGCATCGCTCCTACCTCACGCTGGATGACGACACGGTCCTCGCATCGGCACGTTCCGACCCTGCCGGCTTTCTGCGCGGGCTCGATCGGGCTTCGATCGACGAGGTGCAGCGCGCGCCCGAATTGCTGAGGGCGATCAAGCGAACCGTCGATCAGGATCGACGTCCGGGGCGCTTCCTGCTGACCGGTTCCGCGGATCTGCTCGCGCTGCCTCGGGTGTCCGAGAGCCTTGCGGGTCGCATGGCGGTGATCACCTTGCTCCCCCTCGCGCATTCCGAGTTGCTTCGCCGGAAACCACGGTTTCTCGACCACGCGTTTCGGGGCAAGCTCGGCCCGGTCGCCAACCCGGTCCTCGGGCCGGACCTCGTCGAGCTCATCCTCGCGGGTGGCTATCCTGATCTGCTCGCGCGAGCGCCATCGCGGCGACAGCAATGGGCGAGGGACTACGCGAGAGCCGTGATTGCTCGAGACATCCGCGACATCGCAGAGGTTGCTCGCCTCGACGAGATGCCGCGGCTGCTGCGCGCGCTTGCCCACCACGCCGGCCAGCTGCTCAACTTCGCCGAGCTTGGTGGTCAGCTCGGCTTCGACGCGAAGACCGCCCGTCGCTATCTCGGAATCCTCGAACAGGTCTATCTCGTACGCCGGGTCGAGCCCTGGTTCACGAACCGCCTCAAACGAATGGTCAAGACCCCGAAGCTCCACTTCCTGGATGCCGGGCTCCTGGCCGCGCTCCGCGGTCTCACGGCGGAGCGGCTGTCATCTGACCGTGAAGCGCTGGGAGGGCTCCTCGAGACCTTCGTGTTTTCGGAGATCGCGAAGCTCATCACCTGGACGGATCACGAGGTGACCGTTCATCATTATCGCGACAAGGACCAGCACGAAGTCGACCTGATCCTCGAACGCGACGATGGCGCGATTGTCGGGGTCGAGATCAAGGCATCCGCGACGGTCAACGAGCACGACTTCGGTGGCCTGCGCAGGCTCGCCCGTACGTGCGGTGACCAGCTCAAGCTGGGGCTGGTGCTCTATGATGGCGAGATCTCCGTGCCATTCGGCGAGCGCTTGTTCGCGGCACCCATCAGCACGCTGTGGAGCTGAACAACGCTGGCGCGGCCGCGGCAGGCTAGAACAGCACGCTGAGGTGCAGGTCGAACCGGTTGGCGACGCCCTCGCCGACGTCCTTGTACCTGGTCCGCCAGTAGACGTACTCGAGGCCGAGCTGCAGCGAGTCGAGCGGCTTGTAGCGCAGGACGCCGTAGAATGTCTGGTTGAGCTCGCGGTCGCCGCTGACGAGATCGGCCGCGCGGGCGGAATCGACGCTGCCGCCGAGGGCGAGCATGTGGCGCTTCGTCGGGAGCGTCGCGACCTCGAACCAGCCGCCGGCGCCGCGGATCGTCTGGCGGGTCATGGGGTTGTAGCCCTGGTCGATGCCGCCGCCGATGTCGGCGAGGTTCGTGCCGAGGTAGGCCTCGCCGAGCCACACCATCTCGCGGACGATCGGGAGGTAGAGGTGCAGGCCCGCCGAGGTGCCGGAGTAGCGGGTGCCGCCGGCCAGCTCGGCGCTCGCGGCATGGCCCCACACGCCGAACCGCAGCACATCGCCGTGCAGGCGCTGGCGATATTCGAGGAGCCACTGCAGCATCGGCCGCGGTGACGCCATGCCGTCGATCTGGCCGTCGCCGTCGAGGTCGGCGTGCGAGAGCCAGCCGCCGGCCGCCACGCCGACCGCCGCGCGCACCTTGTCGCCCGGCGTGATCGACAGCTGGAGCTGCGGCCGGCGATCTCCCGTGTTGCCGGCGAACAGCAGCTGGGTGTCGTTCTGCGCCGAGGGAAACAGCGGCGAGATCAGATCCGCGGTCTGGCCGGCGAGCAGCTCGACGAGCTCGCGATACCGGATCGATCCGTAGGCGTGGCGCAGCCGGATCGTGTTGGTCCCCGAGCCGCCGGCGAAGTCGATCTCGAGCTTGCCCTCGCCGGTGGTGTGGTCCGACAGCTCCCACTGATCGATGCTGAGGCCGACCCGCGACAGACTCGGGGTCATGGTGAGCTCGCCGTCGAGGTGGCCGTGGTCGCCTTCGAGCATCACGTACATCGGCTGGGCGATATCCGACATCCGCGAGTCGTCCGCGAGGATGTCGAGCCGCGCGGCTCCGTAGATCGAGAGCGGCGGGAGGTCGTCCTCGGCGTGGGCGGTCGCAGCGGCGAGCACGGACGGCAGGGACACGGCGAGCGCGAGCCAGGAGAGCCGGTTCATGAAGGCCCGAACGCACAGATCGCCCGATCGATCGGATTCGCTGCACGATCTGCAGCTCGCGCTCTATGCCGGAGGGCGGCGATCTGGTCAGCGGGCTGCCCGGCCGCGTGTACTTCGCGGCGAAGAACCCGCTCGACAAGCCGGCCGACATCGAGGGCCGCGTCGTCGACGATCGCGGCCGGCTCGCCGCGCAGCTGCGCTCGTACCACGACGGCATGGGGCGGTTCGAGCTGTACCCGGAAGTCGGCCGGCGCTACCACGTCGAGATCACGCGGCCGGCGGGGATCGCCAGGACGTTCGAGCTGCCGGAGGCGCACGCTGCCGGCTGCACGATGCAGGCGCTCGACGACCACGCCTCCGCGCGTGCGGAGCTGCGGCTGGCCCTGTGGTGCACCAGCGCGCGCGAGCTCACGGTGGCCGCGGTGCTGCGCGACAAGCGGATCGCGACCGCGACGCTCGGCGTGCGTGGCGGCGAGGCCGCCGTCGTCGCGCTGGCGATGCCGGTGGGCGTGCAGGGCGCGGTCCGCGTCACCGCGTTCGACGATCACCTCGCGCCGCAGGCCGAGCGGCTGGTCTACCGTAACCGCGGCGCGGATCTGAAGATCACGATGGTGGCCGACAAGGCGACCTATCACCCGCGCGATGCGGTCAAGCTCGCGATCCAGACGCGCGGCGCCGACGGCGCCCCGGTCGCGGCCGACCTCGCGATCTCGGCGGTCGATGACACGGTGCTCACGTTCGCCGATGACAAGCAGGCCACGCTGCTCGCGCGGATGTACCTCGAGGCCGAGCTGCCGGGGCAGAAGATCGAGGAGCCCAACTTCTACTTCTCCGACGACAAGCAGGCGCCGGCCGCGCTGGACCTCGTGCTCGGGACGGCCGGCTGGCGGCGGTTCGACTGGACGCCGGTGCTCGCGGCGCCGCCGGCCAGGCCGATCGAAGATCCATGGACGTTCACCGGCGCGCTCGGGCCCAGGCCTGTGCGCCACGCGACGCCGGTGCGCCGGCAGGGCGCCGCCGCCCCCGGCCAGCGCGCACCCCGCGGCGACGAAGGCGATGATCGCGACGAGGATGGCGACGAGGACGAGGTGTTCGACCAACCTGCCAACAAGCGGGTGGCGATCGCGAAGCCGGCGGTGAACAACGAGAAGCGCGCGCGCCGGGCGCCGGAGCGACAGGCCCCCGCAGCGGCGCCGCCGGCGCCACCGGCCGACCCGGAGCCGGACGAGGCGCCGATGCGGAAGCTGCGCGCCCGCGACCTCGCCGACGACGACCGTACGGTCGAGGCCGAGGAGATGGCGAGGCCCATGGCGGGCCGCGCGTTCGCCGATGCGGACGATGCGGGGGAGGCGCTCGAGATCATGGCAGCCCCGGCCGCGCACAGGCGCGGCTTCGGGGTCGGCGGCGACGCGCAGCTGCGCAAGCACCAGCTGCGCGGCAAGAACAACCGCGTCGACGAGGAGATCGCCGATCCGATGTGCTGCGCGGTCCCCGAGCGCCAGTTCGCGCAGCCGAGCTACACCCCCGGCTACGACGGCCCGCGCACCGACTTCCGCGAGACGATCGCGTGGCGCTCGCGGCTGCGCACCGACGCGGCCGGCAAGGCCGAGCTCGGGTTCGTCCTGTCCGACGCGGTGACGTCGTTCAAGGTCATCGCCGAGGGTACCGGCGGCGGCCGGCTCGGTCACGGCGAGACCCTCGTGCAGGCCAAGAAGCCGGTGTCGCTCGCGGTCAAGCTGCCGCTCGAGGTCTCGGCGGGCGATCACGTGCGGCTGCCGGTCACGATCGCCAACGAGACCGATCAGCCGTATCGCGCGGTGCTCGCCGCGACGTTCGGCAAGGCGTTCCGCGTCACCGGCGGGGCGCTCGCGCCGGCCTTGCAGCTCGCGCCGGGCGAGCGGCGCTCGACGTTCTACGAGCTCGACGTCGTCGGCGACGGCGCCACGGTGGGCGACGGCAAGATCGCGCTCGCCGTCGAGGCGGCAAACCTGCGCGACGAGGTCGAGCGAACGGTC
>Ga0137459_1000410_pt1 | contig 15418 bp, 11 predicted proteins | sample EasRivERMGT700_2_FD_104908 | JGI IMG/M metagenome (GOLD analysis project Ga0137459, IMG submission 104908) | Soil microbial communities from meander-bound floodplain in the East River, Colorado, USA - East River MetaG ERMGT700_2 | ecosystem: Environmental > Terrestrial > Soil > Floodplain ...
CCGCGCAAGAACGGCTTCGAGCTGCTGCAAGAGATCAAGGGCCGCCCCGAAGGCAAGTCGACGCCGATCCTGCTGATGAGCGCGGTCTACAACGACACCGACCAGTCCAGCCGCACGATCCAGCTCGGCACGCTGGCCGACGGCTACCTGAACAAGCCGTTCGATCTGGTGCACGTGCTCGCGCGGGTCCGCCAGCTGCTCGGCGAACCCGGCTAGACGAATCCCATGGAGGGCGGTCTACTGCTACGCCGCCTCGTCGCCTCGATCACCGAGATGGCGGCGCCGGCCCACCGCCAGAAGCTCGTGTACGGCGTCTGGTCGGGCTACGCGGTCGCGATCGGTTTCGGGGTCCTGGCGATCGGCCTCTCGGTGTTCGAGCTGACGGCCTGGCGGTGGGCGTACTTCGCGCTCGTCGCCGCCAAGCTCGCCACGAACTCGCTCGCGTGGTTCGCGCTCGTCAAGCAACGCGGGGTGCTGGTGACCCAGGGCATCAACACGATGGCCGACGTCGTGATCATGACCGCCGGGATCTACTTCACCGGAGGGCCGTCGAGCCCGCTGCTCGCGACCTACGTGATCGAGGTCGCGGTGCTCTCGCTGCTCGCGAACCTCGGCGTGACGATCGTGATGGTGCTGTTCATCCTCGTGAGCTTCTCGGCGATGATGTTCTTGCTGGCGACGGGCGTCTTGCCGCCGCAGCCGGTACCGGGCGTGCCGGGGCAGGTGCCCTCGGTCGGCTACGCGATCACCTCGATCGGCCTCTGCGCGATCGTCGTCGGCGTGCCGGCGTTCTTCGCCGCGGCTACCCTGCGCGTGCTGCGCGCCCGCGAGGACGCGCTCCAGAAGCGTACCGCGCAGCTGATCCAGGCCGCGACCCAGCGCAGCCAGTTCGTCGCGTCGATGACCCACGAGCTGCGGACCCCGATCCACGGCGTGCAAGGGCTGTCGGACGTGATCGCGGCCGGGATCTACGGTCCGGTCACCGACAAGCAGAAGGACGCCTGCGCGTCGATCAAGCGCAGCGCGCAGAGCCTGCTCTCGCTGATCGACGACCTCCTGGCGCTGACCCGGGCCGAGGCCGGCAAGATCGACGCGCGGCCCGGCTCGGTCGATATCCCGGAGCTGGTCGAGCGCGTCACCGCGTCGGTGTCGTGGATGGTCGGCACCAAGAACCTCAAGCTCGATGCCGAGCTCGAACCCGACCTGCCGATCGTGCAATCCGACGAGCGCTGGCTCGCTCACGTCCTGGTCAACCTCGTGTCCAACGCCGTGAAGTTCACGCCCGAGGGGGGCCGGGTCGCAGTGCGCGCTCGGCGCCGCAGCGCCGCCGTCGTGCTCGAGGTCGTCGACAGCGGCATCGGCATCGCGCCCGAGGCGCGCGCCGCGATCTTCGAGCCGTTCCGCCAGGCCGAGCGCGGCGATGCCAAGGGCTACGGCGGCGTCGGCCTGGGCCTCGCGCTCGTCGCCCGCCTCACCGATCTGCTCGGCGCCGAGGTCGAGCTAGAATCGATCGTCGGCAAGGGCTCGACGTTCCGCGTCGTCGTGCCGCTCGAATGGCGCGGCCGGGCGACCACCCAGCTGCTTCGCCCGCCACGGCCCCCCTCGGTCGTCGAAACCGCCTGACCGCTCGGGCAGACCGCGGACGCACTGCTCGCGACGTGGATCTGGCGCCGGCGCTGGCGCTGGCGCTGTGGAGATCGCGGACACGCTTGCTAGCGACGCGGGCCTGGGCCCCGGTGCTCGTCCGTTAACCACCGAATCGAGCATGGATGGCGGTGCCATCTCCACGACCGGCCGACGTGCCACCACCCGGCCGTGCAATTTATCTCGCCCGGGACCCAGCCCGCGTCGCTGCGCTTCGCGTTGGCGAGGATGCGACGCTCTACGACGCGGGTAGCACGCTATACGTGCGCGTCGATCACAGGTTCGGTGCGCATTGCACCGTTCGCTCGCCAGTTCGACGGCTCGTCAGCTCATCGCTGGTCAGCTCGTTAGCTCGCTCAGCGGCTGGTCAGCTGGTCAGCTCAGCGGCTGGTCAGCTGGTCAGCTCATCAGCTCATCAGCTGGGTCAGCTGGTCAGCTGGGTCAGCTGGTCAGCTGGTCAGCTCGTCGATCACCGTGTCGGAGATCCGGATCGCGTGCTCGCCAACGCGCAGCGCAGCGACGCGGGCTGGGTCCCGGCCGAGATAAATTGCACGGCCGGGTGGTCGAGCGCCGGTGGGTCGTGGAGATGGCACGGACACCCATCATGATACGGCGGTTAACGGACGAGGTCCGGGGCCCAGGCCCGCGTCGCTAGCAAGCGTGTTCGCGATCTATCCGGCGTCGGCGTCGGCGTCGGCGTCGGCGTCGGCGTCGGCGTCGGCTCGCGATCTAGCGCGAGCGAGAGGGAGGCGAGGGCGAGGGCGAGGGAGAGGGCGGCGAGGGAGAGGGCGGCGAGGGGGGTGGCGTGTTGGCGACGCGCTCGGCCCAGCGGCCGAAGCCGTAGAGGATTGCACCGACGAGCCCGAACGGCACGGCGAAGACCCACTCGACGAAGCCGGAATGCATGCCGGCGTAGACGAGCGCGAGCGTCATCGCGATCAGCCAGGCGGCCATCGCGACCAGGTAGCCGGTCAGCTGGATCTTGCGCTTGCGGACCGCCATCTCGAGCTTGTGCAGGAAGAACGCGGCTTCATCCGGAGACAGCTGCTCGATCGCGCGCGCAAGATCTTCGTGCTTCTTGGCATCGAACGCCTTGGCGACGAGCGGGTCCTCGGCCGGCTGGGGCACGCCTCCGACCTTAGCATGGTGCGGTATACAGGCCCGGTGCCGACGGTATCCCTTCACGATGATCTCGGGCGCAAGCTCACGTTCGCGCGGCCGCCGGGGCGCGTGGTCTCGCTGGTGCCGAGCGACACGCACAGCGTGATCGCCCTGGGGGCGCGAGATCGGCTGGTCGGCCGGACGACGTACTGCGAGAGCCCCGAGGTGCAGGGCGTGGCGGTGGTGGGCGGGACGAAGGATGTCGACGTCGACGCCGTGCTCGCGCTCGCGCCGGACCTCGTGATCGCCAACCAGGAGGAGAACACGCGGACCGCGCTCGAGGCGCTCGCCGGGCGCGTGCCGGTCCTGGTGTCGCTGCCGCGCAGGGTCGAGCAGGGCTCCGCGCACCTGGCGCGCCTCGCGCGCATCCTCGGGCTGGCCGATCGCGAGCCCGCGCGGTCGCTGGTGCGGCGGGGCTACACGCTGCGCGGCGCGCGCGCCGGCGGGCCCACCGCGTTCGTGCCGATCTGGATGGATCCGCTGATGACGATCAACGCCGACACGTTCGGCTCGGACGTGCTCGCGCACGTCGGCATCACCAACGCGTTCGGCGACCGCCTGCGGCTGTACCCGCTCGCGGCTGATCTCGGCAAGGCAGCGCCGGTGGACGCCGCGGGGCGCGACGTGCGCTACCCGCGGGTGACGTTCGACGAGGCCCGCGCGCGCAAGCCCGAGCTCGTGATCTTGCCCGACGAGCCGCACGCGTTCAGCGCGGCCGACGAGGCGGTGATCGGCGATGCGCTGCCCGGGACCCGGATCGTGCGGGTCAGCGGCAAGGACGTGTTCTGGTACGGCGCGTGGACGATCGACGCGATCGATCGGCTCGCGGCCCAGCTCGGCGCGTAGCGCTGCGGGCTCGGCGCGACCGGTTTGCGCCGGGCCGGCTCGCCGCGCGGCCGAGGCCTCGTGCGATGATGGGGGCGAACCGATGCACGCACGCAAGCTCCCGCTGGCCACCGGGCTCACCTACAACGTCCTCGAGTGGGACGGGCCGGCCACGCCCGGCGACCTGACGTTCGTCCTGGTCCACGGGTTCGGCGATCTGGCGTACGCGTGGAGCGAGGTGGCGGAACGGCTCGCGCCGCACGGCCACGTCCTCGCGCCGGATCTGCGAGGCCACGGCGACAGCGACTGGATCTCCGGCGGCTACTACTACTTCATGGACTACGTCGCCGATCTCGACGACGTGATCGGCCAGCTGGCGCGCCGGCGCGTCGTCCTGGTCGGCCACTCGATGGGCGGCAGCGTCAGCGCGTACTACGCCGGCACGCGGCCGGAGCGGCTGACCGGGCTCGCGCTGCTCGAGGGCCTCGGGCCGCCCGACATGGGCGCGTTCGATGGACCGAGCCGGACCGCGATGTGGATCGACGCGTGGCGCGCCGCCCGCGGCAAGGTCCGGCCGATGCCGTCGCTCGACGAGGCGGTCCACCGGCTGAAGCAGCACGACGACCGGCTCGACGACGCGCGGGCGCGGCAGCTCGCCGAGGTCGGGACGCGCCCGGCCGAGGGCGGCGTGGTGTGGAAGCACGATCCGCTCCACAAGACGTTCGGGCCGTACGCGTTCCGGCTCGAGGTCGCGATCAGGTACTGGCAGCGCATCGCGTGCCCGGTGGTGATCGCCGACGGCGCCGACAGCCAGCTCAACCTGCCGGCCGACGAGCGCGCCCGGCGCCGCGCCCACTTCGCGAACCATCGCCACGTCGTGGTCGAAGGCTCCGGGCATGCGATCCCGCGCCACCAGCCGGCGCGCGTGGCCGAGCTGATCCGCGAGCTCGTTGGCTGACCGTTCACCTCGAGGCGGGGCCCGCCGGCGATCCGGCACGCGCGCGCCGCGGATCGGCCAGGTAGCGGCGCAGCCCGGCGACGTAGCGCTCGGCGGCGCCCGGCTTCCATGCGAGGTACAGCGACGGCTCGACGAGCTCGAGCTCCATCACCATCGGCCGGCCGGCGTCGTCGCGCGCCACGTCGACCCGGCCGCACAGGATGCGATCGGCGATCGGCGCGAGCGCGGCCACGGCGACGGCGCGCTCCTCGTCGGTGATCGGGAACGGGCCCGCGACCTGCTCGTCGCCGCCCGAGAACCGCGGCGTCTTGCGGATCGCGTGCGATAGCTCGCCGTCGATCCACACCAGCGAGCGCTCGCCGTAGGCCTCGACCGACGCGACGTAGGGCTGGACCAGCGCGGCGCCGTGGGCGGTGAGGCTCGCCAGGTGAGCCAGCGCGGCCGGGTCCGCCGGCGCGAACCGCCGGGTGCCGAGCGAGGCGGCACCGACCTCGGGCTTGATCACGATGTTCGGCGCGGCGATCGCCGCGAGGTCGCAGGTCCCGCCGCGCTCGACCAGCGTGGTCGGCACGACCGGCACGCCGCGCGCGGCGAGCGCGAGCAGGTAGCGCTTGTGCAGGTTGGCGCGCACGATGTCGGGTGGGTTGACGAGCGGCGCCGCGGCGCTCGCGCGGCCGATCCACGCGAGGAACGCGTCGATCGCGAGCGGGTAGTTCCAGGTCGAGCGCAGGATCGTCGGGATCGGCGCATCCCAGTCGGCGTCCGGATCGTCCCACGCCACGAGCGCGGCGGCGAACCCGCCCGCGGCGAGCGCGGCGGCGAGCGGCGCCTCGTCGGCGTCGGGCTCGGGCATCGGCTTGCACGTCGCGATGCGCAGCGCGGTCATGACAGCGCGGCGACGAGATCGTCGAGCAGATCGGCCTCGTGCTCGAGGCCAACCGACAGGCGCAGCAGGTCGGGTGGGGTCGGGGTGTCCGGGCCCTCGACGGAGTGGCGGTGCTCGACCAGGCTCTCGACGCCGCCCAGCGAGGTTGCCGGGACCCAGACGCGCAGCCGTTCGATCACGGCGAGCGCGCGGGCGGCCCCGCCGCCGACCTGGATCGACAGCATGCCGCCGAACCCGCGCTGCATCAGGCGCGGGGCGAGCGCGTGCTGGGGATGCGACGGCAGGCCGGGGTAGCGCACGGTGACGCCGCGGGCCGCGAGCTGCCCGGCGAGGTAGTGCGCGGTGCGGCTCGAGCGCTCGACACGCGCGAACAGCGTGCGCATGCCGCGCAGCAGGAGGTAGGCCTCGAATGGCCCGAGGCATGCGCCCTCGTCGTGGCGCAGCTCGGCGATCTGCGCCCACGCGGCGTCCGCGCGCGCGGTGACCAGCGCCCCGGCGAGCACGTCGGAGTGGCCGGCGAGGTACTTGGTCGCCGAGTGCATCACCAGATCGGCGCCGAGCGCGATCGGCTGGGTATGGACGGGCGTCGCGCAGGTCGAATCGACCGCGACGAGCGCACCCACGCCGTGCGCGAGCTCGGCGATGCCGGCGATGTCGGCGATCTCCCAGGTCGGGTTCGCCGGCGTCTCGATCCACACCACGCGCGTGGTCGGACGCAACGCCCGCCGGACCGCCGCGAGATCGGAGGTGTCGACGACCTCGTGGGTGACGCCCCAGCGCGCGCAGAACCGGTCGAGCCAGCCGCGCAACGCGTAGTAGGCGACGCGCGGGCTGACCACGTGATCACCGGGCTTGCAGACCGCGCGGACCACCGCGGTCGCCGCCGCCATCCCCGACGCGAACGTCAGCGCCGCGGCGCCGCCCTCGAGCGCCGCGAGCACGCGCTCGGCGACCACCGGCGTCGGGTTCTCGTCGCGCGTGTAGCTCCGGCCGCGCAGCGCTCCGCCCGCGAGGCGCGCGTAGGTCGTCGCCAGGTGGATCGGCGGGACCACCGCGCCGGTCGGCTCGTCGATCGCGTGGAGCGCTTGCGCCGCGACCGTCTCGGGCTTCATGGCACCTTCGAGTGGAGCTGCTCGTCCGGCAAGAGGAAGCCGTAGCGGGTCATGACCTCGCGGCCCTCCCGCGAGCTGACGAACGCGGCGAACCGCTGCGCGGCCCTGGCGTCGTCCTCGCCGCCGCCGCTGCACACGACCATCGCCTGATCGAGCGGCGCGTGCATCGCCGGATCGATCGGCAAGAACGCGCCGCCGTCGGTGACCACCGCGAGCGAGAGCGCGACGATCGCGGCATCGGCGTTGTGGTCGCGCGCGTAGAGCATCGTCGCCTGGACGTTCTCGCCGAGCACGATGCGATCCTGGAGCTGCGCCCACACGCCGGCCTTGTCGAGCGCCTCCCTCGCCGCCCGGCCATACGGCGCGTGCTCGGGGTTCGCGATCGCGATCTTGTGGAACCGCGGGTCGGTGAGGTCCGCCAGCGCCGCCGGGGCCTGCACGCCGGCCGGCGTCCACACGACGATCCGGCCGCGCGCGTACGGGTGCGCGGTCGCCCCATCGCAGTGCCCGGACTTGACGGCCTGGTCGACGTACTCGCGGTTGGCCGCGGCGAACAGCGAGAACGGCGCGCCTTGCTCGATCTGCTTGGCGAGCAGGCCGCTCGAGCCGAACTCGAGCTCGAGCGTGATCCCGGTCTTGCTCTTGAACTCGATGCCGAGCTCGGCGAACGCCCGCGCGAGGTCCGCCGCGGCCGCGATGCGCACCTTGTGCCCCGACCTGGAGCAGGCAGCGGTCGCGACCAACGCAAGGGCCAGGAGGTAGCGCATGGCGCCAGCCTAACGTGTGATCGGAGCCGGCGTCACGTCACAGTCTTGTAACCAGGTTATAACCGGTGTGATGGAACGCCGGGTGGTCATCATCGAAGACGAACGCGACGTCGCGCGCTTGCTGGAGTTCAACTTCCGGGGCGCGGGCTTCGAGGTGGTGTCCGCCGGCACCGGCGCCGAGGGCGTCGCCGCCGTCATCAAGCACAAGCCCGACGTCGTCGTGCTCGATCTGATGTTGCCCGACCAGTCGGGCTACGACGTCTGCAAGGCGCTCCGCGCCGATCCGGCGGTCGGCGACGTCGGCGTGCTGATGCTGACGGCCAATGGCGAGGCCGAGGACCGGATCCTGGGGCTCGAGGTCGGCGCCGATGACTACGTCGTCAAGCCGTTCGTCGTCCGCGAGGTGGTGCTGCGGGTCACGGCGCTGGTCAACCGGCTCGCCGAGCGCCGGGCCCGGCCTGCCGCCGGCGATCCGGGCGGCACCCTCAAGGTCGGGCCGATCGAGATCGATCCGGTGACCCACGACGTCCGGATCTCGGGCGTCCCGACCCAGCTCCGCCCGCTCGAATACAAGTTGTTGCAGCTGCTCGTCAGCGATCCCGGCCGCGTGTTCTCGCGCGAGGAGCTGCTCGAGCAAGTGTGGGAGCTGCGGGGCGACATCAACACGCGCACCGTCGATGTCCACGTCCGCCGGCTGCGCGTCAGCCTGGGCCCGGCGGCCGACGTGATCGAGACCGTGCACGGCTTCGGCTACCGCGCCAAGCGCTGACGGGGACGGTGTCTCTTCTGTCTCGTGAGCGCTGACGGGGACGGTGTCTCTTTTGTCTCGTTGCCGCGCGGCTGCTGCCAGTGAATACGTGCACTTGCTTGGGGGACGGTGTCTCATTTGTCTCGTTGCCACGCGCCGACCTGAGGGGCGCAGCCCGGTCGCCCGGTCGTGGGCCTGATACGCTGACGCGCCCTGCGTAGCTCGCTCCGCAACCGCCTGCTCGTCACGTTCGTCGCCCTCGTCGTCATCGTGGGCACCGGCACGCTGTTCGCGATCGAGCGCACGCTGGCCGACGATCTGACGGCGTCGCTCGACAGCCGGATGACCAAGCAAGGCCACGAGGTCGCGAGCTGGCTGGTGCGGGCCGATCATCCGGACCGCCTCGCGCCGCGGCTCGGGGCCGTGACCGGCACCCGGATCACGATCGTCGGCGCCGACGGCCTGGTCCTGGGCGACTCGACCGAGCCATCGACCGTCGGCCGGCCGATCGGCGATGCGTGGGAGGTCTCGCGGGCGCGGCGCGGCGAGGTCGGCCGCGCGATCCGCCACCTGCGCGACGACGAGCTGCTGCAGTACCTGGTCGCGGTGCCCGCCGATCTCGGCCGCGTGATCCGGCTCGCCGTGCCGCTCGATGACGTGCTCGAGACCCGCGCGCGGATGCGCAACCGGTTGCTGGTCGGCGCCGGCTTCGGCTTCGTGGGCTGCCTCCTGCTGTCGTGGATCTTCATCCGCGCACTCACGCGCCCGCTGCAGGCGATGACGCACGGCGCGGAGAAGCTCGCGCGCGGCGACTACGAGGTGCCGCTGCCGATCGAATCGGGCGGCGAGCTCGGCGTGCTGGCCCGCGCGATGAACCGGATGACGAGCGAGGTCCGGACCCGGGTCGGCGAGCTGACCGAGCAGCGCGATCTGCTGTCGGTCGTGTTCGGCGGCCTCGTCGAGGGCGTCGTCGTGGTCCGCCGCGATGGCAGCGTCGCGCTCGTCAACGACGCCGCGAAGCCGATGCTCGGCGACGGCGCGGGGCTGCCGGCTGGGCTGGCGCCGCTGGTGACCCGCGCGCTGGCCGGCGAGCAGGCCGACGAGGAGCTCGCGCTGGTCGGCCGTGCGGTGCGGGCGAGCGCGCGTCCACTCGGCGACCCCGGGGCGATCGTCGTGCTCTACGACGTCACGCGGCTGCGCTCGCTCGAGGCGGTGCGCCGCGAGTTCCTGTCGAACGCGGCGCACGAGCTGCGCACGCCGGTCACGTCGATCTCGGGCTACGCCGAGACCTTGCTCGGCGGCGGCGTCGATCTCGAGACCTCGCAGGAGTTCCTGACCACGATCCACCGCAACGCGCAGCGGATCGCGGCGCTGGTCGCCGATCTGCTCGTGCTCGACACCCTCGAGGGCCGCGCCGAGCTGGTCGGCACGCGCACCCCGATCAGCCTCGCGCAGGTCGCCGGCGACGCCGCGCGCACCGCCAAGGGCGTGACCCCGAGCGCCGAGGTCGAGGTCGACGTCCCGGCCGACGTGGCCGTGCTCGGGACCCGTGACGGCCTCGATCACATCATCCAGAACCTGATCGACAACGCGATCAAGTACGGCAACGACACCAGGGTCACCGTGCGCGCGCAGCGGATCGGCAAGCGCGTGCAGCTCGCCGTGTCCGATCGCGGCCCGGGGATTCCGGATGGCCACGAGGATCGGGTGTTCGAGCGGTTCTACCGGCTCGACGCCGGCCGCAGCCGTGACCAGGGCGGGAGTGGCCTGGGCCTCGCGATCGTCAAGAGCCAGATCGAGGCGATCGGCGGCCGGGTGTGGGTCGAGCAGGCGCGCCCCGGCGCACGGTTCATCGTCGAGCTTGACGCTGCGTGAGCCCGGCGCCCCATGCTAGGTTCCGCTCGCCGTTTATGTCCAGGACCGACCTCCCGACGCGAGCGATCAACACGCTCCGCACCTTGTCGATCGATGCCGTGCAACAGGCGAGCTCCGGACACCCCGGGTTGCCGCTCGGCTGCGCGCCCATGGCGTACACGCTGTGGCAGCGCCACCTCAAGCACGACCCGAGCGTGCCGAAGTGGTTCGATCGCGATCGCTTCGTGCTGTCGGCCGGCCACGGCTCGGCGTTGCTGTACTCGCTGCTCCACCTCACCGGCTACGATCTCGCGCTCGACGAGCTCAAGCAGTTTCGCCAGTGGGGCAGCCGGACCCCCGGCCACCCCGAGTGGCACGACACCCCGGGCGTCGAGGCGACCACCGGGCCGCTCGGCCAGGGCGCGGCGAACGCCGTCGGGATGGCGATCGCCGAGCGCTACCTCGCGCGCACCTTCAACCGGCCGGGCCACGAGATCATCGATCACACCACCTACGCGCTGGTCTCCGACGGCGACATCATGGAAGGCGTCGCGTGCGAGGCCAGCAGCCTGGCCGGCCACCTGGGGCTCGGCAAGCTGATCTACCTGTACGACGCCAACCAGATCACGCTCGATGGACCGCTGTCGCTCGTGATGGATGAAGACGTCGGCGCGCGCTACGCGGCCTACGGCTGGCACGTCCTGCACGTCGACCACGGCGACACCGATCTCGAGGCGATCGACGCCGCGATCACCGCGGCCAAGGCCGACACCGCGCGGCCGTCGATCCTGATCATCCGGACGACGATCGGCTTCGGCTCGCCCAGGAAGGCGGGCACGAGCGCGGCGCACGGCTCGCCGCTCGGCGAGGCCGAGGTCGCCGCGACCAAGCAGGCGCTCGGCTGGGATCCGGCGGCGAAGTTCCTGGTGCCCGACGAGGTCCGCGCGCACATGGCGGAGGGCGGCAAGCGCGGGGCCCAGGCCCACGCCGACTGGGACGCCAAGCTCGCGGCGTACCGGGCCGCCCATCCGGAGCTCGCCGCGCAGCTCGAGCTCGCGATCCGCGGTGACCTGCCGGCGGGCTGGGATCAGGGGCTGCCCGAGTTCGCGCTCGGCTCGGCCGCGGTCGCCACGCGCAGCGCGTCGGGCAAGATCCTGGCCGCGCTGACCGCCAGGATCCCGTGGCTGTTCGGCGGCGACGCCGATCTCGGCGGCTCGACCAAGACGATCGTGCCGGGCGGCGACTACACCAGGACCGGCGAGGGCCGAAACCTGCGGTTCGGCATCCGCGAGCACGCGATGGGCGCGATCGGCAACGGCCTGCTCTACCACGGCGGGGTGCGCCCGTTCGTCGCGACGTTCTTCGTGTTCAGCGACTACATGCGGCCGCCGGTCCGGCTCGCCGCGCTCAACAAGATGCCGGCGATCTTCGTGTGGACGCACGACTCGGTGGGCCTGGGCGAGGACGGCCCGACGCACCAGCCGGTCGAGCACCTGATGGCGCTGCGCGCGATGGTCAACCTGTGCGTGTTCCGGCCGTGCGACGGCAACGAGGCCGCCGCGGGCTGGCGCTACGCGCTCAACAAGACCCACGGGCCGACCGCGCTCGTGCTGTCGCGGCAGGATCTGCCGATCGTGACCCAGCCCGGCGCGCCGGGCGCCGAGCGCGGCGGCTACGTGCTCGCCGACGGGACCGACGCGATCATCATCGCCACCGGCTCGGAGGTCGCCGTGGCGCTCGCGGCGCGCGACGACCTTGCCAAGCTCCACGTCTCGGCGCGCGTGGTGTCGATGCCGTGCTGGGAGCTGTTCGCCGCGCAGCCGCAGTCGTACCGCGACGCCGTGCTGCCGCCCGCGCAGCACCGGCGCGTCTCGGTCGAGGCCGGCGTGACGTTCGGCTGGCGCGAGCACATCGGCGATCGCGGCGTCGCGGTCGGCATCGATCGCTACGGCGCGTCGGCCCCGGGCGAGCTCGTCCTCGAGAAGCTCGGCATCACGGCGGCGGCCGTGGCCGAGGCTGTCCAGCGCACCGCGTAGCCGGCGGCGGCTCTGCCGCCCAGCAGGGGTACTGCGCTTGGGCTCAGCCTGCTTTGACGGGCGCCGCGTACCCACGCGGTCTCGCCCCCTCGCGCGCATCCATGATCCTCGACGCGCGCGTTGAGCAGAACGCACGCACGCGCGCTGGCGGCGACGGGAGGGCCTCGGTCTCGCGGGAGACAGCGGACGGCCGCATCATGCAGGACCTGCCGGCGCAACACTCAACTACCTGTGCCCCGCAGCCGACGGCGTGGAAGCTACCGCTCGCCGAGACCCCCCCATCGCCTTGCGCGCGCGTTGACGTGGATGGATCTCCCGGTAGGGTCACTCGTTCGGCTGCGCAATATCACCGATATAATTGCAGCTCAGCTGTACGCAGTAGGGGCTGCCCAGCAGAGATTTGCGGTACTCCCGCTCTGTGACCGTCGGCGATGGGCGGGAGTCGAAGTGTTGCTCGCTGTCCTGGGTTCGTCGATACCTGATCGGCCATGAGTATCGCGAGGTGCCGGTCGCATCCCCCGACATGAGGGTGCAATGTACTGCCTGCTCGTTGATGTCGCGAGGCCGCTGCTTGCAGTTCGGCTGTACGTGGTTGGTTGTTGGTGGAAATTTACGGTGCTCCCGATCCGTGACCGTAGACAAGGATCGGGAGTCGAATCACTCCCGCTGTATCGCCATTTGTCGATGTCCGTTGATCATGGGCGCTCGAGGCGCTGATCGCGGTCTCTCACATGTGGAGCGCGGACCCGGGAGCTGTAACGTCGATATCGGGGCGTCGCTGACGCGCTGCGGCGCCGTTGAGTGGCTCGGGTACGGTCGGTGTTGCTGGCTGATTGCCGCGACCTCGGAGCTGCGGCAGCTCCTTGCATGCTTATCTGCACATCGATCGTAGCGAGATGTGGTTCGCTATCTCGAGTGCGTGTTGTCTTCGGTGTTGCTGCGTGAGGAGGCTCTTGCAGGCGCACGATGTGCGAATCACAGCGCGGTTGTAAGGCTCTGTTGTGTCAAAATTCAATGACGGTATTGTGCCGGGGCGGTTGAGTTGTGTTGTTGCGTCCTGATAGATACGGTGGATGACTAGATCGTTGGCCGGCGCATGCGCGCTCGTGGTGGTGCTTGGAGCCTGCGGGACTGTCAAGATGGAGGGCGGCGAGCGCCATGTCGGAGGAGACGTGCGCGGCCTCTGGGACGGCGCGGACGGCGTCGTGTTGCAACTCGAGGCCGATGGCGCCAACACGTTGCTCACCGCTTCTGCAAATGGTGCGTTCAGCTTCCCGAGGCCACTCGGCAGCGGGACCTCGTACACGGTGACGGTCGCCACCAGCCCGGCAGGTCACACCTGCGTGGTCGATGGCGGCGGCGGCGGGACGGTCGCGGACCGCGACGTCATGAATGTAGCTGTTGCGTGTAGCGGACCGGTGATGGCGGTCGAGCTGTCGGGGCAGTGGGGCGCGGCATTTGATGCGACGAAGGACACCCAGACGTTCGCTGGATCGATCGTGGTGCAAGACATCGCGCTCACGGTCAGTGGGAGCAGCTTGAGCAGCGTCACCGTCAACGGCACGGCGGTGCCGCTCGGCAAGCCGACCGCGCCGCTCGCATTGCCGCTTGGGGCGACGACGGTGCCGGTGGCGCTGATCGCGGGCGGAGGATTGTCAAAGACCTACCAGCTGGTGTTCGACCGCGGCGGGTCGGTGCTCGATCAGGTCGTGTACGGCAAGGCCTCGAATACCGGGGCGAGCGACCAGTTCGGCTATACGGTCGCGCTGTCTGGGGATACGCTGGCGGTTGGTGCATACGCGGAATCCAGCGCCGCCACCGGGGTCAACGGCTCCCAGGCCGACAACGGCGCTGGCAATTCCGGCGCGGTCTACGTGTTCGTCCGCAGCGGAACGACGTGGACCCAGCAGGCGTATATCAAGGCGTCGAATACCGGGGGGAACGACGCCTTCGGCTGTTCGGTCGCGCTGTCCGGCGACACGCTAGCGGTCGGTGCGTACGGCGAAGACAGCGCCGCCCCTGGGATCAACGGCAACCAGACCGATAACAGCGCCGCCGCTTCCGGCGCGGTCTACGTATATGTCCGTATGGGAACGACGTGGACCCAGCAGGCGTACATCAAAGAGTCGAATCCCGAGGCAGTCGACCTGTTCGGCTATGCGGTCGCGCTGTCCGGCAACACGCTGGCGGTCGGTGCGTACCTGGAAGACAGCGCAGCCATCGGGGTCAACGGCAACCAGACCGACAACACCGCGCTCGATTCTGGCGCGGTCTACGTGTTCGTCCGCACGGGAACGACGTGGACACAGCAGGCGTATCTCAAGGCGTCGAATACGGGGGCGAGCGACAACTTCGGCCGCTCGGTCGCGCTGTCTGGCGACACGCTGGCGGTGGGTACGTTCTTCGAAGACAGCGCCGCCACCGGGCTCAACGGCAACCAGGCCGACAACGTCGCTGCCGATGCCGGCGCGGTCTACGTGTTCTTCCGCAACGGAGCGACGTGGGCGCAGCAAGCGTATGTCAAGGCGTCGAATACCGGGGGGTACGATCTCTTCGGCTATTCGGTCGCGCTGTCCGGCGACACGCTGGCGATCGGTGCGTACGGCGAAGACAGCGCCGCCACCGGGGTCAACGGGGACCAGTTCAACAACACTGCTGGTGATTCTGGAGCAGTCTACGTATTCGTCCGCACCGGAACGACGTGGACGCAGCAAGCGTATGTCAAGGCATCGAATCCCGGGGCGATCGACTACTTCGGCTACTCGGTCGCGCTGTCCGGCGACACGCTGGCGGTGGGTGCGTACTTCGAAGACAGCGCCGCCATCGGCGTCAACGGCGACCAGGCCGACAACGCCGCGGTCAGCTCCGGCGCGGCCTACGTGTTCGTCCGCACCGGAACGACGTGGGCGCAGCAAGCGTATGTCAAGGCGTCGAACACCGGGCCGAGCGACCAGTTTGGCTATTCAGTTGCGCTGTCCGGCGACACGCTGGCGGTCGGTGCATTCCTGGAAACCAGCAGCGCGGTTGGCGTCAACCCGGCGAACGGCCAGACCGATAACAGTGTTGCGTCTGCCGGCGCGGTCTACCTCTTCCACTGATCGCTCCGCTCCTGCGCTCGTACTCGGCGTACCCACCCGAGCGTACTCGGCGTACCCCATCCGAGCTAGCGAAGGAGCCTTGGAGGGGGGCGTCCCGAGCGTACTCGGCGTACCCACCCGAGCTAGCGAAGGAGCCTTGGAGGGGCGTCCCGAGCGTACTCGGCGTACCCACCCGAGCTAGTACCTCGCCGCAGAGGTTTTGACCAGTTGGAGCCATAGGGTCGTCCGGCAGCCGTCCGTGGCCGCGTCAACGCGCGGCGCAGCGACGACGGGCTGGGTCACCGACCGAAATAGATTCCCAGGCCGGGTGGCGGATCGTCGGTCGGTCG
>Ga0137459_1000412_pt1 | contig 15355 bp, 23 predicted proteins | sample EasRivERMGT700_2_FD_104908 | JGI IMG/M metagenome (GOLD analysis project Ga0137459, IMG submission 104908) | Soil microbial communities from meander-bound floodplain in the East River, Colorado, USA - East River MetaG ERMGT700_2 | ecosystem: Environmental > Terrestrial > Soil > Floodplain ...
AGAATCGTTAGCTTATGTTTATAAAGGCGATACAACTAAACCAGGCGTTTTAGTATCTAAAGTAAACAAGGGTGGAAAAATTTATTATGCCTCTGTCCTTCGTTTTTCAAATGGATCAAAAGAAAGATCAGTTGTTGTTTCGTCCACAGGTAAAACGAAAAATGAAGCAATAGAAGGGCTTGCTTTGAAGTGGGCCAAATTACAAAAACCAAACCCTGTTGACGAGCTAAAAACCCATTTAGGTGGAGAATATATCTGATGTCAAAAGATGTTGAGATTAAAGAAACAATTGAAGAATTAGACATATTAATGAAAGCTGCAGAAGAAGCTATTAAAAAATATAATAAATTATCAAAAAAAATTAATTTTGAAACAAGATTAGGTTTGGCCACATCTGACGCTAGCTTTGTTGAAGATTTAAAAGAAAATAATGAAGAAAAGCCTAATGATTTGGATGAGTGGTTAGAAGAGAATGGTAATTATGAAAACACTTATGTTGGTATTGATGGTTTAGGATCCGATGCCTGGTTCCCATCATCTATTGGTTGTTAGGAGGAATTCATATGTCAAATAAAAAACAATTAGAAAACTTAAGCGATTTGCGCGAAAATATATTTAAATTAGTTGATGATTATAATAAAATGGCTGAAGATCTGAAATTTGAAGAACGTATTGCGTTAATGTCTTCAAATAACGAAGATTGGTACGATAGCGGATATGTTTCAGTTTATGATAAAACAGGGTGGTTTCCATCATCTGTTGGCTGTTAAGGAAAATTCATATGTCAGATCAAATAACAGAAAAAGAAATTATTGAAAAATTAAGCAATATGCGGGAATTTATTCAAAAACTTTGCGTAGAGTATAATAATGATGCAAAAAGAATTGATATGAATTCAAGAATAGCTTTGATTGATGCTTCAATTTATGATTATGATGATGAGGATGAAGATGAAGAATTAAAAAAAGAAAACAAATCTTGGGAAGAAAAAGCTAAATCCTATGATTATACCCCATCATTACACGTTGATCGTTGTAACGCGGGGGCCTGGTTTCCATCGGCTTTTTGTCGTTAATATGTGAGGCGAATTCAAAATGAATAAAAAAGATATAGAGGAATTATCAGAATTGCGCAAAAAAGCCATAACCGCAATTAAAGAATATAATCTAATCGCTATGGCTAAAAATTCAGATATGAGAATTATGTTGGCCGATTGTGAGCTTGAGCCATATTCTGATTATACAAAACATTATGAGTTAGCGGAAGAAACAAAAATTCAGGTAAAAGCTTGGAGCGCTTCCACTGCCCAATGTGAAGGTTATGAAGATGTTGCCTGGAACAATTCCGGCTGCTCATATTAAAACTATGTTATTAATTGGAAGTAAAGCTCTAAAGCATTATAGCAATAGATATATTAATTCTAATGTAAAACGATCGTGGGATAATGACTTTATTTGTACCTATGATGAATTTGTTAATTTTAAAAATAAATTCCCATATCCCAAAACTGTTATCCCATATAATCACGGAAAAACATTGGTGTTAAAGTCACCCAAAGGCATATGGGAATTTGAAATTGCTTGGGAAGATTCTACTGCGGAAAAATTGCTTAAATTAGTTAAAGAAAATAATTTAAGTGATACTGTAAATGGTATGGACATTGCTAATCCTAACGTTATTTTTACTTTAAAAAAATCTCACCGTTATTTAAAAGATTCCCCGCATTTTATGAAGACAATGTTGGATTATCGTTATTTACGGGATAAACTTGATTGCGTTGTTCCGGAAAAATTAACTGATTGGTATAAAGAGCGAGAGAAGGAAACGTACTGGTATAGCCATCCAAAGTTGAACCAATCCAAAGATATGTTTTTTAATAAAACTGAATCGTACAACATCTTTGACCATGACACAGTCCATCTTGCCGTTAAACATTTAGATAGACCAGCTTATGAATATTTTAAACCTGAAAATTCAGAAGTGCAATGTAGCAAGAAGATGTTTTTTGAAGCTGATGAAATGACAAGGTTGTATTCCGTTGTAGAAGAATCTTACGTGTTAGCCCTTGAAAGAAGCCAAATACCAAATAAAGATAAACCAATTTGGACGCCTAGGCAAAGTTTTGAATATGCTTTAATGAAAGTTTCTACGAGTATAACTTCAGGCTGGTTCAGACAATACTGTTATGAACATTATTTTGACGCTATAAAATTATATGATGACACATACGTTGAACGTTTCTGGGAAGCTGTTAATAACGGTATTGTGAAGCTTTTTGTGAAAGAAAAACAATATGCTTAAAATTATAAATAACCCTTACCACCAGGTTCCCATTGAAATGCCGCACAGTAAGAGTTTTAAATTTTATCCAGGAAATATTGCTTTAATGGACAATGGGATCGTTGAATCTGTAAATCCTATGATTTTTGGTTTACCATCACAAGGAATCGTTTATGGAATTTTTGATGATAGTTATGAACCACCAATTAATAGCTGTACAAATGGTTTAGCTACTATATGGGAATTATTAGACTTTTTAACTATAGAAACTGATGAATATGATCTGTCAAGGCAGTATAAAATTGGTGAGGCATTGTATTATAATTTTCATGGTGAGTTTACTAATTTTCATCACAACAGTATAGTTGACCAAATTGGGACAGTTGGTACGTTGCCAAACCTAACCAATCCATGTATGACGATAGATTTATGTACACCAAACACAGCGGCAACTACACAAAATACGACATTATCAAATGGTAATATTACTGGAGCAACTGGAGCAACCGGAGCTATTGCCACACTTACAGGTTCAGGTTTTATGTTTACCCATACGGTACCTGTAAATACACAAACTAATTGTTTGGGAGATATAAAAAATATTATTATTCAAGAACCAATCTTCGGCGGAATTGATTTTCCCAATGGTTTAAAAGGTTCTATTTGTAAGTCTTGCGGGAATTGTAATGAGTATATTTTAGAGAGAAATTATATTTGTTATAATTGTAAAGGTTGAACGAACAATGTCAGAAACAAAACGACCAACAGTTGATGCGGCGGAAGAATTATTAGGATTATATTTTGATGTATATAATGATGATAAAAGTTTTATAAGTTTACAAGACTATATGGGAAGTGATTTATCAATAGACGCTGCCGCAAGAGTTTCATATGGTGCTGGTACGAGAAAAACAAATGAAACACGTGGCTTAATAAGATATTTAAGAAACCATTATCATTCAAGCCCTTCCGAAATGATGGAATTAAAATTTCATATATCTTGCCCTATATTTGTTATGCGTCAGATTGTTCGAACGCGCACGGCAAATTTGAATGAATATTCTGGAAGGTATTCATTAATGCCAATGTTATTCTATACTCCATCTAAAGAAAATTTTAATTATCAAAGCATACAAAATAATCAGGGTCGTGGAAAACTTATTGAAGAAAAAAAATACTCGGCAGCTATAGAGCGCTGGAATGAAATAAGAAAACAATCTGTTCAGTTTTATGAAGATTTAACTTCCGAAAATGTGGCCCGTGAGTTAGCCCGTATTGATCTTCCATTGTCTACTTTTACGCAATTTATATGGAAAATTGATTTGCATAATTTTTTTCGATTTTTATCACTTCGATGTGATGCCCATGCTCAATTTGAAACAAGAGCTTATGCCAATATACTTGCAGGGATGGCTAAAAAAATAGCCCCATTATCTTATGAGGCATGGATCGATTATGAATTTGCTGGAACAAAATTTTCTCGCATGGAATTAAATATATTAAAATCGTTAATCCAAACCGGTTCATCCCAACAAGGTGAAAAATATATTCTTCCAGCTAATCATTCTGAACTTGCCACAGAAAAAGATGCGGCAAAATATCAGTTAACCAAAAGAGAATTTTCCGAGTTATATAACAAATTGCAACCAAAAGAATTTCCTGATTTTGAATTAGATTTATCAACAGCTAAAACTGCTGAATATTTTCAAGAAAAAATGAATGCAGCGGTTCCAAGAATAGACAAATTAAAAGCCGCAGAAAATAAGTAGTTGAAATACAGTTTAATCGCTTCTGTAATTGGTTTTTGTTTTATAACGGTCTCCGGCTGTTTGTCCGCTCAAAAACCCATTATAAATCAACCTGAAGCGATTAAACCATCCGTAGTCCTTGAGTCACGCCTGGCCCAAGATTGCCCTATTGAAATGGTACACGTTTCTGGGAAATACTGTTCTCAATTAGAAGAACGTGTTTGTATAAAGAAAAATATTGATAAGAAGCTTTGTTTAGAGTTTTCATCTAAACCTATTAAATGTTTTGGCGCAGAAAAAGAGGTTGATTTCTGTATTGATAAAGAAGAGTTTACTTCTGTTGTTGGTGATTTAATTCCTATACACAACATCACTTATACACAGGCCGAAAACATGTGTGCTGATGTGGGGAAACGTATGTGTATGGATTTCGAATGGACTTTGGCATGTGAAGGTCCGGAACATCTTCCTTTTGCTCAAGGTTATGCTAAAGGTAAAGTTTGTAATGTAGGCGTTAGTATATTCAAGCTTGTTGTGAATAGAAAACTGATTGATTTTACAGCGCCAATAAATGAATATCCGGAATGCTTAAGTCCCTATGGTGTCCACAATATGTCAGGGAATTCGGACGAATGGGTAAAAAAAAGTTGGGGAAATAAACCTAATAGATCGACTTTAAAAGGTGGATATTTTGGTGGCTCCAGAAATATGTGTCGTCCATTTTCTATTCATAACGAATTTTATTCAGATGTTCAAACAAGTTTTAGATGTTGTAAATAAGCTAATAATAAAACATTATAAAAAGAAAAATTTTTAATAGAATCTGGTTATAATATTATTTCAATTTGGGAAAATGATTGGGACAAGATAAAAAACATGAAGTAAAATCAATGAAATATATGCTTATTTCATAAACCAATAAAAATGCATTCCATTTGAGGAATTCAAATGGAAGACAGACCTAAAACTTATTTGCTTGATATCGATGGTACGCTCCTATCTCACTCAGGAGACATAACTAACCTTCACACAAAATTTCCATCTGTGTTGCCGGGTGTTTTAGATAAACTCCGCGAACTGGATAGAAAGTCTTGCAAAATTATATTAGTTTCTGGCAGACGTGAAGGAACCAGAAAACAAACAGAAGAACAGCTTGCTACAGCTGGTATTATTTATGATCAGCTTATACTTGGGGTTGGAAATGGAGCCAGGATTCTCATTAATGATTTTAAACCAGATTCTACAGAACCTACTGCTATAGCAATTAATGTTGAAAGAAACAAAGGGTTAGAAGGAATTGATTTATGAAAAAAACACCACAAAATAATGAAATGAATAAAAGAGTCGATGATTATATAAACAAATCAAATAAAAAACATAATAACAAATATGAATATCCAGGATTAACGTATTATGATTTAATACGGCAACCAAATAAAAAATATAAAAAAATAAAAATAAAATGTCCTATTCATGGCATTTTCAAACAAGATCATCAATCACATTTATATAATAGTGCAGGTTGTAGTAAATGTACTGGTGGAATAACTTTAACAAATGAAGAATATATCGCCAGAGCAAATAAAATTCACAAAAACACATATGGTTATTCCAAAGTGGAATATGAAACTCATACAAGTATGATAATAATTACATGTAAAAAACATGGAGATTTTATTCAACAGGCTAGAGAACATTTAAAAGGCAGTGGTTGTAAAATTTGTTCTTATAAAAAAAATGAAAAAATGCTTGCTGAATTTTTTATCACAAACAATATAGATTTTATGATGTTAAACATAAAATATTTTTCGCAACATAATAATAAACATATGAAATTCAGGCCTGATTTTTATTTACCAAAATATAACTTGTTTGTAGAATACAATGGGCCGCAACATTATATTCCGGTTAGATTTGGAGGCATATCTCAAGAAAAGGCTGAAGAAAAATTTAAAAAACAACAAATAAGAGACTCTGAATTTAGAAAGTATTGCAACAATAAAAAAGCAGAATTGTTAGAAATAGATGGAAGAAAATTAACAGACAAAAAGTTATTAAGTTTTATAAATGATTTTATAAAAAATAAAGAAAATGAAAATGATATTATCAAAATTAAGCCTTGGGGAGAAGAACACTGGCTAACTGTTAACAAAGAAATGACTATGAAAAAATTAATTATGAAAAAAAATGAAAAATGTAGTATGCAATATCATGAATATAAACAAGAAACATTTTATGTATTATCTGGTAAATTAAAATTTACAATTGGAAAAACATTAAAAACACTAGAAGAAAAAATATTATCAGCAGGAGATCATTGCACAATATTACCTAATATTATACACAGAATGGAGGCCATAGAAGACAGCGAATATTTGGAATGCTCCACTAGCCAGTTGTTTGATGTGGTTAGACTTCAAGATGATTATGATAGGAAATAATGAGCAGGGTATTAATCACTTGTTCTGGCCTAGGTAATCGTATTGGTGAATTAACCAAATACACAAATAAGTCTCTTGTAAGAATTGGTGAAAAGCCTGCCATTTCATATGTGATAAATTCTTATTCTAAAGACACAGAATTTATTATTACTCTTGGGTATTTTGGAGACCAAGTTCGCGATTTCCTTTTGATCGCATATCCGGATAGAAAATTTATATTTGTTGAAGTTGATAACTATGAAGGTCCAGGTTCAAGTTTACTTTATTCAATGCTTTGTGCAAAAAATGAATTAAACTGTCCATTTACATTCCATGCCTGTGATACCATTATAGAAAAAGATTTTATTCCAGAACCAACATCTAATTGGCTTGGAGGATATCCTAAACAAGACAGCTCACAATATCGAACATTAAATGTGGAAAATGATATCGTAGTAAAGCTAAATGATAAGGGTGAAGAATCTTATGACTACGAATATGTAGGTTTGTGTGGGATAAAAGATTATAAATTGTTTTGGGATATAGCTCAAGATTTATATAATCAAAATAAAAATGACACTTCTCTTTCTGACTGCGATGTTGTTAAAAAAATGTTATATACCGAAATATTTGAATCTTTTATTTTAAAAAATTGGCTAGATATAGGTAATATGGCAAGCCTTAAACATGCCAGGGAAAACATATCAGATAAATTTGAAATACTTGATAAAGATGATGAAAGTATTTTTATAGTTGACGATCATGTAATTAAATTCTTTTATAATGAAGAAATATGTAAAAATAGAGTCTTACGTGCAGAAGTATTAAAAGGTTTAGTTCCTGACATTGTATCTTCGAGCAAAAACTTTTATAAGTATAGATATGTTGATGGTGAGTTATTTTCTAAATCAGTTAATATACCCAAATTTAAGAACTTTTTAAATTGGAGCAAAGAAAAATTATGGGAACCTGTCGTTGTTTCTAATTTTAAAGATGTATGTAAAGAGTTTTATATAACAAAAACGAATAAAAGAATTAATAAATTTTTAACTGATAATAATATAAATGATAAAGAACAAATTATAAATGGCGTTAAAGTCCCAAGTATAAATTATTTAATGGATAAATTAGATGTTGACAGTTTGTGTTATGGTAATGCCGTAAGAAACCACGGGGATTTTGTTATGGAGAACGTTCTCTTAAATGGTGGTGATTTTACTTTAATAGATTGGAGACAGGACTTTGGTGGCATTATAGAATATGGCGACGTATATTATGACATTTCTAAACTTAATCATAATTTAACATTAGATCATGATATTTTACATAAACACCTATATACAATTAATATTAATAATGACGGTTCTATTATCTCCGATGTTCTCCGAAGTGAAAAAAGTGTTCATTGTCAAAGAATATTAGAAGAGTTCGTTATATCAAATGGTTGGAGTTGGAATAAGGTGGAAATACTTACCGCTATAATTTGGCTTAATATGTCGCCACTACATTCAAAAGATTTATCTAAATTTTTGTTTTATTTTGGTAAATATAATTTATTTAAAGCTTTGAAAGGAATATAATGGACGCTTGTAAAATTTGTATTGGCCCCATGACGAAACATGTAGTTGATGCAGTTATAGAATTCGCTAATGAAAAAAATGTAGCATTAGGTTTTATACCAAGTAGGCGTCAGATAGAATATGACCCCTCAGGTTATACGGGTTTTACAACACAGTCATTTTCTAAATATGTCCGAGAGCGAACAGAAAATGTTTTCATTGAGCGTGATCACGGAGGCGCTCAGCAGGGTAGTGGCTCAGATTCAGGTTTTGCCTCATTTACAGCTGACGCTAAATATTTTGATATAATTCACATAGATGTATGGAAACAACATACAGACCTTTATAAATGTATAGATAAAACGGTTGAATTCATCAATTATATTTATCTTAAAAACCCAAATGTTTTTTATGAAATAGGAACAGAAGAGGCAATTAAAAGATTAGATCCGTGGGAAATTGATATTATATTAAAAAAACTTAAAGAAAGATTGTCTCCAGAAAAATTTAATAATATATTATATGTTGTTGTTCAGTCCGGAACCGCTCTGTTTAAAAATACAAACGTTGGCATATATGATGAATCACGGCTCAAAGATATGATTGATATTGTGAAAAATTACAATAAAAAAACAAAATGTCATAATGGAGACTATTTAACTTTTGAACAAATTAAACATAAATTTAAACTTGGATTAGATTGTATAAACGTCGCCCCGGAAGCAGGACTGGCAAATACAGAGGTTTTATTGGATGTCTTTGATAAATATGAAAAAGAATTATTATTTAATTCATGTTTAAATTCCGGCAAATGGAAAAAATGGGTCGATCCTGAATATGATCCATATGCAAACCAGGAAGAATTAATAAAAATTTGTGGACATTATGTTGCAAACAATGAAGAAGTTAAAGCTATAACAAATAAATATACCGAAATATATAAATTGGTTAAAGAAAATGTTTATAATAAATTGTCTGGTATTTTGGATATAAAATGACAAAACAGGTTGAAAAGAAATATTTTACAGTAGAAGTCGAGGCCTTAGTTCCAACCGTAATTAAATATCGTGTATTAGCCGAAAGTCCTGAAAAGGCTGTCGATTTAATTAGTGGGGCAGCACTACTAGAAAGTCCCAAACAAAAACTTTCTGCTGCTAAAAAGATTAAAGCAAAGGTTTATGATTTAGGAACGGTTATGCTACGATTCACAAAAACATTTTAAAATTAAGGCTATTTATGTCAGCTGAAATAAGCTATTATATCTATGATACAGAAACGACGGGATTAGATCAGAGGAGGAATGAGATTACCCAAATCTCTATTATCCGTTGCTCTGACAGATTCCAGCTTAATAAATTTATCAAAGCAGAGCACCCAGAAACAGCCCACCCTGACGCTTTAAGGATAACTGGAAGAACTTTGAAAGATATTTGTATGGGTGAAAACAAAGAAGATGTTGTAGAATTCGTTGAAGCATTTTTAAATCAAGATGGTAAAGACGCTGAGAGCCGATGTATGGTCGGCCACAATGTTCATAGGTTTGATACTAGGTTCACTCATACTTTGTGGGATAAAGTGGGCAAAGTATTTCCTGCTAATCTCTGGCTAGACACTATTCCTTTTACAAAAGCATATGCCCTTAAATATGGTATAGCCTCTGAAAAATTCAATTTAGATGCCTCTCTAGATATTGTAGGTATCGTTAAAAAGGGCGAATCTCATAATGCCAAGGTAGATACCAGGAACAATTATCGTTTATGGTTGAAACTTATGGAAAGTGGCACAGATTATTTATCAGCTATAAAACGAGTTCCACACGAATTATCCATAAAATAGTTAGAGAAATCATCGCTTTAGGCTGGACAAAGTTTGTGGAAGGTATTATTAATATGTTGTTCACATATCTTTTTATAAATAATATGTGTCGGAAAGTTATACAATATCTATGGAAACTGTACAGTTTAGTTTTGGAAACAAGAACCTATTTGATATGCCATATGTCTATTGGGAGTTTAGCTACGTAATGGGTATTGGGGATATGACCAGTTTTTCCGATGAATATTTGGTATGGGCCTCGTCAATTTTTAAATATGTTTGCTAATTTTTCTGTATTAATTTATGGAAACTATCAAAGAATATATAAATAAAATATTGAATTTTTATGAAAATGGTAAATTTTCTGATTTTATAAACAACCTACTTTTACTTAAAAATGAAGCAGCCAAATACGATCCTGAAAATATGCCTTTTAATTTGGTAGATTTTCTTATGGATGAAAATATGTTTGATTGGGTATTAAGATCATTTGATAAAACACCAAATGATTTTGACTGGGAAGCTGCCTCTTATATAGTAAATGATTTGAAAGATATTATTAATTAAGAAATGTCTTCTGAATTTAAAAAATTACCAAATCCAAAACCTCCGCAGGGTATGAGTATTGATTTATATATTTCAAATATAAATTCAACGTCAGATCCTTTTCATAAAGATTATTTAATATTTTGTTTGCGCGAAGAATTGATCAGATTAGGTGTGGATTTAAATAAAATTCTGGATAGTGAATGAAGGGAAATTATCATGAGGCAAGTGTTAATTCTTAGGTCCGCATCAGGTTCCGGAAAATCGACTTTGGTATCTCGTCTTGAAAAAGAATACGGTAAACCCGCCTATGTCTGTTCTGCTGATGATTACTGGTACGCCGATAGAGATAAAACTCCTGAAAATTATTTGTTTGATCTGAACAGGCTACACATTGCCCATAAAGAATGTAAAGATAAATTTCTTGCAGCACTAAATGACAAAGAACCTTTGATAGTTGTAGATAATACAAACATTCGATACAAAGAATATAAATTCTATTTTAAGGCCGCAATATCTAATGGATATAATGTAACTTTTCACACAATAACAAACGGTTCTGTCGAGGAGCTAGTCAAGAGCAATGTACATAAAGTCCCAGCAGAAGCAATTCAAAGAATGCTGAACGACTTTCTCCCAACACCAAAAGAAATTGATGGAATTTTAACAGATGAAGTTGTTTACGATTTTCACGAATTAAGAGGTTTAAATGGGCAGTCAAATCAAGAAACTAAAGAAAATATCAAAAGGTCAGGAAATGGTTCAGAGCTTTTTGAAAGATAATGATAAATCTCTGCAAAATGCTGTTCCTTTAAATTTGGCCGAAAGTATAGAAAAATCTGAAACAGAAAAGCTTGAACTTCGTAGAAAAATAAGAAATAAACGAAAAGCAAGAAAATAGTTTTGATTTTATAAATAATAAAAATAACTAATTATTTCGTGCAAGTTTGAAATAATTAAATTAAACAATTATTAAAAGCCATAATTGGAAACAGTTATGGCTTTTATTTTATCAATAATATCAATGACTTATACGGGCATAATGTAATATAACATCATATTGATATGAATTCTAAATTAAAATATATAGTAATTATGATATTACTAACAATAGCAATATTCGTTGCTGATTTATATTTCTCTGGTGGGGCAGTGTCAATATTTTACATATGTGTTATATTATTGTCTCACTGGATAGATGACGACTGGGTAACGCTCGGAACAACATTTTTAGTAATGGTTCTGGCTTTTATAAATTATTTCTTAATTCCGGACCAAGCTTCGCCAACATTATTAATAAATAAAATATTAGCCGCAGTCAGTATAGGTGTTGTATCACTTCTTATTACAAAAAGAAAAGATGTTGAAACCAGACTAAAAAAATCTAATGAGACATTAGAGTTAAGAGTTTTAGCAAGAACGGCAGCGGCGGAAGCGAAATCTAAAAGATTAGAACAACAAATTAAAATTTTACAACAAATTCGCGAGGCAAAAACAGACACCTCTTTTTCAGAATTAGAAAATGTTATTAATACATTAAAAGAATTAAGTGAAAAGGATAGCTTATAATGCCTGTTACAGATAAAACAGAAGTGCTAGCTGAACAACTAGCGAAAGGTTTGGTGGAGGTTAAGACAATTGTTGAAAATCTTCGAGATGATTTACAAGATCATGCTGTTGCTAATGAAAGTTTTAAAAGCGATGTGAGGCATCTAAATACCAATGTTGAGAAGCTAAATAAAATTGTATTAGATGTTCATGCCTCAGACTCTTTTGTCGCGAGACTTATTCATGTAGAAAAGTCTTTGGCTTCCCTACAAAGATCTGTAGATGAAAGCGGTAAAAACAAAAAAGATGGAGAAATTGAAGATCGGCGTGGTAAATGGCAACTTAGAACAGTTTTAATTACCAGCGGTGTTAGTTTAATTCTTGGTATTGTGGCCGCAATAATGTCTTTTTTTAAGTAATATACAAAAATTATTGTTATAGAAATAATCAATATGTGATTTAATTTTCAAGTTGCATTCATAGGTGGACAAAATGAATAATTTAAAAAAATGTATCAAATGTAGTTTAGAAAAAGAAGAAAACAGTGATAATTTTTATTGGCGAAATGATAGTGGAAAATTTAGTAATAAATGTAAAACCTGTGTAAAAAATTACAAAAAAGAATATTATCAAGAAAATAAAGAAGAAATATTAAAAGACATAAAAGAATATCGTCAAGAAAATAAAGAAGAAATATCACAATATCAAAAAAAATATTATCAAGAAAATAAAGAAGAAATATTAAAAAATCAAAAAATATGGTATGAAGAAAATAAAGAAGAAATATTACAATATCAAAAAGAATATCAAAAAGAAAACAAAGAAGAAATAATAAAATATAAAAAACAGCATTATGAAGAAAATAAAGAAGAAATATTAAAAGATGCAAAAGGATATCGTCAAGAAAATAAAGATAAAATATCAAGAAATAAAAAGCAATATTATCAAGAAAATAAAGAAGAAATATCAAAATATCGCCAAGAAAATAAAAAATCAATAAAAGAATATGCCAGAGAATATCAAAGAAATCGCAGAAAAAATGATCCTATTTGGAAATTTATGCGTAATATTTCTGTGAAAGTGCGTAATATGTTAAAAGGTAAAAAGGCTGGAAAATCATCAAAAAATATTTTACCTTTCACAGAAAAACAAATTATAGAACATATGGAAAAATGGTTTAATGAACCGGGAAATGAGTGGATGAACTGGAATAATCAGGGGGCATATAATATTGATACATGGGATCCAGAGGATTCGTCAACATGGAAATGGCAGTTAGATCATAAAACTCCCATATCTCGTTTTAAAAATATTGATATTGAACATCCCGAAACTGATCCAGAGTTTCATGAATGTTGGAATTTATCAAACTTAAGACCTCTTTCTGCCAAACAAAACATTGAAGAAGGTAATAGGCGTTAAAGTGAAACGGAATAATAATGTCATTTTTCAAATAATTTTAATATTAAATAAATTTAGTTTGTTGTCGAGAGTTCTCAGTATTTTAACATAAAACACATAAGGTTTAAAATGCCTAACAGATAACGCGCCAAAGATTTTTCATCTTATGTTTTAAAGGGCCTTTATTATTTTCGTTATCATTATTCCCCGGTAGTTTAAGTAAAATATCTGAGCTGATTATAGCTAGGAAGATTGTTGGTGCAAATCCAGCCTGGGGAGCTGCAAAAATCTAGCTGGTAACCACTTGACATTATAACAAACAATAATTATATTGATAAAATGTATACAAACATTATAGATATAGATTTATATCAAATAACAATGCTTAATTCTTATTTCCAAAATGATATGCATAATTTAAAAGGTGCTATGGAGGCTTTCACAAGAAAACTTCCCAAATCACGTTCTTTTCTTGTTGTCGCCGGAACCAGAAGAATAGCTGACTTTTTAGCTACAACAAAATTTACAGAGGATGATTTAAAAATAATCAATTCCGTTTTGCCAATAGATAAAAAGTTTTATGATTATCTTTTATCTGTCGATTTTTCCAAAGAAATTAAAATGCTTGGAATGCAAGAGGGTGAAATTGCTTTTGCCCAAGAACCGTTTGTTCGTTTGGAGGGACCTATTTGTTTATTACAATATGTTGAAAAACGTATTTTAAGTATATTAAATCATGATGTACGTATTGCCTCAAAAGCTGCCAGAGTTGTTATTGCAGCAAAAGGTAGGCCCGTTTATGAGGCTGGTGGAAGAAGAGCCCACGAAGAATGTACGGCAGATACAGCTAGAGCATGTTATATTACCGGCTTCGAAGGTACGTCTTCTTTAATGGCGTTTGCTAAATATGGAATTAAATGTGTTGGAACTATGGGGCATGTATGGGTAATGTCTCACAAAACCGAAGAAGAAGCATTTCAAAACTGGAACAAAGTTTATCCGGAAAGCACTTATTTAATAGATACATATCATCCAAGAATAGGGACAGAAAATGCTATCAAATATGCGCGCAAAAACTCTCTTGGCGGTATTAGGTTAGACAGCGGTGATTTATACGAACAATCTTCCGCATTTAGAAGATTATTAAATAATGCAGACGATTATCAAGCAAAAATAATTGCATCGAATGATCTTAATGAATATAAAATATCTGAATTATTAATACATGGTGCGGCAATAGATTCCTTTTTAGTTGGAACAGAGGTTGTTTCCACACCAGATGCACCTACATGTAGTTTTGTTTACAAACTTGTTGCAATTGATAATGAATCTGGTACAGTGAATAAGTGTAAAACCTCTGCTGAAAAGGGCAAATCAACCTACCCAGGCCGAAAACAAATTTATCGTCACTATACTGTTAAAAATAATTATGTAAAAGATACACATGATGTTATTTGTTTGGATGATGAAAATGTTGGGTTGAATCCGTTTATGAAAAAACTCATTACGGAATATACAATTAGAAAAGATAATGGTTTAAATGATGCAAATTATGCACGTGAATATTTTATAAATTCATTGGCCAGCATGCCAGAACATTTAAAACTTATTCGTGAAAATCCGGAAGGCATAATTGAATTTCCTGTAGAATTTTCTGATGCATTAGAAATAGAGAAAAATAATTTTGCCAAGGAAAAATTTAATAATGTTTAAAAACAGAACCGATCTGGTTACATTTTCTCTAATATGTATTGCTTCTATTTCAATTATATTAGGTTTTGTTCTTATTCTTGTTAAAACAGATTCTAATAAACCATGTGAAACGTTTCTACCAGATCCATATCATTTCGGCCCAGGCCAACAATGTTCAGAGGATAAAAGAACATATCTGAAAATTTATGAAAACGGAAATGTTTTATGCATTTGCAAGGATTCAAAATAAATGTCAAAAACTTCATTAAAAACAAAATTTCGTGGCGCAATATTAGGAACAGCTATTGGTGATGCTTTAGGTGCGCCAATGGAAATGATGACAAGA
>Ga0137459_1000415_pt1 | contig 15333 bp, 12 predicted proteins | sample EasRivERMGT700_2_FD_104908 | JGI IMG/M metagenome (GOLD analysis project Ga0137459, IMG submission 104908) | Soil microbial communities from meander-bound floodplain in the East River, Colorado, USA - East River MetaG ERMGT700_2 | ecosystem: Environmental > Terrestrial > Soil > Floodplain ...
CCTGCGCACGCTCGGCCGCCGTCAGCACCACGACCGGGATCACCTTGAGCGATGGGTCCTTCGCGACCTCGTCCAGGAACTCCCAGCCGTTCATCACGGGCATCATCAGATCGAGGAGCACGAGCACCGGCAGCCTGCCAGCGCGCAGCGACGCGAGGGCCTCCTCGCCGTTCCTCGCGGTCTCCACGGCCATCCCCTCGCTCTCGATCACGAAGCTCGTCACCTCGAGGAGGTTCGGATCGTCGTCGACGATGAGGACGAACCTGGAGGTGTCGACCGCCTTGCCATCGCCCTCCGCGGTGCCGTTCCGTTGCACCCAGGGGACCATCCTGGGAAGCGCCGATCGGTAAGGCTCGATTCCCGAGCAGTCCGCAATCGCGAACATCATCGACGATCGGGGGCGGTCGCGAGGCTCGGCATACGCATGGCGCGGCCGTCGTAGCTCGAAGCACCACGCCGGCTGTGCCTGGACTGTCGATCGGGAACGCGAAGGCATCATCGTACTACGCGGGCACGTCATTTGGTAGATTTCCCATCTTTCAGATTACTCCATGATGCGCGCATCGCTGAAGCGCAGATTTCGTACTACGTCGGATCCGACCATACAAAGTTCCTCTCGCTGTGGGCTTTCTCGTGACAGATCTTCAGGTTAGTACTTTTTCCGATTCACTCGCTGTAGGAGCCGTCCCCACCTCGCCGAGGATCGTGCTTCGCCCCTGTCGCACCCGGTGGTGCCAGGCAATCCACCTTGCAGGTAGCCCTTCGGGTCCCACTCGGCATGGTGATTCCAGTAGTAGCCAGTGCCGCTCTCATCCCTGCACGGTGAGTCCCGATCACGGGTGTCCGCGGCACGCCCACTTCGCGCTCGAACGGCGCGAGCGCGGCAGCCGCACGCCGAACCGGTGTGATCTCGTGCCTCGCCGGCGCACGACGACGGGGATCCACGTGGTTGCGGCCTGGCACTCCGGTCGCAATGCCGTTCCTCGAAACTGCCAGTCACCTGGAGGAACTCAACATGACCATTGCAAACAAGCTCTCTTCGCACCTCCTGACCTCGTCCGACGTGTGCGACTAGTATCTCGTCGCAGTGGATCTGACCGGTTGCGCTGCGGAGGTCCGACGTCAACGCGCAGCGTAGCGCCGCGGGGTGGGTCAGGCCCGGGGCGCGAGCGCGCGTGTCCGCGTTCTCCAGGAGTCTCCTGGCGCTCATGGCCCGCGCTGCCGGCGCAACCGAGCAAGACCACTGTGGCCGGGGTAGTAGCCCGCGCCGTGAGCCGCGTCAGCGGGTCGCCGCGAACGTCGCCGGGGCGTGGCGGAGCCCGAAGCCCGCGTTGATCTCGGCGGTCCACACGCCATCCGCGAGCGCGTCGGCGACGCCGTCTCCCGAGGTCTCGGCGAGGCGTGCGGTGCCGGCCGCGAAGTGGAGCACGTCGAACCGGAGGTCGGTGATGTTGTCCTGCGCGATGCCGACGACCTCGTCGAGGCCGCGCTCGCACAGCTCGCCGAGCTGGCTCGCGTGGCCGACGCACACGCCGAGCACGCACTTGTTCGCGATCGTCTGCGCGAGGCGGGGGCAATCGACCGCGCGGCCGAGCGTCGCGCGGATCCCGCCGCCGAACCGCGTCGCGATCTCCGCGTCGGCCGCGCGCCAGATGTATTCGCCGTACGCCAGGCCGAACCGGTGATCGCCGATCGAGAGCTGCCCGGCGCGGCTCGTCATCGGGGCCGCCGCCGAGATCTCGACATCGAGGGCGAGGCGGGCCGCGAGCCCGGCCGGCGCGAAGTCGATCGCCGTCAACCGGTGGGTCGCGTGGTCACCGCTCAGCTGGAGCTCGCTGTCGAGCTCGAACCGGGTCAGCGCGGTCTCGGCGAGCGCCGCCGCCTGCCCGGCGAGCTGCGTGACCGGGACGCCGTCGATCCGGAGCTTGGCGATCTCGTCGTCGATCCAGCCATCGAGCCGGCTCTCGAGCACGTCCGGCAGCAGCGCCCGCAGCTCCGACACCGCGGGCACGCCGGCCTGGTCGGCCAGATCGATCAGCGTGTGGCCGGGGTGCACGGAGAAGTCGCGCAGCGTGACGACCAGCTCCTCCGCGGGCGCAGGCAGCACGGCCTCCGCGGTGACGTCGATCTTCGAACGCACCTGGTAGGTCCCGGAGGCCACGACCGCGCCCGGCGAGCTGCCGTCATGGTCCTCGCCGTCGTCCGAGTCGGAGGCCTGGGGCAGCGCGCAGCCAGCGAGGAGCGAAAAAGCGAACAAGATCTTCATATGCCGGCAGAACGAGCAAGCCGTGATCCATTGGTTCGACCGCCAGATCTCGCGGATCTACACGCCTCGGTTGGTGAATGACGCGCCGTTCCGTGCCAGGTCACCGGCACCTACATGACGCTCAGCGATCCGTGTCACCTCAGCGCGACGCCGAGCTCACGTTCGCGCTTCGGCCGATCGTCGCCGGCGAAGCGCGGCGACAGCCACGATGGCCGCTCGTTTGGCCTCGTGTCACGCGAAGCGATCCTCGGACGCGCCATGGGCGTGTTCTGGCGCGGCGGGCCGGCCTGGGACGGCCTGTAAGAATTTCGCCTCATGCTGGGCTGATGTGGGTGGTCGCCCAGGACACAGAATTTGTCGCACGCCGTCGCGCCGTGAAGAATCTCGCCTCGAGCGTGAGGTGAGAGGCAGACGCTGACGGTGCGGCAGACGACCCATGGCGCGTTTGGCTTGACCTGAGCGTGTGTTTGCACGCAACGTGAAGTTGCGTGTCGAGTCAGGCAGTGAATACGGCAGTGACCCTAGGCCGGTACGAGGTCGTCAAGCACCTCGCGCAGGGTGGTATGGCGGAGGTGTTCCTGGCGCGTGCGACCGGGATCGAAGGCTTCGAGCGCCACGTCGTCATCAAGCGGATCCGCGCCGAGCAAGCGCGCGACAAGAGCCACGTGCAGATGTTCCTCGATGAGGCGCGGCTGGCGGCGTCGCTCCATCATCACAACATCGTCCAGGTCCACGACATCGGCGAGGAGCAGGGCGAGTACTTCTTCGTGATGGAGTACGTGCACGGCGAGGACGTGCGCAAGCTCTTGACCGCCGTGAGCAGCCGCGGCGAGCGCGTTCCGCTCGAGCACGTGCTCACGATCGTCACCGCCGCGGCCGCCGGGCTGCACCACGCACACGAGCAATGCGGTCCCAACCGCGGACCGCTCGGGATCGTCCACCGGGATGTCTCGCCGGCGAACATCCTCGTCGGCTACGACGGCGGCGTGAAGGTCGCCGATTTCGGGATCGCCAAGGCGTCCCATCGCACGTTCGAGACCGAGTCGGGGACCCGCAAGGGGAAGGTCGCGTACATGTCGCCGGAGCAATGCATCGGCGCTCCGGTCGATCGCCGCAGCGACGTCTTCGCGCTCGGCATCGTCCTCTACGAGTGCCTCACCGTGCGGCGGCTGTTCAAGGACGACAACGACTTCCTCACGATGACGGCGATTGTCCAGGGCAAGATCCCGCCGCCGTCGACCTCGTGGCGGGAGATTCCTCTCGCGCTCGAGGCCATCGTGATGAAGGCGCTGGCGTCGTCACCCGACGATCGCTACGCGACGGCGGATCACCTGCGCCTCGCGCTCGAGGAACTCGCGGCGAACGCCGGCCTGCGCACGTCGACCACGACGCTCGCGGACTACATGAAGACGCAGTTCGGCCGGCGCGTGGAGCCCTGGCTGGTCGAAGACGACGAACCGGAGCTCGAGCTCAGCATCGACTTCGACGGCTCCGAATCCGGCGTCGTCCGGGCGCCCCAGGATGCGACGCGTTCCCTCGGAGTTCCGCAGGGCGTCGTGCCGGCACCGGCCGCGCCGCTGGCGCGCGCGCGGGACAAGGCGCTCCTGGGGGCCCCGAAATCGGCGGAGCCTCACCCGTCCGGGATCGAAGGGACAGGCGTGCCTGCGTCCCCAGCGAGCGCCGTGCTGCCGCCACCAGTCCGGCGCCGGTGGCGCTGGATCGCCGGTGGCGTGGGGGCCAGCGTCGTGATCGCGGCAGCGATCTTCCTCGTGCTGGCGAGCAGCGGCACGCCCGTGGCCGCGCCCGCCACCCTCCTGCAGACCGTCGTGCCGCCCGCTCCGTTGGCGCCGCCCGCGGCTTCCGCAGCACCGCCCGTCGACGTTTCGACGCCGCCGGCGGCAGCACCCGACAACGATCCCGAGACGTTGGCGACGCCGGACCCCGAGCCCGCGCGACCGGTCAAGAAGCATCGCCGCAAGGCCGAGACGTCCAAGAAGCACTGGGATCCCAACGCGCTGTTCCCCAGGTGAAGGTCATGCATCGGCGACTGTTCGTCATCGCAGTGCTGACGGTCACGGCGCCCGCTCCGCTCGCCTCTGCAGATCCCAGGACCGAGGCGAAGCAGCACGTGGATCGCGCCACGGAGCTGCACGAGCAGGGCAAGTTCGTCCAGGCGCTCGACGAGCTGAAGACAGCGTTCTCGCTCGATCCGAAGCCCGAGCTGCTGTACGCGATGGGGCAGCTGCACCTGAGCCTCGGCGAGTGCCCGCAGGCGATCACGTATTACGAGCGGTACCTCGCCACGAAGCCGGCTCGGAGCACCGCGAACGCGGCGCTCGAAGCGATCGCGGTGTGCAAGACCAACCCGCCGCCGGTCCCGGTCGACGCGACGACCGGTGACCACCCGCCGGTGAGCGACAAGCCACCCCGGTCGGACACCGCGGCGCCGCGGTCAGGGCAGCCGGACCTTGCCTCGGAGCGCGCCTGGTACGGGGACTATATCGCGGACGCGCTGGTCGCCGGCGGGGTCGCCGCCGGGATCGCCGGCGTGTTCGAATACCGCTCGGCCGTGAGGAACCGCGATCGCGCCGATACCGCCACCGACTTTCAGGGCTACGTCGATCTCGTCGACCGTGCCCACAGCCAGCGTACGATCGCGATCGTGTTCGGCGCGGCCGGAGCTGCCCTGGTCGCGGCTGGCGGCCTGCACTACATGCTCACCGATCGCCGCGCACGGCACGCCGTCTCGATCGGTCCGAGCCGTGGCGGCGGCGTCGTGACCTGGACGGGCAGGTTTCCATGAGAGCGGCGCTGGTCATGGCGATGCTCGCGAGCGGCTGCCTGAAGGCGGCGGCGTTCGAGTGCGCCAGCGACCCGCAGTGCACGCGCGCGGGCACGCAAGGCACCTGCGAGACGGTCGGATTCTGTAGCTTCCCCGATTCGACATGCACCAGCGGGCGCCGGTTCGGCGACGTGTCGGGACCGTACACGCAGCGGTGCGTCGGCGACGTCGCGGGTGGCTCCGATGCCGCGATCGACGGCGGCTTCACGGTGCCCGACGGCCTCGGGTGTCCCGTCGGATACGCGATCCTCACCGGGGTCCCGAACCGGGTCTATCGCCGGATCGGTACGGCGGAGACGTGGGACAGCCAGGTCACGGCATGTCGGGCCGATGGCGCGAACGTGTACCTGGCGATCCCCGACAGCGCGACCGAGCTCCAGGCGATCCTCACGCTCGCTTCGTCCGACGTCTGGGTCGGCATCGGCGACGCCGTGACCGAGAATAGCTTCGTCACGGTGCTCGGCGGCGTGCCGGCGTTCCTGCCCTGGGCCGCCAACCAACCCGACGACTCGGGTGGCGGCTCGGATTGCGTCATGGCGCTGAGCGCCTCGGCCACCTACGACGACAGGCGATGTATCACCACCGCGAGCGCCGTGTGTGAGTGCGAGCCGTGACGCATCGCCCTGCCGCCCGCGCTACGTGCCCGGCACGACGCGCTGAAGCAGCCGCGTGAGGCCGAAGGCGGCCAGCGCGACGGCCGCGAGCGCCCAGCAGCCGCGGTTCGCGGCGAGCGTCGCGTCGAGCAGCGAGATGCCGGCGATCAGCAGCGAGACCGCGTCGCGGATCCGGCGGCGGCCGAGCAGCACCAGCGCATATCGCGTGGTTCCGAACAAGCCGGCGTAGAGCGCGCCCGCGAGCAGGTTGTGCGGGAACGCGATCCAGAACGGGACCGCCATGACGGCGATCGGCCACAGGTTGCCGATCCGGGCGAGGTTCTCCTGCCGCGCGATGTAGGTGAGGCCGATCAGGTAGCCGAGCAGCGCGACCAGGCCCCACGCCAGCGCCGGATCGACGTCGCGGGTGGCGGCGAACGCGGCGGTCGCATAGACCCCGACCCGGCACAGGCCCATCACGACGGGGGAGAGCGGGTTCTCCTTGTGGTAGGCGTCGTAGAAGATGATCAGCGCGCCGAGCGCGGTCGCGCACAGGATCGGCCGCCAGCCGGCGCCGGAGCCGAGCGCGGCGACTGCGGTGATCGCGATGCCGGCGAGCAGCAGCGCGAAGCCGGCGTCGAACACGGCCGCCGCGCGGACCTCGCCCGATGGGATCGGCCGCTCCGGGCGTTCGCGCGCGTCGATCTCGCGATCGAACGCGTCGTTGAGGAACATGCCGGCGACGTACATCAGCGACATCGCGACGCAGATCACCGCGACGCGGAGGGCCGGGGGGGCGCCGCCGGACAGCGCGACCGCCGCCAGCACGTTGCTCGTCACGGTCGGCAGGTTCGAGACCCGGCCGAGCCGGAGGGCGACGGACAGCTTCATGACAGGCGCTCCAGGACCCAGCGCAGCTCGGCGGCGATGGCAGAGGTGATCGGCGCGTCGCGCAGCTCGGTGGGCAGCACATCCCAGGTATACGTCTCGACCTCGAGGTGTGTCGAGATCGGATCGCCGCGCTGGATCGCGAGCAGGTCGGCGAGGAAGTCCTGGGTGCGTCGGCCCTGAGCCTGACAGGCGCCGCCGCGAGCTCGACACCTGCGCGGCGTCACTGTGCCGGCGGCGATACACAGCTCGCCGCGGCGCTCCAGTGTGCTGCAAGGACGATCCCGCCGCCGTCGACTTCGTGGCCGGAGGTTCCTCCCGCCCTCAGCTGACCGGCACGGCGAGCTCGAGCTTCGGCGTCTCGATCTCGCAGGTCTCGTCGGAGCACACGCTCAGCTTGAACGTCCCGGCGAGCTTCGCGGTGCCGGGTGCGTGCGGCCGGAACTTGATCGTCAAGGTGCCGTGCCTGGCGTCGTCGAGCGCGAACGTCGCGGCGCCGTCGAGCGGGACGGCCGGCGCCGGGTCGCCGACGAACTTGAACGGGTAGTCCTTGTTGACGTGGTAGTCGCCGAGCGCGGTCAGCACGAAGCGCGCCTCGCACGCGACCCCGCTCGCGCACGGGGTCCTGGGCCCGGCATCGACGCGATAGAACGCCTTGCCTGCGAGCGGCGGGCCTTGCGTGGCGGCCTCGTGCTCCGCCGGCCGGTCGCGGCCGCACGCCACGACGACGGCGATCAGCAGCAGCTCACGAGCCATACTTGACGCTGCAGCCGTACGGCCTGGTCACCGCGGCCCGCACCGCGCGGCCGGCGGCGAGATCCTCGAGCGCCGCGTCGACGTAGTTGACGAGCTTGTCGCCCTCGGGCGACTTGCCCTCGCCGTCGGGCGAGTTGTCGATCGCACCCGCGTACACGACGGTGCCGGCCTTGTTGATGACGAACATGTTCGGGGTGTTCGTCGCGCCGTAGGCCTTGCCGACCGCCCCGGCCTCGTCGCGCAGGATCGGGTGCGTGAGCGACCACGCCTTCGCGGCCTCGGTGTTCATCGCGAGGTCGTTGCCCTGCTTGCCGGGCGCGCCGCTGTTGATCGCGAGCCACACGACGCCGTTCTTCGTGGTTCGCCTGGCGGTGTCGACGAGCGAGCCCACGCTGTGCGCGCGCTTCACGAACGGGCAGCCCGGGTTGAACCACTCGAGCACGACGACCTTGCCCTTGAACGAGGCCAGCTTGACGTCCTTGCCGGCGAGATCCTTCAGCGTGAAGTCCGGTGCGGCCTTGCCGACGACCGGGGCCTGCACGTCGGCCCTGGCTTCGGGCTTGCCGTCCGCGTAGCTCGCGGAGCCGGCGATGGCGAGCCCGACGATGGTGACGAGGGTGGTCAGGATGCGCATGGGCCGCATTGGAGCACGGTCGGTCGCGCCGCGCAGCTGATCCACCCGAGCGATCCGTGCGGCATGCCGCTGTCGCAGCAGTCGCACCGGTGCGTGATGCGCGCGACGTGCCCGGCACGACGCGCTGGAACAAGCGGGTGAGGCCGAAGGCGGCCAGGGCGACGAGCGCGAGGGCCCAGCAGCAGCGGTTCGCGGCGGACGTACATCATCGACATCGCGACGCAGATCCCGCGACGCGGAGGGCCGACGGGTTACCTCCACGCGCCGAGGCATACTCGGGCGCTCCTTGACTCGCTCGCTCATCGCAGGCGCTCCGCTACCCAGCGCAGCTCGGCGGCGATGGCGTCGGCGATCGGCGTGTCCCGCAGCTCGGCCGGCAGCACGTCCCAGGTGTACGTCTCGACCTCGAGGTGGGTCGAGACCGGATCGCAGCGCTGGATCGCGAGCAGGTCGGCGAGGAAGTCCTGCGTGCTCGCGAACGCGCCGAGGTCGGCGCGCACGATCGGCACGTGGAAGTGGACGCGCCACTCGTCGGTCGGGGTCGGGTCGGCGAGCGCCTCCGGCAGGTCGGTGTAGCGGGTCAGCGTCTGGCCGCGGCGGGCCACGACCTGGTGGAGGTAGACCGCATCGGCGAACCGCGCCAGCGCGCGGCGCTGCGCGGCATCGACCGGCGCGATCCGCAGGCCCGCGCTGAGCTGGAGCTTGGCGATCGGGATCGCCGCCGCGCGGAGCGCGCCGATCGCCGTGGCGAGATCCTCGTACTCGACGGCGGCGTGGCACGCATCGAGACACAGCCCGAGGTGCGACACGCCGCGCAGGTGCTCGGCGAACATCGCGATGGCCTCGTCGATCGTCTCGATGACGCAGCACGGCTCGGGCTCGATCGCGAGCGTGATCCGCTTGCCGGTGGCGCGCTCGAGCGCCGCGCAGTGCGCCGCGGCGCTCCGGAGGTTGGCGGCGATCTCGGCCAGGGCCGGGCCGCCGCCGCGCGCGCGGAAGCAACCGGGCACCGTGCTGATCGTGCCGTCGACGCCGTCGGGCAGCAGCTGCGCCAGCAGGTCGGCGAGCTGGTTGGTGTACGCGACCCGCTCGGCTTCGCGCCAGTCCGGCCGGTACACGGCGTCCTTGACCGGCGCGCCGTGAAACGTCCCGTACGGGAAGCCGTTGATCGTGAACACGTAGAGGTCGTGGGCGGCGAGCAGGCGGCGGAGCGCGGGCAGCGCACCTCCTGCCAGCTCCTGCGCGGCGCGCGCGGACAGCCGCAGCCCGACGCCGAACGGCGCGCCGGGCGAGACCTGCGCCTTGACGGCGACGACGTGGCGCACCAGGTTGGCCTCGACCTCCGCCCACGACTCGCCGGGATGGATGTTCGTGCAGTAGGTGAGGTGGGCGCCGCCGACCCTCACGGCCGCCGCCCGGCCAGCGCCGCGACCGCGCGCTGGACCAGCGCGGGCCGCACGTCGCGCGCGTCGACGCCGCGGCCGATCGCGGCGAGCAGCGTGATGCACAGCTCGCCGCCCAGGTGCTCGCGAAACTCGGCGAGCCCGTCGACGAGCTCGGGGGCGCGCAGCGCGTCGTGCCACACCGGCAGCCGCAGCGCGCCGAGCAGGTCGATGATCGCCGTGTAGTCCGGCTCGCCGAGCAGGCCGGCCTCGACCGAGTAGCGCGCGTCGAGCGCCATGCCGATCGCGACCGCCTCGCCGTGGCGCAGCGCGTGATCGGTCAGGAGCTCGAGCTTGTGGGCCGCCCAGTGGCCGAAGTCGAGCGGGCGCGCGTTGCCCTGCTCGAACGGGTCGCCGCCGGTCGCGATGTGGGCGAGGTGGAGCTCGGCGCAGCGCCGGATCAGCGCCTCGACGGCGGCGGGCTCGAACGCGGCGAGCGCGGCGCGGTGCTCGATCAGCCAGTGGAAGAACCCGGCGTCGCGCACCAGCGCGACCTTGACCGCCTCGGCCATCCCGGCGGCGCGGTCGCGGGCGCCGAGCGTGGCGAGGAACCGGCTGTCGTTGATCACCGCGAACGGCGGCGTGAACGTGCCGAGCATGTTCTTGGCGCCGAACGCGTTGATGCCGTTCTTGACCCCGATGCCGGCGTCGTTCTGGGCCAGCACCGTGGTCGGCATCCGGATCAGCCGGACGCCGCGGTGCAGCGTGGCCGCGGCGAACCCGACGACGTCGAGCACGGCGCCGCCGCCGATCGCGATCACGTAGGCGTGGCGATCGATCCGCAGCGCCGCGAGCCGGCGCCACAGGCCATCGCGGATCGCGGCGTCCTTGGCCGGCTCGCCGCCGGGGATGACCTCGATCGGCGCGACCAGCTCGATCCGCCCGGCGTGGTGCGCCGCGTAGCTCGCGAGCTCGCCGGCCAGCTCCGGGCGCGCCGCGATCACGTTGCCGTCGGCGATCGCGACCACGCGGTGCCGGCGGTCGGGCTCGCGCCGGCCGACCACGCCGGCGAGCGCGGGGTTCGCCGGGTCGAACGCGTCGCGGGTGAACACCACCGGGTACTCCAGCGTGATCTGGACGCGCTGGACGACGGTCTCGGCCACCGCGCAGAGTATTGCAGGAAATCGCCGGGCCGGACGCTCGGACGCCCGGGGCCGCTCGGCCTCGCTCGGCCTCGTTCGGCCGCGCTCAGGGCGACTTCGGAACCCACACCGCGGCGCCGTCGACGATCTTGACCAGCAGCGTCGCCCGATCGGTGAACGCACCCTCGAGGCGGAGCCGGTACAGCGACAGCGGGCCGCTCGGCGGCGCGACGCTGACATCGTCGCTGGCGGGCGGGGTGCCGGCGGCCTCCGGCTCGTCGGACGGCTCGTCGAGGTGGTCCCACGGCTTGTCGCCATGCTCGGCGTCGGGCGGGGCGGGCCTCGCCGGCTTCGTGCTCGCTGGTGACTTCGCCGGCGGCTTGGTGGCCGGCGGCCTGGCGCCGGCTTTGGCCGGCGTCTGCTTCTTCGAACCGTCGCGGTTGCCGAGCGCGAGGCCCCAGCGGCCGTCGCTCGACAGCGACGCGGCCGTGAAGCCCTTCCAGCATTTGTACTGGCCGCCGCCCGCCCGCATGATGCACGCACTCCCGCCGTCCTGGACCAGCACCCACTGCGAGTCGTGCGACCACTCGACGGCGACGCCGTTGCGGATCGCCTTGCGGCGCGCGCCCTGGTTGTCGAGCGACAGCATCATCAATACCTCGGCGGGCTGGGCGTGCCGCGCGTCGGCGTAGACCTGGTCGGCGTAGACCCCGATCGCGCGCTTGCCGTTGGGGCTGGCCAGGAACCCGCGCAGCGGCGCGTCCGGCGCGACGTGGACCCGGGCCTTCGGATCGCCGGGCGGCGCCGACCACACGCCCGCCGCGTCGGCCCACACCAGCGTGCGCTCGATGCCGATCCCCGCGAGCCGGGCGCTCGCCGGCGGGATGTCGATCGCGACGGTCTTGCCCGGCCTGGCGGCACGGGCACCGCGCGGTAGCTCGACGAGGATCGACTGGTTCGCGGCTCTGGGCGAGCGGCACAGCACGGCGGAGCCGTCCTCGGCGAGCTGCGCGGGGCCATCGGCGCACGGCAGCTCGGCCAGCGCCTTGGTCGAGCCGTCGAGCGGCATCCACGCCCACTTGCCGGCCAGATCGGCGAGCAGCACCGTGCCGCCGGCATCGCAGCGCAGCGAGCGCACGATGACCGAGGGCAAGGGATCGATCGCGGGGGAGGGGCCCCGCGACTCCTTGGCCCGAGGAAACCCCTGTGGGGCGATCTTCGCCGCGAGCTGGGCAATCTCGGTCTCGGCCTTGCCGTTCGCGCCGATCTGAAACAGCGACGAGCCGCGCGCGAAGATCACGGTCGCGCCGGCGAAGTCGTCGTCGGCCCAGGCGGTCGATCCGGCGCAGGCGAGCCCACAGGCGACGGCCGCGATGACTGCCGGCCGGGCCATCACGTCACCAGGTGCGCCGCGCGCTCGGCGCTGTCGAGCGAGGTCACGAACCGGCCCTTGCCGGTGATCTCGAGCAGGGTCACCGGCCCGAACCGCGGGAAGTGCACCTCCAGCGAGCGCACGCCGTTGGCGATCGCCGCCGTCTTCTCGAAGTCGGCCTTGGTCAGCGGCTTGCCGTCGACGAACACCTCGGACAGGAACTCGAGCGGCGCGATCCACCCCGCGCCGTCGCGCTGGATCTTGTCGCGCAGCGCGCCGGTCAGGTTGTCCGAGCTGCGGACCACCTGGTCCCAGTCGCGCTTGCCGAGCGCGGCGGCCACGTCCAGATCGAAGCGCTCGGCGGGGAACACGAGCACGACCTTGCCGTCGAGATCCTTGGCGGTGAGCGGCGGGCCCTTGGGCTCGGGCCTGGCGGGCGGTGGCTTGGCGGGCTTGCCGGCGGCCCCCTCGGATGGCGGCCGGATCACCTTGGTCGGCCGCTCGCTCGGCTTGGGCTGCGCGGGTGCGCCCGGGAGCATCGAGAACCGATCGATCGCGGCGAGCTGGGTCTCCATCACGACCGACTTGCGCTGGTCCCACGTGCCGTCGGGCTCGAGCACGTCGACGACGACGAGGTCACCGCGGCGCTCGAACGTGATGCCGGTCAGGCTCGCCAGGATCTGCTGATCGTCGAGCTCCTCGAGCCGCTTCTCGTAGGCCAGGATCTTGGCCTCGAACTCCTTCTGCGACAGCGGGGTCTGGCGGCGCTTGCCGGCGAGGTCGACCTGCGGGTCGAGCGCCCACGGCAAGAGGCAGATCCCGCGGAGGTCCCGCACGCTGCGCGCGACCAGCACCGCGTCGCCCCAGCTGCCGAGCGCGAACAGCCGGCCGAGCCGCATCGGCAGGGCCTGGCAGGTCGCGATCAACGCCTCCTTGGCGGGCCGCAGATCGGCCTTGATCCAGGGATCGGCCTGCGGATCCGGCCGCGGCGTGATCGTCTGGTCGTCGATGACCATCAGGCGCCGCTCGCCGCGCCTGCGGAACGGCATCGACGGCGACAGCTCCATCTCCGCGCGCGGGTCCAGGCGATCGACGTCGAGGAGCTGCTTGCTCTCGAGCGCGTCCTGGCCGCCGAGGCCGTCGATCAGCACCTTCTGATCGATCGTGGCGGAGGATTGGAAGATCAGATCGGTGACGAGGCTGTCGAGCGAGAGAGACATGGGGGATGCCTGTTCTACCTGGTTTCTCTTCAGAGTCGCGCGCCGCGCCGCGCCCCTATCTATAGATAGCCGCTGCGCTGGCGCAAGAGCCATTCCAGACCGAGCAGGCCGATCACCAGCACGAGGAGCCCGGGGCGGCTCCACAGCTCGACGTCGGTGCGCCGATCGACGCGGACGCGGCGCGGGGGGTCGAACCCGAGGTTGGCCGGGAGAGTATCGGCCGGGCCGAGCGCGACGCCGGCGGTCGCCTTCGCGATCGACTCGAGGGTCGCCGGGTCGCCGACCGGGCGATCGAGCTCGGTGCCACCTTCCCGCACCAGGAAGATGTCGCTCGCGTCGACCTGGCGCCCGCCGATCGTCGCGTGCCCCAGGGCGCGGTACACACCGGGCGCGAGCCCCCCGAGCTCGTACACCGCCGTGCCGTCGTCGCCGACCGTGATCTTCTTGGCCGCGATCTGTGCGGCGCGCATCGGATCGGCGCCGCGCTTGACGACGAGCGAGACCTGGCCGCCGGGCAGCGGCTGGTAGTCGCGGCCGAGCAGGCGCACGCTGACCCGCACCGGCTGGCCGGGCGCGTACTCGACCGCGTCGCTGTCGACGTGGAGGTTGCGCAGGTCGGGATCCTGGATCAGCCAGCGCATCGAATTTTCCCACAGCTTGGTGTACTGGCGGCCGTCGTCCCCGGGCCGCGCCGCGGCGACGAAGCCCCAGCGCCACAGCGTGTCGGTGGTGACCGCGAGCGAGCGGCCCTTGCCGTACTCGCCGGCGACGATCACCGGCATCGGCTTGCCGGCCTTGGTCTTGAGCCGGGGATGCACCGCGAGGACCGTCGCGTCGGGCCTGGCGGACGCGACGAGGTTCGTGCCCTCGAGCTGCGGCAGCTGCTTCCAGATCCGCGCGTTGTCGTCGGGCGAGTAGCGCAGCGACGTCACCGGGTGCACGAGCCCCGCGGCGGTGAGCTGCGGCATGAACTTCTGGGTGTCGAGCAGCGGCCCGGCGTCGAACGGGCCGTACAGCTCGACCGGCAGGGCCGCCGCGACCGGCGTGCCGTAGTAGCCGCCCGACGAGAACGACACCGCGCCGCCGAGCATCGCGAGCCCGCCGCCACCCTCGACGTAACTGCGGATGTTCTCGAGGTAGCCGCGGATGTCGTACGGCAGGTACTCGAAGTCCTGCAGGATGATCAGATCGAACGACGGCAGCTGCTGCTCGAACAGCTCGCGCGTCGGGAACGGGATCAGCGTCATCTCATCGTTCGGCACCAGCGAGACGTCGTCCTGGGTGCGCAGGATGAAGAACGAGATCAGATCCACGTTGGGGTTGCTCTTGAGCATCTGGCGCAGCGCGCGGACGTCCCACGACGGCTGGCCGGCGACCTGCAGCACGCGGATCTTGTCGCGGATCACGCGGATCACGAAGCCGCGCGTGTTGTTCGTCGTCACCGCCTCGTTGGGCGCGACCGGCACGGAGACCTCGTAGGCGTAGCGGCCGACGCGCGGCGGCGTGACCTCGAACGTCACGGTGACGTCGTGATCGCCGCCGGGCAGGTCGACCAGCTTCTGGCGCAGCGGCTGGCCGTCAGTCGACAGCGTCACCGGGACCTGGCGCGCCAAAAGGCCGGTCGTGCGGAGCACCGCGTCGATCCGCACCACCGTGCGCACGAACGCGAACTCGTCGGCCATCACCTTGGCGACCGCGACGTCGCGCAGGCCGGGGCGCGCCGCCCACACGGTGTGCACGCGGGTGTCGAGCGAGCGCAGGAAGTCGCGCACCGCGCCGTCGCCTGAGTCCTCATCGAAGCCGCCGGTCGCGGCGCCATCGGAGATCAGCACGATCCCGGCGAGATCGCGGCCCTCGTAGCGCCCGCGGACGTACTCGAGCGACTTGCGGATCAGCGTCGCCTTGCCCTGCGCGGGATCGGCGGCGAGGCCCTTCAGCGAGGTCACGCTGACCGTCTCGGCGAACGTGTAGTAGTCGATCTTGTGGTCCTGCTCCCAGCGCGCCAGGGTCTCGCCCGAGGCGGCGAGCATCCGGCGCGCCCGCTCGATGCGCGACGGCCCGCGTGGATCCTCGGTGAGCGACATGGACTTCGAGTCGTCGAGCAGGATCGCGATACGGTTGGGCTCGCGCGCGACCTGGCGCAGCTCGACCGCGGGCTCGAGGAACACGACGAGCGCGGTCACCGCGGCCCCGGCGCGCAGGCCGATCATCGTCGCGCGGCGCCACGCGTTGGCCCCG
>Ga0137459_1000416_pt1 | contig 15332 bp, 14 predicted proteins | sample EasRivERMGT700_2_FD_104908 | JGI IMG/M metagenome (GOLD analysis project Ga0137459, IMG submission 104908) | Soil microbial communities from meander-bound floodplain in the East River, Colorado, USA - East River MetaG ERMGT700_2 | ecosystem: Environmental > Terrestrial > Soil > Floodplain ...
CTTCGCGCCGACGGCCAGCGGGAGCTGCTCGCCGGGCAGATACTCGATGGCGTCGATGGCCCGCTCCCCGGTGCGATCGAGCAGATCGTTGAGGAGGCAGCGGAGCAGGTCCGGGTGGGTCGCGAAGATCCGGCGGAACACGAAGTCGTTCTTCAGGTCCGCGAATCCCATGCCCGCTGCTTGCCAGACCCGCGCGTCGGACGCAAGCGGGACCGCCGCGCGCAGCCCAGCCTCGCTGGGATCGATCCCGCGGCGGTGGATCCGGTTCGGCGTGGTATCGTCCAGCCGATGGCGGTCGCTCACCAGCGAGCCACATATGCCGAGTACATGGCGTTCACGGAGACCGTCATCGTCGAGGTGCGGGCGGAGGGCAAGGCGCTCGGCCTCGCGGAGGGCAAGCAGCTCGGCCTCGCGGAGGGCAAGGCGCTCGGCCTCGTGGAGGGCAAGGCGCTCGGCTTCGCGGCGGGCAAGGCGGTTGGCCTCGCCGAGGGCGCTGTCCGTGGCAAGCGCGAGGCGCTGCTGCTCCTGCTCGCCGCGCGCGGCTGCTTGCTGGGGAGCGCCCACCAGGCACGGATCCTCGCCGAGCAGGATCCCGATCGGCTCGACCGCTGGATCTTGCGCGCCGCGACCTGCACGGACATCGCCGACGTGGTTTCCGAGCCATGAGCTACGTGATGGTCGACGTCGAGTCCGACGGCCCGGCGCCCACGCGACCAGCCCGTAGCTCGGCCAGGGCGCGAACCTCGCGCTGTGGGACGCGATGTGCCTGGCCGACGCGTTCGCCGCGGGGCACGGCGACGTCGCGGCCACGCTCGCCGCGTATACCGCCGCGTGGCGGCGCCACCTCGACTACTACCAGCTCGCGACGCGGGCGCTGACGCCGTTCTTCCAGGGCGACTCGCGCGTGCTCGGCGTCGTGCGCGATCTGGTGTTTCCGGCGAGCCGGTGGCTCGCGCCGCTGCGCCGCCGGATGGTGCGTCCGCCATCGCACGGTGCCACCAGCGCTCGACGGCAATCCGGATCTCGGGCGCGCCGAGCCCGAGGTCTTCGCCGAGCGTGCGCACGACCTCGTCTGAGGCTGCGGTGATCAAGACGAGCGTCCACACGGTGGAGGCGTGGATGCTGATCGCGGCGGCGCCGGGCGTCGTTGCGAGTGCGGCGCGCAGCATGGCTACGAGGTGGAGTGCCTGCGCCTTCATGGCAAGCCTCCTCGAGAGCTCGCGGTCGCACACAGACCATCATTGATTGTTCGTGTCGGCGGCGGGTGCGGTATCCATCCGAGTCGCCGTATTGGTGTCCATGCGCAGCCAGGGAAATGCGTTGTTGCTTGATAGAGATGCTTGATGTATCTATTTCGGTCGGTGACCCAGCCCGGGTCGCTGCGTTGCGCGTTGACGCGGCAAGGGACGGCTGCCGGACGATCCTGTCACTCCAGCCGCTTGCCACGGCCGCACCCGAGCGCCCGACCGCGGCGGCGCTTGCCATGCGTTGACCCGCTACGCGGGCGGGGCGAGGATCGCCTCGTCGGGGGCCGCGGTCGCGGCGCGAGCGATCCACCGATCGAGGGTCCCGAGCTCAGCCTCGCTGGGACCGATCCGGCGGCGGTGGATCCGGTTCGGCGTGGTATCGTCCAGCCGATGGCGGTCGCTCACCAGCGAGCCACGTATGCCGAGTACATGGCGTTCACGGAGACGAGCGAGCGCAAGCACGAGTATATCGCCGGCGAGATCGTGGCGATGGCGGGCGGAACGATCGCGCACGGACGGCTGATCGGCCAGCTGACCGGATTGATCCGTGATGCGCTGACGGGACGTCCCTGCATCGTGCTGCCCGCCGAGGTACGGGTCCGGATCCGCGCCGCCGACCGGACCACGTACCCCGATCTCCATGTCGTCTGTACCGCTCTGGAGGCGGATCCCGACGATGCCCACGCGGTCGTCAACCCGACCGTCATCGTTGAGGTGCTCTCCGACTCGACCGCCGATTCCGATCGCGGGGACAAGTTCGCCGCGTACCGCCGGCTCCGATCACTCCGCGAGTACGTGCTGGTCTCGCAGCACGAACGGCGCATCGACGTGTACCGCCGCCAGGGGACCGGCTGGCACCTCGACGACTTCGGTCCGGGCGAGCGGCTCGAGCTGGCGTCGATCGACGTCGGGCTCTCGGTCGACGACGTCTACACCGACGCGCTGGGCGCGATCGTTCCGTGGACCTGATCGACCTCGATCGCGACGCCGTGGACCACGATGCTCATGCCGCCGGTCGCCGCCGCGCCCGCCCAGCTGTCGGCGCGGCGGAACACTTCGATCTGCGGCACGTCCTGCGAGATCAGGACGTACTCGCGGAGCGACGCGATCTGCGCGTACGCCTGGAACTTACGATCGCGATCGTAGCGCTCGGTCGACTCCGACAGGACCTCCACCACCACGGTCGGGTTGGTCACCGCCTGGCCGAGCGACTTGCCGTGCTTGCGCACCGTGATCGTCTCGAGCGGACCGCACACCACGCTCAGGTCGGCGTAGGTCGCGAGGTTGGCTGCCTCGATGAACAGCATCGTATCCGACGAGTACACCTGGCAGGTCGCCGGCAGCGCGTTGCCGAGCACGATCGTCGCGCGCGACGTGATCCGGCCGTACTCCGGCGTGCCGCGCGACATGGGGTAGACGACCCCGTGGAACCACTCGCGCTTCGGAGCGCCGGCCGCGGCATGCGCCTCGCCTTCGAAGTAGTCCTCGAAGCTCACATCGGCGGATGCGGAGGACTGGCCCATGCGCTCATCGTACCGCCCCTGTGGCCGGGTCAACGCTCCTGAACAAGCGAGCCGAGCGGCTCGGGTTGACCGGCGATGAGCTCGCGCCGACCGCTGTGCTCATGTCCCCTTCCACGACCGCGGCTCGCCAACGCGACGCGCAGCGACGCGGGCTGGGTCACGGCCCGAGATAGATTGCACGGCCGGATCGTGGATCGTCGGCGGGTCGTGGAGATGGCGCCGCCATCCATTCATGATCCGGTGGTCAACGGACGAGGGCCGGACCCAGACCCGCGTCGCTAGCGAGCGTGTCCGCGGTCTCGCCGAGCGTCGAGCCAGCACGAGCGAGGCGAGCGCGGACCCAGCGTCAGCGCCGGGCTAGCGCGCGACGATGTCCGGCGCCTCGGCGTCCCAGGCGAACCGCCAGCGCAGGGTGCCATCGACGATGCGCGCGGCCTCTGCCTTGGCCAGGCTCGCGAACTCGGGCTGTCCGACGAGCAACGCGCCGACCGCGGATAGCCCGGGCTCGTGGCCGACCAGCACGACGATCGAGCCGGCGGGGACCGCGGCGAGCGCGGCGAGGACGTTGCGCGGGTTCTCGTCGGGTGCGAGCGCCGGCAGCGCGTCTACCGGGATCTCGCAGGAAAGGCCGCTGGCGACGAGCTCGGCGGTCTGGATCGCGCGGACGAGCGGGCTCGACCAGAAGTGGGTCGGCTCGCAGTCGTGCCAGCGCAGGCGATCGCCGAGGGCACGCGCCTGGCCGCGACCGTGCGCGGTGAGGTGGCGATGCGGGTCGGCCAGCGCGAGGGTCTCGTCGATGGCTTCGGCGTGCCGGATCAAGAACACCTGCACGGCGGCAGCGTAGCGCAGCGCAGCGCGGCGCACACGTCGCCGGGCGTGCTACGCAACGTGCCTCATGGAACGCGGGGTTGATCTCGCACGCGCGGTCGCCGTCCTCCGGGGCGGCGGGCTGGTCGCGTTCCCGACCGAGACGGTGTACGGGCTCGGCGCCGACGCGGCGAGCGACGCCGCGGTCGGCCGGATCTTCGCGGCCAAGGGCCGGCCGCGCGCCCACCCGCTGATCGTGCACCTCGCCGAGGGCGCGCCGCTCGAGGACTGGGCGATCGAGATTCCGGAGGCGGCCCACCGGCTGGCCCGCGCCGCGTGGCCGGGGCCACTGACGATCATCTTGCGCAAGGGGCCGCGCGTCGCGGCGGCGACGACCGGTGGGGCCGAGACGGTGGGGCTGCGCGTGCCGGCGCATCCGGTCGCGCAGGCGCTGCTCCGCGGGTTCGGCGGCGGAATCGCGGCGCCGAGCGCGAACCGGTTCGGCGCGGTCAGCCCGACCACGGCGGATCACGTGGCCGGCGATCTCGGCGGCGCGGTCGACTACCTGCTCGACGGCGGCGCGTGCGAGGTCGGGGTCGAGTCGACGATCGTGGATCTGTCGCGCGGGCGGCCCGTGCTGCTCCGGCCCGGCGGCCTGGCGCGCGCGCAGATCGAGTCGATCACCGGTCCGCTCGAGGCGCCCGATGCCGGGGCGCCCGCCGCGCCGGGCACGCTCGCGAGCCACTACGCGCCACGCGCCGAGGTGGTGGCCGCCCTGCCCGAGGAGGTGCCGGCCGCGGTGGCGGGCGCACGCGCCCGGGGCGCCAGGGTCGCGGTGCTCGCGCCCGGGGCGGCGTTCGCGGCGTGGCCGGAGCTTTTAGCCCACACGTGCTGGTTGCCCGACGACGATGCCGGGATGGCGCGGGGGCTGTATGCGGCGCTGCGCGATCTCGACGCCGCGGGCTTCGATGTGGTGATCGCCGCGTTGCCTCCCGCGGTCGGGCTGGGCGAAGCTGTCGCCGATCGCCTGCGGCGCGCCGCGGGACCGCGAAGGGATCCGTCATGAGCGCACTGGTCGGCATCATCATGGGCTCGCAGAGCGACTGGGCCACGATGAAGCACGCCGCCGACGTGCTGGCCGAGCTCGGCGTCGCGCACGAGACGCGGATCGTCTCGGCGCACCGCACGCCGGACCTCTTGTTCGAGTACGCGTCGACCGCGATCGCGCGCGGGCTCCACGTGATCATCGCCGGGGCCGGCGGCGCCGCGCACCTGCCGGGGATGACCGCGGCCAAGACCCGGCTGCCGGTGCTCGGGGTGCCGGTGTCGAGCAAGGCGCTGTCGGGCATGGACTCGCTGCTCTCGATCGCCCAGATGCCGCGCGGGGTGCCGGTCGGCACGCTCGCGATCGGCGAGCCGGGCGCGCAGAACGCGGGCCTCCTGGCGGCGGCGATCGTCGCGCTGCACGATCCGGCGGTGGCCGAGCGGCTCGATGCCTACCGCGCCCGGCAGACCGCGCGCGTGCTCGCGGAGACCGTGCCGTGACCGAGCGCGATCGATCGAGCGCGGGGGAGGGGCCCCGCGCCACCCTGGCGCGAGGAAATCCCGATGGGATGACCGAGCGCGATCGATCGAGCGCGGGGGAGGAGCCCCGCGCCACCCTGGCGCGAGGGAATCCCCTTGGGATGACCGCGGCCGGCGCCGGGCTGGGCCCGGGCGCGACGATCGGCGTGCTCGGCGGCGGTCAGCTCGGCCGGATGATGGCGGTCGTCGCGCGCCAGATGGGCTACCGCATCATCGTGCTCGATCCGAGCCCGCGCTGCCCGACGGCGCAGGTATCCGACGGTGTCGTCGTAGGTGCGCTCGACGACCTCGACGCGGCGAAGCACCTCGCGAGCCAGGTCGACGTGATCACGCTCGACACCGAGCACGTGCCGGCGGACGTCTTGACCGCGCTCGAGGCGATCGTGCCGGTGCGGCCGAACGCGGCGGTGCTGCGCACGATCCAGGACCGCCTGGTGCAGAAGCAGTTCCTCGACCGGATCGGGCTGCCGCAGGCGGCGTGGGCGGTGGCCGACGACGTGCACGCGGCGCTCGCCAAGGTCGGGCGCCCGGCGATCCTGAAGGTCCGGCGCGCCGGCTACGACGGCAAGGGCCAGGTGCGGATCGGCCCGGGCGACGATCCGGAGGCCTCGCTCGCCCGGCTGCGCGGCGAGCCCGCCGTGGCCGAGGAGGTCGTCGCGTTCACGCGCGAGCTGTCGGTGATCCTGGCGCGCGGGCTCGACGGCCAGATCCGGATCTACCCGGTCGCCGAGAACGTGCACCGCGGCCACATCCTGCACACCACGCGGGTGCCGGCGCCGCTGCCGGCGGCCCGGCGCGCCGAGGCCGAGGCGATGGCGGTCGCGGTCGCCGAGGCGCTCGGCCACGTCGGCGTGATGGCGGTCGAGATGTTCGAGCTCGCCGGCGGCCGGCTGCTGGTCAACGAGATCGCCCCGCGGACCCATAACAGCGGTCACTACACGTACGGTGCCTGTGCGACCTCGCAGTTCGAGCAGCATATCCGTGCGGTCTGTGGGGTCCCGCTCGGCGATCCCCGGGCGTTGACCGGCGCCGTCATGGTGAACCTGATCGGCGACCTGTGGAGCCAGGGGCCGCCGGCCTGGCAGGACGTCCTGGCCCGGCCCGAGGCGCGGCTTCACCTGTACGGCAAAGATGCGCCGGCCCCGGGGCGCAAGATGGGGCACGTCGTCCTGCTCGACGACGACTCGGACCGCGCGCTCGCGACGGCGGAGGCGCTGATCGCGACGCTCCGCTGCCGCTCGTGATAGATTGGCGCTCTCGGGAATGGCGACCTTGGTGTATTCCGATGTCGATGGTGTCGACCGGTCGTTTGCGCTGGGGGCCGAGCCGGTCATGGTCGGGCGCGGCGCGGAGTGCGCGATCCGCAGCGCCGATCCCCGCGTCTCGCGCGTGCACGCGAGGTTCTTCGTCGAGCAGGGCGCGCTGTGGGTCGAGGATCTCGGGAGCTCCAACGGCATCTTCGTCGGTCCCAACAAGGTCGCGCGCGCGCCGGTCCCGACCGGCGAGATCATCCTGGTCGGCAGCCTGCTGATCCGCCTGCTGCCGGCGAGCGGGACGCTGCCGCCGCCGATGGGCCTGCACGGCACCCTGGCGTCGTGGCTCGACATGGAGCGCAAGACGCGCGCGGTCGTCGAGGAGGAGCGCGACGCGTTCGCCCGCCGCGTCGGCGAGATGCACCACCAGCTCCAGGCGGTGATGTCGGCGCGCACGCAGGATCCGGAGGTGCCCGGCCGCGACGAGGCGCTCGCGGCGGCCGAGGACGAGCTCGCCCGGGCGCGCGAGCAGATCATGGAGCTGCGGGCCGAGATCGTCGACCGGGCCGACTGGTCGTCCAGGGACACCCGCGAGACCGCGCCCAAGATCACCACCGAGGTCGCGCGCCTGCAGGGGGCGCTCGACGAGGCCGAGCGCGCGCGGTCGATCGCCGAGCACGCCCACGGCGAGGCGATGCGCGAGGCTCAGGTCGTGCGCGACGAGCTGGTCGCCTACAAGAAGGCCCACGCCACCGAGCTCGAGGCGGTACGCGTCGAGCTCGCCAAGGCGCGCGAGTCGAAGATGATCGCGGAGACCTCGGCAGGCGTCGCGGTCGCCGAGAAGCTCGCCGAGTCGGATGTCGTGGTCGCCACGCTGAAGCGCGAGCTCGCCGAGCTGCGCGGGGCGCGCGACAAGGCCAAGGCCGGCCCCGACGCGCGGCTCGCGGAGCTGACCGAGCGGGTCGCGGCGGTCACCGCGCGCGCCGACAAGGCCGAGAAGGAGCTCGCGTCGGCGCAGATCCGCGCGCAGGGCAGCGAGCGCAACCTGTCCGGCGCGAACGCGGCGGCGGCCAAGGCCGAGGCGCGCGCGGTGCAGCTCGAGCAGAAGGCGAGCGACGCCGAGGATCGGATCAGGACCGCGGACGCCGCGCTCGGCAAGGCGCGCGAGCGGATCACGGCGCTCGAGACGCGCGCCGGGGCCGCCGATGCCCCGCTCGTGGCGGCGGAGGCCCGCTCGGCCAAGCTCGCGGCCGAGCTCGCCGAGCTGACCAGCCAGTTCGAGACCCGGCGCGACCGCCTGGTCGAGCTCGAGGCCGCGGCGGCGGCGGCAGCGACCGGCGCGAAGGACGCCGACGGGCGCGTCACCGCGGCCCGGGCCGCCGCCACCGAGCAGGCCGGCAAGCTCGCCGAGGCCGAGCAGCGCGCCGCCGCGCTGCAGCGCAAGCTCGACGAGCTCGCCAGGGCCGACGCGGTGGTCGCGGGCGCGGCGAAGACCCGGGACGAGGCCGCGGCCCGGGCGGCGGCCGCCGAGCACAATGCGCGCGACGCCGAGCGGCGCGCCGAGGAGGCCGAGAAGCGGGCGAGCGCCGCCGACACGATGGCCAAGGCGATGGCCAAGGATGTCGCCGAGGCGCTGCGCCGCGCCGCCGAGGCCGACAGCCGGGGCCGCGGGGTCGGCCGCGATCTCGCCGACGCGCTGCGCCGCGCCGAGCAAGCCGAGGCCAGCACCAGCGCCGGCGCGGCGTCGGTCGCCGGCATCGAGACCCGCGCGGCCGCGGCCGAGGCGCGGGTGGCCGAGCTCGAGCAAGCGCTCGCCGCGGCGGCGGAGCGTGCCGCCCAGGAGCTCGGGGCCCAGCTCGCAGAGACCCAGAAGGAGCTCGGCGCCAAGCTGGCCCAGGCGGTCCGCGAGCTCGCCGCCGAGCGCTCGACGTCGCTCGGCCTGGTCGACCGCAAGACCGCGCTCGAGCGCGAGCTCGCCGAGGCGCGCACCCAGCTGCCCGCGCTGCAGGCGCGCGCGCAGGCCGCGGAGCACAAGGTGACCGAGGCCGAGGCCCAGCTCGAGGCGCTCCAGGATCGGATCGACGACCTCGAGAGCGGGCTCGCCGTCGCGGAGACCGCGGGCAAGGCGACGATCGACGAGGTCCGCGATGCCCTGCGTGGCAAGGAGGCAGCCGCCGCGGAGGCGCGCAGCGCCGCCGACCAGGCGAACGAGCTCGCCCTGCAGCTGCGGTCGCGCCTGGTCGAGCTCGAGGGCAGGCTGCGCGAGACCGACAAGGCGTGCGTCACCGCCGAGACCGCGCTGCGCGAGGCCCGGCAGCAGATCACCCTGCTCGAGCACGCCGCCGACCAGCGCGCCGGGATGTCGGAGACCGATCGCGACCGGCTGGCGGACGCCCTCGCGCGCGCGGGCGACGCAGATCGCAAGATCGACGCACTGACCGCCAAGGCCGAGGCCGCGGATCTCGCGATCGGGCGCGCCGGGGCGCTGCAGCGCCAGCTCGACGAGGCGCTGACCCGGCTGGCGTGGCTCGAGCGCGAGCAAACGGCGCGCGGCCGCGAGGCCCGCTCGCCGTCCGAGCCCTCCGACGCGGTCGCCGCGGATCGCATCGCCGCGGCCGAGGCCCGTGCCGGCGAGGCGGAGGGCCGCCTGCGCGACGCCGAGGCGCGGCTCGCCGACGCCGAGCACCGCGCCGCGCTCGGCGAGGACGCCGAAGGCCGCGCCCGCGACGCGGAGGTCCGGTTGCACGACGCCGAGGCGCGGCTCGCCGGCACCGAGGCGCGGCTCGCCGACGCCGAGCACCGCGCCGCGCTCGCGCACAGCCAGGGCGAGGAGCTCACCACGCAGGTCGCCGAGCTCCAGCGCCGCGCGGGCACCGAGTCCGAGCGCCGGATCGCGTCCGCCGAGCAGCGGGTCGCCGCCGCCGAGCAGCGCACCCAGCTCGCCGAGGAACGCGCGGAGGCCGCCGAGGGCAACGCGCAGGCGCTGGCGCGCCAGCTCGCCGAGATGCAGCGCGCGCAGGCCGGCGAGGGCAGCGGGCAGGTGCACGCCCGCCGGCTCGCCGAGATGCAAGGCCAGATCGCCGCGCTCGAGCGCGAGGTCGCGAACGCCGACAACGTGCGCTCGTTCGCCGCCGAGACCGAGCGCGAGATCGCGCAGCTCCAGCGCGATCTGCGCGACACCCGCACCAAGCTGGCGCAGGTGACCCTCGAGCGCGATCGCCTCGAGTCCGAGGTGCGCGATTCACGCGGCGATACCGACACCACGAGCCGGCGCGCCCCGGCCAAGACGAGCTTCGATCCCGAGGCCACCGTCCAGGCCGACGTGAAGTACGAGGCGCTGATCGCGAAGGGCCAGGAGCTCGAGCAGAAGCTGGCCCGCCTCGAGCGCGACGACGCGGCGCTGCGCGACCAGCTCGCCGATGCCGAGGCGCGCCTGCGCGCCGCGATCGACAGCCGGGATGACGACGACGACAACGAGCTGACGCGCACCGGCAACCACCTGCCGCTCGCCGAGCTCGCCGAGCACGTCACCACGCTGGAGGAGTCGATCAACTCGCTGCGCGCGAACATGCGGGCGGCCAGCGACGAGACGGCGATGATGGACCCCTCGGAGTCGGTCAGCACGATCTCGAGCGCGGTCAGCCAGGCCGCCGAGCACGTCGAGGTCGCGCGGGCGGCGATCCGCGCGCTGTCGGCATCGATCGGGATCAGCTAGCCCGGCGACCGGCTACACGTCCGCGGCGCCGATGTCGTACGTGACCACGCCCTGACGCGAACGCTCTTGCGATGGGTCCCCGAAGCGCGGTGGAGCCTCGAGCCACGAATGATCGTTGCGCGGCGGGCGTGGCTGGGCCAGCATCGCGGCGTGAGTAACGGTGAACGCGCGCGCTTCGAGGTGATCCTCGAAAGTATCGAGGCCAAGATCGGCGTCCTCGCCGACGGGCATCTCGCTCTCAACGAGAAGTTTGACCGGCTCGAGGGCAAGGTCGATCGTCTGTCCGATGATGTAGCGCTCCTCCGCACGGATCTCGGGAGCGTCAAGCGTCGCGTCGAGAACATCGAGCATCGAACCGGGAAGATCGAACACCACCTCGGACTGAATGGCGTAGCCAAGGCTCGCACGGTGAAGCGAACCACCGGGACGCCAGCGCGGCGCAAACGCACGTAGTGCTCACGGGCACGCCTTGACCAAGGCCACTGCGGCGCCCTGGTGGCTGTATAAGTGATCGTGGTCCACTGCGTCGGAGGACACGGTCTCATGCGGACGTCAGGGATCGCGGATGTGTCCACGGCCGCAGGGTCGGGGTACCGCACCGAGGCCTCCGGCCTGACCCTCGCGCTGACCATCGTCTCGCATCCGCTCGCTCATCGCGTCGGCGAGCGGCTCGTTCTCGACGCCGTGGCCGCCGGCAGAGAAGTCGCGCTGTCTCGCAATGCTCCGGACTTCGCGAAGCACTGCATGGCCGCGCGCCTGCTCGGGCGCCATGTAGCGGGGCGTCCCGAGGACCGCGCCGCTGAGCGACTGGCCATCGTCGGAGGCGGCGCGCGCCAGCCCGAAATCCATGACGAACGGCTCGAGCTGGCCGTCCGCGCTGCGCGCCACCATGATGTTGGACGGCTTGATGTCGCGGTGGATGATGCCGGCGCGGTGCGCTTCGTGGAGGCCCTCGGCGGCGCCGCGGACCAGCATCACCTTCTGCTCGACGGTGAGCTCGCCGGCGAGGCTGCCGAGCGGCTCGCCGGCGATGTACTGCATGGCGATATAGATCTTGCCGTCGACCTCGCCGACCTCGTGAACCTTGCACACGCGCGCGTGGCTCACCCGGGCCTGGGCGCGCGCCTCGGCGACGAGCCGGCGAACATAGTCGGGATCATCGCCGCGCACGAACTTGATGGCGACCTCGCGGCGCAGCCGGAGATCCAGGGCGAGGAAGACCTGGCCCATCCCGCCCTGGCCGAGGAACCTCACGCTCGTATAGCGATCCCAGGCCGCGACGGGGAACGCCGGGCCCGCGGCCGCGCGGGCCTCCGGCATCGTCGGGCCGGTGATCGTCGAGCCGGCCAGATCGGTGCCGGTGGCTGCCTTCGAGAGCAGGGACCGCAAGCTGTCCTCGGACAGCCGGCCTCGCGCCACGAGCAACGCGAGCGGGCTCTGCTGCTTCTCGCGGGCTTCCTCGGCCAGCGCCTCCGCGTCCGCCCGGGTGAGCAGCCCCTCGGCGATCGCGATCCGTAGCTCGCCCTCGTACGACTCAGGCATCCCGGCGATGCTACTCCATGCGCTTCACGGGAATTCTCCCGGACGGGCTGCTGCCGGCCTGGAAGCGCCGGGCTCTGCCGAGGGACGTGGCGTCGCACGTCTCGGCGATCATCAAGAAGCGCCGCCCGGTCACGCTCGTCGCGCCGGGCTGCTACCGGATCGGCCCGGACTGGTTGTCGACGTTCTGGATCGCCGCGAACGAGCTGCCGCTGATGGATGAGCTGGTCCCGTTCCTGGTCGCCCGTATGGGGCAATCGCTCGATGCGTTCGTCCGGTGGCTACTGCGGCTTCACGGTGTGGTCGCGGAGGAACGCCAGGCTCTTCGGCACGCGCGCGGTCCAGAACACGAAGTCGTGCTTGCCGGGCCCCAGGAAGTACTCGTGCTCGATGTGCTTGGCGGTCAGCGCCTCGTGGACGTACTGCAGGTTGTCCTGCAGGGCAAAGTCGTCCTCGGTGCCGCAGTCGAAGTACAGCGCGACCTTGCCGGGGGCGAGCTTGCCGGCGAGCGCGACGACGTCGTGGGCCTTCCAGGTCGCGATGTCGGGCCCGAACAGGCCGCGAACCCAGACGCCGATCGGGCCGACCGTGGCGCCCCAGTCCGACATGTTGGTGAGCAGCTCCGTCTTGCCGGGCGCGAACGGGCGCGGCCCGCGGTACAGCATCGCGATCGCACCGGAGTGGCTGGCGGCGGCCGCGAACTCGTCGGGGTGGCGCAGCGCCAGCTCCATCGCGCCGAACCCACCCATCGAGAGCCCGGCGATCGCACGGCCGTCGCGGCGCGGGAGCGTCCGGTAGTGGGCGTCGACCCAGCCGACCAGATCCTTGGCGATGTAGGTCTCGTAGCTGCGCGCGCGGACGCAGGTCGTGTCGTGCGGCTGCTGCGCGGGGATGAACAGCCCGGTGCCGTCCTTCATGCACTGGTCGTAGTCGACCTTGCTCGGCGAATCGATGTAGAAGCCGTCGTCGCCGTCGGGCATCACGACGATCGCGGCGAGCCCGAGCTCGTCGGCGGCGGCGTCGAGCTTGCCGTTCTTGACCCAGTTGGTCTCGCTGCCGCCCAGGCCGTGCAGGTAGTAGAACACCGGCCAGCGCTTCGCCGGCTGGCCGTCGTAGCCGCGCGGCAGGTAGATCACGACGGTCTTGTCGACCCCGAGCGCGTCGCTGTGAAAGTGCTCGGTGGCGACGTGGCTCGGCGTGGCGGCGGCGGCGGGATCGGCGGATCCCGCGGCGGGCGGCGCGGGCCTGGGCGCCTCGCTGGCGGGCGGCCTGGCAGAACAACCGAGGAGGAAGCTGAGCAGGAGCAAGCGGTTCATTGCAGCACCGGGAGCATCGCGACGGCCTGGATCGCCGACGAGCGGAACGAGAGGACGAGCCTGACCAGGTGCTCGGTGGCCGCGGCCACGCTGGGATCGACGGCCCCGAGCCCGGCGAGCTGCGAGGCCGCCGCGATCGCGGTATCGGTCGAGAGGCCGAACGGGGTGTGGACCTGACCGAAACCGGCGAGCAGGTCGCGCAACGTCGGGGATGGCGGGTAGATCTCGAGCGCGACCTTGGCGTCGACCTTCGCGAGCCGGCGGGCCTCGGCCAGCGCGGCGTCGAGCCCGCCGAGCTCGTCGACCAGCCCGAGCTCCATGGCCCGGGCTCCCGTCCACACCCGGCCCTCGGCGATCTTCTGCACGTCGCCGGGCGGCTTGTGACGGCCGTCCGCGACCCGGCCGACGAACACCTGGTAGACCGCCTCCATCGAGCTCCGGATCGTCGCGCGTTCCTCGTCGTTCCACGGCCCCAGGCTCGCCATCATCGTGGCCCGCTTGCCCCGGCCCATCGGGAACGTGGTGACGCCGAGCCGGGCGAGCGCCTCGCGCGGTGCGAGCTTGCCGCCGACGACGCCGATCGATCCGGTCAGCGTGTCCGGCAGCGCGAAGATCTTGGTCGCGCCGCTTGCGATGTAATAGCCACCGCTCGCCGCGACGTCGCTCATCGAGACGATCACCGGCTTCCTGGCCTCGAGCTCGGCGACCGCGCGCCAGATCAGCTCGGAGGCCTGGGCGCTGCCGCCGCCGGAGTCGATCCGCAGGACGACCGCCAAAACGGCGTCATCGCCGGCGAGCGCGCGCAGCGCCGCGACCAGCGTGTGCGACGCGATCTGCTGGCGCGCACCGAGCACGCCGTCGCCGCCGCCGTCGACGATGTCGCCGAGCGCGTAGACCACCGCGACGTGGTTGCCGGCGGGCCGATCGGGCGGGATCGCGCCGAGGAACCGCGACAGCTTCATCACCATCGCCAGCCGATCGGACGTCGCGGGATCGAGCTCGAGCTTGGTCCACGGCGCGCCCTGGGTCACGGCGTCACGAAACGCCTCGAACGCGCCGACCTCGTCGACGAGCTTTCCGGCCTTCGCCTGATCCGCCGGGAACACCGCCGTGTCGATCAGGGCCTTGACCGTCGCGGGCGGCAGCGTGCGGTCGGCAGCGATCACGTCGACCATCGTCTGGTAGCGGCGATCGAGGATGGCGCCGAGCGTCTCCTCCATCTCCTTCGACGGCGCGTCGCGAGTCAGCGGCTCCGCGGCTCCCTTGTACGCGCCGACGTGGAGGAAGTCGGCCTGGATGCCGAGCTTGTCGAGCAGCGCCTTGACGTGGATCGGCATCGCGGTCGGGCCCGAGATCGCGACGTCGCCGAGCGGCGCGAGCCCGATGCGATCGCACGCGGCGAGCACCAGGTAGGCCGCGTTGGTTGCGTTCTCGGCGTGACAGGCGACCCGCTTGCCGGCCTTGCGCACGTCGTGGATCGCGGCGCGCAGCTCGACGAGGTCCGGCATGCTGATCTCGAGCCGCTCGACGCGCACGACCATCCCGATCAGCTTGGCGTCGGCTGCGAGCGCGCGCAGGCGCTCGATCAGCGCGCGCAGCTCGATGCCATGGCCGCCGGTCCACGACAGCGCCTGGCGCTCGACGACGTCACCGCCGAGCGCGAGCACGCCCCAGCGCGGCTTGGTGTCGTCGAAGTCCTTCGACTTGTCGGGGGCCTCGTAGGGTCCCGGCTTGGTCAGGTTGTCGGCGAGCCCCGCCAGCATCGCCTTGAGATCGAAGCCGCTGCTGTCGTGGGCGTCGCCGTCGTGGGGCCCGGCCGGTGATCCCGACCATGGATCGCCGGAGGCGCTCCCGGCCGCGGGCTCCGAGCGCGACGCACACGACGCACACGACGCGAGCAACAGCGCGCAGCACAGGTGACGGGCACGCAGCATGCCCGTTCATAGCACGGTCAACCGGAGCCCGAGCCGGCGCCGGAGGGCTCCACCGTCGTCGGAGTCGTTGGAGCCGGGGCGGGCGGCGCGGGGTCGGGCGCCGGCGGCGGCGCGCCACTGCCGGGCTGCGGGGGCGAGGCGGTGTCCCCACCGAGGCGTTCGAGCTGCTTCTTCGCGGCGACGCTGTCGGGGTACACCTCGAGGTACGCCCGGTACGCCTCGATCGCCTGCTCCTTGCGGCCTTGCTGCTGATAGGTCTCGGCGACGCCGCGCAGCGCCGGCTCGTACCGCGACGACACCGCGAGCGCCGCGCGGAACTTCGAGAACGCGCTCTGGAACTGCTTGGCGTCGATGTGGCAGTAGCCCATCCCGATCAAGGCCTCGACGCCGTTGGGCTTCTACTCGAGCGCCTTA
>Ga0137459_1000417_pt1 | contig 15317 bp, 7 predicted proteins | sample EasRivERMGT700_2_FD_104908 | JGI IMG/M metagenome (GOLD analysis project Ga0137459, IMG submission 104908) | Soil microbial communities from meander-bound floodplain in the East River, Colorado, USA - East River MetaG ERMGT700_2 | ecosystem: Environmental > Terrestrial > Soil > Floodplain ...
GGCTTGACCACGAGGTCGGTATCGATGCCCTTGTTGATGTTGGTGAAGTCAACCGTGCCATCAGGCTTCGCGATGACCGAGCCGAAATTGCGGGTCTTCGAGCTCAGCGCCACGGTGACGTTGGCGTTCGTCGCGATTGCCTGCGCCTTGCCGGCGGCGAGCTGGCCCTGGAGCTCGGCGGTCATCTCCTCGCCGATCCGCTGGCGGAGACCGCTGCCCAGCAAAGGGGGCGGGTTGCGCGGCACGCCGGAAGCCCGGTTGATGCCATCACCGATCTGGAAGATGTTGTGGTTGTTGTCGCCTGCGCCGTCGTCACCGCCATCGTTGTGGCAGCTCACGCAGCTCTGGGCTTCCGGGGCGCCGAACGCCGCGAAGTGCACGTTGTTCGGGATCTGGCGGAAGTTCGGGCGCGGGGTGTTGTTCGCCGGCGCGGCGAGCAGCGCGTTGCCCAAGCCTTCCGGGACGGTGAAGATGTGCTCGAACGTGAAGTCACCGATGTCGAACAGCTGGGCAGCGGTGAACCCGCCTGCATCGATGGCAGCTTGCGAGATCTGCGAGGCTGCGAACGTGGGCGCGGCAGGGTCCACGCACGCGTTGTTATTGCACGTGACCTGCAGCTTGTAATGGCCGTTGCCACCCGCTTGCAGGAAGCTCGTCGCGACGATCAGGTACGTACCGGTGGCCGGCAGCACGAAGTTCGCGATCCGCGCGTCGAGCGTGCACGGCCCGAGGCCCGCGTCGTCGTTCTCGATGAGGAATGCGCGGTTGCCGGCGGCGTCCTCGGGGCCGAACAGGTCGACCAGCGTGTCAGGGGCACCACAGCTCGAGCCGTTCATCGTGATGGTGATGTTGCCACCTGCCTTGCCATCGATCTCGTATCCGTGGAAGTCGTTGGCCTCCATGAGGGTGGTCGGGTTCTCGGCGAACGCGACCGCGCCATAGCTCAGGATGCCTTCTATGGCCACCCTGACTCCTGCCGTCAGCGCGAGTGGCTCACTGGGGGTCTTGCTGGTGAGAGGGTCATCCGAGATCGCGCAGCCCGCGATCAGCGCCGGAGACCCGACGATCCACATCCATTTATTCATCTGTCGCATTGCGATATTTCGTCCGTTCTTGGCTAGAGCACAATTTGCCGACGTGGGAGCAGCCTGATCCGTTCACGTCGTACTGCTAGTGTCAGGGATGTCGTGCCCTCCGCTTTCTCCGGAGGAGTGGCGTCATGCTGTTCGCGCAGAACAACATCAAGCGAGGACCTACATCCAGACACCCGAGCCTTTAACCATTGTAGTCAAGGCGCAAAATTATTCCAGAGGGCGAATCACCATCTTTCACGTTTCTTCTGACTGCCAACGACAAGACCGTAATGCGCCGGCATCGACTACACGAGACTACCGATCCCTGTTCAGCCAAAGAGCGTGAGATCGATCCCTCAAAGACTGATCGTTCTCACGGTCGAGCTCGCGATCCGCCGAGCAGGTCGGCGGCGGCGAGGAATCGCATTCACCGAACGGAAGACTCTGATATCTTTGACGTCAAGGCCGCAACGTACGGCACATTGGTTGCCGAGCGGCACACGACAGATCTCCCATCTCGTAGGCACGCACACGTCGATTTCTTGCTCGTTCACCAGCCAGTCGGGTCGTGATCGATCTCACTTGTGCGCGAGCAAGATCGATCGGTGGCGCGGCCTCACTCTTGTTCGCAACGGCTGAGGCGCAGTGTGGCCATCGTCACTTGGCCATTCTACGGACGCGTCGCCGGCCTCTGAATGTGGCTCGGCAGCGGCTGGCGATTCGCGCGCTGATCGAAGCCTCGGTCAGGACAGACGATCGCAGTGCGGCCGAGGCACGGCAGTACGTACACCAGTACAGCACCGACAGCCATGCGCTTCACAACGAGCCCGGCCGAGCTCGCGCAACTGCTGTGATTCTCATAGGCGCTTCGCACGAACGCTGCTGCTGCAGCAGATTGCGGCGGATCAATTTGCTATTCCACCCAACCCTCGTTAATATGCCTATTGTGTAAATCACCGTGCACGCACACTTCGCTCCAGTAAGGCAATGCTCACATGCAACACATCGTCAAAGTTCCATTATCCTCTCTCGCCATCGTGGCGCTGGGCGCGCTGCTCCAGCTGGCTCCGGTGCACGCAGACGTCGTGAAAACGCGTTGCGACGCTGACTTGCAGAATGCAGCGAAGGCCAGGTTGCGCCTGGAGTGGGCCCGCGCATGTGGGGCCAAGATCAACGTCGTGTCACCAACGGCCCCGGTGTTCCCCGCGATGGCGTACCTGACCGGCACCAACGGCACCGGCGGCGTCCCGCTCTGGGAGTACATCGAGAACGACGACTTCTGGGGGAGGAACAGCTACTCGGGCGACAGTGGCGCCGGGATCAACCAGATCTTCACGCAGAACCAGTGGCGGATCGGTCCGTACACCGCGACCACGGCTGCGGGCGGTTTCCAGAAGTGGACCGAGTCGGGCACGCTGGCGCTGACTCGCCCGACGTATCCGATCTTCGGGAACAGCCCCGACATCAACGCCGCGACCCAGCTGTTCCCGAACCCGAACTACAGCCTCCTCGACTGCAGGTTCTTCACGAACGCTGCTGGGACGGTCCTGGCGAACACGAGCACGACCGGGTTCTACGTGAACGCTTATTGCGACTCGAACATCTGTGGCGACAACGTCTGTAGCAGCAACGAGAGCGCGTCGACGTGCGGGCTGGATTGTCACGTTTGCGGCGACGGCATCTGCAGCCTCGGCGAGTCGACGACGTGCCCGAGTGATTGTGCCGTTTGCGGCGATGGCATCTGCAGCTTCGGCGAGGAGGCAACGTGTTCGTTCGACTGCGGCTCGACGTGCACGTGTAATACGTGCATCATCCTTCCGTGCCTGACGTCGTGCCCGCTCGCCATCTGCCCGCTTGAGACGTCGGTGAAGTGATCTCGAGCCGGACGGCTGCTCGTCCTGCTCAAGGTCCGGCGAGCACCGGCGCGGTGATGATCCGGCGCTGAAACGGCATCCCCACGAACGCGCCCATGATCCCGATCGGCGAGGTCAGGAGCGTTTCAGGCATCTGCCGCAGCTGGTCGTAGCCGGCGACGTTGTCGTAGTCGGCCATGTACATGGTCCCGGAGCTCGGGGTCACGGCAACCGTCTGCTGGCCGGGATCGATCATCGCGTAGGCTGCCGGCAGCCGGGGGAGCGTCATCCCCGCCATCGCCGCGGGTTGTGCGACGAGCCAAGTAATCGCTACCGGGCGCGTCCCATCATTCCAGCCTCCTGACCAGCTCACCATCATTCCGTCCGGTGGATCGCCCGGCGCCACCATGGTCCAGGTGGCGCCCGTCGCCGTCTGCGTGAGGTTCGTGAACCATGGGAGCTTTTGCTGGCCCAGGTCCACCGTGGCGCTCGTACCCAGGGTCGCCGTGTGCGCTTCGTGGCGCTGAACCATCATCGTATCATCGCGACCCATGGTGATCGAGAGCTCGCTGCGCGTGCCGACGCCTTGGGGAAATGGCACCACGGCCGATGCGCTCCCCGCGGGATCGCCTTGCACACTGGCGCTGATGCTCCCCGCGGGGGTGTTATTGAGCAGGGTCGTTCGCGAGACGTTCATGCCCGACACCGGGTCGGGGATGTTCGTCATGTTGACGGTGAAGTTCGCCATCGGGTTGAACAGCGAGGAGACCGCAAACGAACCGCCGCTCTGGTAGGCGACGTTGGTGAGGAAGAGGAACATCGGCACCAGCGGCGTCCCGGCGCTTGTCGTGGCGAGCAGATCGAACATGGCGCCGTGACAGGTATCGCGGAAGATCAGCGTCACGGGCGATCCCATCGCCGGGGACAGACCGCAGGGCGTGTAGAATCTGTAGTTCGTTGCACCTGCCACCAGCGGGAACGTCGCGGTCATCATCGTTGCCCCGCCCTGGGTGGTGTTCGTGGCATAGGGCTTGAGACCAAACGTCAGGTCGTCGCCGGGCTTCACACCCAGCGTGGTCGTGATCGACGCTGCCAGGTTGGTCGGGTCCGCGGTGATGCGGATCGCGCTCACCGTGCCGCCGCGCGGCAACATCGCCTGGGCATGCCCCATCGCGTCGACCGCGCTATCGGACACCACGACGCCATCGGGATCCTGGAACAACACCTTGGCCGTGGAATCGGGGGCTCCGTTGCCGGTCGTCGTCAGGACCGTGACCGTCACCGGTACGAGGGAATCGCCGTCCGTCGGCGGAACCTTCTGGACCTCGCCACATGCCACGAGGAACCCCGCCGCGGCCACCACCACGCACGTCTGGAGAAACTGCTGCATCGGGCGAGTATACTCAAGGGCCACGCCAGATCTTCTATGATCTGCGTCTCACTCTGGTATCCAGGCGATCACGCCGGAGCCTCCCAGCGCGCGACGGCCACGGTACCGGGGGCCGCCGGCGTGCATCCAGGCGGCTTTACAGCGCGGCCCGGAGGAGGAACATGTCGTAGCCGCCTGCGGTGCTCGAGCCTACCAGCACCCCCTTGCTGTAGCCGCCGACGAGGACCTTGCCGCAGTGGTCGACCGCCACGCTCGTGACGACTTCGTCGTCCGCGGTGCCCTTCTGCCACGAGGCCAGCAACGCCCCGTTCGGGTCGAACTTCATGGCGAAGGCGTCGAGGCCGCCCTGGTTGGCGACGTCTTGCACGACGCTGCCGAAGGTCTCCCCCGCGATGTAGATGTTCCCGGCTGGGTCGAACGCCAGCGAGGTCGGATAGTCGCTGTCGAGTCCTCCCGCCTGGGCCGCCCAGACAACGTCGCCCGTCGCCTTGTCCATCTTCAGGACGAAGGCATCTTGCAGGCCGAAGATCTGGCTCCCCAGCATCACAGATGTCGCGCCGGCGACAATGAGCTCGTTCGTCGGGGACATCGCCGCGGTGGCCACGTCTGCCGAAACCGGCGAGATCCGATGGGTCCAGACCTCCGAGCCGTCGCTGTTCAGCTTCTTGATGTGGATACCGCGAAGGATGCCGCCGGTGACAGAGCTCGTGACGTACATGCTTCCGCTGCCGTCCCCATCGACAGCCACGCCCGTGATCCGATTCGCCAGGTTGGGCGAGAATGGGGCTTTTTGCACGTAGTTCTGAATGTAGGGCGCATCAGGGATCTCGCCCCGCTCGTAGCTCGCGATGAAGCCAGTTTCTCGCGCGATCACCGCGGTGCCCACAACAAACGTGTCGTCGTAGCCGGCAACGAGGACGCTGCGATTCGGCCCGAGGTTGAGGTGTACGGGGTGCGCGGGACGGTCGTCGCCCGACTGAAAGATGTTCGTTACCTGTCCCGTGGGCTCCAGCGTGGCCAGGAATGTATCGAACTGACCCTTGTTGGTGAACCCGGTGAACTCACCAAAGGTGCGGCCCACGACATACAGCCTGCCGGTCCCGGGCTCGAGGACGACGTCTTCGACCGTGTCCGCACCCGCGGTGTCGAGCACCGTCTTCCACTGCACCGCTCCCTTGCGATCGAACTTGATCACGACACCTCGAGAGTCGCCCTCCGGCTCGAGGTTGGTCATGTTGGTCGGGCCGGTGCGGCCATGCTCGTAGGCGGCCGCATAGATGTTCTGGTTCGCGTCGGCCGTCAGTCCCCAGATCTGATCGTCCAGGTCGGTCCCGATCTGGACGTCATTCCACGCGGGGTCGCACACGTCGGAGCTCGTGTCTGCCGGTGCATCGTCGGCCGCATCAGCAACCGCGGCATCGACGTCACCGCCCGCGGCATCGACGTCACCGCCCGCAGCATCGACGCCACCGCCCGCGGCATCCGGCGCTCCACCTCCGCCGCCCCGCTTGTTATCACAGCCAATTACAGTGGCAAGGACTGCCCCGCAGAGCGTTGCCGTTGTCTGGAAGGATAGATATTGACGCATAAGGGCCTTACCGAGTCGTATGTTTGGAGGAACATCCCGCGAGCAGCTCGCGAACGACGCTACCGTAGCGCGAAAAAATTACACCAAAACCAGAAACGATCAAGCTGAATTCACTTCCGAATCCTTCCTCGTTCCGCTTTCGGCCTCGATCGTTTGTTACTCCTCACGCGAGGAGGAAGATCGGCTGTAGCCGCACAAGCGCTGATGTCGTGATATGTGCGGCTGCGGCGGTCAGTGGCCGAGCGGCTTATCCGAACTACTGCCGAACTTCTTCGCGAACGAGGTCGTGAAGTTGCTCGATGACTGGAGCACGTTCCACGTGCCATCGCTCGGCCGGAACACCACGAAGTCGGAGCGACCGTCGCCATCAAAGTCCGTGCCGGAGAGCGGGATATCGCCGGTCTCGCCCCAGGTCGCCTGGATCGACGTGTCCCAGTTGCTGGTGGACGTGCGGACGAGCCACTGGCGCGTCGTCGGGTTCCATGTCGCCATATCAGCCTTGCCATCGCCGTCGAAGTCGGAGCCGGCCACCGCGATATCGGTGAAGGCCACACCGGGACCGAGGTTTTTCGAGAACACGACCGGCGGCGTCGACGCCGACAGGAGGACGTTCATCGTCCGTGGTCCTTTACGCCAGACCACGAGGTCCGCCTTGCCGTCGCCGTCGTAGTCAGCGCCGCCGAGCGGCTGGTCCGCGGACGCGCCGAACTTCGTGACGGTGGTCTGGGTGAAGCTGGAGGCCGACGTGAGGATGCTCCAGTTGCCGTCGCTCGGCCGGAACACCACGATGTCCGCCGTTCCGTCGCCGTCGTAGTCGGCGCCCGAGAGCGGGATGTCGGTGCCGAGGCCCAGGGTCTTCACGATCGAGCCCGTGAAGCCACTCGACGACGTGAGGATGCTCCACGTGCCATTGCTCGGACGGAACACCGTCATGTCCGACTTGCCGTCGCCGTCGTAGTCGGCGCTGCCGAACGCGACGTCACCGGTCAGCCCGAGCTGCTTCGTCGTGAGGACCGTGAAGTTGCCCGCCGACGCCAGCATGTTGAACGTGCGGTTGGTCGGGCGATACACGCTGAGATCGGCCCTCCGGTCGCCGTCGTAGTCGCTGGCCGACGGGAGCCGGTCGAGGAACGTCTGGAGCACTTTCGCCCGGTGGGGCAAGAACACGTCGGTGAGCGCGGGCGAGATCACGAAGCGAAGCCCGTCGGGGCCGTTCTCCGTGAATTCGGAGGACTGGACGAAGCCGGTCGAGCTCGGCCAGTTCGGCAGACCGCCGCCCAGGACCGCGCCGGTGCTCAGCTGATGGCACCCGGCGCAGGATAGCGCCTCCGCGCGAGCGACGATGTTCGCCGGCGTGAGCGTGCTGCCGATCGCCGTGAGTTGCACCTGGATGTTGGTTGCGAGCAGGCTCACCGCGTTGAATTGAGCCGCGTAGTCGTCGACGCCGCCGAAGTTCTGCGGATTGGACTGTGCCGTGTTGAAGTTGTCGGTGACATCATAGTCGAACAGGTTGATGTCGTTGACGGCGAGGGCCGCGACCTGCGACGGGAAGAACACGTTCTGAAATGCCGCGGCCTGGCTGTTCGTCGAGGCCGGGTTGAACAGATCGCCGAACGGGTTGATCTTCGCAGTCGCGGGCATGAACAGCACGCTGGTCGCGCTCACCTTCTGCAGCTTGAACTCGCGCAGCATCCACGGCAGCTGCATGAATTCGTTGATCCGCACCTGTCCGGTGGGACGGGTCAACCCGGTGTTCCCGTAGTTGTCGATGTGAATGACCGGCGAGAAGCCCGGCAAGCCGGTGAAATAGAAGTCGTGCAGCGCGGTCGCGCGTGACGCCGCGTTGTTGTTGGTGCTGAGGCCCGCCCAGAAGCTCGCGACCGGCCGGCACCCTTCGAGGCCCAGGTTCGGCGTGGGGTTGGGGAGCACGGCCTCGAAGATGATGAAGGCGCGCCCGCCGCCCGCGGTCCTGCCGAACACCATCCGGTGCTCGCCGCAGTCCGCGCCGCTGGGCGACGCGAGATCGAACCGATTGAACAGTCCGATGAGGCTGTAGTTGGTGATCTCGGCGGCGGGGTTGAGCGCCTGGGCCCCCTCGGCCCGGCGGCACTGATAGGGGAAGCCGTTCACCGTGCCGCCTTGATCGTCGCAGTGAGGCCCGCTGGTGACCCCGATCGCCGCGGCGTTCTGGGTATCCCAGAGCTGGGTAAACAGCTGGAGCCCGGTCAAGCCCGCCACGCCGCTCTGGGTCGCGAGTTGATCGAGCACCGCGCCGAGCGCGAAGGTCGAGGTGATCACCTGGTCGTTCACCGCCAGCGACCGTCTGACGTCCACGACGGTCGGGGCCAGCGCCTGCTGGAGCACACCGATACCGCCGCGGTCCGAATGAAGATGATCCGGAGCGTCACCGCCGGCCGGCGTGTCGCTGAGGCCACATGCCCCGGCAGCCAGCGCCAGCACAGGGATCCATACAATTGCAGGCTTTTTCATGGGTCAGCACTCTCACCGAGTAAATAGACGCTCCAAAGAAGCCCAGACCTGGGGTCGAAGACCCGGCACTGTCTGCGCGCGGCTCAAGGCCTGACTTCGGTCTCGAGCTTGGCTTCGATCTGCCGTCGGGTCTGGAGGGAATTGGCGATCCAGGCGAGCATCGCCTCGAGGCGTGTCCCCTTGGATGCCTCCAGCACGGCGATCGCCCGGTCCGGCGCGACATCGACCAAGAGCTCGTAGAGCTCCATTTTATTTCCGGACAGCGAGATCCGCATGTCCATGCCCATGCCCGCGGGATAATTATCCGTCAGGAGCATCTCCTCGACGAGCGCGATGAGCTCGGCCCGCTGGGGGTTTTCCTTCCACTCGAGCGCCTCCCGCAGGTAATCGATCTTCATCAAGCGCTTGATGTTGGCTCCCTGAGAGACCTTGGTCTCCTCGGGGTACAGGAGATCGTGCTTGACGTTGGCGAACATCGCCGGATCGGACAGGAACTCGTGGTATTTCACGTTGTTCGCTGCGTCGAGCAGCGGGCGATTATGGTAGTACATGAAGGTGTCCAGCTGGACATCGTTTGCCAGCAACGGACGCAGCACGTTGGCAAGCGGGTTGTCGTCGTAGTCGTCGCTGACCGGCGCTTCGTCGGGGGTGGCGTTCGTCGGCTCGGCGTCCTTCTTGGCGCTGGACGGCGCGCTCAGGGCGGCCAGGTTCGGTGCGTGGGCACGCGCCGATGCATTCCCCCGCGTGGAGGACCGCGGCTCCGCCGCGTCGCCGCGGTTCCACCAGAACACGACAGCGACGGCTCCTGCAGCGACAACCAAGACGGCGAGGATGCCCCTTCCGTACGAGACCTTCATGGCAAGACGTCCTTTATGCAGATTGGAGTCGGTGACACACGGTGGCGTACTGCGGTGTTAGCTGTTGTCACCGTGCGGGCGACTACGGCATGTGTGAAAACGAGGGGGAGTGGCCCTGGATGGGCCACTCCCGCGTGGCGGCACATCGAACGACGCGTCAAAGGTCGCCCGACACCGTCACCTTACCGAGGAATGACGTGGGCCGGAACCGCGCGACCGAGGATGATCCGGTTCATGAAGTCGACGTCTTCGTTCTGGTACCGAGACGAGCCGACGAGGAAGCCCTGCGCGATGAGGATGTTGTTGACGCGGTTCGTCGCTTCCGGCTTGAGGTTGTAGACCTTGCCGAAGTGGGTGGTCTTGTCGACCGACACGATCTGGTCGCGCGTGCCGTCCGCCTTGATCAGGCTCTGCCCGGCCTTGAGCGACCGCGCCTCCATGATCCGCCCGCTGTCCACGAGCACCGGGTGCTTGTCCGTGACCTTGAGCTGCCCGCCGGCCGCGGTGCGGATGTCGAAGATGACGTGGGTCGAGTCGTGAAGCTCGCGCGTGTAGGTCGCAACGTGGTCGGTCTTGAGGCTGATGTTCTCCAGCGTCGACGTGGACGTCAACGTCTTCACGTCGTCGCGGAGCGCGGTGAGCGCGTCGAGGATCGTCGCGTCGCCGTCCGAGAAGCTGATGTTCTGGTCAGGGGTGTAGCAGCTCGCGGTGCAATACCCGTTCACGAAGAACCCGGTCACGCTCGTGTTCGCCACGGTCGTCGCAGTCTGGTTCGTGAAGAGCCTGCAGTCGAGGAGCGAGTAGTTCGGATTCGGGAACAGCTGGGCCGCGACGTTGATGTCGAGGTTGTTTCCGAACGTCGGATAGTTCGGGCGGGTCAGCGCAAACGAGTCTGCCTCGGTCCACCGCTGGAAGCCGCCCGCGACCGTGCCCGCGATATACGGACCCACGCGCCACTGATTCTGCGTGAAGATCTGGTTGATTCCGGCGCCACTATCGCCCGAGAAGCTGTTCTTCCCCCAGAAGTCGTCGTTCTCGATGTATTCCATGAGCGGGATGGCACCGTTGGTGGAGAAGGTGCCGGTCAGGTACGCCTGCGCCGGGAGGATCGGGTTCACCGGCGTGATGACGTTGAGCTTGGCGCCACATGCGCGGGCCCATTCCAGGCGCAGCTTGGCCGTCGGGATATCGATCGCATCGATGGCACAACGGATACTCAGGATGGGGACCGCGTGTGCCACGGTCGGCTGGAGAAGCGTTGCAGCCCCGGTGGCGGCGAAAAAGGCGAACATGGCCTTGGTGCTAAATTGCATAAACTGTTGTCCTTTTGATGGTTCGATACGTTACGCATTCCCGATGCGTACGATTTCATCCTAGACGAAGGCTCGCCTGAAACGCAATTTGATATAGCAATATTTTTACAATACGAGATCGGCCCATGACACATTCCAACAGAACACGATGACACAGCGCATTGTGAGTATCTCCTCCGTCAGCTGACTGGCCTGGAGCGGGGAAAATCTGGATGAAACGCTTATATGAGTATGATTATTACGTTTTATAGCGGGCTTCCACGTCCACTCGGACTCGGCGAAGTTGTCTCGCCCGCCAGCTTTCTGGAAGCAGAAACGGATGAGCGCACGTCAAGCATCGTATAGTCCACGTATTCGTGGAAGCTGTAAGGGGCGGCCAGGTCAGGTTAAGTTACACCAAAGCTGCTATTTTACCGAGTGAACAAATCAGAGCTTGCGAAGGCGACCGATGAGGGGTGTGCGGCTTTTGCGCGAAGCAATGAGGGACATGGATACTCCGCAGTGAGCTGTGTCACGGTTATCAATCCGGAGCGGGTGCAGGTCGATGGGTGGGGGAGCTGGTCGGAGAAGACTGAATTGTGCTCAGTCCAGGAGGAACCACGGCGGGAGCTCTCGCCGGCCATTCGTCTCGGCGGGATCGCTCGCTGGCGGTTCGTCGGGACGGGATCTCGCTGGCGGTTCCCTCGCGGTACGCCGATCTCCGGTCGTGATCGGCGCCGCGCGAGGCGGAGGTGCCCACGTCGAGGCATTCCTCAAGCGCCAGTAGGCGGTGATGATCGTAGGTGATAACCAGTACCCTGACTGGTGGGCCGACCGGACCGGCAGGCTGAATCGGTCGCCGAGTTCGCCCGCGAGCGCCGGACAAGAATTAGGATGTCCCTTGGATGCGAAATCATCGGCACATCATCATTGCCATAATCGTCCTCCTGATCGGCCTTGCCGGCTGTCGGGGGGGTTCCAAGGACCACAAAGACAAGCCCGCGGATGGATCGAACCAAGGCTCGGGCCAAGGTTCGGGGCCTGGCTCAGGCCAGGGCTCGGGCGCTGGCGCGAAGGCACCGGCGGCACCAGCCAAGGACATCGACAGCAAGGACATCCTGGCCCGGACCGAGCTGTCGCCGGAGGTGTATGTCAAGCATGTGCTGCTCGGCTGGAAGGAGCTCGAGGCGGTGTATCGCGGCCACCTCGATCCCCGCGCTGCCAAGCGCTCGAACGCGGAGGCCGCGACGCTGGCGCAGGAGATCGCGGCCAAGCTCAAGGCCGACCCGGACGCGATCGACGCGCTCTGCAAGGAGAGCTCGGAAGATCCGGGCTCACGCGCCAGTGACCCGTACATCATCAAGACGGATACGCCGTTCGTTCCGGAGTTCAAGAACCTGTCGCTTCGCCTCAAGGAGAAGGAGGTCGGCATCGTCAAGACGATGTACGGGTACCACGTGATCGAACGCGTCGCGAAGCCGCCCCCGGACCCGCTCGAGTCGGTGGACATTCTTGCGCGGCCACCGGAAGCCGGGCCGGTGCAGGTGCAGCATGTGGTGATCGGGTGGAAGGACGCGCCCTCGGCGCAGGCCGGCCGCGCGGACAAGCGCGCGATGGAGCGCACCAAGGCGGACGCCGACAAGCTCGCCCAGGAGCTGCTCGGCAAGGTGCGCGCCAACGCGGACATGGCGAAGCTGATGAAGGAGTACTCCGAAGATGCGGGGACGAAGGACACCGCCACGCCCTACGACATCTCCGCCACCACGCAGTATGTCGAGGGCTTGAAGAACCTCGCGCTCCGGCTCAAGGTGAGCGAAGCGGGACTCGTGAAAACGCCATTCGGCTGGCACATCGTCAAGCGCCTCCCGCCGCCCCCGCCACCCCCGCCCGACCCGCTCGACTCGGTCGATATCCTCAAGCGCAAGCCGGGGACCGGGAAGGTCAAGGTCAAGCACATCCTGCTCGGCTGGACCGCGGTACACGTCGAAGACGAGCGCGCCAAGAAGCGCGATCGCAAGACGCTCGAGAAGCTCGTCAAGGACACCGTGGCCAAGCTCAAGAAGGGCAGCAAGATCGAGCCGCTGGCGGCCGAGATGTCGGAGGACCCGGGCTCGAGGGCGGGCATCGCGATCGACGTCAGCCCCGAGACCAACTTCACGCCGCCGTTCAAGGACATGTCGTTGCGCCTCAAGGTCGGTGAGGTCGGCATCGTCAAGACCGATTTCGGTATTCACATCATCCAGCGCATCGAGTAGGTGCGGCTTCCGCGGTCGCGCTCGTCGCGGATCGCTCGGTTTCGGCGCTGCCCGAGGTGACGTGTGTCACCGACAGAGGCGGACTCACAGCCCTGGGCAACCCGGACACGGCCAGGCGCCAGGCACGGACGACCCGGCGCCAGGCACGGACGATCGGCGGCTCCGCCGGTGATCATTTGTTGCGCATGCAGGCGAACAACACCCCTCGGTGATCACCGCCGCTGCTCGCAAATACCTCCGGTGGAACCTATTTCACGCTCGGGTCATCCTTACAGGCACTCGTCATCGAGGCGTCCTGCGAATCACATTGACAATAGAGGTGATATAATGAGTACCATCGTCAAGATATCTTCGCACGCATCGATATGCGTCCACACATTCAAGTAGTAAAGGGCAGCACCCAATGCAATGTAGTACCAGAACCAAGTTTGCCGCCATCGCCGTCGCGGCGGCCGGAACCTTGCTCCCGCCGGCACCGGCACGAGCGGACGTGTTCCTGACGCATTGCCAGGCTGACGCGCTGACTTCAGCGGCGGCCAGGTTGCGCCTGGAGTGGGCCCGAGCCTGTGGAACCAAGGTCAACGTCGTGTCGCCGACGGCGGCGCACCCGCCCACGTATGCGTACGACACCGGGCTGGTGTCCGCCAACGGCGTCCCGCTCTGGGAGTACATCGAGGGTGTCGACTTCTGGGGAAAGAACAGTTACTCGGGCGATGCCGGCGCGGTCAACCAGATGTTCACGCAGAATCAGTGGCGGGTCGGTCCGTACACCGCGACCACGGACGCCAACGGCTTCCAGAAGTGGACCCTGCCGCCGGCGCTGGCGTTGACTCGCCCGACGTATCCGACGTTCGGGAACAGCTTCGACATCAACTCCTCGATCCAGCTGTTCCCGAACCCGAACGATCCCCTCGATTGCAATTTGTACTGGAACTCCACGGGAACCCAGCTGGCGGACACGAGCACGACCGGGTTCTTCGTGAATGGTTATTGCAACACGAGCGAGACCCTCGGCGGCCGGTGTGCGGATGGCACGCAGGAGCAGATCTTCTCGGGCGGCATGGTAGGGTGCGCGGGTGCCGTGAGCTTCGCGAACCGCAATGCGCTATGCGCGCCCGGCTTCCGCACGGTGAGCGCGGCAGAATGGACCGTGCTTCGCGGTGGCGCCGAGCCCACGCACAATTACTGGACGAACGACAACCTGAAGTTCAGCGGCACGGGCACCTCGGCCTGCTTTGTCTCGTTGGCGACGGGCACCTCGTGTGACCCGACCCCGATGCGCGTGTGTACCGCGGCCGGCACCGACGCCGAGGGCAATCAGTGTAACTGGCAGCATTGCGGGCTGAATGCGAATGCTCCGGATCAATTCTTCGGCGGCTGCGGGGGCAACATCAACGCGGGCGCGCTGTGCATCGTGGGCGGATGCGCGGACGGCAGCATCGAGCAGACGTTCGCCGGCGGCATGGTGGGCTGCGCCGCGAGCGAGACCTACGCGAATCGCGCCACCCTCTGCGGGCCCGGATATCGCGTCGCGACCGCGGCCGAGTGGGTCGCGCTGCGAAGCAGCATCGCGCCGGCGCACAACTACTGGACGAACGATCCTTTGAAGGTCACCGGCATCGGCACCTCGAGCTGTTTCGCCTCCACCACCGTCGGCAGCGACTGCGGCGCCACGCCGATGCGCGTGTGCACCGGGACGGATCCCGAAGGCAATGCCTGCAACTTTACGCACTGCGGACTCGACGCCAATGCGCCCGACCAGTTCTTCGGAGGCTGCGCTGGAAATACGTCGGCAGGAGCGCTGTGCGTGCCGAACACGGGCTGCGCCGACGGAAGCACCGAGCAGGTCTTCGCGAAGGGCATGGTCGGATGCGCCGGGTCCGTGGCGTTTGCGAACCGCGACACGCTCTGCGCCCCCGGTTACCAGCCGGCGACCTCCGCGCAGTGGGCGGCCAATCGCGGCAATGCCCTGCCGACGCACGACTACTGGACCGATGACGCACTGAAATGGAATGGCACTGGTCCATCCGCGTGCTTCGTGTCCACGACCGTCGGCAACGACACCTGCGGCGCTTCGCCGATGCGTGTGTGCACCGCGGCGGGGACCGATGTCGAGGGGAACACGTGCAACTGGACACACTGCGGACTCAATGCGAATACGCCAGACCAGCTCTTCGGCGGCTGCGGCACCAACGCGGGCACGCTCTGCACGCCGGTTCATGGCACGACGGCGGTTCCGGAAGGGATGCCAACCATGCTGGGCCCCCGGTTCCCCGTGACCGAGCGCCACGCTGTGAACGGTGCAAGTACGGCGGGTTCGTTCGCCGCCGCGGTCATGATGGGCGCACAGGGCTACAACAACGTGTCCATTCCGGCGAACTGGGAGACCATGATCACCTCCTCGTGCACCGCCCAGACCGGAGGGTCCGCTTGGCCGGCAAGCTGCAGTCCGGGTGGCATGGCGGCGGCGATGACGGCATTTACGTCCAACGACTGGGAAACCTATACGTGGGCGGCCA
>Ga0137459_1000418_pt1 | contig 15280 bp, 11 predicted proteins | sample EasRivERMGT700_2_FD_104908 | JGI IMG/M metagenome (GOLD analysis project Ga0137459, IMG submission 104908) | Soil microbial communities from meander-bound floodplain in the East River, Colorado, USA - East River MetaG ERMGT700_2 | ecosystem: Environmental > Terrestrial > Soil > Floodplain ...
CCTCGGTGCCGCCGGTGACGTTGTTGATCCGCACGGCGACCTGCCCGGCCTCGACGGTCGTGCACGAGCGCGCGGCGAGCACGAGCAGGACGAGCGCGCCGCCCGCCAGCCACAGCCGCGACGGCTCCCCACGCCCGCCGCGGAGGAAGTCGAGAATCGAGCGAGCCCGGTCTACTGGATCGGTCATGGTACCCCTTGTCGCGACAGCGTAGCCGATCGCCGATCGTTGCGCCGTTGCCGGACCACGATGGCGAGGAGATCCTCGCCCGCCGGACCGCGGGTCGCGGCGGCCTCGACGAGGACGCTGGCGAGCTGCGCGCCCGCCGCGGCCTGCTCGGACACGGCGCCGGACCACGCCGCCGGATCGCCGCCGCGCACGCCGGTCGAGGCGACGACGAGCACGCGGTCGGGCCCGAGCGGCGCCACGCCGTGCACCACGTCGCCGTGCGGCTCGCCGAGCCGGGCCCCGCCGCCGCCGAGCGGGACCGCGCCAAGCGCTGTGGTCGCCGCTGTGGTCGCCGCGCCCGGCGTGACCACGAGGGCGCCGGGGTGGCCGGCGCAACCCCACGCGATCGTGCCTGCCTCGACGTCGAGGATCGCGACGAACGCGGCGATCGGCGTGCCGCCGCGCAGGACGCGCTCGGCGCTCGCGCGCAAGGTGGCGAGCAGCTCGTCGAGCGAGCCCGCCGCGGACGCCGTGGTCGCGGCGGCGAACGCGCCGGTCAGCGCGGCGGTCGCGAGCGCCGCGACCACGCCCTGCGCCTGGCCCTCGGTCACGAGGATCGCGAGGCGCCCATCGCCGTAGAGGCTCGCCGACCACGCCGCGCCGGTGGTCCGCGCCGCGCTGCGGTATGCGGCCGCGACCAGCCACGGGCCGAGCTCGTCGTCGCGGCTCGCCGAGGCCTGGCGCCGCATCGCCTCGGCGACCTCGACCTCGCGCGCGGTCGCGCCCTCGCGCGCGGCGATCCGCGCCAGCTTGACGTAGGTCAGCGCGCGGGCGGCCTCGCGGGCGGACTCGGCGACCATGCCGCGCTCGGCCTCGCGCAGCGCGCGCTCGTGATCGGCCTCGACCAGGCCGACCAGGGTGCCGCGATCGAGCAGCGGCACGAACAGCGTCGCGCCGCGCGCCGCGACGACCGCCTCGAGCGTGGGCCGGATCGGCCCGAGCCGCATCGTCGCCAGATCCGCCGCCGCGAGCGGCTCGGGGTGGCTGACCAGCCAGGCCGCGACGCCGGGCTCGAGCGCCCACACGGCGCCGGTCGTGACCTCGGTCAGCCCGGCCGGCTCGACGCGCCACGTCGCCCGCACGTCGATCGAGACCTGCTGCCACAGCGCCGCCAGGGCCGCCGCGATCGGCTTGTCGTCGTCGATGTCGGTCAGCTGGGCGATGAGCTGCGCGAGCGCGCGCTCGCCGAACAGGCGCGGCGTCCGCCGCCGGCGCCCGAGGCCCCACATGATCGCGGTCACCGCCATCCACACCGCGCAGCCGATCGCCGCGACCGCGACCGGTGCCGCACCTTGCAGCAGGTACGCGACCGCGCCGACCAGGACCGCCGCGGCGAGGATGCCGATCAGCTCGAACAGCACGCTGCGGTCGAAGCCGCGCGGCCGCAACAGGTCGGTCCGGAGCTCGAGGTGGAGCGTGATGCCGCACGCGATCGTCGCCGGCAGCCAGGCGATCGGATACACGCCGACGACGCCGTGGACCAGCAGCATGTCGGTGCCGCCGATCGCCGCGAGCACGAGCGCCGCGACCAGGACCCGCATCATTCTGCGGCGCTCCCCGCGCATCATCGATCGCCGGGCGATCACGAGGCCGACGGCGAGCCACAGCACGAGCTGCGAGATGTGAACGTCGGTGAGCGGACCTGCACTTACATAGAACACTCCCGACGACAGCCGGTGCACGCCCGGCACGGTCCAGTCGGTGCCCCAGCACACCCCGAGCAGCGTCGCGCCGACCGCGCCGGCGACGCTGGCGACCCAGCGGTGGCGCTCGAGCTGGCCGCTGATCCCGAGCAGCACGAGCAGCAGGTTCGGGCCGATCAGCGCCACCGGGCCCGAGCCGAGCCGCAGCAGCCGCGCCGCGACGGCGGGGTCGTCGGTACCGCACGCCAGGCTCGAGCAGATCGCCCACGGCAGCGCCGTCGTCGCCGCGCCGATCACGCCGAGCCGCATCACGCGGTCGCCGCGCACCAGCGCCGCCACCACGCCGATCGTCGTCAGCGCGGCGGCGCAGACGACATACGGCAGGCACAGCCAGCGCCACTGGAGGTCGAACACGCGCGGACGCTAGCATCGGGCCGCGGCAGGCGCGCGGTTGTCGCGGATCTCGCGTGCTCGGGCGTGCTCGGGCGCGGTGATCCGGCGCGTTGGCCCGACGCGTCACCGCACATCGAATGGCCGTCTGTGTACAATGCAAGTCCTTGTCGCGCCGCAAACCTCGCCATCGCATCGATTGTGCGGCAACAGCGGTCCCGCTGCTGGGGGGAGACATGGCGGTGTGCCGCACGCTCGATGTCTCGGAGGTCGGGATCAGCCTCGACACCGCGGCGTGGTTTCCGCTCGGGACGCGGCTGTCGGTCGCGCTCGTCGATCCGGCCAGCGGCGTCGCGCTCGAGGTGATCGGCGACGTCGTCCGCGAGGCCACCTCGCCGAGCTGGACGCTCGGGATCCTGTTGATCGAACCGCCGCTCGAGTGGCGGGCGCTGGTCGCCGGGGCGGCCCGCAAGTCCGGCTCGGGCCAGATCAAGGCGGTCAAGCGGCTGCGCGTCCTAGTGTTCGGCGACGATCACCGCCAGCGCGGCGCGATGGCGCTCTACGTGACCAGCGGGTGGGACGTGCTGTTCGCGACCGACGAGGACTCGATCGCCGAGGCGCTCGCGAACATCGAGCTCGACGCCGTCGTCGCCGAGCTCGAGCTCTCCGATCCGCGGCTCCCGGAGATCATGCACAACGTGCGCAGGTCGCAGCCGGCCGCGCGCCGCATCGTGCGCAGCACCGGCAAAGGCGAGACCGAGCTCGTGCACCGGTTCGTCGACCGCGACGCCGGCCTCGACGCCCTGCTCGACGCCGTGACCGCCGACATGCCCGTGCGGTAGCGCACCCGGGCGCGATCCGGCAAGCCACGGCAGGGCCGCTCGCCCGGCCGGCAGAAGCCGCTATGCTCGGCCCACCCCTCGCCGATCGACGGGACCGACACCGCGAACACCCGCAACTGCCGCGTCGGCACGCCGGCCGGCGTCGAGCGCGTCACCGGCCTGCTCCCGGCGGGGTTCGTCAGCGACGAATCGTCGTCGTCCCCGGTCGCGCTGCCCGACGGCGGCGTGCTGTACGGCGCGTTCACCGGCTACAACGGCTCGCGCGGCCACCTGTTCAAGCTCGATCGCAGCGGCGGCTTCGCCGGCAGCTACGACTTCGGCTGGGACACCACGCCCTCGGTGTTCGGCGGCCCGACCGACTACAAGATCATCGTCAAGGACAACCACTACGGCGAGGATCAAAACGGCGTCGATCTCGGCCCGTTCTACATCACCGAGCTCGACGCCTCGCTCAACGTCCTCTGGAAGTTCCAGAGCGCGAACACCAGGAGCTGCGCGCGCCAGCCCGACGGCTCGATGAGCTGCACCGACGATCACCCCAACGGCTTCGAGTGGTGCATCAACGCCGCGGCCGTCGACCGCGACGGCACGGTCTACGCCAACAGCGAGGACGGCTACGCCTATGCGATCTCCGCCGACGGCACGCTGCGCGAGTCGTTCTTCCTCGACCAGGCCCTGGGCGCGGCGTACACGCCGATCGCGCTCGACCACGCCGGCCGGGTCTACGCGCTCAACAACGGCCACCTGTCGATCCTCGGCAGCAAGTAGCGCGCGCGCGCAGGATCGGGAGCGGCGTGGCCGGCGTGTATAGTCGCCGCCCATGATGAGACGACGAGTGTTTCTGCAGGGAGCGGCGGCCGCGGGCGCGGTCGCATTGTTGCCGCGGCGCGGGATGGCGGCGGTGACGCCGAAGGAGATCTACACGCAGGTCGAGAAGCGCCACGCCGAGGCACTCGCCCGGCTGCAGGCGTGGGTTCGCCAGCCGTCGATCGCCGCCGAGAACCGCGGCATGACGGAGGGCCGCGACCTGACGATGCGGCTCCTGCGCGAGGCCGGCTTCACCAAGGTGGAGAGCGTCGCCACCAGCGGGCACCCCGGCATCTTCGCGACGCTGGATGCCGGCGCGCCGCGGACGATCGGCCTGTACTTCATGTACGACGTGAAGCAGGCCGATCCGAAGGAGTGGAGCTCGCCGCCGTGGGATGCCGCGGTGGTCGACATGCCCAGGCTCGGCAAGGCGGTGATGGGGCGCGGCGCGGTCAACCAGAAGGGGCCGCAGTCGGCGTTCCTGTCGGCGATGCACGCGATCCGCGGCGCCGGCAAGAAGCTGCCGGTCAACCTGGTGCTGGTCGCCGAGGGTGAGGAGGAGATCGGCTCGCCGCACTTCGCACAGATCGTCTCGCGGCCCAACGTGCAGGCGGCGCTCAAGCGCTGCGAGGGCATCTTCATGCCGTCCGCCGGGCAGGGCCTCGACCGCACGGTGACCATCGCGCTGGGGGCCAAGGGCGTCATCGAGCTCGAGCTGGTCGCGAGCGCCGATACCTGGGGCCGTGGCCCGAAGAAGGATGTCCACTCGAGCAACCGGGCGCGCGTGGATAGCCCGGCGTGGCACCTGGTGCAGGCGCTGAGCACGCTGGTGACGCCGGCCGGCGATCCGGGGATCGACGGGCTGTTCGACAAGGTCCGGCCGATCAGCGAGCGCGAGCGCGGCTACCTCGACGACGCGGCGCGCCGGATCGACGAGAAGGTCGCCAAGCAATCGCTCGGGGTCGAGCGCTGGGCGCGCGACGCCAGCTGGCGCCAGGCGCTGGAGGATCTCGCGGCCAGGCCGACCGTCAACATCGAGGGCCTGGTCAGCGGCTACACCGGGCCAGGCGGCATGACGATCCTGCCGCACCGCGCGGCGGCGAAGCTGGATCTGCGGCTGGTGCCCGACATGACCGCGAGCGACACGCTGGCCAAGCTGAAGGCCCACCTGGCCAAGCGCGGGTTCGGCGACCTCGCGGTCAACATGACGGGCGGCTACGATCCGAACACGACCTCGCCGGACGCGCGGCTGACCGTCGCCGAGATCAAGGTCTACGAGCGCGCCGGGATCAAGCCGATCCTGGTGCCGCGATCGGGCGGCTCGTGGCCCGGCTACGTGTTCACCGGCGAGCCGCTGAAGCTGCCGGCCGGCCACTTCGGGCTCGGCCACGGCCAGCGGGCGCACGCCCCCGACGAGTACTACCTGATCGAATCGAGCGACGGGAAGCTGTTCGGGCTCGACGCCGCGGTGCGCTCGTTCGTCGACTATCTGTACGAGCTGGCGTAGCGCGCCGGGCGCCGCCGACCGCCGCCGGCCGGTTCGTCCCGTACATGCTCAGCGCGTGAGCCTCGCAGCGACCTCGATCGTGCGCCATGCGAGGTAGATCGGCAGGCCGAGCAGGCGGTAGCGGACCGGATCGCCCTGCGTCGTCGTGACGTTGATCGTCGCGAGCGACGGCGGGTTCTCGTCGATGCGCACCGCGAGCCGGAGCTGCTTGTCGAACATGAACTGGTGCAGGCTCTTCATCGCGCCGCTCACGCCCGCCTTGAGCTCGATGGGCACGATCCGGCCGCCCGCCTGGATCAGGAAGTCGATCTCGCCCGGTCGCCCGCCTTCGCGTTGCCAGTAGAACAGCCGCGGGCCGTCGCCGGTGGGATCGCCGCCGAGCAAGAGGGCCTGACCGACGAGCTGCTCGGCGAGCTGACCGCGGACGGCCGGCGCGAGGTCGCGCCACGGCGGAAACTTTTCGCCGGCCGGGGTGTCGGCTAGCGCGTGGAACAGCCCGATGTCGAGCAGGATCGCCTTGCGGAACTTGTCGTTCGCGTCACCGCCGATCGGGAGGCCCGTGCCGGCGCTGTAGCGGACCAGGTGGCACAGCCGCGCCGCGGCGAGCAGCTCGAGCGCGCGCTTGGCCTGGTGCTGCTTGACGCCCTCGCCGACCTGGGCATAGACGAACTTGCGGCCGAGCGATCGCGCGACCGCGTCGAGGACGTGATCGAGCACGCTGCGATCCATCCGGCCCGCGTACCTGGCGAAGTCGGCGCGGAAGGTCGCGACCAGATCGCGCTGGAGCTCGCGGCAGGTTCGCGGCTGCTCGCCCGCGACATCGGCGGCGACCACCGCCGGCATGCCGCCGACCATCGCGTAGCGGTAGAACCACTCCAGGGCCCGCGTGTGCGCCGTGGGGGAGAGCCGCTGGCCGGGCCGCCATTCGAGGAGCGCGGCCAGCAGCTTGGTCTGATCATGCGCACGGAGGTATTCGTCGAACCCCATCGGCTCGAGGTGGAGGAAGCCGATGCGCCCGACCGGCATGCTGAACGTGTGGTCGGCCAGCGCGAATTCGAGGAGCGAGCCCGCGGCGATCACGGGGAGCTGCGGGAGCTCCTCGGCGAACCACCGGAGCTTGCCCAGGACCGCGCCGGCCGCCTGGATCTCATCGAGAAACAACAGCGAGCGATCGATCGGGATATCGCGCCCGATCAGGAGCGACAGCTCGCCCAGGACCTGCTCCGGATCATTGGCCGAGAACGCGCGGGCATGGCGAGGGTCGCGCTCGAAGTTCAGGTCCACCAGCTCGCGGTTCGCCCGGCGTGCGGCGTCGCGGACGAGCCAGGTCTTGCCGACCTGGCGGGCACCTCGGAGGACCATGGGACGTCGCTTGGGCGATCCCAGCCACGCGAGGATGGCCTCGGCCCGTGTGCGTTCCACACCCTGCTTATAGAAACAACGCGTTGTTTTTGCAAGCAGGGTCGTTTTTTCAGGCGCCGGCCGGGCCGGACCTCCGGGGCCGGAATGGCTCGGCCATGGGCGCGTGCAAACCAGGACCCTGCCTACAGAAACAACGCGTTGTTTTTCAAGGTAGGGTTACATCTACCGGAAGTCTTGCTCGAGCTCGTGCTCGAGGTGCTTGATCGCCGCCTTCTGCTTCTCGAGCACCTCCTTGAGCTGCTGGTGCGCCATCTCCTCGCGCATCCGGGTGGCCCGATCGCGGCCGGCGCGCGCCACGGCCGCCAGCGCGACGACGCGCGACACGGTGACCGCGACCTGGGTCGCCGCTTCGATCACCACCATCTGATCGGCCGGATCACGGAACGCGCGCTCGACCGAGACCAGCAGGCGGTCGTAGACCTGCTCGGCGTCGGCGAGCACGGCCTCCTCGCGGTCGCCCCAGGCGAGCCGCCGGGCCACCGCGTCGTGCAGCGCCAGGTCGAGATCGGGGACCGACTCGCCGCCGATCGACAGCGCGCGCAACAGCGCCTCGAACACCTCGGCGCCCGGGGGCTCGCGGTCGCCGTGCTCGGCGGTGTCGAGCACCTCGTCGCGCAGGACGCGCACTGCTTGGGCCAGGTGGGTCTCGGTCATCTCACGACTTTCATCTCACGACTTTCATCTCACCATTCCGTGGTGCCGCGGGCGCCCCACGGCAGGCTCGGGTCGACGATCGTCGCAAACCGGCGCTCGAGATCGGCGCGCAGCCGCTCGGCCTTGGCGACCGCGTCGTGCAGCCCGCCGGTCACGGCCTGGACCTCGCGCAGGCGCTCGCTGAACGGGGCGACCGCCTCGACCACGAGGCCGGTCGCGGCCCCGACCAGGCGCTGGTGCGCGGTGCTGAGCGACCGCAGCACGCGCACGCGGATCGCCGGGGGCGCGCGGAGCTGGTGCACGCTCGACGCGACCAGCAGTCGGGCCTTGTCGAACGCGTCGTACAGCGGCATGACCCCGGCGTTGTCGACCGAGCGGGCGCCGTAGAGCTCGCGCGCCGACTGCACGGCGGCGGCGAAGTTGCCGCCGTTGTCGGTGGCGACCGTCTCGAGCGCACTCAGGATCTGCCCGGCGAGCTCGGCGCGCGGCGACAGCCGGCCGCGCGCGATCGTGATCGTCTCGCCGATCGCGTTCAGCACCTCGGCCGACTCGCCGGAGCTGGTGATCGGCCGATCGGGGCGCAGGAACGGGATCGTCGGCCGATCGAGGAACCGCGCGCTGGGCCGGGTCGGCTCGCTCGGGCGATCGCCCGCGACCTCGTGGAGCTCGTGCAGCTCGTGGAGATCCGGGAGCTCGAGCATCTCGAGCGTCTCGTGCTCGGTGGTGTCGAGCGCCGTGCCGTGCAGCTCGATCAGATCGGTGTCGACCTGGCGCAGCCGCTCGGCGAGCAGGCCGCCGAGCGCGAGCTCGACGACGATCAGCGCGCGCGACACCGCGACGTCGAGCAGGAACCCGAGCTGCGCGTCGCGGCCGCGGATGTCATCGACCACCGCGCGCGCGCTTCCGCCCAGGATGTCGATGATGCCGCGCACCGCCTTCCAGTCGCCGCCGCGCTCGAACCAGCCGGCCGCGAGGTTCTGCGCGAACGTCCACACGTTGACGCCGGTCGACTTCTCGAGATCGTGATAGATCGCCTGGCACAGCGACAGCGCGACGAGGTCGAGCGCCTCCTGGGGCAAGAGCCCGCGCACGATCGGGTTGCGGGTCAGCCCCGTATCGCCGGCGACCTGCACGAAGCGCTGGCGGCTCTGCCACCACGCCAGCGCGCCGCTGGTGCGCACGACCTGGGTCGACGACGGCGCGGCGTCCGGCGCCTCGATCACGATCGCCGAGACGTTGTCGCCGCCGCCGCCGCGCAGCGCCAGCTCGATCAGATCGCGCGCGACGTGCGCGGGCGCATCGCCGGAGCCCAGCAGGTACTGGATCGCCTCCGCCGAGGCGTAGCCGTACAGCCCGTCGGAGCACAGCAGCATGCGATCGCCGGGCCGCAGCGCGAGCTCGAGCACGTCGACCCGCGGCTCGGCCTTGGCGCCGAGGTTACGCGACAGCACGTGCTTGTAGGGGTGCCGCTCGGCCCCGTCGGCGGCCAGCAGGCCCCGCTCGACCAGCTCCTCGACGATCGTGTGATCGCGGGTCACGGCCTGCAGCCGGCCGTCGCGCAAGAGGTACGCGCGGCTATCGCCGACGTGCGCGACCACGACGTGCTTCGGATCGACGACCAGGCACGCGACCACCGTGGTGCCCATGCCGTGGCGCTCGCGGTGCTGCTGCGCCTGGGTGAACACGGCGGTCGAGCCCGCGACCAGCGCCGCCTCGAGCAGCGCCGGCGGCGCGAGCGTCATCCGGCGATGCAGCACGAAGTCGCGGATCGTCTCGCGCGCCAGCTGCGAGGCGACGTCCCCGGCGTTCGCGCCGCCCATGCCGTCGAGCACGGCGTAGAGCCCCAGGCGCGGCTCGACGAGCAGCGCGTCCTCGTTCGTCTTGCGGACCTTGCCGACGTGGCTGTCCCCCGCGATCCGGATCGCGCCCTGCTGCGTCACCGCTTGCCCTCGCGCGAGCGCTGCGTGAGCTCGCTGCGCTGCCCGATCCGCCGGCCGAGCTCCTCGGCGATCAGATCGTTGACCCCGCGCGCGGTGCTCGCGGTCACCCGGGTCAAGAGCAGCGTCAGCTCGGCGCCGTCGGCGGTGCCCGCGCCCTCCTCCTGCGCGACCTGCGCGGCGGTGTCGCCGATCGCGACCAGCATCGCGAGCACCGACGCCGGGCTCTGCGCCTCCGCAGCGCGCATCGCGAGGAACGTGTGGAGGAACGCGCGATGCAAGCCGAGGTCGCCGGTCGCGATGAAGTTGCCCAGGTGGTCGAGCACGGCGCCGATCTGCGCCCGTGCCGTCGGATCATCGAGCCGGCCGAGCGACGGATCGAGCGTCGAGCGCAGCTCGAGCAAGCGCTGCAAGACCTTCGGGCGCAATGCCTCGTAGGACCGGGCCAGCGTCGGCACCGTCGACATCCGGGAGAATCGTACACCGCGCCGCGCCGCGGGTGATACGCTACACGGCTGGAATGACGGCCAGAACGACGCCTGGAGCGACGAGCGGCGTGAAAGAGGGCCGTGTCCTCGTCGTCGATGACGAGCCGATGATTCGCGAGACCCTCGGCCAGCTGCTGAAGGAGGAGGGCTACGTGGTCGATCTGGCGGTCGACGGCGTGACCGCGCTCGCGTGCGTCCGCGCGACCCGGCCGGACGCGATCCTGCTCGATCTGATGATGCCCGGCATGAACGGCCCGCAGTTCCTCCAGGCGCTGCGCGACGACCCGACCTACGCGAACGTGCCGGTGATGATCATGACGGCGGTCCGCAACATCGGGGGCAACCTCGCGACGTTCGGCGCGAGCGACGTCGTCGAGAAGCCGTTCGATGTCGAGTATCTGCTCAACAAGGTCGCCCTCGCGGTGTATCGCTCGCGCGAGTCGAACCGGGGCCCCACCCAGCCGATGCCGGCGGTGACGGCGCCGACGGCGCCGACGCCCCCGGGCGAGCGCGGCGTGGTCATCCTGTGCGAGCACGACCGCAGCCGGCTCCAGCAGCTCGACGTCATGCTGTCGGAGCGCGGCTACACCGTGGTCTCGATGACCCGCGCACTCCTCCAGCTGTCGCGCCTGGCCCGTGCGCTGCGGCCCCGCGCGATCTTGCTCGACTGGGTGAGCGATGGCGTCGACGATGTCGTGCGCGAGCTCGCCGATACCAGCCTCGCCGTGCAGATCCCGATCCTCGTGTTCTCGCGCACCGGTGGCACCGACATCCCCGGCACGCTCGAGCACGCCACCGACCTCGATCTGGTCAGCTTCGTCGAGCAGCAGCACGACCACCAGCCGCCGGGGTAGCAACTTCGCGGGCGGGTGCCGCGCGGCCACCACGATCTCGAGGCGGCGGCGGTCTTGCCGGCGAGCTCGGCTTGCGCGGCCTCGGCGCCCCCCAGCCGGGCCTCGGCGTCGCGCCTGGCCTTGGCCGTGCTGTCGAGCGACTTCTCGAGCGCCGCCACGGGCGATCAGCCCCCAGTTCGTGGCCGTCAGTCGCCGATCGCCCCGCCGCCGCCGCGCGGATCCGACGCGCCGTCCCACCCCGCGTCGCCGCGCACGATCGCCGTGATCGCGCCGAACGCGCGCCGCGGCTGGCCCCACTGCAGTGTGTAGCCCTTGGCGCGCAGCGCCTCATCGCCCGCCTGGTCGAGCACCGACGCCTCGATGTACACGACGTCGGGCAGGTGCTGGTGATGAACGCGCGGCGCGGCGACCGCCAGATCGGCGTGGCGCGCGAAGTCGATGACGTTCGAGATCGTCTGCCACACCGCGGTGATGATACGCGGCCCGCCGCCGGCGCCGGTCAGCATGAACAGCTCGCCCCTGGCGTCCTCGACGATCGTCGGCGACATCGACGACAGCATCCGCTTGCCCGGCTCGATCTTGTTCGCGGTGCCCTGGACCAGCCCGAACGTGTTCGGCGAGCCCGGCCTGGACGTGAAGTCATCCATCTCGTTGTTGAGCAGGAACCCCGCGACCGTCACGCCGGTGCCGAACGACGTGTTGAGCGTGGTCGTGATCGACACCGCCATGCCGGAGGCGTCGACCGTGCACAGGTTCGTCGTGTGATCGCCCTCGAGCAGGGCGACGACCTCCTTCGACGGCGTCGCCTTGTCGGTGATCGTCGCGAACTGCTTGTCGAGGTACGGCTTCGACAGCAGCCTGGCGACCGGCATGTCCTTGACGTACGCCGGATCGCCGAGCAGCTCGTTGCGCGCCGCGAACGCGCGCCGCCACACCTCGGTCAGCCAGTGCACGTGCTCCGCGCCGTACCACGGCAGCTTGCCGAGCTCGAGCTTGCCGAGCATGCCGGCCGTCATCGCGAGCACGATGCCGCCCGACGACGGCGGTGGCATCGACACCACCGAATAACCGCGGTAGCCGAACCGCAGCGGCTCGCGCCACGCCACCTTGTACTTCGCGAGATCGTCCGCGGTCATGATGCCGCCGCCCGCCTTCATCTCGGCGACGATCGCCGCCGCGGTCTCGCCCTGATAGAACCCGTCGGCGCCGCGCTCGGCGATCCGCTGGAGCACCGCCGCGAGCTCGGGGATCGCGACCTTGTCGCCCTTGGCACGCGGGATCCGGTTGGGCAGCCAGATCGCCGCGCTCGCCGGCGACTTCACGAGCAACGGCGCGACCGTGACCAGGCTCTGGTGCAGCTTGTCGTCGACCTCGAAGCCGTCGCGCGCGAGCGCGATCGCCGGCGCGACCACCTCCTTCCACGGCTTCTTGCCGAGCTTCTTGTGGAGCGCCCACATCCCGGCCACCGAGCCCGGGACGCCGACCGCGCGATCGCCGCGCAGCGAGCCGTCCGTCGGCTTGCCGTCCTTGTCGAGGTACATATCGGGCGTCGCCGCCGCCGGCGCGACCTCGCGAAAGTCGAGCGCGACCGCCTTGCCGGCGCCGGTGCGCACCACCGCGAACCCGCCGCCGCCGATGTTGCCGGCGCTCGGGTGTGTCACCGCCAGCGCGAACGCCGTCGCGACCGCCGCATCGACCGCGTTGCCGCCGGCCACCAGGATGGCGTGGCCGACCTTGGACGCGGCCGGCGACTCGGACACCACCATGAAGTGCTTGCCGCTGCCGACCGTCTCCGGATCGATGAAGCTGTCGGACTCCTTGCGGTACTCGGGCTTCGCCGGGGCCGGATCCTTGGCCGGCTTGGCCGCGCGGTCGGCGGCGGGAGCGGCGGCGGCAATCGCGGCGGGCGTGGGTGGCGGGGGCGGCGGCGGGGGCTGGCGAGAGCACGCAACGGCAACCGCGAGGAGCAAGACCCTGACGTTCATGGCGGCGCATCCTACGACACGAATGTCCGGACCGGCGCGGATTCGACCAACCACGCCCGGCGGCCCGCGGCCCGCGCGATCCATCGCAACCCCCCGTGACGCCTGCTGATTTCATGCAAGACCCGCGCTGGCATCCGCGTTGCTCATGCCCCTCCCATCATGCGCATCCCCGGATCGTTCCTCTTCCTGTCCCTGGCGGCCTGCTCCGGCGGCCTCAGCGGCTCCGCCTCCGCTCCCGACTCGGCCGGCGGCGGCGGCGTCAGCTTCGGCGGCGCCCAGGACATCGGCGAGCTCCGCGCGATCCTCGACCGCGGCGAGATCCCCGGCCCCGACACCTTCGACGCCAACGGCTTCTTCAACGAGCACTACAACGCGCCGCCGCCCGCCACCTGCGGCAGGCTCCTGTGCATCACCCCCGGCATGTCGGTCGGCCGCGACTGGCTCACCGGCGCCCACCAGGCCACCCTCCAGCTCTCGATCAACTCGACCGTCGATCCGACCACCTTCCATCGCCTGCCGATGAACCTCGTCGTCGTCGTCGACCACTCGGGCTCGATGGCCAGCGACGGCCGGCTCGACAAGGTCAAGGTCGGCCTCCACACGATGATCGACAGTCTGCACGACGAGGATCGCCTCGCGCTCGTCGAGTTCGACGACCGGGTCGACATCGACGCCACGTTCGGCACCACCCTCGACCGCCCCAGGCTCCACGCCATCATCGATCGCCTGCAGCCGCGCGGCGCGACCAACATCTTCGACGGCCTCCAGCAGGGCTTTCGCCTCCTCGGCGACACCCCGCCCAGCGAGCGCCAGAACCGCGTCATCTTCCTGTCCGACGGCAACGCCACCGCGGGCGACACCTCGACCGACCACATCATGGAGATGGCCAAGGGCCGCGTGAAGCTCGGCATCGGCCTCACCACCATCGGCGTCGGCATCGACTTCGACGTCGGCCTCATGCGCGGCCTCGCCGAGCAGGGCGCCGGCAACTTCTACTTCCTCGAGGATCCCACCGCGGCCAGGGAGGTCTTCACCGAGGAGCTCGACTTCTTCATGCAGCCGATCGCCCTCGACGTCCAGATCGACGCCGCGGCCGGCCCCGGCTATCGCTTCGGCGACACCGTCGGCAGCCACCTGTGGTCGGCCACCGAAACCCACGGCTCGATGTCGATCCCGGCCGTGTTCGTCGCGAGCCGCACCAGCCAGAGCGGCGAGCAAGGCCGGCGCGGCGGCGGCAGCATGATCTTCATCCACATGACCCCGATCGCCGGCAACACCGGCCGCGTCGCCGACCTGACCCTGACCTTCCGCGCGCCGGGCTCGCTCAACCTGATCTCGCAGACCGTCGCCCTCGACTACGCCGCCGACCCGGCCCTCACCCCCGAGCAGCCCTACCTCTCGGCCCCCGAGATGGCCGAGCGGTTCGCCATGTACAACCTGTTCCTCGGCCTGCGCGCCGCCACCCAGAGCTACGACCCCGGCTGCGCCGTCGCCGTGCTCAACGCCACCCGCGCCGGCGCGGTCGCCTGGAACCGCACCCACGAAGATCCGGACACCGCCGCGGACCTCATGCTCATCGACCAGTACCTCGCCAACCTCCGCGCCCACGGCGCCACCCCGGAGAGCGAGCGCCCCGTCTCGAGCTGCGCCACCGCCAGCGAGCCCTACCCCGACGGCCAGTATCCGTACGGCGACGACGTCGGCTATTCGCGCGCCCCCTTCGCGTGCTCCGCGGGCGGCCCGTCCGGCGGCCTGCCGATCCTGCTCGGCGCGTTCGCCGCCCTCGGCCTGCGCCGCCGCCGCCGCTAGACGCCGTTATACTCGCTCGATGTTCGATCCCGCCATCTACGCGGCCCGCCGTGACGCCTATATGAAGGCGCTCGGGCCCAACGCGGTGGCGGTCATTCGCTCCCTCCCCGAGTGCCTGCGCAACGGCGACGTCCACCACCCGTTCCGCCAGCACTCCGACCTCATCTACCTGACCGGCTTCCTCGAGCCCGACACCACCCTCGTCCTGCGGCCGGGCGCCGAGACCGAGCGCGTCACCCTGTTCGTCCGGCCCCGCGATCCGGCCGCCGAGACCTGGGATGGCCGGCGCGCCGGCCTCGAAGGCGCCAAGGCCCACTACGGCGCCGACGCCGCCTACCCCAGCGCCGAGCTGCCGGCCAAGCTCGCGGACCTCCTCGCCAACACCGACGAGCTCCACTACTGCCTCGGCCTCCACGACGCCATGGACCTCCTGATCGGCGCCGCCCTCGTCCGCCTGCGCACCCTCGAGAAGCGCGGCAAGCGCCCGCCCAGCATCGTCGTCGACCCGCGCGCCAACCTCCACGAGCTCCGCCTCCACAAGCACCCCGAGGAGCTCGCCACCCTGCGCCACGCCGCCGCGATCACCTCCGACGCCCACCTCGCCGCGATGCGCCTCGGCCGACCGGGCACCTTCGAGCACGAGCTCGAGGCCGTCATCGACTACACCTTCCGCAAGCGCGGCGGCAACGGCCCCGGCTACAACACCATCGTCGGCG
>Ga0137459_1000419_pt1 | contig 15222 bp, 12 predicted proteins | sample EasRivERMGT700_2_FD_104908 | JGI IMG/M metagenome (GOLD analysis project Ga0137459, IMG submission 104908) | Soil microbial communities from meander-bound floodplain in the East River, Colorado, USA - East River MetaG ERMGT700_2 | ecosystem: Environmental > Terrestrial > Soil > Floodplain ...
CCGGCCGCCGGCGTCCGGCTCGAGGACCTCGCCGAGGTCGCGATGCTGTCGAGCCTGGCCGACGAGACCCCCGAGGGCCGCTCGATCGTCACGCTGGTCAAGGACAGGTACGGCATCCCGCCGCGCGAAGCGAAGGACGCGAGCTTCCTCAAGTTCACCGCGCAGACCCGGATGAGCGGCCTGGACCTCGGCGACCGCCGGATCCGCAAGGGCGCGGTCGACGCGGTCGCGGCGCACGCCGGCGGCATGCCCGAGGACGTCCGCGAGGCGGCGGGCAAGATCGGCGACACGGGCGGGACCCCGCTGGCGGTCAGCGACGGCACGCGCGTGCTCGGCATCGTGCACCTGAAGGACATCGTCAAGCAGGGCATCCGCGAGCGGTTCGTGCGGTTCCGCGCGATGGGCATCCGCACCGTGATGATCACCGGCGATAACCCGCGCACCGCCAGGGCGATCGCCGGCGAGGCCGGGGTCGACGACTTCCTGGCCGAGGCGACCCCGGAGACCAAGATGCGGCTCATCAAGGACGAGCAGGCCCGGGGCAAGCTGGTCGCGATGACCGGCGACGGCACCAACGACGCGCCGGCGCTCGCACAGGCCGACGTGGGCGTCGCGATGAACACCGGCACGCAGGCCGCCAAGGAGGCCGGCAACATGGTCGACCTCGATTCCGATCCGACGAAGCTGCTCGAGATCGTCGAGGTCGGCAAGCAGCTGCTCATGACCCGCGGCTCGCTCACCACGTTCTCGATCGCCAACGACGTCGCGAAGTACTTCGCGATCCTGCCGGCGATGTTCATGGGGGTCTACCCGCAGATCGCGCCGCTCAACCTCATGCACCTCGCGTCGCCGCTGTCGGCGATCCTGTCCGCGGTGATCTTCAACGCGATCATCATCATCCTGCTCATCCCGCTCGCGCTGCGCGGTGTCAAGTACCGCCCGCTCGGCGCCGCCGCGATCCTGCGCCGCTCGCTCCTGATCTACGGCGCCGGTGGCATCGTCGCGCCGTTCCTCGGGATCAAGCTGATCGATCTCGTCCTCACCGCCCTGGGGGCCACATGACCACCATCACCGTCGCGCTCCGCGCCACGCTCGTCACCCTCGTGGTGACCGGCCTGGTCTATCCGCTCGCCGTCACCGGCCTCGCGCAGGTCGTGTTCCCGCATCGCGCCAATGGCTCGATCGTCGTCGACGACCAGGGCCGCGAGGTCGGCTCCGAGCTGATCGGCCAGGCGTTCACCGGCGCCGCCTACGTCCGGCCACGGCCGTCGGCCCATGCCTACGACGCGAGCACCTCGGGCGGCACCAACCTCGGCACGACGTCGAACAAGCTGCGCGACGGCCTGCCCGACGATCCCGCGACCAGGGACGTCGACGAGTCGTTCGCCGGCGTCAAGGATCTCGCGGCCTCGTTCCGCGCCGACAACGGCCTGCCCGACGATGTGGAGGTCCCCGCCGACGCGGTCAGCCGGTCGGCCAGCGGCCTCGATCCGGACGTGTCGCCGGACACCGCGATGCTGCAGGCGCCGCGCATCGCCCGGGCGCGCGGCGTCGCTATCGACCGCGTGCAGGCGGTGATCGCCGCCCACACCGAGGACCGCGAGCTCGGGTTGCTCGGCGAGCCGCACGTCAACGTGCTCGCCGTGAACCTCGCGCTCGATCGCCAGTTCGGACGCCCGAACCACCATCCCGTGGCCGGCTCCACGCATGACTGAGCCGTCGCCGGCCACGGCGCCGGCGGACGCGCGCTCGCCGTGCCGATCACAGCCCGCCCACGTACGGCGCCGGCTGGGGCGCGGACGCGCACTCCCCACAGCTCCTCACGGCGCCGCAGACGGCGCTACGATGGCGCCGTGACGGCGAGCCGACGCGCGGAGGACTTCCTCGAGCTGGTGCAACGCACCCGGCGCGGCGGGCTCAAGCTCTACATCGGGTTCGCCGCCGGGGTCGGCAAGACCTACCGGATGCTCGAGGAGGCCCGCGCGCTCGGCAAGCACGGCGTCGACGTCGTGCTCGGCTTCGTCGAGCCCCACGGCCGCGCCGAGACCGCCGCGCTGGTCGCCGGGCTCGAGGTCGTGCCGCGCCGCCAGGTCGAGTACCGCGGCGTGACCGTCGAGGAGATGGATCTCGACGCGATCCTCGCCCGCAAGCCCTATGTCTGCATCGTCGACGAGATCCCGCACACCAACGCGCCCGGCAGCAAGAACAAGAAGCGCTACCAGGACGTGCTCGACCTGCTCGCGGCCGGGATCAACGTGATCGGCGCGCTCAACATCCAGCACCTCGAGTCGCTCAAGCACGTGGTCGAGGAGGCCTCGAAGGTCGCGATCCGCGAGACCGTCCCCGACCGCTTCGTCAAGGAGGCGGTGCAGGTCGTCAACCTCGATCTCGCCGTCGAGGACCTGCTCGATCGGCTCAAGGCGGGCAAGATCTACGCGCCCGACAAGGTCGGCTGGGCGCTCGAGCACTTCTTCCAGGACAGAAACCTCATGACCCTGCGCGAGCTCGCGCTCCGCGAGGTCGCCGAGAGCGTCGAGCGCCAGAGCGAGACCAAGGCGCGGACCGCCAGCGGCGACGTGCGCGCCGCGCACGGCCGCGTGATGGTGTGCATGTCGTCGTACCCGCCGCACGCCGAGACCCTGCTGCGCAAGGGCTCGCGGATGGCGGGGCGGCTGTCCGGCGACTGGTTCGTGGTCTATGTCGAGACCCCCAAGGAAGCGCCCGACCGGATCGACGCCGAGGCACAGCGCCACCTGCTCGGCAACATCGCGCTCGCCCGCGAGCTCGGCGCCGAGGTCGTGCGGCTCACGGCCCGCGATCCGGCCGCCGCGCTGATCGACTTCGCGCGATCCCACGGCGTCGGCCACATCGTGATCGGCCGGTCGCGCCAGCCGTGGTGGCGGCAGCGGCTCGGCCGCTCGGTCCCGCTGCGGCTTCTGCAGGAAGCCGAGGATCTCGACGTCCACGTCGTGTCGGTCGGCGGCGGCGGCGCCAACGGCGAGGACGACCGCACGTGAGGCTCCGCACCAAGCTCGTCCTGGCCCAGCTGCCGCTGGTCATCGCGCTCGGCATCACGATCGTCGTCGGCAGCGTGGTGACCCGCGCGCTCGCCCGGGGCTCCGAGGACATCCTCAAGGACAACTACCGCTCGGTGCTCGCCGCCGAGCGGATGAAGGAGGCCGCCGAGCGGATCGACAGCGGCCTCTTGTTCGCGGTCCTCGGGCAGGCGGCGCGCGGGCTGGCGCAGATCGACGCCAACCTCCCGAGGTTCGACGGCGAGCTGCGCGTGCAGGAGGCCAACATCACCGAGACCGGCGAGCACGACGCGACCGCCCGGCTGCGCGCCGCGTGGACCACGTACCGCGTCGCGATCACCGAGCTTCGCGCGGCGCCGGATGCGAGCGCGCTCGCCGAGCGTTACTTCGCGCAGCTCCTGCCCGGCTTCCTCGCGGTCAAGGACGCGGCGGACGCGGTCCTCGCGCTCAACCAGGACGCGATGAGCGGCAAGAGCGATCGCGCGCAGCGCCTGGCCGGGCGGTGGAACACGCTGCTCGTGGGGGTCTCGATCGCCGGCCTCGTGCTGGGCCTGCTCGCGTCGTCGATCATGACGTCGCGGGTGATGCGGCCGCTCGGCGTGCTCGGCCAGACCGCGCGCCGGCTCGGCGAAGGCGACGTCGCGGTGCGCGCGCGGGTCGACAGCGGCGACGAGATCGGCGCGCTCGCCCGCGAGCTCAACACGATGGCCGAGCGGATCCAGAAGTACCGCCAGAGCTCGCTCGGCGAGCTGCTCGAGGCCCAGCTCGCGGCCCAGGCCACGATCGACAGCCTGCCCGATCCGGTGCTCGTCATCGCGCTCGACGGCGAGCTCCGCCATGCCAACCAGGCCGCCGAGGCAATCCTCCAGGCGCACGCCGAGGCCGGCGCCGGGGCGCTCGCCACACTCGACCCGGCGATCCGCAGCATCGTCGAGCGGATGCGCCAGCACGTCGCCGCCGGCCACGGCGCCTACCTCCCCAAGGGCCTCGACGAGGCGGTCAAGCTGGTCACGGGCGACGGCGAGCGGCTGCTGTCGCCGCGCGCCGCCCCGCTCTACGCCGAGGAGGGCGACGTCGTCGGCGCGACCATCGTGTTCCAGGACGTCACCCGGCTGCACCGGTTCGAGGAGCTGCGCAACGACGTCGTCGCCACGGTCGCGCACGAGCTCCGGACGCCGCTGACGTCGCTGCGCATGGCGGTGCACCTGCTGGCCGAGCACGCCGTCGGGCCGCTCACCCCCAAGCAGGGCGACCTGGTGTTCGCCGCGCGCGAGGACTGCGATCGGCTGCAGGCGATCGTCGACGAGCTGCTCGACCTGTCGCGCATCCAGGCCGACCGCATCCAGCTCCGGCTCGGCCCGCACGATCCGGAAGACCTCGTCCGCGAGGCGCTCGACGCCCAGCGCTCGGCCGCGGCCGCGCGCGAGGTCCAGCTGCGCTCGGAGCTCTTGCCCGGCACGCCCGCGATCACCGCCGATCACGAGCGGATCGGGCTCGTGCTCGCGAACCTCGTCGGCAACGCGATCCGCTACGGCCCCGCCGGTGGCACCGTCACGGTCCGCGCAATCCCGCAGGACGGCGTGCTGCGCGTCGAGGTCAGCGACGAGGGCCCTGGCGTGGCGCCGGCGCACCGCCAGGCGATCTTCGACCGCTACGTCCGCGCCCCGGGCACCTCGCCCGGCGGCGCCGGCCTCGGGCTGTTCATCGCCAAGGAGATCGTCCACGCCCACGGCGGCGAGATCGGCGTCGACAGCGAGCCCGGCCACGGCGCGACGTTCTGGTTCACGGTGAAGCTGGCATGATCAGGTCACCCTGCCACGCTGAGCGAAGCGACCCGGGTTGCATTCCTGCGAGATCTGGCAGGATCATGTTCCCCAGATGACCGACGACGAGCTGCTGGGGCTATTTCGCATTCTCGAATCCGACCGCGTGGAGCGCAAGGAGAGCCTGGCGGATCATGATCGCATCCGACAGGTGATCTGCGCGCACGCCACGACCTACCGAATCACAAACAGACCGGCGTCATCTTCATCGGACAGCGCGATGATCTGTCCTGTGCCGGATTGAAAGTGAACGATCAGCTCCTGCGTACCCTGGCCGGGTTCCGTTCCGAAGGAAAACTGCTGCCATTTCCGACGATGCATATTCGCAAGGCCACGCTCGATAGCTGCGAGGTAGCCGTCGTCGAAGTCGAACCGTCCGACAATCCACCGGTGCGCTTCGATGGCCGCACGTGGATCCGGGTAGGCCCCCGCCCTCCATCTCACGGTGTGCTTCGATATCCTCGCCTGCCGGAGACGGGCGCTTCGGGGGGCCGCTTCCTCGTCGAGATCAGGCATGTCGCTGACCTCAGGGAGCGCTGAAAGCGACAGGTCTTGAGATCGCGCAACAAACCTGCCATCGAGGATACCGATCTGGTCGTGACTCACGGCGGAGGCTTGATCCGGGAGGCGATCGCGGCGCGCGCGGATTCGCGGATGCGCTGGTCTCGCTCCGCCTCGGCCGCGGCTGGGGTGAGGTGGCCGAGAAAGGGTGCGGCGGCGGTATCGAGCGCCGCGATCATGAGGTCGACAGCTGCCCCGGCGGCGGGCGTTCGCTGCTCGAGCCAGTCAGCGATCGCCCGGAGAGCGCCGGCGATTCGGTCGGGCTCCACGCCGAGCGCGCGCACGGTGCCTTCGAGATCGCCGGCCCGGCCGGCCGCGGTCGCTGCAGCGTGGGAACCCGTCGTCGACAGCAAGATGCGCAACTCGGCCTCGGCGTCGTCGCGCGCGGCCACGTCGCTGTGCGGGTCGGAGATGACCTCGCGCCAGCGAGCTGCGGCTGCCCGCACTCGCTCCACCTGGACGCGATAGGCCGTAGGGTCGCCCGCCAGACGATCCGACGTGGTGCCGAGCAGCCCGGCGAGCAGGCCGAGCAGATCGGGAGCCTCGGCGCCGGCCGCGCTGGTACCCGGGGGTGTTCCGCTTGGCGTGCCGCTGCGGGGGACACCACCGGCGGGACCGGCTGGGCTGGGTGGGCGCGCGCGGCCGACGAGGCGCTCCAGCTCGTCGATCATCTTCGGTGCCGGGCACGCTCGCTGGTCGTCGAGAATCCCGACGAGGATCCGATCAGAACCGGGGGACTCGACCTCGATCATGAGCTCGTCGAGCATCATGCCGTTGCCGGCCCGTAGATGCTCGATGAGCTCGCCCAGGTTGCCGGTGCCGATCTTGAGCGTCTGGATGCCGACGCGGACGAGTTCCCAGCAGTGCGCCACATCGCCGTCGGCGATAATCTGCGTCGCAGCGAGATCGTCAAGCCGTTGCGCCTCCGGAGGCATGATGTACGGTCGATACTTTGTCATGGCTGGTCTCGGTCGTCGCCCGACGCGGGTGGATGGATGTAGATCGGCGGTGGCACATTGCGAGATCCGCCCATCCCGGTGCCGCCGGGAACCGGGATGGTTCCGGCGCCGAGGCTCGAGCTAGGATAAATGCTCTGGATCTCGAAGCCGCCAGCAGCGGTGGGGCGGTACCAGCCCTCGACGATGATCGGATGTCCGTTGGGGGCCATGACGGTCGCCTTGAATCGGCCGTTTGTGCCGGACGCGGTCGGCGGCGTCAGGCTACTGCCGGGCGCGCCGATCAGCGCGCGGTTCAGGCCCTCGGTCCCCATGACTTCGACCTGGGGTCGCGTGGTGCCGGGCGGGAACAGCGACTTGTCCGTGGTTGCACCGCTCGGTCGGATGAACCGCTCGATCGACACGTCGCTCACCGGATCGGTTGCTCTCGGGGTGTGGGGTACACCCTCGGCGTCTGCGCGCGGGATGATTTCCCCCGAGACATGGCCGCCACTGTTCGGCTGGACGGTCCATTTGCCCGCGTTGGGGCTGTTGGGACCCGAAGTATCGCCGCGCGCGACGTGATCGAGGTTGGCGGCCGGGATCGAGGTTGGCCCCGGAGGCGTGGCGGCGCCCGGCAGTCGATCGCGAACGCCAATGCCGCCCTCGAAGCCCGCGCCGTAGCCGCGGCTCATCGCGCCCTCGGAGATGCCCCGGATCCGCGGGCTCGCGGTGACGCCATTGACGAGCATGGACATGAGCAGGCTGGTCCCGAAGTTCTCCCACGTGAAGTTGCCCTGCGTGAGGCTGAGGCCGGTATTGAGCACGCTGTCGACGCCGACCTGGACGCCGTACCGCGCCAGCGCGGTCATGCCCTGCATCGGGCCGGCGAGCAGCGCAGAGGCCCCGCCGCCGAGCGCGCCGCCCAGCGCACCCCACGCCATCGCGGTGCCGACACCGTGCAGCAGATCCCAGCCGGTGCGCCCGGCGAACGCGTTGTCGACCACGGTCGTGACCGCGGCGGTGCCGGCGCCGACGATCGCGCCGCCAACCACCGCGCCGACGACACCGGCGACCGCGGCGCTGGCGCCGAGCCCAGCGGCGAGACCCGCGACCGCGCTGCCTGCTGACCGACGGCGGCGAGCTGTACTCGCTCGTGCTGGCGAAGGGCCGCCTGCGTCTGGGCGAGCGTTCGCGCGGTGCCGGTGAGCGCGCCGTCGCGGGCCTGGCGCGCGCTGTCCATGGCGCGCTGCCGGCCCTGGTCGAACCCGCGCAAGCTCTCCGCGTGTGCGGTGTCGAGGTTGCGGCGTGCCTCGTCGCCGACCTGGTGCACGGCGGCATCATCGGTGGGACGCCGCTGGCGCATCTGCGCTACCTGCTTGTCGCCTTCCTTGGCGAGCTCGTCGCGGTACGCCTGACCGACCTTCTCGGCGGCATCGGCCTGGGCGTCGCACCGGTTGTCGGTCAGGGCCCCGTCGAGGAAGCTGTCGTCCTCGTTGATCTTGTGGCTGCGGTACTCCGCGGCGCGCTGTGAAGCGACGCTGATTGCGTGCGCGCCGGCGGCGGATGCGGCGGTATGAAAGGCGCCCTCCGCCTGCGTGTACAGCCGCCCGACCTCGCCCACCTGGCGAGCTTCGGAAGCGCGCGTCGCAGCGACGGCCTGCTGGTACGACGATTCGATCTGGCTGCGTGCACTGAGGGTTGCAGCCTCGATCGCTTGCGTGGTCGCTGCGTACGACGCCGCGATCTGTGCGCGCGCAGCCGTGGCACCGCTTTGTGCCTGCGCGAGGGCGCTCGCCACGCCGGCGCGAATCGCGGCGCTCTGTGCCGCGGCGGCCTGGGCGACCTGCCCGGCGGCCTGGCGCTCGGAGCCGTCCAGCGCTTGATCGATCTGGGGCCGTGCCTGCTGGAGCGTGGCGATCCGCTGGCGCTGCACCGTTGAGAATTCGGTGAGCCGCCCGGTCGCATAGGCGCGGTCCTGCGCCAGCTGCTGATGTGCATCGTCGATCCGCTGGGCGCGCTGCTCACGCTGTTCACCCAGCTGGACGGGGACGAGACGCTCGACGTCGCTCTCGGCGAACCCCACGGCACGGGCCGACGATGAAGCCGCCCGGGAGCGCGGCGCCGTGGGAGTTTCGGGGACCTGCGCGTCGGCAGTACCGGCGTCGTGGTCGTCGCCGGCATGCGTGTCGACAAGATGCGCCTCGCCCGCATGCGCCTCGCCCGCATGCGCCGTGGCAGACGGTGCGGCGCCACGCGAACCGGCCGTGTGGGCATCCGCTGGCGTGTGCGTGTGGGGCACATCCTTATGTGCGCCGGCATCGTGATCGCCGCGATGTTGCGTCGCCCCGGGGCCGTCGGCCCGCGCACCGGCTCCCTGATCGACACCGAGTTGCGGCACGCTGGAGGTGTCGGCATGTCCACCGGTGCTGTGGTCGCCATGGAGTTGCGGGGCACCGGCGCGGTCGGCGTGCGCAACGCCGCCGTGATCTCCACCATGCTGGGGGTCACCTGTGGTCGCGCCTGCCGTTCTTGGTGGGACGCGATCAGCGCTTCGTGCGCGCGCAGCGGCTGCCTGGGGTGTATCGCCGCCCGCGTTCACGACCGCGTCGGCCATCGGCCCCTCGGCGCGCGGTCTGGCATCCGGCGTTGAAGAGACGCTCGTCATTGCTGACGCTGAGGCGCGCTCGTCACGAGGTCCGTCGCTGGACCCGCGCGCGACATCGCGGTGGCTGGTCGCCACCTCAGGTGCTGAGCCATCGAGCATGGCATCGCCCGTCGCTCCGCGCCGCACAGCTTCGCGCTCGCTCGATGCGGGAGCTTGTGCTCCGAAACTATCGATCAGCCGGCGAGGCACGCCGCTGCGCGGTCGCTTCACCGATGCCGTGTCGGTCACAGCCCGCCGTGTTCGCTGCTTCTCCGGCGCTGCGGTCAAGGCGTCGTCGGCTGGTGAACCATCCGGTCCGGCATCACCTGGCGACGTATCGACGGCTGACGCGGACGCCTCGATTGGGTCGACCAGTGTTCTCTTGCCAACGGAGAAGTCCGTTGCCGGAACACCCTCGTGGTCACTGTTCGATCCTGCGGTGCGACTGACCTTCCCCGGTAACACGGGTGCAGATTATCGAACCAGTAAAGCCGGCTCAAGCGACCGTCACGAAATGCGAAACCGCAATCGCCGGCGGTCTCCAGCGGTCGCTCGCCGTACAGCCAGCTCGTACTTGTGAGAGTTTTTTTGGATCAAGTAGCAGGGAGCCTCGCCGCGGGCCACGGCGCCTACCTGCCCAAAGGGCCTCGACGAGGCCAGGCCGTCAAGATCGCCACCGACGACGGCGAGCGGCTGCTGTTGCCGCGCGCCGCCCCGCTCTACGCCGAGGAAGGCGACGTCGCCGGCGCGACCATCGTGTTCCAGGACGTCACCCGGCCGCACCGGTTCGAGGAGCTGCGCAACGACGTCGTCGCCACGGTCGCGCACGAGCTCCGCACGCCGCTGACCTCGCTGCGCATGGCGGTGCACCTGCTGGCCGACCACGCCGTCGGGCCGCTCACCCCCAAGCAGGGCGACCTGGTGTTCGCCGCGCGCGAGGACTGCGATCGGCTTCAGGCGATCGTCGACGAGCTGCTCGACCTGTCGCGCATCCAGGCCGACAGCATCCAGCTCCGGCTCGCCCCGCACGATCCCGAGGACCTCGTCCGCGAGGCGATCGACGCCCAGCGCTCGGCCGCCGCGGCGCGCGAGGTCCAGCTGTGCTCGGAGCTCCTGCCCGGCACGCCGCCCGTGATGGCCGATCACGAGCGGATCGGCCTCGTGCTCGCGAACCTTGTCGGCAACGCGATCCGCTACGGGCCGGCGGGCGGCACCGTCGCAGTCCGCGCGCTCCCGCAGGACGGCGTGCTGCGCATCGAGGTCAGCGACCAGGGCCCCGGCGTCGCACCGGAGCACCGCCAGGCGATCTTCAACCGCTACGTCCGCGCCCCAGGAACCTCACCCGGCGGCGCCGGCCTCGGGCTGTTCATCGCCAAGGAGATCGTCCACGCCCACGGCGGCCGGCGGAGCCGCGGTGACGAACGACGAGCAAGCAAGCGATGACGAAGCCGCATCGGAGTCTGCGAGGCCGGCTTGGTGTCCGAAGTTTGGCCGTCCGAGCTTCCCGGAGCATGCCCGGAGGCCGGAGGAGTATCGGTAGCCACGCGCGGCGCTTCCTCACCGAGACGAAGCAACCGCTCGAGCTGTGCGGTCGTCTTCCAAGGAGGAGTAGGCTGACCGCACCGCCTCATGGATGACGCGGTCAGAGGAGCACGCACGTCATGAACCCGTTTGCACGGCTGGTCCTGCCTCAGAACGACACTCCGGAGAACCGCGCCCGGCGGCAGCAGGCGCTCGCCGAACAGCAGGCGCTGTATCGCTTCGACTACCACACGACGACGCTCGCCGGCCTGCCGATGGCCGCGACGCCGGTCCCGATCGAGCTCTCGCTGGTCTGGGCCGCCGGCCTGGCAGAGGTCGCGCTCGGGCTGGGCGAGAACCTCGTGAACATCGTGCTGCCGAACGTCATCGACTTCGACATCCAGATCTCGCTCAAGGTCGGAGGTGCGGGCGGCGTCTTCGACACGTCGCAGCGGCCACCGCTCGCCGGCACGCTCGCGCCCGACGTTCACGGCCGGCCGAACGAGCTCGCCTCCGGCGCGAGTGGCCTCGCCGCGGATGCCGCCCGCTTCAAGCAGGATCTCGACGACGCCCGGGTGGCCCTCGCGGTCGCAACCGGGAAGGTACTTCCATCGACGCCCCCACCGGCGAAGCCCGTCCCGCTCCCGGCCCTCGGGGAGGCGGTCGCCTTCGTGGGGAAGGACGTCGCGTCGTCCATCGAAGACGCCATCGAGCAGCGCGTCGTGTCGTGGCTCCATGGCCTGATCCAGAAGATCGAGGAGTTCCTGGGCAAGCTGTTCGGGATCTACGGCCGCCCCACCGATCTCGATGACTATCTACGGCAGTTTCGCACGCTGCCGCTGCCCTGGCCGGTAGGGATCTACCAGACCGACGAGGTGTTCGCGCAGCTGCGCGTCGCCGGCGCCAACCCGCTCGTGATCCGCCGCGCGAGGGCCGAGGACCTCGTGGGCCTCGCGCTCGGCGATCACGGCGCGAGCCTGGAGGACGCGCTCCGGCGAGGTGCGCTGTTCGTGACCGATTACAGCGTGCTCCAGGGGCTCCAGCCCGGAACGGCGCCCGGCCAGAAGTATGTCTTCGCACCCAGGGCGTTCTTCGAGGTCACCCCCTCGGGCAAGCGCTCGCTGCGCCCGGTCGCGATCCAGACGTCCTCCGGTGCCGCGGTCGTGTTCCCCGGCGACGGAACGCCGTGGGAGATCGCCAAGATCATCGTCAACATGGCCGACGGCAACTACCACGAGCTGATCAGCCACCTCGGGCTCACTCACCTGTTGACGGAGCCGTTCGTGATCACCACGTACCGGCAGCTCGATCCGGAGCACCCCCTCCACGTGCTCCTCACGCCGCACTTCGCGGGCACGCTGTTCATCAACTACGCCGCCCAGACCTCGCTCATCACCGATGGCGGCGCGGTCGACCAGCTCTTGACAGGCACCATCGCGTCGTCCCGGCAGCTCGCGGCCAAGGCGGTCATGGCGGTGAATTACAACGCGACCTTCCTGCCGCTCACGCTCGCCGCGAGGGGGGTCGACGACGCCCAGGACCTGCCCGACTATCCTTATCGCGACGATGCGCTGGCCTTGTGGCATGCCATCCATGACTGGGTCACCGCGTACCTCCAGATCTATTATCCCAGCGCGGCCGACGTGATCGGCGACTACGAGCTACAAGCGTGGGTCACGGAGCTCGCCTCGAAGCAAGGAGGCAGCATCCAGGGCATCGGCGATGGACCGGCAGACGCAAAGCCACGCATCGAGACGGTGGAGTACCTCGCAAAGCTCCTGACCCAGGTGATCTTCACGGCGAGCGTCCAGCACGCGGCGGTGAACTTCCCGCAACGCACGATCATGGCCTACACCCCCGCCATGCCGCTCGCTGCCTACGCGCCGTTCCCGGCGAAGCAGGGCGCGCCTGCCACCCAGATCCTCGACCTGCTCCCCCCGCTCCAGATGGGGCTGCTCCAGCAGGCCGTGCTGAGCACCCTTGGCGGCGTCTATCACACCGTGCTCGGCCAGTACGGGGGCGAGCTCGCGATCCTGCAGGTCGGGGACGCGCTGCGCGCGTTCCAGCGAGCGCTCCAGCGGATCGAGGCGGACATCCACAACAAGACCCAGCTGGGCGAGCGCACGCCGTACACGACGCTGCTACCCTCGACGATTCCCCAGAGCATCAATATCTGAGCGCGACCGGAGCCGCGCGGTCGCCTGGGCGTCACGCCGCGCGCCGCGTGACGCCCGATCGTGCGATCGTCGGCGCAGATGAAGCCGACGTCCAAGCGCGTGATCGCCGACCTCGAAGAGCTCGCGGCCCTGACCTCCGACGAGCGCGGCGCGCAGCGCGTCGCGTGGGGTCCGATCTGGCGCAAGACCCGCGCGTGGTTCACCGCCAAGCTCGCGTCCGAGCTCGGCCTCACGCCGCACCGCGACGGCGCCGGAAACCTGTGGGCGACGCTGCCGGGCGCCTCGCCGCGCAGCCTCGTGATCGGCAGCCACCTCGACTCGGTGCCGGGCGGCGGCTGGCTCGACGGCGTGCTCGGCGTCCTCGCCGGGCTCGAGGTGCTCCGCCGCGCCCGCGCGGCCGGCACGCCGCCGCTCACCCTGCACCTCGTCGACTGGGCCGACGAGGAAGGCGCGCGGTTCGGGCGCAGCCTCATGGGCTCGGCCGCCTCCGCCGGCGCACTCGATGCCGCGCGGGAGCTCGCGCACCTGACCGATCGCCAGGGCGTCACGTTGCCGGCGGCGCTCGCCGAGAACGACCTGTCGCTCGACAGCCTGGGCACCGCCCACGCCTACTTTCAGACCCTCGAAGCCGCGGCCTACCTCGAGCTCCACATCGAGCAGGGCCCCGTGCTCGAGGCGATGAAGCGGCCGGTCGGCGTCGTGCTCGGCACGATGGGCGTCGAGCGCTACACCCTCAAGTTCGTCGGTCAGGCGGCCCACTCGGGCGCCGCGCCGATCCACCTGCGCAAGGACGCGTTCCTCGCCGCCGCGCAGTTCGCCCTCGCCTGCCGCGACATCAGTGTCGCGCACTCCGGCAAGACGCCGCGCACGCGCGTGGTGGCGACCTGCGGCGTGGTCAAGGTCGAGCCAAACTTCGTCACCGCCGTCCCCGGCTCGACGGAGATCTCGATCGACCTGCGCGCGCTCGACGCCAAGGTCTTGAAGCGCATGCTCGCCGAGGCCCGGGCCGCCGCGGCGAAGGCCGCCAAGACCCACCACGTGACCGTGCAGTGGAGCCCGCTCCTGCACATCACGCCGCGGCTGTTCGACGACGGCCTGATGGCGATCATGCGCGCCTCGGTCAAGGAGGTCACCGGCCACGCACCCGAGCTGCCGTCGGGCCCGTTGCACGACGCCGCCGAGATGGCCGCCGTCGTCCCCACCGCGATGATGTTCGCGCAGAGCAGCCCCGGCATCTCGCACACGCGGCTCGAGGACACGCCGCACCGCGCGCTCGACCAGTCGATCCGCGCCTTCCTGATCGCCGTCGACCGGACGGTCGCGCAGCTCGCGAGCGAGCCGCCATTCCGTGGCCGCCGCCCAGGCCGCGCCCGTCGCGGTTAGCCCTCGTACTTCTTGCGCTTGCGGTACAGGGTCGACGCGTCGATCCCGAGCAGCTTCGCCGCGTCGTCGAGCGTGGCGGCGCGGGCGGCCACGCGCTCGATGTGCTCGCGCTCGATCTGGTCGAGCGTGAAGTCGCCGCCAAGCCGCGGCGCGGTGCTGACGTGGCCGGCGATCCGCTCGGGCAGTGCCTCGCGGCCGAGCGTGCGCTCGGGGAACAGGATGATCGCGCGCTCCATCGCGTTGCGTAGCTCGCGGATGTTGCCCGGCCACGCGTAGGCCAGCAGCGCCTGCTCGGCGTCCGGCGCCAGGGCCGGCGGCGGCCGGTTCGCCGTGCGCGCGAAGAACGCGAGGAACCGGCGCGCCATCGCCAGGATGTCGTCGGCGCGCTCGCGCAGCGGCGGGACCTCGATCTCGATGACGTTGAGCCGGAACAGCAGATCCTCGCGGAACCGGCCGGCCTTGACGTCGGCGTCGAGGTCGCGGTTGGTCGCCGCGACGACGCGCACGTCGGCGTGGCGCGTGCGGGTCTCGCCGACGCGCTCGAACTCCTTGTCCTGGACGAACCGCAGGAGCTTGGCCTGCAACGCCGGCGAGATCTCGCCGATCTCGTCGAGCAGCAGCGTGCCGCCCTCGGCGGCCTCGACCCGGCCGGCCTGATCGCGGACCGCGCCGGTGAACGCGCCGATCGCGTGGCCGAACAGCTCGCTGGCGAGCAGCTCCTCCGACAAGGTCGGGCAGTTGACCGTGACGTACGGCTTGCCGAGCCGCTTGCTGCGCGCATGGACCAGCCGCGCGAGCATGCTCTTGCCGGTGCCGTTCTCGCCGCGCAGGAGGATCGGCGCGTCGGAGCCGGCCGCGCGGGTCGCCAGCTCGAGCGCGCTGCGCATGCGCGGCGCCTGGGTCGCGATGTCGATGCCGGGCAGCTCGTCGGCGACCAGGGCCTCGAGATCGGCCACCCGGGCAAGGGCCGCGCGCCGCGCCGCGATCTGCTCGACGACGAGCCGGATCTGCGCCGGGGTGAACGGCTTGGGCAGGTAGTCGACCGCGCCGCGCTTGATCGCCTCGACCGCCGTGTCGATCGTCGCGTACGCCGTGATCACGACGATCGCGAGCCCCGGGCGGGCCGCGACCAGGCGCGGC
>Ga0137459_1000420_pt1 | contig 15208 bp, 7 predicted proteins | sample EasRivERMGT700_2_FD_104908 | JGI IMG/M metagenome (GOLD analysis project Ga0137459, IMG submission 104908) | Soil microbial communities from meander-bound floodplain in the East River, Colorado, USA - East River MetaG ERMGT700_2 | ecosystem: Environmental > Terrestrial > Soil > Floodplain ...
CGGAAGCTCCCCGCGGAGCGGATCCCCCTGGTGAACAGCGTCCTCAGGGTGGCGAAGCCGGCGGCGCCGAACACCCCCCCACGGAACGACGCACCGGTGATGCTCCCCCAGGTCGCGCAGGGCACCGGTCCGCTCCCCGAAGACCGCACCACGACCTCGTCGCTCGCGTCGCGCGCGTCGCTCGGGTCGCGCGCCGTTGCGGCGTCGGCGACGGCGTACTCGGGCGCCGCGGCGCAGGACACGGGGACCAACACGCCGGCCGCCACCCGATCCAAGGTGCCGGCCGCGACCGCGGCGTCGCCCCCGACCGCGCCGCCCGCGATCGCACGTCCCCGGAGCCCGACCGCGCCATCGCACGCGCACCTCCAGGCGGGCTCCACCAGGCCGCGCGCGGTGACCTCCGGCGATCCGCAGCCGACCCGCGCCCGATCGCCGACCGCCTCCCCGCCCGCGTCGCGCCCCGCGGTGTCCCGCGTACCGACGAGCGAGGCCGAGGTGATGCGCGGGTTTGCCGATCAGCACACGCCCGGCGGGTTCACCGACCAGCGCACGCCGGGGTTCGCCGCGGAGCGCACCCCCGCAGACCAGCGCACGCCGACCGATCCGCAGTTTTCCCGCGGGACCAGCGGTGGCCCGGTGACGTCCCGCGTGTCGACCGAAGACGCGGTCACCGCCGAGGAGGCGTTCAAGCGCGGCGAGGCGGCGATGAAGCGCAACCAGCCCGGCGAGGCGATCCTCGAGTACAAGGCCGCGTGCGATCTCAACCCGACCGAGGTCGACTACGCCGCCATGCTCGCGTGGGGCAAGTTCTGCGCCGCGGGCGACAAGCCCGCGATCGGCGCCGAGACCCGCAAGATCCTCGAGCGCGCGGTGTTCAAGTCGCACCGCCCCGAGCGCGCCCGGTTCTACCTCGGCCGGGTCGAGCGCATGCTCGGCCGCGACAAGGAGGCGCTGCGCCACTTCCAGGAGGTCCTCGATCTCAAGCCCAACCACGCCGAGGCGGCGAGCGAGATCCGCACGATCGAGGCGCGCCTCCAGGCCGGCAAGCCCGGCCCCGGCCTGTTCGGCCGCAAGCGCTGACGGGACGCTGCCACGAAACACGCGCTTGGGAAGAACACGAACACGCGCGCTGACGGCGATGGGGGCCTCGGTCTCGCGGGAGACAGCGGACCACCGGATCGTGCAGACCCACCGACGCAACACTCAACTACCTGTGCCCCGCAGCCACTGGCGTGGAAGCTACCGCTCGCCGAGACCCCCATCGCCTGCGCGCGCGTTGACGAGTCGCTGATGCTGAGGGGACGCTGCCTCTTTGGAGAGAGGTCGGGCGCACCCCGTCGTCCAACCCGAGGCGCTGAACGTCGCATGATCGCCGTCCATCACGGCGACGCCGATGCGCTCGGCGGACGGAACGGATCGTCCATGATCTTCCACTCGTCAGGGGACATCGCGCCGCGCCGGCGCCAGCGCGCGTGTCCGCGATCTCCTGGAGCTCGCGGCGCGCCGACGCAACCGATCAAGACCTCTGTGCGGGTACTACTTGATCTCCACCTTCGTCAGGTTGTCATCCGAGTTGCGGTCGATCCGCTTGTTGTACGGATCGACGCCCGCATAGGCCGGCGGCTTGCCGACCACCACGGTCACGCGCTGCGTGCCAGAGCGGACGGCCATGCGCTCCATGCGCAGCACCGAGGCGGCGGTGAACCCGGCGGTGCCGGGCTCGGCCGCGAACACGCCGATGTCGAACGGCTCGTCGAGCGGCGCCTCGGTCTCCACGCCCTTGCCATCGGCGTAGAGCTTCTTGGCGGCGACCTCGAGCGTGACCTCGTACGTGCCGTCGGGGCGCTTGACGGCGGTGGCGCCGGCTGCTTTCACGTCGACCAGCGTGATCTTCTCGAACAGGTCGGTGATCAGGGCGTCGTGCTGGGGCCCCGCCGCGGCGCGCAGCAGGCGCAGGAAGTCGAGGGTGTTGGGGTACGGCGCCGCCTTGAACGCATACTGCTCGAGCAGCGCGGCCAGCGCGCCGTTGACGGTGGGCTCGCCGACCACCTCCTTCAGCCAGTACATCACCAGGGACCCCTTCTGGTAATGGATGTACGGCTGGTCTTCCACGCGGGCCAGCGGCAGCTCCTCGACCACCTCGCCGCCGCGGCTGCCCAGGTAGCGGTCGAGCTCGTACTTGAGGAACCGGCGGATGTGCTCGCGGCCGTACAGGCGCTCCATCACCAGCAGCGCCGAGTACTGCGCGAAGCTCTCGACCAGCATCGATGCGCCCTGCTGGTAGCTGGGCACCAGCTGGTGCCCCCACCACTGGTGCGCGATCTCGTGCGCGGTGACGTAGGTGGCAATGTCGATCTTCTCCGGATCTTCGAGCTTCGCGAGGAAGCCGATGTCCTCGCTGTACGGAATCGTATTGGCGAACGACTGCGCGAACGTCGCGTAGGACGGGAACTCCAGGATCCGCGCCTGGCGGAACTGGTACGGCGAGAACTGCTTGCTGAACAGGTCCAGCGAGTCCTTCATCGCCTGCAACATGCGATCGACGTTGTAGTCGTGGCCCGGATGGAAATAGACCGCCAGGTCCACGTCCTGCCAGGTATCCCGGCGGATCTCGTAGCGCCCCGACTGGATCGAGAAGAAGTGATTGATCGGCGCGTCGGGCTTGAAGTGCACCGTGTTGCGGTCGCTGGACAGGCTGTCGGTGACCGTGTAGCCGGGCGCGATCGGCACCTGGTCGGCGTCGGTGGTGACCGTGATGTCGGCGTCGACCCAGTCGCTGTCGGCGCGAAACGCGCTGCGCGCGCGGCCGCGCTCGTCCTCGAGGGTCGGCGGGCGTAGATCCGGCGGCAGGCCGTACTTGCGGCGCTTGGCGCGATCCTTGAGCAGGCCGTCGCGCGACACGCCGATGGTGGGCGTGATCTCGGTGCTGTCGAGGAAGCTGCCGTTGGCCACGATGCGCGTCAGCGGCGCCGCGTTGGGAAACCCGCGCTCGGCCAGCGTGGTGGCAAACTCCAGCTCCCGGACCTCCCCCGGCTGCATCGCGGGCGACAGCTTGTAGATGCGGTAGTGCTCCTCGGGCCACGCGCGCTCCAGCGTGGCGCGGGTGAGCTTGACGCGATCGAGCACCAGGCGCTCCGGGTAGCTCAGGTGCAGCACGGCGATCGGCGCGTCCGTGCGGTTCTGGATCCGGTACCTGCCGGTGGTCACCGCGCGGGCCTCGGCCGGATAGAGCTGCACGTCGAGGGTGACGGAGATGATCCGCGGTTGCGGCACCGCCTCGTACGGCAGGAAGCTGGCTTCGTAGTGCGCCAGGAACGCGTCGTGATCGGGCGCGGTGACGTAACGGTTGAGGACGTTGGTGTTGTAATAGATGTAGGCCCCGCTGCCGAGCCACACCAGCGTGGCCGCGGCGAACACGGCGAGCGCACCGCCGCACAGCCGCGACCGCAGGTGCGCCAGGCGCGGGCGCAGCGCTACCGTCACGCCGCGCCGCCACAGCGCGTAGGCCAGCACGGCGAGCATCACCGCGAACGCGCTCCAGTACAGCTGGAACCAGGCCTGCCCGATCCAGAACCGGCCCATGCCGTTCATGTCCGACAGCGGCACCGGCGAGGTGCCCGCATAGTTGTACAGGTTGTGCTCGAAGCCGGCCGCGTTCAGCGCCACCGTGGTCACGATGTAGCCCAGCATCACGCCCCAGCCGATGAACTTCTGCGGCACCAGCACCTGCACGAACACCGACAGCACCGCGAGCTGCACGGCCGACACCGCCGTGGGCAGCGCAAACCACAGGAGGTACGCGCCGAGCTCGAGGTGGGTATAGCCCTTGAGCAGCTGCACCGCCATGCCGGCGGCGACGCCGGCCAGCATCGTGGCACCCAGCACCAGCGTGATGGCCACGATCTTGGGCACCAGGTGGGCCCAGCTCGGCGCGGCCGTCGCGTCGACGATCTCGTGCATCCGGCGCTCGCGGTCGCGCCAGACCAGCTCGCCGGAATAGAACACCGCGATGATGATCGGCATCAGCGTGAACGCGCCGGTCAGCGTCTGCACCATCACCCGCGTCACCGGATACGGTCCGCTGCCGTACCAGCGCCCGGCGAACCACAGCGCGCCGATCGAGTTGATCACGCCGATGCCCAGCAGCACGAAGAACGCCGGGCTGCGGAACACGAACGCCATGTCGAACCGCACCAGGCACCACAGCTGGGCCCAGCGCGTGGCGGCATCGGTGCGCGGCGCCGGTAGTCGCGCGACCGCGGCCGTGACGGCGGTGGCGGGCGGGCCGGCCAGCGGCACCTCGGGACGCGCCTTGCGCGCGGGACCGCTGGGTTGCTCGAAGCGGAACCGGCGGTACGCGACCGCGAACAGCGCGAGCGCGACTCCCGACCACAGCAGCCGGTTGGCCAGCAGCAGCCCCGACAGCGGCGGCAGCATCGTGTTGCGCTCGGCGGCGGTCCAGTACCTGGTGGTGGTGCTCAGCGCCGATAGGCCGAACGGATCGGCCAGCGCCGCGGCGGTCTCGAGCTGCGGATCGCGCAGGAGGCCGCGCATCACGATGTAGAGCACCAGCGTGACCATCGCGCCGAAGTACGTCCACATCATCGATCGGGTGGCGGTGGCCAGCGCGAAGTAGCCGGCCGAGAGGATGAGCAAGGTGGGCAGCCCGAACGCGAACAGCGCGTACAGGTAGTCACCCAGGCGAAACGGGCCGACCTTCTCGGCGTCCAGCCACGGCATCTGGGACCCGATGGCGATCGCCAGCGGCATCATCGCCAGCACGCAGAGCGCGGCGGCGGTGGCGCCGATGAACCGCCCGACCAGGTAGCTGAGCTTGCCGACCGAGGTGGACCGCAGGATCGGCGCGAAGCCGGTCTCGTCGTCGCGGATCACGACGTTGGCCACCATCGCCACGATCACGAAGATCGAGAACAGGCTCATGATCCCCAGCGTCTGCAGGATCGCGAACGGGGCATTGACGAACACGTTGCCGCGGCTGCCGAGCTGGATCTGCTCGACGGTCACCGAGCCGAACGTGAGCAGGAAGAAGATCAGGCAGCCGACCCAGAACACCGGGCTCCTGACCTGGTAGCGCCACTCGAAGATCGCGATGTGTCGCAACATGGCGATCCTCACGCGGCCTTGCGCTGGCGGTGCAGCGTGGCGAAGTAGACATCCTCGAGGCTCGAGGTCACGGGCTCGAACGCGGGATCGGGCGCCGCATCGGCCAGGACGTGGATCTGCGTGCGACCCGAGCGCAGCCGCGTGGCGATCAGCTCGAACTGCTTGCGATAGGCCGGCAGCTCGGCCTTGTCGATCGTGCGGGCCCACACCTTGCCGGCGAGCGAGGCGATCAGCGCCGCGGGGGTGTCGTCCGCGACGATGCGCCCACCGACCATGAGGCCGACGCGCGAGCACAGGTCGGTGACGTCGTCGACGATGTGGGTCGACAGGATCACGACTCTGTTCTCGCCGATCTCGGACAGCAGGTTATTGAACCGGTTGCGCTCCTCCGGATCGAGCCCCGCGGTGGGCTCGTCGACGATGACCAGCTTCGGCCGGCCGATCAGCGCCTGCGCGATGCCGAAGCGCTGGCGCATCCCGCCGGAGAACCCCGCGATCGCGCGCTTGCGCACCTCCCACAGGTTGGCCTGCTGCAGCAGCGCCTCGACCGTCTCGCGGCGCTCGCCGCGCGCCGCCACGCCCTTCAGCACGGCCAGGTGGTCGAGCATGTCGTAGGCCGACACGCGAGGATAGACGCCGAAGTCCTGCGGCAGGTAGCCGAGCACCGCGCGCAGGAGCTCGGGCCGCGCCCGCACGTCGATGCCGTTGAACGTGATCGCGCCGGCGGTCGGGATCTGCAGCGTCGCCACGCAGCGCATCAGCGTCGACTTGCCCGCGCCGTTGGGGCCGAGCAGGCCGAACATGCCGGGTGGGATCTCGAGCGTCACGTCGTCGAGCGCGCGGGTGCGGTCATCGTAGCTGTGGGACAGGCCGGTAATCGAGAGCATCGAGGTGGGCTCCATGGGGCGTTGGGCGCAGGTGGCGACTGTAGTAACACCGGTGCCCGGCCGCGGGGCGCCAGGCCGCGGCGCGGTAGATCGTTCCGGTGGCCGGGACGTTGCCAGCGCCCACGCATGCCCACATTCCAACGGATTCTGTTCGGGATCGTGCTCGCCTCGACGAGCTGCGCCACCGGCACCGGGCCGACGGCGATCACCACCAGGGACTCCGCGGTCCCGCAAAGCTCGACCGACCGGATGTTCGCCGCGCTGCGGCCCGCGCGGCTCGCGCCGAACGACGGCACCAAGCACCTCGACGCCGCGATCGCGTCGCACTTCCAGCGCCACGCGACCCGGCGCAGCTACGTGATGACCGACAAGCCGCTGTACCAGCCCGGCGAGACGATCTGGTTCCGCGCCGATCTGCGCGCGACCGGGACGCTGGTCGGCGCGGCGCCGACCGGGCTGACGATGCAGCTGCTGTCGCCGCGCGGCGCGATCACGATGGAGAAGCGGATCCAGACCACGAACGGGGTCGCGCAGAACGACTTCGCCCTCGCGGCCGACCTCGACGGCGGTGAGTACACGATCCAGCTGACCGCGGACGACGGCACGACCGACACCCGGAAGATCATCGTCAACACCTACGAGGCGCCGCGCCTCATGAAGACGCTCGAGCTATTGCGCAAGGCGTACGGCGCGGGCGACCAGGTATCTGCGGCGATCGAGGTCAAGCGCGCCACCGGCGAGCCGTTCGCCGGCAAGCCGCTGACCGGCGTGGTCACGGTCGACGACGTCGAGCTCGCGCGGCTCGCGCTCAAGACCGACGGCGACGGCAAGGCGATCGCGAAGTTCGCGCTGCCTCGGGCGATCGTGCGCGGCGACGGCCTCCTGACCATCCTCGTCGACGACGGCGGCGTGACCGAGTCGATCCAGAAGCGCATCCCGATCGTGATGCAGACGATGCAGCTCGCGATGTTCCCCGAGGGCGGCGACCTCGTCGATGGGCTGCCGGGCCGGGTCTACTTCCTGGCCAGGAACACGATCGGCAAGCCGGCCGACATCGACGGCAAGGTCGTCGACGATCGCGGCCAGGTCGTCGGCGACTTCACCTCGATCCACGACGGGCTCGGCCGGTTCGATCTCACGCCGGCCACCGATCGCAGCTACCACGTCGAGATCACCCGGCCCGCCGGCATCACGCAGCAGTTCGCCGTGCCGACCGCCGTACCCGGGGGCTGCGTCCTGCGCAGCGTCGCGGGAGGCTCGGCAGACGTGCTGCGGATCGCCGCGACCTGCACGACCGCGCGGTCGCTGCTCGTCGAGGCGGTGCTGCGCGAGACCCGGCTCGCGGCCGGCGCGGCCTCCGTCGAGGCCGGCACGCCCACGCTGCTCGAGCTGCCGGTCGATCCGGCGGCCCAGGGCGCCGTGCGCATCACGGCGTTCTCGACCAAGCAGTGCCCGAGCCGGACTGATCGATTCCGGTCCGCAGCGAAGCAAGGATCGGAATCACCTCACGGCGAGGGTACCCCTTGTGGGGAGCCGCTCGCCGAGCGCCTCGTCTACCACGGCCGCGGCCAGGATCTGAAGATCACGCTCGCCGCCGACAAGAAGACCTACGCGCCGCGCGATCCGGTGAAGCTCACACTGCACGCCAGCGACGCCAGCGGCCGGCCGGTGAAGGCCTCGGTCGGCGTCGCGGTCGTCGACGACACGGTGCTGTCGTTCGCCGATGACAAGACCGCGAAGATCCTCGCGCACATCTACCTCGAGCCCGAGCTCGGCGCGACCGCGGCCGATCCGATCGAGGAGCCGAACTTCTACTTCTCCGACAAGCCCGAGGCGCCGGCGGCGATGGACGCGCTGCTCGCGACCCGCGGCTACCGCCGCTTCGAATGGCAGCCGGTGCTCGCGCCACCACCGCCCGCCGCACCCACCACCGTGGCCACGGGGATGGCGATGCCGGACCCGGACCTGGCGATGGACCTGGAGAAGGCCGAGGCCCCGGATGACGGTGCGAAGGACCGCAAGGCCGGCGAGGCACGTCCGAGGAAGCCGCGGCCGGTGATGCCCAGGCCCGCCGGCGCGATGCCGCAGCCGAAAGCCGCGGAGCCACCGCCACCGCCCCAGCAGGCCGCGCGCGGCCCGATGCGGCGCGAGATGGGCAAGCAGGCCGCCTTCGGCGGCGATGACCTCGTCGTGCGGCAGCAGCGCAACGGCGCCCGGGCCGACCGGGCCCGCGGCATCAGGATCAACAAAGAGATGCTGGAGAACCCGCTGGGCGACCAGCGGATCCAGGCGTGGGCGCCGGTCCGTGTGTTCCCGGTCCCGCAGTACACCAAGGCGTACGACGGCCCGCGCACCGACTTCCGCGAGACGATCTACTGGAACGCCAACGTCGAGACATCCGCCGACGGCAACGCGGAGGTCGCGTTCGTCGCCTCCGATGCGATCACCGCGTTTTGCGCGACCGCCGAGGGCGTGTCCGCCGGCGGCGTCCCCGGCGGCGGCACGCTGACCATCCAGTCGAAGATGCCGCTGACGCTCGACGCGCGCCTGCCGCTCGAGGTGACCTCGGGCGACGAGATCCGGCTGCCGGTCACGCTGTCGAACGAGACCGACGGCGCGCTCGACGCCACGCTCGACGCCCGGTTCGGCGCGGCGTTCCAGCTCACCGCGAATCCCGTGACCGGCAAGATCCACCTGGGCGCGGGCGAGAAGCGCAGCCTGTTCTTCCCGCTCAAGGTGGTCGCCACCGGCGGCGACGCCGACGTCGGCCTCGCGCTGACCACGCTCGGGCTCAAGGACGAGCTCCAGAAGAAGATCCGCGTCGTCCCGGCCGGCTTCCCGTTCGAGGTCTCGGCCTCGGGCACCGCGAAGCACGGCGTGACCGCGCAGCACGACTTCGAGCTCGCCGGCGCCCTGCCCGGCACGATCCACGCGAGCGTGACGATGTACCCGTCGCCGCTCGCCGCGATGACCAAGGGCATGGAGGCGATGATCCGCGAGCCCGGCGGCTGCTTCGAGCAGACGTCGTCGTCGAACTACCCCAACATCATGATCCTCGGCTACCTGAGCTCGAACGACGCGGCCGACCCCGCGCTGGTCCAGAAGACGCAGGGCACGCTCGACCGCGGCTACAAGCTGCTCACCGGCTACGAGACCACGCAGAAGGGCTACGAGTGGTTCGGCAAGACGCCCGGCCACGAGGCGCTGACCGCGTACGGCCTCATGGAGTTCGCCGACATGGCGAAGGTCTACGACGTCGATCGCAAGATGGTCGAGCGCACGGCCGACTGGCTGATGAGCCGCCGCGATCACAAGGGCGGGTTCCTGCGCAACGCCGAGGCGCTCGACTCGTTCGGCCGCGCCGGGGAGACCACGACCAGCGCCTACATCATGTGGGCGCTCGCCGAGGCCCGGCGCACCACCGGCCTCGACGCCGAGCTCGCGGTCCAGAAGGCGCTCGGCGCCGAGACCCGGGACGCGTACCTGCTCGCGCTCGCGACCAACACCAACCTCCTCGTCGCGCCGGCTGCCGGCGAGACCGCCGCGATCGTCCAGCGGCTGGCGGCGATGCAGGCCAAGGACGGCAGCTTCCCGGGCGCCAGGGAGTCGATCACGATGTCGGGCGGCGAGTCGCTCACGATCGAGACCACCGCGCTCGCGACGCTGGCGCTGATCAAGGCGTCGCCCAGCAACGAGTACGAGGCGGCCGTCCGCACCGCGGTCGACTGGCTCAACGCGCGGCGCAGCGGCTACGGCCAGTGGGGCAACACGCAGGCGACGATCCTCGGGCTCAAGGCGCTGACCGCCTATTCCGAGCACGCGCGGCAGATGCAGTCCCCGGGCTCGGCGACCCTCGTCATCAACGGTGCGCCCGCCGGCACGATCCAGTTCGACAAGGGCCGCAAGGACGCGCTGGTGTGGGACGACGTCGCGGCGGCGCTCAAGCCCGGCCACAACACGATCGAGCTCCGGCTCGACAGCCAGGCGGCCCTGCCCTACTCGATCGCGATCGAGTACCGCTCGGCGAAGCCGCAGTCGTCGCCCGCCGCCAAGGTCTCGGTCACGACCCGGCTCGTCAAGGAGCAGGTCAAGCTGGGGGAAGGCGTCAAGCTGCGCGCGCACGTCGAGAACACGACGGCCGGCGGCGTGCCGATGACGCTCGCGCGCGTCGGCATCCCGGGCGGCCTGACGTTCCAGACCTGGCAGCTCAAGGAGCTGCGCGACAAGGGCGCGATCGACTTCTACGAGACCCGCCCGCGTGAGGTGATCCTGTACTGGCGCGCGCTGGCTCCGGCCGCGAAGAAGGACATCGACCTCGACCTGCTCGCTACGGTGCCCGGCAGCTACGAGGCGCCCGCGACGTCGGCGTACCTGTACTACACCGCCGAGGACAAGGCCTGGGCGCCGGCGGTCAAGGTCACGGTCAACCAGTAGCCGGGCGGTCGGCTGGCATGGATGCGAGTCGGGCCACCCCAGCCGGTCGCCGTGCTACGGTCTTGACACCATGAGTGTCCTGACCCTGGAGGGCATCGTTGACCACGGCCAGATACGAGTACCTGCGAACGTGCGCCTACCGGAGAATGCCAAGGTCTACATTCTGATTCCCGACATGAAGATCGAGCAGACCGTTCGGATCGAGAGCCCACGTCTCGTTCATCCTGAGCAAGCCGCCGACTTCACCATGGAGGTTTCGAAGGCCGATGCCGACGTATGACGCGCAGCGTTTCTCGCCGCCGGCACCGCTCGCGCAAGTAGTCTGCAAGCACCCCGACACCGGCACGGCTTGGCCGGACATGCTGATGCTCCTCGACACGGGCGCGGACGTGAGGGCGACGCGGCATGGGAGCAGGTGCGCCCGTGAGGCGCCACCATGCTGCGCGGTCCAGGCAGCCTCTCACCCGCGCTGACGTGGAGCATGCCGGCCCCCACGTGGGGCGACGCGGAGCAGGCGGGTTCTGCGAGGCGCCACGATGCTGCGCGGTGCCAGGCAGTCTCGCCTCCTTCGCCGATGTGGAGCATGCCGGCCCCCACGTGGGGCGACGTGACCTCGCAACAGGTGAGCCCGCGAGGCACCACACTGCGGCGACTGTAGCAACACCGGTGCCCGTCCGCGGTAGCGCGAGGTGATCTGGCCATCGATTCGCCTAAGGATCGAGCAGAGCGCTCGACCATCGCGCCAGCTCGGCCAGGATCGCCTGTGGCCGGCCCACGATCGGTGGCTTCATTCCGATCCTGGCCGCGAGCGGTCGTAGTCCGTCGAGTACCTTCGCAAGCTCGATCGCGTAGGTCGAGGGTGCACGCGCGCCGGACCTGCGCCAGCTCTCGAGGATCGCAGCGACCAACGCGAACCGTTCTGGCCAGCTTGGGGCCTTCTTGGGCAGGGGCGCCAGCAGGGCACGAAGTGGAGCCACCTTCAATGACCGGTAACTCGCCGCCTGATTGACGACGAGCTCTTCGAGAACCCCAGCGTCGGCAAGATCGTTCAGGATGAGTGCCACGGTGCGCTTGGTATATCCGACGGGAAGGATGGCGGAGATCCGCGCGCCTTCGGAGTCGCGAGCGCGGGTTGCCAATGCCACGGCGAGATCGGCACGCGCGCTGACACCAAAGATGCGGCGGCTCCGTAACTGGATCAACGATGGATGATCCAGCCGAGGCTTTCGGGACTTTGTGGACAGCTTGGCGCGCGATGGACGGCCGCTCGCCGCCTCCATCATGACGCTGGGGAGGTCGTGAGACGTGGCGTCGCCGCGCGCCGGCATCAGCCGAACGATCTGACGCAGACGCGAGATCGAGACGTTGTTCGGTCCGATGCGGACGCACCAGTCCAGGCACTCGCGCTCGAGCCGCGGTTCGGCCGCAGCGATGAACGGGGTGAACGCGATCAGCGCCTCCAGATCGATCGCGTGCTCGGGCCGTGGCGCGACACCGGCAACGCCGAGGGCCGTCCAGTGACGCCATGCCAGCTCGATCGCTTGCTGTTGAAGCTGGTCACTCATGGGGCGCTCGTGTCGCCGACGCCGAATGCGCGCAGTACGCCGCTCAACATGACGGCGAAGCCGTCCGATGGGTCGTGGGTCTGTACCCATCGCGCAGCGGCGCGCAACTCGGTGTGCGTGGGTTGAAGTCTCTGCAGATCGAGATGATGCTTGCCACCGGGCTTATCATCAGCCGCCGCGAAGAGCTTGAAGTGGATCTGATCGAGCCGGCTCGCGAGCGAGATGTCGCCATGAAGTACGCCATCGTGATCGAACGCGCCGGGAGCAACTACTCGGCCTATGCACCGGACCTGCCGGGTTGCGTGGCAACCGGTGCCTCCATCGACGAGACCAAACAGCGCATGGCCGAGGCGATCGCGATGCACATCGAAGGGATGCGCGATGACGGCGTCGTCCCGCCCGTGCCCACGGTTGTGTGTGACTACGTCGCCGTCTCCGCGTAGCGACATCGGAGCAGGTGAGACCACGAGGTGCCACGACGCTAGGCGGGCCCATGGCCGGGACCGCGGACGGCGATCCAAGCCGATCTTCGGACCGAGCGCGGCGCCCGCAGAAGCAGCTCAGCCCAGACGGTCTGACACCCCCGTCGAGAACGCTACGGCCAGAGCTCCGACCACAGTGCGCGCGCGGCACCGGCCGGATCGTCGGCGACCCGGCACGCGCGGTCGAGCAGGAGCGTCGGGCGGCGCGCGGCGTCGTAGGCCGGCCACGCCGGGAGGGCGGCGCCGTTCGGATCACCGGTCTTGATGAACTGCGCCCAGGTCGCGTGCATGGCGGCCGCGAGCGGCTGGGCGGCGGCGAGGTCGGGGCCGAGCAGGATGGGCGCCATCGGGAGGTCGAGGCGGTTCCACACGAACGGCAGCTCGAGCGCGTGCGCGGCGCCGAGCCGGCCGCCGAGCACCGGCGATTGCCAGTCGAAGCGGTACAGGTAGACCGGCGTGGCGTGACCAGCCTGCGCCTCGGCGAGCCGGATCACCGGGATGCGGAACACGACCTCGCCGACGGCATCGACCCACGCGCGGGCCTCCGAGCGATCAGCGTGGCCGTCGCGGTAGAGGTCGAGCAGGCGATCGAGCACCGGGCCGAGCCGCTGGCGCAGCAGCGGCTTGAACGGCTCGACGGTGGCCGGGCCGAGGAACACCTCGAACAGCGTCCACTCGTCGCGGTTGGAGCCGGCGAGCAGCGGGATGCCGGCCGCGCCGCCCTCGCGGATCACCTCGATCGGCAACCGGGGGATGGTCACGCCATCGATGTAGGGCGCGAACGCGCCCAGGCCGAGCTCCAGGGCGAGCCGCTCCTGGCAGGCGAGCAGGCGCTCGATCGGCACGTCCGCGAGCTCGTCGACGGTGACCTCGAGCTCGGCGAGCACACGGCGCGCGACCTTGGTGGCGTCGTCGCGGGTCGGCGGCGACAGGCTGGGGGCACCGCTCTCGAGGATCGCCCGGTGGAACAGGCCGCGCGCGGCGGGCATCGCGAGCAAGCTCCCGATCGAGATCGCACCGGCGGACTCGCCCATCACGGTGACCCCGCCCGGATCGCCGCCGAACGCCGCGATGTTGTCGCGCACCCAGGTGAGCGCCGCGATCTGGTCGAGCAGCGCGTAGTTGCCCTCGGCGCGGTCGGGCGCGAGGTCGCCCAGGTACAGGAAGCCCGGCAGGCCGAGCCGGTAATTGAAGGTCACCACGACGATGCCCTGCCGGGCGAACGACTCGCCGTGGTAGAGCGGCGTCGATCCCGAGCCCATGATGAACGCGCCGCCGTGGATCCAGACCATCACCGGCCGCGGGCCATCGCCCGGCGCCGGGTCCGCGGGCGCGAACACGTTGAGCAGCAGGCTGTCTTCGCCCGACACGACCTTGTCGGTGACGCCGCTCAGGAGGGCGATCCGCGGATCGCGCGACTGCGCGGCGACCGGGCCGAACTTCGTCGCGTCGCGCTCGCCGGTCCACGGCGTCGCCGGCCGCGGCGGCCGGAACCTGCGCGCGCCGACCGGCGGAGCCGCGTACGGGATCCCCTTCCAGCTGGCGACGCCGTCGCGCAGCTCGCCGCGCACCGTGCCGTGGGTCGTCTGCACCACCAGATCAGGCATGTAGCACCGCGTGTTCGAGCTCGGGGAGCGCCTCGCCGCAGTAGACCGCGAGGCGCTGCAAGTGTGGCACGGTATCGCGGCAGCCGGTGAAGCCGAAGCACACCATGCTCGCGTAGCTGCTGCAGGTGATGTTGAGCGCCTGGCCGTGGACCGGGATCGACATCGGATACGACGCCTCGAGCCGCGCGCCCCGGAAGTACAGCGGCTTGTCGGGCCCCGGCACGTTCGAGATCACGACGTTGAACGTCGGCCGCAGGTGGCCCGCCGTGCTCGGGATCATCTGCAGCATCGACGGCGCGGTGAGCAGCGCGCTGTACTGCAGGATCGCCGCCTTCGACATGCCCTGGAGCTGCTGCTTCGCGCGTGTGGTCGACGCGACGATCCGCGCGAGCCGCTCGGCGGGGTCATCAATGTCGGTCGCGAGCGTGGCGAGGATGGCGCCCACCGCGTTGCCGCCGCCCAGCTCGTCCTTCGCGCGGATCGCGACCGGCAGCATCGCGACCAGCGGCGCCGACGGCAGCGCGTGCTGCTCGAGCAGGTAGGTCCGCAGGCTGCCGCCCGACAGCGCGAGCACGACGTCGTTGACCGTACCGCCCGCCGCCTTGGCGATCGCGCGGATCCGCTCGATCGGCAGGCTCTGGGTCGCGAACCGCCGGCTCTTGCTGATCCGCGCGTTCAGCACGCAGCGGGGCGCCTCGAGCGGCGAGATCAGCTCGTGATCGCCGGCGCGCGACGACGCAACGACGTTCAGGAGCGCACGCACGACGGTCTTCGACGCGCCGTACTGCTCGCGCACCGCGGCCAGCAGCTCCGGATAGTGGATCCCGCCGCCGCCGGGCTCGCCGGCGCCGGAGGGCTCGCCTGGCTCGCTCGCCGCGGGCGGCCGAGGAGCGCGCGACCGCTGCGGGATCGAGAAGAACAGCGGCCGGTCGCGCTCGTCGGGATCGGACGACAGCCCGGAGATCAGATTTTGCACCGCCGTGTAACCGTCGACGAGCGAGTGGTGGATCTTGACGTACCACGCGAACCGGCCGCGCTCGAGGCCCTCGATCAGGTGCATCTCCCACGGCGGCCGGTGGAAGTCGACGTGGTGGCCGTGCAGCCGCGAG
>Ga0137459_1000421_pt1 | contig 15196 bp, 14 predicted proteins | sample EasRivERMGT700_2_FD_104908 | JGI IMG/M metagenome (GOLD analysis project Ga0137459, IMG submission 104908) | Soil microbial communities from meander-bound floodplain in the East River, Colorado, USA - East River MetaG ERMGT700_2 | ecosystem: Environmental > Terrestrial > Soil > Floodplain ...
CGTCGAGATCCTGCGCTCGATTGCACCGAAGTTCATCGCCGAGAGCGGGCCGGACGTGGAAACCGTGCGCGACACGCCGCACCGCACGATCGTGGCTGCGTGGCCGAGGGCGGAAACGCCGGTACGCCCCGCCACTGCGGGCCTCGCGACGCGGCCCGCGCAGCCGCGCCACGTACAGCCAGGACAGCCCACGCCGATTCAGCGTACGGGTTCGGGAGCGGAGTTGCCGGGCGCACCGGCCTCGGCGACTCCAGCCCGTGTGACGACGCTCGGCGCGTCGAACGGCGCTATTCGTCCGGGCCCAGGAACGTCGAACAGACGGAAGTTCACGTTTCTGGCGGTGGTCGCAGCGTCCGTAACTTCGGTGGTCCTCTTCACTGTCCCGAGCCGGGGGGAGCGGCCGGCGGCTGCGCCCGCGCCGCCGATGCAGCCGTCGATCATCGCGGCGCCAGTCAGATCCACGACGCAGCCGTCCGCCGTGTCGCTGGAGCCAACCATGCCGCCATCACCCGGTGCAGCGGAACCCAAGACGCGTACACCGCCGGCTCCGATGGCGGTTCCGAGCGCGCCGACCGCAAGCGCGCCAGCGAGCGAGCCCGTGGCGCCGCACACGACAACCACCATCACGCCGACGGCCAACGCGACGACCACGTCCGCGGCACTAACTGCGCGCGCGGCAACCACGCCCGCGCTGCCCACACCCGCGCTGCCGAAAAAGCCGATCACGACGTCACGAGGCGCGACGCGCCCTGACTCGTCTCCCGCGGCTTCGACCAAGGACCGCAGCGACAAGTGGCGCGTCCAGAAGCGGAAGTTTGATCCCAACGCACCGCGAGACGGGGAGGAGTAAATGATGCACGCGACCTTGCGATGGCTCCTGATTCTTGGCTGCTTCCTGGGCGTCGTAGCTCACATAGCCCATGCGGAGTCGCAGAAGAAGCTTGCGGCCCCCGAGGCACGTCACCACCTGGCACAGGGGAACAAGCTCTACAACATCCGTTCGTTCGATCAAGCGATCGAGGAATACAAGGCCGGTGCGCTCGTCGAGGAGGCGCCTGTGTTCGACTACAACCTCGGCCAGGCCTTCCGCCAGCTCGGCAAGTATGAGGAGGCCATCTGGCATTATGAGCGGTTCCTCAACCGCGGCGACCCACAGGGCGAGGTGTTGGACGCGGTGAACGGCTTCCTCGCCCAGATGAAATCAGAGCTCGGCAAGAAAGCCATGACCCAGAAGCCTATCGAGCCAGTAGACCCATCCAGCACATCGCAAGCACTTCAGCCGCCACCGAACATCCCGCAACATACTCAACCACCACAGGTGAATTTCGTGGCAGAGACTGCTCGCTCCCCATGGACGATGACACGAGGAATTGCGCTCGGCGTCGCCTCGACTGGCCTGGTCAGTTTAGCAGCAGGAGTCGTATTCGGCGTCCAGACACAAGGCTTAAAGGACGATGCAGCACAGCTGTGCCCGATGAACCCCTGCGTCGATGCGAACAAAGTAAATATGCTGACGGATCGTGCTGACACTCGAGCAACGCTTGCCAATGTCTCGTATGGTGTGGGCGCAGGAATGATCGTTGGCGCGGCGATCCTTTGGTACGTAGGCGCACCTTCAGGTGCCAGTTCTCGATCGAGGAGCGATTACGCGATCCTCCCTCATTTCTCCACTACGTTCACAAGCATTACCTACCACCGGAGTTTCTAGCCAATGCGCAAGCGTTATCTCCTACTCGCCGTGCTGGCTGCCTGCACAGGTGGACCGCATTACACGGGCATTGATGCTGATGTTTCTCCGAAAGATGGTTCGAAAGATGGACCTGAGATCGACGGAGATACGACATGCAGACTTCGTGTGGTCTTCGTTGATGGTAAGCCGCCCTTCTCTGGACTGGATGATGGATCCGGCTTACGCGAGGTATGGATCTCGAACCCAGACGGATCAGGGTTAGTCGACCTGTCAAACAACTCCAATGCCGATGATGCTCACCCGAGCCCGTCGCCAGACGGACTGAAGGTGGCGTTCGCGTCAAACCGCACCGGAAAATACGACATCTTTGTCGTGAACATAGACGGCACCGCATTGATCAATCTAACCTCTGGACCAGATATCTCGTTTGATGCCAGCAATCCGATATGGTCTCCTGACGGCACACGCATCGCCTTTAGCATGGCCGGAAATGTATGGGCCATGAATGCCAATGGAACAGGAGCCGCGAAGATATCAACAGTGCCTGTATCTGGAGCAATGGCGTGGTCCGCTGACAGCAAGCAGCTCGTGTTTGATTCATTTTCTTATCCAAGTACATTTGCTCTTTATGTGGTCAATGTAGGAGATGGATCTCAAGCTGTGAAGCTAAATTCCGGAAATCCTCGTGAGATCGATGCCAGCTGGGCGCCATTTTCGAAGATTACATTTGACAATTCGTCGGATGTATTTACCATTAACGGTAATGGTGGGGGCATCGTTAACATTACACAGAGCGCCATCTTTCAAAACCGTGGAGCAGTAGTTGTCAGTAATGGTAATGCGATCGTGTTTTCCAGCACCCGCGATAACGGATATATTGAACTGTGGTCGATTCCGTCGAGCGGTGGAACAGCCGTGCAGGTTACTCATAATGCAATTTCACTAAACAGTGACAACGCAAACGCTGCTTCGCCTGATGGGACTCTGCTTGCCTTTGTTCGAAGGAAACAAACTGTACAGAGCGATAACAGTGTAACTTTCACGAGTCAACTAGGCGTGGTGGGCGTTGACGGAAGCGGACTCCATCTATTCAATGCCACCGATAGCAGTAACGCAGTCGAAGCCAAATTTTCGGTGTGCCGATAGAACTCTGCTACTCCGTACACATCCGAAGGAGGAATCCGGCATCACATGCCCATCCTTTCCTCGGGCTAAAAGTGACACTGGGATCCACCAGATGGAGCGATGGGTGCGTGTCTATTTGTGGGCGTGTGTGGCAGATCAAAGCCGTTGAACCATCGATGTTGTAGTGCAACCAGAGCGAGCCAGAGGTGCGCATGGGCGAACTCGAACGAAAGCTGGGTGGCAGCGGCCTAGTGCACGATACGTTCGGGAGTAACACTCCCAGCACCCCGGGGAAGCGGAGCCTCACGGAGCAGTTACTTCATGCGCCAGCGGCCTCGGTTGGTTCAACGGCCGCGGGTAGCGGAGCGCAGGCTGCACGACATCAAGCCGGTACCGAGTTCGTTGGGGGCCACGAAGCGTCCGAACGACGCGTGGCTGAGAATGATGACCGTCACGTCCTGAACGCGATCATCAAGGTCGTCGGATACGGCGCTGGTGGCAAGGTGGTTGGGCGATGGAGCGCTCGCGCTCACTGGGCGGGCCGGCTCCCGATTCAGTTTCATGGCGCACATGGGCGCACCTGGACATGGTCCAACCCTGCCGCTCGCGAGACCAGACTGAAGGCCAACTCAGACGGAACTGGTGGAATGTCCATCGAAGCGTGGGCGCAGCGGGTGGGTGCTGTCTCGGTCGACGTGTTCGCGCAGAATGACGACGCAGTCACGCTGCGCAAAGACGCGCGTGAGGACAACCATGCGCCTGGTCACGCGACCGAGGAGCGCGATGCCGGAGATGGACCTACAGGCGACATCGGCTTCGGTTCTCATGTAAAGGCGAATGGAGGTCTGGAGGGCAATAAGGGAGCACGAGAGGCTCACACGGCGGGCGACCATGGGGTGCACGAGGTCGATGCGCCTGACATGGAAGACTCCGAGAGCGATCCGGACGATGACAAGTTCGCCGACGCAATGGATCGTGAGTTGGGGACTACCCAAGAACACGACGCGGAGGGTGAGACTAACAGCACAGGTGGGCACGGCAAGCTCGGAGGTGATCCTCACGGCCGTACAGGCGCCGACACGACGATCGGCGGGACCGGGCCAGGTGGCGAGCGAGCCAAAGCCGATGGCAATGGTGAAGGGTCCGTCAGCGTGCGTGAGCCGGACGGGTCGGCATCCGGCGATAGCTTCGGTGTAAAATCCGGCTCTAAAAACGGCCGCTATGGCGGTGAGGGCCGCGACGGGGATGACGGCGTCCGAGGAGCTGGTGCGGTCTTCGGCGGTGTGATTGCCATCCCGGCCGCACTGAAGGGTCTCATTGAGCTCGGGTTGCTGATCGACGCGGGTGACATCACCGGTGCAGCCGGCGACCTCTTCAAGAAGGGCGTAGGCAAGGCGCTAACTGTCGCCTCAGCACGCCGAATGCTTGCGCACGAGGCACGCGTCTTCGCAGGGACCGAGACCAAAACGATCCTCAAGAACTTCGCGGGTAACAAGGGTTTTCTCGCGCTGCCAAAGGCGGAGCGCCAGCAGCTGATCCGCATCTGGACTTGGGAGACGCAGCGCAGGTACTTCCGGGCGTATCTCAAGGCAGCACGTGCCGAGCAACGCGCGACGAGCAACGCGCTAAAGAAAGCGAAGCCCGGCGGGAAGACGGCACTCGAGGCGCGCCGCGTCGCAGCCGACACCGGCGAGGAGATCGCGAAGGCAGAACCAGTCGCCGGGCGGCTACCACGGAATCACGAGTATGCCGGTGGGGAGTTCCCTCGCTCCCAGCTGCCACCAAAATATCGCAAGCAGGGGCTCAAGTTCAAGGATACCGGCTATCCAGACTTCGAGCCGTATGCCCAAAAGCTGCCGAACGGACAGAAGAAGGTCTACATCGAGTACACTGGCAGCCGTACTGGGGACATTGCGGTGGCGAACAAGGTAGCAGGTTTTGAGAAGAAACCGCAGAACTTCACCTGGCACCATGATGAAGCCGACCTTGGAGCAATGTACCTCGTCCCGGACGATCTGCATGCGGCAGTCGGACACAGTGGCGGAACGGCCGAGTACAAACATCGAACCGGAATCGTCAAGTATAATGACTAATTGGATACCGATCGCCGATCGCGGTCCGCGCATCGCAGAGGACGCGGTTCGGCGTTTTGAGCAGCAGATCGGCGTTACGCTGCCAGAGAACTACCGATCTTTTCTTCTCGACGAGAACGGCGGCTACGCCCCGGCTAACCATTGCGTGTTCCGACTGCGCAAGGGCAGCTCGGTCCTCAACAGCCTGTATAGTCTCGACGATCCCTGCGAAAGCAGCGATCTGGCGTCACGGCAACTCTACCCGACGTACCCCGAGAATGACCTTCCACCGAACGCCATCAAGATCGGCTACGACGACGGAGGCTCCAGCATCGTCCTCATATTGTCTGGGCTCCATCGAGGTGAGGTCTGGTACCTCGATCGCGTGGACCCACGACCTGAAGGCTCAAACCCGCGCGTTGACTGGTTCGATCGACGCGACGTATCGAAGATAGCCACCACGTTTCACGAGTTCATGGACAGCTTGACCCCACTGACATGATGGTGCGACGAGTTGCGCACCGTCGCGATCGCCGCTATTCACCGCCTCCTGCAGCTCCAGAGCCCGACAGCGAAGGTTGGGAATCTGCAGCTCCAGCCTTTGTACTGACAGTGAGCCGTCGCGTTGTGATGTTTGGTTCGTCGTCGCGTCGCATCGCCACGACGCCGCAGAACACGAAATCGATGCGAATGAGAAGTGGTGTTCGTCGATGCGCTTTACTTTGCATAATTGCCGAACGCCGCACGACGTACCCGCGACCGCTAAGTGACGCGAACACCGTTGCGAAACCGCGCCGGGGTGTTCGGCGATCCGGGGCAATCCGCACAAGCGCCGAACACCCGCAACGGCAATCAGGCGGGCATCGGTGCGATGGCGGCCGACCAGGCGGCTCCGCTGCTCGCCAGAACGCGCGCCGTTCGACCCCAGGTCGAGCTCCCGTTCGATCCGGCCCGCCTGGGCCTCAGCCTCCCCGCGATCATCGTTCCGGATCCCTACCCCAGGCAGCAGCCGATCAAGTTCGGCAAGGGGCATCCGCTGGACGGCGTGATCGTCCACCAGGTGAGCGATGTGCTCGCGCGGGTGCGTTCGCTCAATCGCGAGGATCTCCGCGATGCAGAGGCATTGCTTCAGCTATGCGCCGACGATCGCTTCGTGCTGTCTGTTACGAGAGGTGAACAATGAGGACGATCGTGGTGTCGTTTCTCGAAGGTGAGCAGCCGAAGGACCGGCCCAGCGGTCAGTCGGGGCCGTCGCTCCTGGCGTCAGGGTCGTCCAGCCGCAGATCCACGCGACCCCCAGGGCCGTTCGGGGCGCGCCAACGATCCGAGCGAAGGCCCAACGCTGCCTGAGCGGTCGCACCAACGATCAACGAAGGATCAACGCTTCCTGAGCGCGCCAACGATCCGAGCGAAGGATCAAACGCTGCTCGCACCGGTGATCAGAACGAAAAGATCAACGCTGCCTGCATAAGCGGTGCACCGGGTCGCACCGATGATCCGAACGAAAGATCAACGCTGCTGCCTGCATGAGCTGCCGTCCGCGTCGCGCTCGGTCTTGCCACCGCGTGGCCCGCCGCGAAGTCTGCGGCCCATGCGGTCGACGAGTGCCGCAGCGGCGAGGCCAGAGCCGGCGCCGGGACGGGCCCTTGGAGCGGAGTTATGGAGTCGGACCCCGGCTTGACGTCATCGCGGCCGGCCTCTTACTATGGTACGCGTGGTACGCGCAATGGTGGTGAAGCGCCCCAAGACCGGCTCGTTACTTCCGACGCCCTCGGCGAAACATGCGAACCGAGCTCGTCGAGGACGGCCGACGAAACGGCGGGCGTCGGTGAGCTCCAAGCCAACCACGAGTTCGGATTCGGTCGCGGCGGTCACGCGTGATTCGGCGCGGGCACCGTCTCCCGCGACGCTCACGAAACAACAGGTGGCTCGCCGGCTCCGTGCCCATGCCGCTGCAGGCCAAGTTGTTACGGCGAAGTGGCTCCAGGAGCATGACCCCATAACGTACCGCGGCGCGCATGCGCACTTTGGCGGGATCGCGAGTGCGCGGACCCATGCGGGCGTGGCTCCCCCGAGCTCCGCCTTCTGGTCGCAGGAGCGCGTGATCAACGAGCTGCGCCGGATCCAGCGGCGTGAGCGAGTACGCATCACCAGTCATGCGTTGTCGGCGGCTGGCTACCAGGGGCTGCTCTCTGCGATCTATGTGATCATCGGGTCAGTTCCGCGCGCGCGGCGCCTCGCAGGAATCCCCGATCCTGGGTATCACCCGCCGGACACGATCCATCGCTGGGACGAAGATAGCGTCATCAGCGAGATCCGAGCGCGCTACCGACGTAAGCAATCGCTCGCGTCTGCGAAAGTACCGCTGACCTTGCGTGAAGCTGCTGGCCGGTATTGCGGAGGTTGGCGGGCTGCGATCGAGATGGCGGGCTTCGACTACGAGTCGATTCGACTGCATCGTCGCGCATGGACGCGTGAGGAGCTCATCGCGCTGGTACGAGATACCGTCAAATCGCGTGAGGGCAGGACGGATGCGCTCTCGCTGAGCAAGCTGGTTGAATCGTCCCACCGTGCTATCCGACGCCTGTTTGGAGGGTTGCGCGGGGCATTGCTCGCGGCTGGCATCGATCCGGCCATTGGACGGAAGCGCGCGTCCTCGGAATGGAGCAGCAACGCTGCCTTGGTCGCCGCGCTGCGGGCCTATGTGGCCCGAAACCCGCCGCCGACCTCCGGACAGCTGTTCAAGTCACGGCTCGGCCGTCAGGCTGTATTTCGGTTCGGCAGCCGTGAAGCGGTGATCCGGAACATCGGGGTCAGCCGCTGGTCGCCGCGGCGTACTCGACCGGTGCCGTCCGCGGACGAGGTGGTGCGTTGGCTGCAAGAACGCCATCGATCTGGCCATCACATGAGTTGCGATGCGACGAAGCGCGAAGAGCCGCGGCTCGTCTATGCGTGCTTCAGGCGCTTCGGGGCATGGCGGGCGGCGATGCACGCGGCAGGGCTCGGCGAGCTGATCGGTGGGCGAGCCGCGATGAAGGCTGCCGGGCTCGGCGCGTTGGTCCGTCGTCAACGCCCCACGAAGTGAAAACCTCTTGATTCGGTGCCGTCCTGGCCAGTGGCGTGGCCACGGCGAAGGGGACGGTGTCTCATGTGGCTTGTCCGCCGGACAACACGCGCAGCGATCTCGAAGACTTGAAGGGGACGGTGTCTCATCACCACGGCGCGGGCTTGTAGTCCTTGAGGAACAGGCCCCACAGGTGGTGGCCGGTGGTGAGGCCGTCGAACAGCGGATCGACGATCCGGGCGGCGCCGTCGACGATGTCGAGCGGCGGGTGGAAGTCGTGGATCGCGACCTTGCGGGCGGCGTGGACGGCCGGATCCTCGTCGGTGACCCACCCGGTATCGACGCTGTTCATGTGGATCCCGTCGCGCACGTAGTCGATCGCCGAGGTCCGCGTCATCATGTTGAGCGCGGCCTTGGCCATGTTGGTGTGGGGGTGCTTGTCGGTCTTCCAGCGCCGGTAGAACTGGCCCTCCATCGCCGAGACGTTGACGACGTGGGCGTCGCGGGTCGGCACCGCCGCGAGCAGCGGCCGGAGCCGCGCGTTCAGCACGAACGGCGCGACGGCGTTGACCAGCTGGACCTCGAGGAGCTCGGCGGTCGGGACGTCGGCGAGCGTCATCCGCCAGCTGTTGAAGTCGCGGTGATCGACCTGCTGGAGGTCCTGATCGAGCCGGCCGGGCGGATACAGCGCGCCGCCGCGCTCGAGGTCCTCGGCGAGCAGCGGGATCTGCGCGAGCACCGCCGATCGCCACAGGCCGGCCTGCCGGATCTCGCTGGCCGCGGCACGCGCGAGCGCGGTGGGCGGCTCCCCGGAGGCGCCGCTCAGCGAGGCGTGGAACGCGCGATCGTGCGCGAGGATCGCGCGCTCGGCCGCCGACACCGGCTCGGCCTCGCCGGCGACGACGTGATCGTACCAGCCGGCCGGGCGGCGCACGGTCTGGCACGCGTTGTTGATCAGCGCGTCGAGCCGCGGCAGCGTCGCGAGCAGGTGCCGGCACAAGAGCTCGACGCTGGGAGTGTGGCGCAGATCGATGCCGTAGACCGCTAGCCGGTGCGTCCAGTCGGGCGCGTCGCGCTCGGCCGCGAACCGGCGGGCGGCGTCGCGCGGGAACCGGGTCGCGACGATGACCTCGGCGCCCGCGCGCAGGAGCTTGATCGCGGTCTGATAGCCGATCTTGACCCGCGCGCCGGTGATGAGGGCGATCCGGCCGCGCAGGTCGGCGGTCGCGGTGCGCTTGCGCCAGTTGAGCTCGGCGCAGCCGGGGCACATCTGATCGTAGAAGTGGTGGAGCTCGCGGAAGTCGGCCTTGCAGACGTAGCAGTGGCGGTCGTCGGTCATCACGCGCGGCGGCGGCTGATCGCGGCGGGCCTCGGCGGCGGCCCACGCGTCGTCGTTGCCCGGGTCGCCCGGGTCGCCCGGGTCGCCCGGGTCGCCCGGGTCGCCGAGCTCGTCGCCGCGCGGCGGCTCGTCGAGCGGCATCGCGGGCGGCGGCAGCGGGGTGCGAAACACCGGCTCGCGGCGCAGCGCGCGGATCCCGGTCTGATCGAGCACGGCGACCGCCGCCCCGCGGCGGGCTTGCTTGCGGGCGCGGACCAGCGCCTTGCCGAGCGCGGCGCGCGTGTAGCGATCCGGCCGCGAGATCTGACCGGCGGCGATCACCAGGCGGCGCCGGAGGTCGTCGTCGATCTCGGCGAGGCGCGCCAGGTCGCCGCCGAGGTGCTCGAGCAGCTCGATCGCGACGCGCAGCTGGGCTTCATCCACGGTCCGGCGCCTCCAGGCTGATCCGGCCGAGGATGCCCTGGCGAAACTCGTGGACCAGGATCTCGGAGGCCTTGTGGAGGTCGACGGTGCCGCCGCTGCGCAGTCCGCCGCGGCGGCGGCCGATCTCGTGGAGCAGCGCCTCGGCGGTCGCCGGCACCGCCGCGAGCTTGTAGCGCGCGACGACGAGCGCCGCGTAGCCCTCGAGGAAGATCCGCGCGCCGAACCCGCCGATCGTCAGGTAGTCGATCGCGGTGTCCGGGATCGAGCCGGCGAGCGCGAGCCGGAACGCGCCGGCCTCGTCCTCGATCTTGGGCCACATGATCCCGGGGCTGTCGGTCACGACCATGCCGCCGGGCAGCACCACGCGCTGCTGGACCTTGGTCACCGCCGGCTTGTCGCTGGTCCTGGCCACCAGGCGATCCATCAGGACGTTGATCAGCGTCGACTTGCCGACGTTGGGGACGCCCGCGATCAGGGCGCGCACGGGGTTGTCGGGCCTGTGGCGGAGCCCGAACCGCGCGGCCAGCTCGGCGATCCGCTTGCGCGTGTCCTGGGGCCGCTCGGGCGTCGAGGCGAACGCCGCCACCTGGGGATCGCGCTGGAAGTGCTCGATCCAGGCGCGGGTCACCGCGGGATCGGCGAGATCGCTCTTGGTGAGGATCTTGATGCACGGCTTGCCCTGCCGGAGCTCGGTCACGACCGGGTTCGTGCACGCCGCGGGCAACCGGGCGTCGAGGACCTCGAGGACGAGATCCTGCGACGGCATGAGCTCGGCCAGCTCGCGCCGCGCCTTGGTCATGTGGCCCGGGTACCACTGGAGCGCCATCCCCGCTGTTCTACACCGTCCGCGTGCGGCAGAGTGCGGCGATGGCCAACGCGACCGACGAAGATCAGGACGAGGACCAGGCGCCCAGCGAAGACCAGATGGATCCGCGCCTGTGGAAGCGCGACGGCTGGATCGCCCGCGTGATCAAGAACGAGGACGACGAGGGCTGGGCCGTCGAGATGACCCGCGTGGGCGATGCCGAGCCGGCGCTGGTCGGCCACTGGACGATGGGCCGCGACAAGAAGAACCCCAAGCCGCTCGACCATGCCTCGTTCCATACGCTGGTCAAGACGGCGACCGAAGTGCTGATCCGCCACGAGGCCGCGGCGAGGAGCCGGCTCCACCGCTCGGTGACCTGCGGCGACGAGCGCGGCCGCTTCAAGGTGGATCTCGACATCGCGCGCGACGAGGACGATCCGCACGCGATCCTCACCGCGTTCGACGAGGCCACCGGCGAGCGGATCCGCTCGAGCCGGGTCAGCGCGGGCTGGAAGCTGACGGCCGCGACCGCGCAGCGGTTCGCGCAGACCGGCCACACCGGCGAGGACTCACGCTGAGCGGCTGACCTCGACTTGCCGGCGCCTGGGCGTGCGGTGGGGATCGAACGCGATCCAGGAGCGTTGCTCGTTCAGGATCTGCACGGATGAAGCAAGCTTGATCGCACAGCGCTGCGCGACTCGTTCGAGGCTAGCACGCGGTGGTTGATGCTGCGGCCGATGGCGAGGAGACGCGGAGGATTGCCAGGCGTCGACCGACGTCGAAATCGTAGGTGTCGTTGAACGTAGTCTCGGTGCGATGCGCGAGGTTGTCGCGAATGACCTCCTCGAAGAATTGGCGTCCATAAATGGGCCGGTCGAAGAAGGACCCGGAGGCGAACGTTGCGGCGATCACGATGTCGCGGTTGCGGCGATCACGATGCTGTGAATTTCGCACTTGAGCGTGTAGGTCGAGCGCATCCATTGTAATTACACGACGACACGCCTCCTGACCGCGATAACGATAAGAGCGGGAGTACGTCATAGTCTTGGAGTGATGGTAATACCTATAATAGCCATCGCGATCGGTTTACATGGGCTTGCCAGCCGCACTACGTTCTGCTCACCGTGAGGGAAGGGCTGCTGGATCCGAGAATGGGCATACATATCCTCGTGTCCAACTGCAACTGAAGAAGGCCGCTATCACCGTGAATGGAAGATTGCAGCGAACCCCTTTCCCGCTCCATCTGCGAGATGTTCCCTGCACGGGGTACGCGACCGCTCACCACGGCGAGATCTTCCAGGGCGTGGTGCGCACCGAGAGCGGTCGGCTGCGCCGCGTGCTGTGCTCGCTGCCGTGCAGCGGCCTGGGGTCGAAGGCCACCTTCCACCTGGACGACAGCGGGACCGTGACCGTGACGCCGGCCTGGAAGACGAAGGCGCAGAACGCCGCGCGGCTCGCGCTCGAGTGGGCCCACCGGCCCGAGCTGGGCGGAGCCCTCGAGGTGCGCAGCGACATCCCACCCGGCTGGGGCCTTGGGTCGTCCACCAGCGACGTGATCGCGACCATCCGCGCGGTGCTGTCGGTGCTACAGCTCGACGTGCGGGACCAGTCGATCGCCGGCCTCGCCGTCAAGGCGGAGAGGGCCTGCGACTCGACGATCTTCAGCAACGCCGCGGTGCTGTTCGCGCACCGTGAGGGCGAGGTGGTGGAGTTCCTGGGCGGCCAGCTCCCGGAGCTCGTGGTCCTGGGGTTCAACACCGATCCCGGCCACGCCGGGGTGGACACGCTCGGCTTTCCGCCCGCGCGCTATGGCCCGAACGAGATCTCCCGGTTCGCCGACCTGCTCGAGCTGCTGCGGCGCTCGATCCGGGACGAGGACATCCACGCGCTGGGCCAGGTGGCGACCGGGTGCGCGCGGATCAACCAGGCCCACCTCCCCAAGCCACGGTTCGACCGCATCGAGGAGGTGGTCCGGCGGGTCGGTGCGCTGGGCGTCCAGGTCGCCCACACCGGCACGGTGGTCGGCCTCCTGTTCGATCCGCGCGACGCCCAGACCGGCGGTCGCGTCGAGCACGCGCGCGAGGAGATCGTGGGGCTGGGATTTGACAGAACGTGGCACTTCTCGACCACGCAGACCGAGCTCGTGAACCTTCGAGGTGCATCCTGATCGATCTCCGGAGTGATACCGTGACGCTCCCGACGCCGGCGATGCTTGCGGCGATCGTGAGCGCGACGCTCGGCGACGACGTCTACGGCGAAGACCCCACGGTCGCCCGCCTGGAGGCGCTGGCCGCGTCGACCCTGGGCAAGGAGGCCGCGGTGCTGATGCCGAGCGGCACCATGGCCAACCTGGTGGCGATGCTGTGCCACTGCCCGCGCGGCGCAGAGGTCCTGGTGGGCGACGAATCGGACCTCTACAACTACGAGGCTGGCGGCGCCTCGGTGGTGGGCGGGCTGGTCCTGCATCCGGTACAGACTCAGCCCGATGGACGCCTGGACGTCGCCGATCTCGCCGCAGCGATCCGCGATCCCGATGACGATCAGTGTGCGCCCGCAGGCGTGATCTGCCTGGAGGACACGCACAACCGCTGCGGCGGCCTGGTCCTCCCGTTGAGCTACCTGGACGAGGTCAAGAGCTTCGCGGCGGCGCGCGGCCTGCCCGTGCACCTGGATGGCGCGAGGATCTTCAACGCCGCCTGCGCCCTCGACGTGCCGGCCGCGCAGATCGCCCGGTACGCGGACTCGGTGCAGTTCTGCCTGTCCAAGGGCCTGTCCGCGCCCATCGGCTCGATGCTGGCCGGCACCGGGCGCTTGATCCGGAACGCGCGGCGCGTGCGGAAGATGCTGGGGGGCGGGATGCGGCAGGCCGGCATCATCGCTGCCGCCGGCATCATCGCGCTGGAGCAGATGGTGGGGCGTCTGGCCGAGGATCACGCGAACGCGCGGAGGCTGGCGATGGGGCTCGCCGAGCTGTCGGGCATCGCGATCGATCTGTCCCGCGTGCAGACCAACCTCGTGTTCTTCCGGGTCACCGATGAGCGCTTCACCTGGCGATCATTCCTGCACGCCTTGCAGCAGCGAGGTGTCCGCATGGGGGAGCTGGGGCATGGCCGCATCCGCGCGGTGACCCATTCCGGCATCGCGATCTCCGATATCGACCAGGCCATCGCCGCGGTCGCGGACGTGCTGCGTGCAGGTTCCTGATCGACCGATGTGAAGGCTGACTGCATGACCAAACCAGGGCTCTCCTCGATGAATACCGGACCGTCACAGCTGATCAGCGTCTTGCGGGCCAGGCCACAGGCGGAGACCCTGGAGCTGGTCGACGGCGCGGTGAAGAGCCTGGTCGCCCGGCTGTTCCAGGTGAGCTTCCTCCAGGTCACCGGCGAGACCACCCTGTCGTCCTACGGGCTGGATTCCGTGCGAGCGATGGAGCTGCGGAACCTGATCTATGCCGAGCTGGGCGTGGAGGTGCCCGCCACCGTGTTGCTGTCGGGCGCCACGCTCCGGGCGGTGGCCCACGAGATCACCCGCCAGGTCCACGCGAGTCTGGAGGCGCCGTTGCCGCTGGACGAGGCGTCGCCGGACGAGGCTGCCTTCGACCAGGCAGAGGCGACGGAGCGGTTGCCGCTGTCGTTCGGGCAGGAGCGGCTGTGGTTCCTCCACCAGCTCGATCCGGCGAGCACGGCGTACAACCTCGCCGGCGCCGCCTGGGTGACCGGGCCGCTGACCGCCGAGGCCGTGGAGCGCTGCGTGGGCGAGGTCATCCGACGCCACGAGGCGCTGCGCACCGTCTTCGGTGAGCAGAGCGGCGTGCCCTACCAGCGCGTCGTGCCGGCGATCGCGATCGAAGTCCCGGTCGTGGACCTGGCCGCGCTGCCGGAGGCCGAGCAGGAGCTGCTGCTGCGCGAACGAGTGGCCGCCGAGGAGCGCCAGCCGTTCGACCTGATCGGCGGGCCCCTGCTGCGACTCACGCTGGTGGAGCTGGGCGGACAGCGGCGAGCCCTGGTGCTGGGCATCCACCACCTCATCGCGGACGGCGCCTCGCTCTCGCTGCTGATGCGGGAGCTGGCGCTGCTGCTGGCCGGCCAGCGAGAGGCGCTGCCGAAGTTGCCGGCGCGGTATTCGGACTACGTGGCCTGGCAGCGGCGGCTCGCCCGGGGGCCGCAGCACGAGCGCTCGCTGCAGTACTGGCTCGACCAGCTCGGCGGCGAGCTGCCCATCCTCGGCCTCCCCGCGGATCGGCCGCGGCCCTCGGTCGAGCGCGGCGACGGCATCTCCCGCTCCGCGTGCCTCCCCGAGGCGCTCGGGCGCGAGCTCAAGGCGCTGGCTGCGCGCCGGCAGACCACCCTGTTCACCGTCCTTTTGTCCGCCTTCGAGGTCCTGCTCCACCGTTACTCCGGGCAGACGGACCTGATCATCGGCACGCCGGTCGCCGGCCGGCCCCGCCTGGAGCTCGAGCCGGTCATCGGGTTCTTCGCCGACACGTTGGTGGTCCGCGCGGATCTCTCCGGGCAGCCGACCTTCGAACAGGTGCTGGACCGGACGCGCCGCCGCGTCCTCGAGGCGCTGGATCACCAGGGCGTCCCGCTCGGGCAGATCGTCGCCGCGCTGCGCTCCGGTCCGCACGGCGGCCGGGCGCCGCTGTTCTCGGTGATGTTCACCGTCAACCGCCTGC
>Ga0137459_1000422_pt1 | contig 15183 bp, 14 predicted proteins | sample EasRivERMGT700_2_FD_104908 | JGI IMG/M metagenome (GOLD analysis project Ga0137459, IMG submission 104908) | Soil microbial communities from meander-bound floodplain in the East River, Colorado, USA - East River MetaG ERMGT700_2 | ecosystem: Environmental > Terrestrial > Soil > Floodplain ...
CCCCCGCCCGTCGCTCGACCTGCGTGAGGCATCTGGGATCGAGAAGGCCGGGTTCATCGACAAGGCGTGCGAGGGTCGGTGAGGCCAGCGACCTATCTGCAACGAGCCCTGCCTCGGGGCGTGCAACGTAACAAGGCGCGCCGATCATCTGCCCTTCAGCCAGTGCGCATACTGGGGCGGCAGCACGTTCTGCGGTTTGGCGACGCCCAGCGCCTTCGCCGCGTGATAGGGAAAGTGCGGATCGTCCAGCTCCTTGTGCGCCAGCATCACGAGGTCCGCCTGTCCCTTCGCGATGATGTCCTCGGCCTGCTGCGGCTCGGTGATGAACCAGCCGACGGCGGTGGCGATCGCGGCCTCGTCCTTGATGCGCTGGGCGATCGGCGCCATGAAGGCCGGCCCCCACGGCACGCCGGAAACATCCGGCGTGTTGAAGCCCAGGCTCACGTCGATCAGATCGAGCCCGTGATGCTTGAACTGCTTCACGAGCTCGATGGACTCCTCCAGCGGCTGGCTGTCCTTGGTGAAGTCGTTGACGCCGAGCCGGATCGTCAGCGGATACTTCTCGGGCCAGATCGCGCGCACCGCGCTCAGCGTGTCGATCAGGAAGCGCGCGCGGTTCTCGAAGCTGCCGCCATATTCGTCGGTGCGCTGGTTGGCGATCGGCGAGAAGAAGCTCTGCGCCAGGTAGCCATGGGCGAAGTGCAGCTCCAGCCATTCGAAGCCGACGGCCAGCGCGCGCTTCGCCGCCGCCACGAAATCGTGCTGGACGCGGAGGATCTCGTCCCTGGTCATCGCGTGCGGCACGCGGGGCAGGTTCGCGCCGAAGGCGACCGGCGAGGGCCCCAGGGGGTCCCACGAGCGCGGATCGCTCGACGGCATGTGATCGTCGCCCTCCCACGGCAGGTTCGCGGATGCCTTGCGCCCGGCATGCGCGATCTGGATGCCGGGCACCGCGCCATGACGCTTCACGAAGCTCGGGATGGGCGCCCAGGCTTCGGCCTGCCTGTCGTTCCACAGTCCCGTGCAGCCCGGCGTGATGCGCCCTTCCGGCGACACCGCCGTCGCTTCCGCGATCACGAGTGCCGCTCCGCCGATGGCGCGCGCGCCGAGATGAACCAGATGCCAGTCGTTCGGCACACCATCGTCCGCCGAGTACTGACACATCGGTGAGACCACGATGCGGTTCCTGAGCGACACGCCCTTGATGTGGAATTCGGAAAACAGCTTGGACATGGACTTGATCTGTGCCTCGTTGATGGGGAGGTGGCGAACGTCGTGCCAGTACCGTGGGAGTAGCTCTCGCGTGCAGCATCAGCATCAAAAAACGATCAATGCTCGATGAAAGAACATGCGTGCCGTGCTTGAACACCGTCATGAAAGTCTGGAAGCCTCGCCACTGGCATGCGGCACAGGAGCATGATGACGCGCGAGGCGCTGCAGCGCTGCGTGGCTATCCATCACCGGTGGCCGCAGGATACCTACCTACCTGCCTGGAAGGCCACCGATGGGGTGATTCGCGACTGGATCGACGTGGAACATGGCTCGACGTAAGCGCCGTGCCCGGCGGGACATCGGGGCTCACGATGAACCGATGTTCGACGACGCCGACGTCGAATGGTGTGGCGATACCCTGATCTATGTGGTCGGCCGCACGCCGGCCGGCTTCCCGTACGGAGCTGCCGTCGCTGACATCCGCCGCGACACGGAACGCCACGCTCGTGGCGCAGGATGGGCCCGAGCCAAGCGCGTGCTGAGAGAGCTGTTCGAGCGCGAGGTCGGCGCGGTGCGCGACATCGGCCAGGTCAAGAAGATCGGCGACGGGCTCTCTCGCGACATCTTCGCGGCAAAGGTCGAACTCGCGGATGGCCGTTGCGATGCGTACGTCGTCGCGCTCCCACGGCCCGGCGCAGAGGCCGCGCTCGACGAGCGCACGAGTCGCGAGCTGCGGCTGATGGCGCGTGTGCGCGGGCGCCGCTTCCCGTTCCGTGTTCCCGAGATGATCGGCGCGTTCCCCGACGGCGACCGGCTCGCGCTCGTCCGGCGGTTCGCAGCCGGGATCGAGCTCGATCTTCGCGCGGGTCGGCAACCCTCGATCAGGCCATGGGCGATCGTCGGCGAGGTTGCCGCGGCGATCCACGCGGTGCCTGGTTCAGATGTCGTGGACATCCTTCCGGGAGCCGCGACATGGCGAGCGCACGCGCTCGACGAGATGGCGGCGTTCGCCGGGCTCGATCCAGGCGAGATGAAGGATGCGCATGCGTGGGCGCTCACGCACCTTCCTCCCGCGGAGCCGAGCACGCTGCTCCACGGCGATCTACTCGGACAGAATATCCTGCTCGCCATCCATGGTCCGAACCACGTCATCGACTGGGAATATGCGCGTCGTGGCGATCCTGCGTACGACCTCGCGATCGTCACGCGAGGCGTCAAGCAGCCATTCCAGATCGCTGACGGCCTCGAGCGATTGCTCGACGCGTATCGTGCTCGCGGCGGCCGCGACATCACGGCGGACCAGGTCCACCTCTACGAGCTGTGCCTGATCGCGCGCTGGTACCGCGTCGCGCTGTCCGGCCATGGAGCGCACCCACCCGCGCACGAGCTCGGTCTCATGCGGAGCCTGTTGCGGCGGCTACCTTGACCGATCGGGTCGCCTACGTTGCCCACTGATGACTCACCCAACTTCAGCGGCGGCCTACATGCACGGTGATTCGATGTGAAGGCTGCTGTCGACCTCTCGACTACATCGGCGCCTGCTGCCTGACCACTTCGGGCCTTGAATCCTGCAGGAAAACGCTGCTCACTGGATGCGCCGTCAAGGAGAGCCTATGAAATCGCCATGGATCCTGATCGTGCTCGCACTCGTGCTCGCGGTACCCGCGGCTACGGCGGGCAAGCAGCTGGGCAAGCAGGTCCGGTTCGCGGGTGTTCATCCGATCCCGAAGGTCGAGGGTGGAGGCCTCTGCTACATCGAAGGCCCACACGTCCACATCTACGCGGCGAACAAGATCGAGTACCGCACGCACGGCGATGACAACGTGTTCGTCGGAGATCCCGTCGCGTACGGCTGGGACGGCCCGAAGTACGCGTACAAGGGTCCGCACCCGATCCACGTGGAGGTCGTCGTTGGCGGCGAGCCCGACGTCGAGCACTGCTACCTCGACGGGCCGCATTATCACCACTTCGTGCCTCGCGAGGGGCCGGACTTCAAGGTCGCCGGCGGCGCTTACTTCTACGTCGGTGCTCCGCCGCGCGCGTTCCTCGAGGCGCGCCCGGCCTACGTCGGAATCAACGCCGTCTACCGGCCGATGGTCTACACGCGGCCGGTCGTCGAGGTGGAGGCGCCCGTCGGCTGGATCGGCGCGCGTGCCGAGCTCGTCGGGCCGGGGCTGGCCGTGGGTGGTCCGGGCGTCGTGGTCGCGCCAGCGCCGGGCGTGCGCGTAGACGCGACGATTCATGTTCCTCTGCCGAGCGTGCATGTCGGTGTCGAGATCGGTGGCCCGCTCGTGATCGTCCGCGAGCGCCCGCGTGCCTACGTGGTCCCGCACGGCAAGTACAAGCACAAGCAGTACAAGCACAAGAAGTACAAGCGGCGGTGACGCTCCACGCGACATGATCGCGTTGCGCCGATGGCTCGTCCTCGGGGTCGCCGTGGTCGCCGGCCTCGGGCTCGCCGCCGAGCTCGCGAAGGGCCTGGTGCCGCCCACGCTGGTGGAGCACCTGTCGCTCAGCTACGAGGGCAACGTGCCGACGTGGTGCTCGTCGAGCCTCCTGCTCGCGTGCGCGATCGCGGCCGGGGCGATCGCACGCGACGCGACGACCTGGCGCCGGCACTGGTGGGGCGTCGCGGTGGTGTTCGGCTATGCCTCGATGGACGAAGCCGCCGAGATCCACGAGCACCTCGGTGGGCTGATCGGGACGCACGGTGTGCTGTACTTCGATTGGGTCGTCTTCGCGGTCGCGGTCCTGATCGTGCTTTCGGTGCTGTACCTGCGGTTCGTGATCGCGCTGCCCAGGGCGACGCGCATCGGCCTGATCGTCGCGGGCATCCTCTACGCTGGTGGCGCGGTCGGCATGGAGCTCCCGCTCGGGTGGTGGACCGAACGCTTCGGTAACGAGGGGCTCGGGTACGCGCTGATCGACTGGTTCGAGGAGACCTTCGAGCTGATCGGCGCGACGCTGGCGCTGCGCGTGCTGGTTCGCCATCGCGCGGAGGCGAGGTGAGCGGCAGGCGCTACATCGTCGGCCCGGTCTACGACTGGGTGTTCTTCCTCGGGTCGCCGGTTCTCTGCCTGGTGCTCGGGATCGCGGTCTCGGGTAGCTGGCTCGCGACGGGGGACCGCGCGCTCGGTAGCGAGCACGACACGCTCGTCGGGTTCTTCACGGGCATGATGATTCACGCGCACCTCGTCGCGGTCGTGTTCCGCAGCCACGCCAACCCGCAGATCCGCTCGCGTTACCCGTTCCGGTTCTTCGTGGTGCCGGTGGTGCTGTGGCTCGCGATCGTCGCCTCGCCCTGGATCGCGGTCGCGAGCACCGTGGTCGCGACGTTCTGGGATGTCTGGCACTCGGGCGCGCAGACGTTCGGCTTCGCGCGGATCTACGAGCGCAACCACGGCACCCCCCCGGAGCTCGGCCGGCGGCTCGACTTCCGGATGAGCCAGCTGCTCTATGCCGGGCCGATCCTCGCCGGCGTGACGCTCACCGAGCACATCCACTCGTTCGACAGCTTTGCGTCCGTCGGCGATGCGGTGTTCTCGTCGGTCCCGGCGCACGTCGAGGGCCATCGCGCCTGGCTCACCTGGGCCGTGCTCGCGGTGGGCGGCGTGTTCGTCGCCGGCTACGTCCTCGCACACGTGCGCATGGCACGTGCGGGGCACCGGCCCTCGTGGCTCAAGGTGTGGATCATCGGATCGACCGGCGTGGTCTCCATCTACACCTGGGGCTGGAACTCGTGGGGCCAAGCGTTCCTCATCATGAACGTGTTCCACGCGGTCCAGTACCTCGCGCTCGTGTGGGCGATGGAAGGCCGCGGGATCGCGTCGCTGATGCGGCTCCCGGCGCGACCGCGGATCGCGCTCGGCCTCTACCTCGGCGGCGTCGTGCTGTACGGGCTCGGCGTCGAGGCGCTCGACTCCGGCGTGACGACGCTGTGGGCGATCACGATGGTCGTGTCGCTCATGCACTTCTGGTACGATGCGTTCGTGTGGTCGGTGCGGCGAGCGGAGGTTTGATACAATCCCTGCCCATGGTCTGGTTCTCGGACCTGCTACGCGGTGTGCTGCGGTGGTACCTGACAGGCGATCGCGAGCGCCAGCGAATAGCCCTCGCGGAGCCGGGCGCGCAGTCCGTGCGCGAGCAGGGTCCTTGGCGCGGTAGGCCAGGGCCAGCTGCTTCTGGATCGCCTCCGGCGGCTCGTTCACATGCCGCTCCTCGCGCGCCCTGGCAGGCTGTCGGAGCCATGGGAGGGCAAGCGGCGAAGCGACGACATCCTGTCGCAACGAGCGATCGGCGCGCCCTGCACGTGGAGTCGCGCCCAGCAAGCGCCGGGAATCCTGCGCGCGTCGCGGCTGGTCCGCTCCGTGCAAGGACGGGACGACGATGTCGGACCGACTCGCAGCGCTCGACGACGACGATGCCTTCGACGACTACCTGCCGCGAAACCTCCAGGTGAAGTCGTCGGTCCACTTCACGCCGATCGCGATCGCCCGGCACGTGGCGCCCTTGCTCGCTCCGAAGCCGGGGATGTCGGTGCTCGACGTGGGTGCGGGGCCCGGGAAGTTCTGCCTGGCGGCGGCCGCCCAGGTCCCCGGCGCACGCTTCGTGGGCGTGGAGTTTCGCCGCCACCTCGTCGAGATCGCGCGCAACCTCGCGCGCCGGTTGCAGCTGCCGAACGCGGAGTTCGTGCACGCGAACGCGTTCGACCTCGACTGGTCGGGCTACGACGCCTTCTACTTGTACAACCCGTTTGCCGAGCAGCTGTACGGCAATGCGCTGAGGCTCGATCAGGCCATCGATCTCGATCCGGCGAGCTACGTCACCTATGTATCCGCGGTGCGGCGGCGCCTCGCAGATGCGCGGCTCGGCACGCGCGTCGCGACCTACCACGGCTTCGGCGGCCCTCCCCCCGAAAGCTACGAGCGCGCGAGGGACGACTCGATGGGATCCGACAGGATCGAGCTGTGGATCAAGACGCGCCCGCGCCCGGCCCCTCGCGCGATGCGTCCGGCTTCACCGCCGACGGCCGCGCCGGAGGTGGCGTGATCCGCGGCAGCGTTGGCGCGGTGCGCCGCGCGCTCCGACCGAGGCGCGCGCCCGCTGCAAAGGCCCGCCCATGACGGCACGGCCGAGGCTCGCCCTCGTGTCCTCGGACCTCGAGACCCGGCGCAGGCTGGCGGAGTACCTGACCGGCGCGGGCTTCGCGGTCCACGAATGTGATGAGCTCTCGATCCCGAGTTCGTTCGCCTCGCTCGTGCTGGTGAGCGGGCGCGCGGCGGACGCGGACGCGCTGCGCGCGCGCGTGCGGTCGTGGCTCAAGCTGGCGAGCTCGCCGCGCGTGGTCGTGGTCACGGCGAAGCCGAGCGCGCTCAAGGACCTCGCCGCGATTCACGGAGCGCGGCTGTTCGTCCTCGCGGCGCCGGCGTTCGGCTGGGACGTCGTCGACGCGCTGCGGGAGAACCCGATCGAAGGACCGCGCGGAGCGTGAAGCCTCCGGGCGGTCCCGATCGGCGTAGAGTACGCCCGTGACGCACCGCGTCCGCTCACCGCTCACGGTCGTGCTCGAGCCAGCCATGGCGTCGCCGGTCATGCGGTCGTTCGACCGGATCCTGCGCGCGATCGCGGAAAAGGAGGTCACGGTCACGTTCGTGGGCGAGAGCGGCGCGGGCAAGGAGGTGATGGCGAGGCGCCTGCATGATCTCTCCGCCCGCCGCGGCGGGCCGTTCGTGCCGATCAACTGCGCCGCGATCCCGGACGCGCTGTTCGAGAGCGAGCTGTTCGGGCACGAACGCGGCGCGTTCACGGGCGCCGCGGAGCGCGGACCGGGGAAGATCGAAGCCGCGACCGGGGGGACGTTGCTTCTCGACGAGGTCGCCGAGATGCCGCTGGCGCTGCAACCCAAGCTCCTCCGGTTCCTGGAGAGCCACCGCTTCATGCGGGTCGGTGGCACGAGGAAGCTCGAGGTCGACGCCCGCGTCGTGCTCGCGACGCTCCGGCCGCTCGAGGAAGAGGTCAGGACCGGCCGGTTCCGCGCGGACCTCTACTACCGCATCCAGGGGATCGTGCTGACGGTTCCCCCGCTTCGCGACCGCCGGCGCGATATCCCGGTCCTCATCGACGGGTTCCTCACGCAGCTCTCGGCGATCCATGACTGCGAGCGCCCCAGGCTCACGCGCAGCGCGCGTGCGGCGCTCCTCGCCTACGACTGGCCCGGCAACGTCCGGGAGCTGCGCAACCTGATCGAGCTCGTGACGATCCTGCGGTCGGGCAAGGCGGTGCGCCTGCAGGATCTCCCGCCGGCGCTCCACCGCGCGGCCGCGCTCCGCGAGCCCGCCGAGGGCCTCGCGATCGATCCGGAGCTGCCGCTCGCCGAGATCGTCGATCGCGTGGTGAAGCACGTGATCTCGGAGGAGCGAGGCAACCTGAGCCGCGCCGCGCGGCGCCTCGGCGTCAGCATCCGGACGCTCCAGCGCCGGCGCCGCGCCTGACCGCCGGTCGGGACCGGCGCGCGGCAGCCACCCCGCCGGCGGCGCTCACCGCTCGCCGGCGCTTCCGGGGAGCCGCGTTGCGGCCACGTCCTCCTCGGAGGTCACGCTGGCACCGGGCGTCGCGGCGAGAATCGCCTGCGCGGCGCGCCAGGACGCGAGGTCGGGCGCGATGATCCGCACCCGGCGCACGATCCCGCGGTCGTCCCGCGAGATCAGCTTGAGCTCGCTGACGCCGATCTTGGCCGCCACGAGCCGGTCGCGGAGCCGTTGCGGATGGTCGTCGTCGTAGTCGAAGTGGATCTCGACGAACACGTCGCGCGGGCCCTCCCGATCGCTGGACGGATGCGCGGTCCTCAAGGAGGCGGTCCTCTCCGCGCGCCCCTCATCTCGGCTCCATGTCGCGCAACGCGTCGGCGAGCTCCCGGCCCGATGCCGGGGCGGGCAGGAGCCACACGCGCCCGTCGTCGATCGCGGCACGCAAGGACGTCGGCCGGGCGCTCACGACGATCGCGCGGGCCCGGAGGCTCGCGCCCAGCCAGGCGCATACGGCCCTGGCAGTCGCCAGGTCGCCGGAGCCCGGCTCCGTCACCCAGATCAGTGTCTGCGCCCCGTGCGCGGCGTCCGGTGTCGCGTACGCGCGCACCGCGAACCCGACCTCCCCGAGGTAGCGGACGAGCGCGCGTGCTTCGTCCCGCGCGACGAGTGCAACCATGTCGTCCACCCAGCGCGCCACGTGCATCGGCCGCGCCACCCGCAAGTTCCCGCACCGCAGGCGTTCCGGGCGCGCGACGGGCACTCGCGGCGGATCGAGCGAGCCGCGGACCCGCGGACCGGCGTGGATCGGCCAGATTGTCGCGTGTATGCCGCCCGGTGTGGCGACTTCGCGACCTGCTGTCGTACCGATCGACGGGCCGGCGCGCGAGATCCACCGCGGGCCGCTTGGTCTGGCTCGCCGTCGTGGTGAATACTGCCGGCGATGACGTCGCGCGAGCTGATCCGCTGGTCGCGGCTGCACGAGCGGCGCGCGCGGGCCATGCCGCCGCTCGCGCTCCCGGTGATCGCGGGCGGCCTGCTCGGGGCCTGGGTGGGGTGGCGAGCCGAGGCCGCCGGGATCGTGTCGGCCAGCCACGCGTGGCTCGCCGGCACGATCGTCGCCTATGCCGTCGCGTTCCTGCGCGTGCCGTTCCACCTGTACTGGCGCGCGGATGCGCCGCTGCTCGCGCAGCTGCCGATCGAGGGTCGGCCGCTGTTCGACGCGGCGCTCGCGCGTTGCCTGACCGCCGCGTGCGCGACGACGATCGCCGCCGTGATCGGCGCCGTGCCGCTCGCGGTCGATCCTGATGGCGCGACGTTGATCGTGCGCCACGCGGCGTTCGCCGGCGCGCTCGGGATCGCGGCGGGCCTGCTCTTGCCGGCGATGACGCTGGGCGCCGCGGCGCTGGTCGTGCAGGGCGGCGGCGAGCGTGCGCTGCGCGCCGCGACCGCGCTGGGCGGCGCTCCCAGCCGCGCCCCGCGCCCCACGGCCACCGCGGCACCGTCGGCGTCTTCATCGTCGGCACCATCGTCGCCGGCGGCGATGCTCGGCGCGTTGCCGGCGTTCGCGGCGACCGGGGTCATCGTCGCGGTGCTGCTCGTCGCGCCGTGGCTCACCGGCGGTGCGCCCGGCGTCGTGGCGCCGATCGTGCTCGCGGCGATCGCCGGGACGAGCATCATCGCCGGCCTCGCGGCGCGCGCGGGGGCCGGGATCATGGCGAAGGTGCTGCGCGACGTGTCGGCGCTCGATCGCCAGCGGCTCGCGACCCTCGAGATCAAGCCGCCGACGCCGATCGAGCGGGCGATCGGCCGGCTGGTCGGCGCCGCGGCGCTGGCGTACGAGAAGGACGCGCGGCTGATGCGCCGGCGGTTCCCGATGGCGTTCGCGCTCGGCGCGCTGGTGTTCCTCGTGCTCGCGATCGTCGGGCTGGCGCGGCCCGACGACCCGACCCCGTGGCTCACCGTGGCGGTCGGCGGCGCGGCGACCTACGGGGTCGTGCTCGCGCGCCGGCTGCGCCGGCCACCGATCGAGCTCGCCCGGCTGTCGGCAACCCTCCCACTGACCCCGCGCGCACGCGCCCAGGCAAAGCTGGCATGGCTGGGCGGCTGGTGGACGATCTTCGTCGCGGTCCCCGCGGTGTTCGCCGCGGTGCGCCAGACCGACCCGGGAGTCGGACTGGCGCTCGTAGTGACCGCGACGATCGCGATCTTTGTTGCCGGCGCGTCGCCGCGTTGACGTATCCTCGCCGGATGACCGGATGGCGGCAGGCGGTGTTCGTCCGGCAGCGGCGCATCGACGTGATCCAGCGCGCGCTGTCCAAGATCCTCGACGAGGAAACCTGGAGCCCGGCGACGCCGCGGCGGTTGCACGTCGGATCCGCCGACGCGTCGTCGCGCGGCTGGACGATGATCGTCCCCGAGCTCGCGAACTTCTTCCTCGATCGCGGCGGCACGCAGGCGCTGCGGCTGTGCCGGCTCGCGAGCGAACTGCGCTGCCCGACCTACGAGATCGACGTGCGCGACGCGGCCGCGACCACGCTGTTCGAGGTCGACGCGCTCGGACGGATGCGGATCTCGGGATCGCCCAGGCCGCTGCTCGCCGGGCTTGCCGGACTCGCCGACCTGGCCACCGGCGAGCGAGCCGCCGCGGTCACCAGCCTCGAGATCGCGAGCGAGGTCGTCGGGTTCGGCCTGCTGCCGGTCACCGACGACATCCGCGATCGGATCGCCACGCTCGGCGCCGGGCCGGCGATGGCGCTCGCCGATTATCTCGGGGCGCTCGCCGGGTTCCCGGCATGGTCGCGCCACGGCGACGACGCGGTCGCGGCCGGCGAGCTGGTCTACGAGCCGCCGCGGATCATCGAGCTCGCGCGCGGGCGCACCCGCGGACGCGCCCACGGGCGCACCCGCGAGCCCACGCACGGGCGCGCCTACGTGAGCGCCGGGATCACGGCGCAGTCGCCTGAAACACGTGAAGCGACCGGACGAACGACACCGCGGGTCGTCCCGCCCGCGCACGATCGAAGAGGCAGACGACCTCGGTCCGCTGCCCGCCCTCGACGTTGACCACGAGCGACGCGACATTTGCGACCACGAGGTAGAGCCCGAGCCCGGCGCCGCGCTGCGCCTGGGTCTCGGTGCGCGGCCGGCCGCGCTCGCTGCGGGCGCGGCGCACGTGATCGATGACGTCGCGCTGGCGCAGCGCGCCGAACGTGTCGCTCACCGAGATCGCGATCACCTGATCATCGGCGCCCCACCGCAGGATCGTGTGCGGCTCGGAGCCACGACCTGCGGCGGCCGCGTCCGCTGCGGTCCCTGCGGTCTCCGAGCTCCGGGCCGGCGCGTCGTACAGCGCGTTCATCATCAGCTCGTCGACGACGCTCGCGATCCGGTGCACGATCGGCCGGCGCGCGCCGATCGCCTCGGCCCACGCGCAGACCTCGCCCATCGCGTGGCGCTTGTCGGCGTCGCCGGCGATCACCCGCTCGCCGGCCGGCGCCCCGTGGACGAGGTACTTCTCGAGGCCGAACAGATCGCCGGAGGCGAGCTTCTCCGAGGTGATCCCGAGATCGCGGTCGTGTGGATCCTCGACGAGGTGGCTGACCGGCGCCTCGAGCATGGCCGCGATCAGCCCGTCGTCGTCGAGGTCGTCGCCGACGATCACCACCGGCGCGGCGCTCGCGCGCAGCTCGCCGCCGGCGGCCTCGCGGGTCGCGCGATCGACGACGACCAGCACCACGTCGCGGGTGTCCTCGGGGACGCTGTCGTGGTGATCGACGACGACGCCCGACGACGCCAGCGCAACTTCGACGACGCTGCACAAGGCTCCATCACGGCTCACGCAGATCGCGCGCCTGGGCACCATCGTCGACCTACGGTAACACGGAGGAAAACCGTGTTGCTGGCGCGTTTTGTGGCACCACGCTACGCTGCGGCCGCATGTCGGATCATCCTCCGGCGCGACGGCTGCAAGCCCAGCCGCCGCCGATCCCCACTGGTGCGCCGGCGACCACGCCGTTTGCCAGGACCGACATCGTCACGCTCGCGAGCCACGACGAGCTCGGCGAGGACACGAACAGCGCCTTGCACGCGCCCGACGCGGCGCAGCTGGTCGCCCACCTGCTCGAGCTGGTCGCGAGCGAGGCGACCGCGCTGCTCGGGGCCGACGGCCGAGACGGCTCCGACGAGCGGCTCGCCGATCTGAACGTGCGGACCGCGCTCGCGAGCTGGGACGCGCTGCACCAGCCCGACGAGGCGCTGCGCCTGCTCGAGCTGGCCGAGGCGCACCCGCTGGCGCCGCGCCTGCGGCTGATGGCCGCGCTGGCCGACCTCGCGCTGCTCGATCGGATCACCGGCGGCCCGGACGATGCGACCGGCGCGCTCGGCATCGAGGTCGCCGAGGCGTGGCTATGGCGTCACGGCCGGCCCGACCGCGCCGGTGACGTCGCGGACCGCCTGCTCGCGAGCGAGCTGCCGCCGGCGTGGCACGCGCACGTCGTCGAGCTCGCGACCCTGGCGCACGCGGCGGCGGGGCGGTGGTCACGCGTCGTCGAGCTGCGCGTCGCCGAGCTGCGCGCCGGTGCGGCGACCGGCGGCGCGCCGCCCGACGAGGTCGCCGCGACCGCCGCGCTCGTGCTCGACCGCGGCGGCGACGCATCCGCCGCGCTCGCGCTGTGCTGGGCCGCGCTCGACCTGGTCCCCGGCGGCGACGCCGACGCGCTCGGCCGGCTGCGCTGCCTCGACGTCGCGCTCGACGCCGCGACCCGGCTCGCCGACGGCCGCCGGCTCGAGCTGCTCGCCCGGCGCGCCGAGCTGGTCGGCACGTTGCCCGGCGGTGCGCCCGAGGCGCTCGCGACCCGGCTCACCATGGCCGCCGAGCTCGACGCCCGGGGCGAGGCCGCCGCCGCCGCCCGGCTGTGGACCGAGCTGGCGGACGCCGAGGCCGCGCCGCCGCCGGGCGCGCTCCAGCGCCACGCCCTGTTGCGCGCGGCGTGGTCGGCCGCGGCCGCCGGCGATCCCGGCAGCCGCGCGTACAAGCTCGCCGCGCATCGCCGGCTCGCCGAGGCGGCGTGCGCCGAGGTCGCCCGGGCCCACGCGTGGCGCGCCCTCGAGCTCGCCGCGCTCGTCGAGGATCCGGCGCAGGGCGAGCTCGCGCGCGCGGTCGCCGGCGCGGTGGGCCGGCGTCCGGCCGAGCGCTGGCTCGATCTCGTCGAGCTCGCCGCGCCGAGCCCGGAGACGACCGCCCGGTTCGCGGCCCGGGGCGGGCTCGCGCTGCGCTGGGCCGCGGCGATCGCCGAGCACCGCGCCGCGACCGACACCGCCGTGGAGCGAAGCTCCGCGCCCGCGCATGTGATCGACCTGTGGCGGCGCGCCGCGGCCGAGCCCGACGCGCTGCCGACCACCCACGATCACCTCGCCCGGCTCGGCCGCGCCGGCGATGACGACGCGCTGTCGGCGACCTACCGCGCGTGGGCCCGCGCGGAGCCCGACGGCCGCTGCGCCGCCGCGCTGTGGTGCGCGCGCGGCATCGTCGATCTCACGCGCGGTGACTTCCTCGAGGCCGAGGACTCGCTGCAGCACGCCGCGGATCTCGGGCCCGGCGATCCGTTCTGCCGCGCGGCGCTCGCCGCGGTGTATCGCGCCGGCAAGCGCTACGACTCGCTCGCACCGGTGCTGGCCGAGCTGTCGATCTCGCTCGCCAGCAAGGACGCGCGCGCCGAGATGACCCGCGAGTACGCCGAGCTGCAGGGCGAGCTGCTCGGGGATCGCGCGGGCGCGCGCGCCGCGCTCGAGCGCATGGTCGCCGAGCGGCCCGACGACGGCGAGGCGATGCTCGTGCTCGCGCGGCTGTGCGACAAAGACCAGCTGTGGCCGCGCGCGATCGAGCTGCGCCACCGCGCGGCCGGGCTCGCGGCCACGCCGGCACGCGCCGCCGAGATCTGGGCCGAGATCGCGCGCGGCGAGGAGCGCCGCGGCGACCAGGGCGCCGCGCTCGCCGCCCTGGCGCGGGCCGCCGACGCCGGCCACCCCGACGCGCTGCGCGACCAGGCGCGGCTCCATCACCAGGCCGGCCGGCCCGACCGCGCGCTCGCGATCGTCCGCGCCGAGCTCGCCGGCGATCCGCCGCTCGCGCGCCGCATGCAGCTGCAGAAGCACACAGCGCAGCTCCTGATCGAGCTCGATCGCGAGCCCGAGGGCGTGGTCGCGGCGTACCTCGACGTGCTCGGCATCGAGCCCGATCAGACCGAGGCGCTGATCGGGATCGAGCGCCCGGCGCGCGCCCTGGGCCTGTGGGACGAGCTCGCCCGCGCGTTCCGCGGCGCGCCGCAGACCGCGCGCAACCTCGAGGTCCTCGCCGAGGCGCTCGCGAAGATCGCCGAGTGGTCGGAGCTCGCCGAGGTCCGGCGCCGCCAGCTCGAGTCGGCGACCACCAACGTCGACAAGGCCCAGCGCGCGGCCGAGCTCGCCCAGCTCTACGAGCACGAGCTCGGTGACCCGGGCGGGGCGATCCGGATGCTGACCGTCGCGCAGCACACCCTGCCCGACGAGGCGCGCCAGCACGATCTGCTGCGGCTCTTGCGCGGCGCGGGCCGGTGGGCCGAGCTGGTGGCCGCGCTCGAGCGCGAGCTGCCGATCGCCGGCGCGGCGGACCCCGAGCGCGCGGTCGAGATCCTGCTCGAGCTCGGCGAGCTGCGCGTCCACCGGGTCGACCGCGCGAGCGACGCCGCGGCGGCCTACGAGGGCGTGCTCGCGCGCCGGCCCGGCGAGCCGACCGCGACCGCGGCGCTCGAGGAGCTCTACGAACGGCTCGGCCGCGATCTCGATCTGGCGCGGCTGCTCGAGGCCCGCGCCGCGGCCGAGCCCGCCGCCCCGCGGGCGGTGCTGCTCGCCCGGGTCGCCGGGCTGCGCGCGCAGCACGACGACGTGGACGGCGCGATCGCCGCGTACACCGCGGCGTTCACCGCCGATCCGACGAACCGCGACGTGTTCACCGCGATGGAGCGCGTGTGCTACAAGGCCGAGCGCTGGCCCGCGGCCATGCAGCTCTACGCGCTCGCGATCGAGCACGTCGAGACCGGCGTGTCGCGCGCCTACCGGCTCGGCGATCTGTACGCGCGGCGCGGCAACGTCGAGCTGAGCTTCCTCCACCAGCCCGAGGCCGCGATCGCGTCGTTCCAGAAGGTCGTCGAGGTCGACTCGCAGCCCGAGGCCGCGATCAAGACGCTCGACGATCTGTGCCGGAGGCGCAACGACTGGCAACCGCTGATCTCCGCCTACGAGAAGCGGGCCGAGACCCAGGGCGACTCGCAGCGCAGGATCTCCGCCCTGCGCGCCGCGGCGCAGCTGGCCGCCGACCACGCGCAGGACGCCGGCCAGTCGATGCAGCTCAACCGCAAGCTGCTCGACATCGATCCCAAGGACGCCGGCGCGGCGTCCACGCTCGAGC
>Ga0137459_1000423_pt1 | contig 15170 bp, 13 predicted proteins | sample EasRivERMGT700_2_FD_104908 | JGI IMG/M metagenome (GOLD analysis project Ga0137459, IMG submission 104908) | Soil microbial communities from meander-bound floodplain in the East River, Colorado, USA - East River MetaG ERMGT700_2 | ecosystem: Environmental > Terrestrial > Soil > Floodplain ...
AGCTGCAGAAGCTGGTCGACCTCTACGAGATGGGGATGACCATCGAGACGGTGCAGCTCCAGAACGTGCTGCCGCCCGACAAGGTGCGCGCCTCTTTCAACGACGTGAACCAGGCCGAGCAGGAGCGCTCCCGCACCGAGAACGAGGCGTGGCAGGAGTACAACAAGACCATCCCGCTCGCCGAGGGCGAGGCGCTCAAGGTCAAGCAGCAGGCCGAGGGCTACGCCATCGACCGCGTGAACCGGGCGAGCGGCGAGACGGCGCGCTTCCTCGCGCTGCTCGCCGAGTACAAGAAGTCGCCCGAGGTGATGCGCCGGCGGCTCTGGCTCGAGATGGTGGCGCGCGTCCTGCCGGCGTTCGGCCGCAAGGTGGTGATCGACGACGACGTGAAGGGGGTGCTGCCGCTCTTCGGCGACGTGCTCGAGCTGCCGGCGGCGCCGGCGGGGGGGCGCAAGTGAGGGCGGGCTGGATCGCGCTCGGGCTGCTCGCGCTGGCCGGGCTGCTGGCCGGGTCGGGCTGCTTCTACACGCTCGCCGAGACCGAGCAGGCGATCGTCACCGAGTTCGGCCGGCCGGTCGGCGCGCCGGTCGTGCACGCCGGGCTCCACTTCAAGAAGCCGTTCGTGCAGGACGTGCGCCGCTTCGAGAAGCGCGTCCTGCGCTGGGACGGCGAGCCGCGCGAGATCTCGACGCGCGAGAAGAAGTTCATCTTCATCGACACGATGGCGCGCTGGCGCATCGCCGACCCGCTCGCGTTCCTGCAGTCGGTCGGCAACCTGGAGAACGCGCAGCAGCGGCTCGACAACATCATCGACGGCGTCGTGAAGGACACCATCAGCTCGACCGCGCTGATCGACGTGGTGCGCGCGAGCACCCGCCCGATGGCCGACGACGCCGACGCCGCGAGCGGCGGCGCGACGTCGCTGGCGGACGCCACGACCACGGTGACGATCGGCCGCCCGCGCCTCCTGCTGCAGATCACGACCGAGGCGGCGAAGCGGCTCACGTCGCTCGGCATCGAGCTGCTCGACGTGCGCATCACGCGGCTCAACTTCGTCGACAAGGTGCTCGAGGACGTCTACCGCCGCATGATCAGCGAGCGGCAGCGCATCGCGGAGCGTTTCCGCTCCGAGGGGCAGGGCGAGCGCGCGCGCATCCTCGGCCAGCTCGAGAAGGAGCAGAAGCGCATCTCCTCCGAGGCGTACCGCGACGCGGAGCTGACGCGCGGCGAGGCCGACGCGACCGCCGCGCGCACCTACGCCGAGGCGTACGCGCAGGACCCCGACTTCTACGCCTTCGTGAAGTCGCTCGAGACGCTCGAGGCGGTCGCCGACCGCTCGACGACGGCCGTGCTCTCGACGAAGGGGGAGCTGCTGCGCCTGCTCGAGGAGTCGGGGGCGCCGCGCAAGGCCGGCCAGTGAGCGGCGCTCACGTCCCGTCCTTCCCCTCGCCCGTGTCGATGTGGACGAACGCCTCGCCGACGCGCGGGTCGGCCTCGAGCGCGCGCTGGACGTCGACGCCGATGTCGTGGCTCTCCGCCGAGGAGCTCCCGGCCGCGACCAGCAGGTTGACCTGCACGTGGAGCACGCTGCCGACGTAGTGGGCGCGCAGCAGCGGGACGCTCTTCACGCCGCGCACCGCGGCCGCCTTGGCGCGCAGTTCCGCGCGCACCTCCGCGGGCGGGGCCTCGCCCATCAGGTAGCGCAGGCTCACGCGCGCCAGCCCCCAGCCGTTGCGGCCGATCGACGCCGCGATCGGCAGCGCGAGCAGCGCGTCGGCGCGCGCCCAGCCCGCCCCGACCAGCGCGATGCCGAGCAGCGAGCTGCCGCAGGTCAGCACGTCGTTCCAGGTGTCGATGCGGGTGGCGTCGACCGCCTGGCTCGCGGCGGCGGCGCGCCGCCGCAGCAGCGCGAAGAGCAGCACGAGTTTGCTCGCGAACTTCGCGGCGAGCACGCCCACCACGGCGGCGTCGACGCGCGGCGCGGCGTCGACGAGCAGCGCCGCGACCGCCGAGCGCGCCACCTCGACCGCGAGCACCGCCGCGAGCACCGCGGTCACGAGCGCGCCGATCGGCTCGGCGCGCTGGTGGCCGAAGGGGTGGTTCTCGTCGCTCGGCTGGGCGGCGACGCGCACCGTCACCACCAGGACCACGCCGACCGCGATGTCGAAGAGCGAGTCGGCCGCCTGCGCCAGCACGATCTGGCTGCCGGAGAGCCAGCCGACCACGAGGTGCGCCGCACAGAGCGCGACGTTGAGCGCGAGCGTGGTCGCGACGACGCGGAGCGAGGTCAACGGAGGTTGAGCCGCGCGGTGTCGACGTAGTGCTGCGCGTGGAGGCGCAGGCCGGCCGCCTCCTCGTCGGTCACCTGGCGCACGATCTTCCCCGGCATGCCGATCACGACGCTGCGGTCGGGGATGGTGCGCCCCTCGGGCACGAGCGCGCCCGCGCCGATGATGCACTCCTTCCCGATGTGGCTGTGGGCCAGCAGGATCGCCCCCATGCCGACCAGCGTCCCGCTGCCGAGCGTCCGCATGTGCAGCATCGCGCGGTGGCCGACGGTCACGCAGTCGCCGATCTCGACCGGCTCGTCGGTCTCGGGGTGGACCACCGTGAGGTCCTGGATGTTGGTGGTCGCCCCGATCGTGATCGACGCGACGTCGCCGCGCACGACGCAGCCGTACCAGATGCTCGACTCGCGGCCGATCCTCACGTCGTGGATCACGGCGGCGTTGGTCGCGACGAAGTAGCCGCCGCGGTCCTCGAGTCGGAAGTCCATGCGGGTCTCCAGCGGTCGCGGCGGCGCGCCGCTCATCCCGGGGGGTGCGTGATCAGCAGCAGCGTCAGCCCATTGTGCACGACGTGGAAGCAGATCGGAGCGGCGATCGAGCGCGTGCGCGCCATGAGCCACGCCAGGGCGGCGCCGAGGACGAAGACGGTCGAGAAGCCGCCGTTGTGGAAGGCGCAGAAGAGCGCGGCGTCGAGCGCGACCGCGACGCCGGCCGGCACGACCGCGAGCAGCCAGCGCAGCAGCACGCCGCGGAACACCATCTCCTCGTAGAGCGGCCCGGCGAGGGCGAGGCAGGCGACCACCCACGGATCGCGCAGGAGCCCGGGCTGGCTCGCGAGCGCGAGCACGAGTGACTGCTCCTGCGGCGTCCGGCGCAGCAGCTCGCAGACGCCGCTCTCGAGCGCCGTCGCGCCGAACTGGACCGGGAACCACGCGACGTAGAACGCGAGCGCCCCGAGCAGCGTCGCGCCGAGCCGGCGCGCCGTGAAGCCGAGGTCGGCGAGTCCGTCCCCGAAGCGGAGCGTCCAGACCCATAGGAAGGCAGCGATCGCGAGGGCGACCCATCCGATCTGGAGCACCTGCGGCCGCACCGGCAGCGGCGCTCCCGACTTCCGATCGAGGCCGAGCGCCGCCGTGCTCACGAGCGCCGCGCCGAAGAAGACGACGACCAGCAGCAGCGGCAGCTCGAACCGGAACGAGCGCGGCAGCTCGCGCGCGAGGCGCCGGCGGAATCGCAACAGCCGGTCGGGGAGCGGCGCGCCGGACGCCGGCGGATCGGGCGGCGCAGCCGGCGCCGCCGCATCGGGAGCGGGAGCGGGCAGGAGCCAGCGCGCGACGCCGAACGCGGCGAGCAGTCCGATCGCGATCGCGCCGGCCCCGAGCGCGCAGCGCGGCGCTGCGGAGAACGAGGAGATCCAGCGTTCGATCGCGTCGGTGGAGGTGGCGTCCGTCATGCGTCCGTCATTGCCGGCGCCGACCTCCCAGCGCGCGCGCCCGGCTCCCCGGACGCGCCCTTGCCTTCGGGCGCGCGGCCGGCGGTAATACCCGGCTGCCGTCGCCGCCCCGCAGCGAAGAATCGCCGCGCCCGCGCCGGCCGAGGAGCCCCGCTTGGACGTCGAGATCCGCTACTGCACGGTCTGAAACTACGAGCCGCGCGCCGTCGGTCTGACGGGCGAACTGCTCGCGAACTACAAGAGGAAGATCCAGAGCCTGAAGCTCGTGCCGTCCGACGGCGGCGCCTTCGAAGTGACGGTGAACGGCAAGGTCCTGTTCTCGAAGCTCGCGCTCCACCGCTTCCCGGAGGAGGGCGAGGTCGTCCAGCTGATCGGAGCCGCGCGCGCCTGAGCCGGGGTTCCACACCCGAAAATCCGTGCGAACTCCTCCGGCGGGCCGTCGTACCGTGCCCGTTCTGCGGAGCGTGCCGAAAAGACGAGCATCGCCCCTGCACCAACCCACGATGGCACCACGACAACGAATCGACCGCACGGCGGCGCTGCTCGTCGCCGCGGCCGCCGCCGGAGCGATGGCGGCCGCGGGGTGCTCGGCCGAGCAGTACAAGAAGGACGCCGACCACGAGGTCGCCGAGATCCTCGCCAAGAAGCAGAAGGACTTCCGCAGGTTCAGCGAGGACACCGGCTTCACCATCGAGCAGGCGCAAGACGCCCTGCGCGCGCAGCTCGAGGCGGCGCTCGCCGAGCTGCGCGCCGCGCGCCAGGGCGAGACGGCCGCCCGCTTCGAGCCGGGCGCCGCGGCCCCCGAGTCGGGCCTCGACGCGCCCGACGAGATGACGATCGAGAAGATGGACGAGATCCGGCAGGCGCGCGCCCGCCACCTCGCCGAGGTCGAGAAGGCGCACGCCGCCGACCTCGCCCCGTTCCAGGCGAACGACCCGGCGCTCCTCCAGGCGCGCAGGATCCGCCTGATCGACGCGGTCGCGATCGCCGCCGAGAACAACCGCGACTACCAGCGGCAGAAGGAGCAGGTCTACCTCTCGGCGCTCGACCTCACCTTCCAGCGCTACCAGTTCGAGAACCACTACGGCGTCACCTCCGACTACCAGTGGTCGAGCATCGACAACCCCGGCGACGCAGGCAGGACACGGCAGGGCTCGCTCACGACGTCGCTCTCGGTCACGCGCAAGCTCGAGACGGGCGGGCTGCTGGTGTTCGACTTCACCAACTCCCTGCTCAAGAACTTCACCGGCTTCGACTTCACGAACGGGAAGAGCAGCACCACCAGCTCGCTGATGGACATCACGTTCACGCAGCCGCTGCTGCGCGGCGCCGGCTTCACGATCGCGGAGGAGCCGCTCGTCCAGGCGGAGCGCGACGTCTACTACCAGATGCGCGACTACGAGCGCTTCCGGCAGGTCTTCGCGGTCCAGGTCGCGCGCGACTACATGAACCTGCTGGTGCTGCGCGACTCGATGGAGAACGCGCGCGTCTCCTACCTGCAGCTGATCGACGTGCAGGAGCAGTCGAAGGCGAGGGGCGTGCGCGGCCGCCTGCCGGAGATCCAGGTGTCGCAGGCGCGGCAGGCCGAGCTCTCCGCGCGCAACTCCTGGATCCAGCTGCAGCGCGGCTACGAAGACGCGGTCGACGCCTTCAAGGTCACGCTCGGCCTCCCCATGGAGGCGGAGTTCGTCCCCGACGCCGCCGACCTCGACGAGCTGCGCGCCGCCCTGCCCCAGCCGGCGCCGCTCGGCGACGCCGAGGGGTCGCAGATCGCGCTCGCCCACCGCTACGACCACCTGAACGAGCTGGCGCGCATGGACGACACCGAGCGGCGCGTGAAGGTGACCGAGGACGCGCTGCGCGCCGCGCTCGACGTGAACGGCGGCGTCTCGGTGCCGACCGAGCAGGACACCGTCTTCAAGACGCAGGCGGGCCACGCGACGTGGAACGCGGGCGTGAGCCTCGACCTGCCGCTCGACCGCCTGGCCGAGCGCAATGCCTACCGCGCGGCGCTGATCAACGTCGAGCTGCAGAGGCGCACCGCGTCACTCTCCGAGGACTCGGTGCGCCAGAGCGTGCGCGTCGACGTGCGCAGGCTGGCGCAGGCGATGGAGACGATCCGGCTGCAGCGGCTCGGCGTCGAGGTGGCGGAGCGGCGCGAGGCGTCGACCGCGCTGCAGCTCTCGATGGGCCGCTCGGAGATCCGCGACTACACCGACGCCGTCAACTCGCTGAACGACGCGCGCAACACGCTGACGCGCGCCCTGATCGACCACCACATCGGCGAGCTCGAGCTCTCCCGCGACCTCGGGCTGCTCGAGCTCAGGACGGACGGCATCCGGCCCCGCTTCCGGCCCGATCCGCCGCCGGCGGCGCCGACCGCGTCGGGCGAGGGGCAGGGGGCGGGGAGCGACGGGAACGAGAGGACCAAGGGATGAGCTCGAAGCAGCGGGGCGGTGCGTTCGTGTGGGTGATCGCGATCGTCGTGCTGATCGCGGCCGGCGGCGTGTGGCTGTGGAAGGGCCGCAGCACCGCGGAGGCGGGCGACGTCGCGGTCACGTGGAAGACGAAGAAGGAGAAACTGCGCATCTCCGTGATCGAGTCGGGCCAGCTCAAGGCGAGCAAGTCGAACGACATCTACAACGAGGTGAAGGGCGGCGCGACGATCCTCTACCTCTGCCCCGAGGGGACGCAGGTGAACGAGGGCGACCTGCTGGTGCGCCTCGACGCGAGCACGCTCGAGAACGACCTCACCGCACAGCGCATCAAGTGGGAGCAGGCGAACGCCGCCTGGATCCAGGCCGACAAGACCAAGGAGATCCAGGTCAGCCTCAACGCGAGCGCGGAGGAGAAGGCGCTGGTCGACCTCGCGATCGCGACCGCCGACGTCGAGAAGTTCAGGGAGGGCGACTGGAAGATCAAGCAGGAGCAGGCCGAGCAGGACATCAAGCTCGCCCAGTCCGAGCTCGCCATCGCCGAGCAGAAGCTGCTCGACACCCAGGAGCTCGTCGCGCTCGAGTTCGCCGCCAAGATGGACCTCGACGGCGACACCTTCGCGCGCGACCAGAAGAGCGTGAAGCTCACCATGACCAAGCGCCAGCTCGAGGTGATGATCAAGTACGAGTTCGACCGCCAGATGATGCAGCTGACGTCGACGATGAACCAGAACAAGGCCGAGCTCGAGCGCGTGAAGCTGCGCGCGGTGGCCGACATGGCGCAGAAGGAGGCCGACCTCCATTCCAAGGAGGCGACGCTCGACCTCGAGCGCAACAAGCTCGACGACCTCGAGGAGCAGCTCGCCAAGACGGTCATCAAGGCGCCGACGTCCGGCCTCGTGGTCTACCCCGGCAACCAGGGCGGGGGTGGCATGGGCCGCAGCGACCGCGACCGCGTCGAGGAGGGGGCGACGGTGCGCGAGCACCAGCTCCTGATCAGCCTGCCCGACACGAGCGAGATGACCGTCCTCGTCAGCGTGCACGAGTCGTCGATCGACAAGATCCGGCTCGGGCAGCCGGCCGAGGTCGGCATCGACGCGATCGGCGACCGGAGCTTCCTCGGCAAGGTCACCTTCATCGCGCCGCTGCCCGACTCGCAGAACCAATGGCTCAACCCCGACCTCAAGATCTACCGCTGCGAGATCACGCTCGGCGGCGACACCTCGGTGCTGCGGCCCGGCATGAGCGCGAGCACGGAGATCGTGATCGACGAGATCCAGGACGCGATCGCCGTCCCGATCCATGCGGTGCGCCGCCGCGGCGACCATTTCTTCTGCTATGTCGAGGACGCCGACGGAAAGCCGGAGATCCAGGAGGTCAAGATCGGGCTGCACAACGACCAGCACGTCGCCGTCACCGAGGGGTTGCGCGAGGGGCAGTCCGTCTTCCTCTCCGAGCCGCCCGGCGCGCCGCAGCCGAAGTTCGCCGACGCGGCGGAGGCCTCGAAGACGTCGGTCGAGGAGCTGCGCCAGAAGACCTCCGAAATCAACGCCCGCCCGAAGTCGGACGAGGGCAAGCGCACCGAGGGCCGTACCGCGCGCGGCGTGCCGCCCGGCATGACCGCCGAGCAGCTCGAGAAGTGGAACAAGATGTCGCCCGAGGAGAAGAGGAAGGCGCGCGAGGAGATGATGAAGAACCTCACGCCCGAGCAGCGCGCGCAGATGGAGGAGGCGGCGCGCAAGCGCTTCGGCGGAGGCGACGGGAATAGTGACGGGAAGTCCGACGGCAAGGGCGGCCCGAAGCCCGACGCGCCGGCGGACGCGAAAGCGGGGGAGAAGCCGGCCGCGAAGCCGGCCGAGCCGGCCGCAGCGCCCGCGGCGTCCGCCGTGCCCGTGCAGGGCGGCGGCCGCTGAGCCGCGCGGCGCCGGAGCCCGACTCGTGAGCGACGCGCCGGGCAGCCCCGAGATCGTCGTCGAGCTGCGCGACGTCCGCCGCCACTACGTGATGGGCGACCAGGTCGTGCGCGCGCTCGACGGCATCGACTTCAAGGTCGAGCGCGGCTCCTACTGGGCGATCATGGGGCCGTCGGGCTCGGGCAAGTCGACGCTGCTCAACGTGCTCGGCTGCCTCGACCGGCCGACGTCTGGCGCCTATTTCCTGGGCGACGTCGACGTGAGCCAGCTCGGCGACGACCGCCTCTCCGAGGTGCGCGGCGAGCGGCTCGGCTTCATCTTCCAGTCGTTCCAGCTCATCCCGCAGCTCACCGTCCTCGAGAACGTCGAGGTGCCGCTCTTCTACCAGGGGGTCGCGTCGCACCTGGCGCGCGAGCGCGCGGCGACGGTCCTGGAGAAGGTCGGGCTCGGCGACCGGCAGAAGCACCGGCCGACCGAGCTGTCGGGCGGGCAGCAGCAGCGCGCCGCGGTCGCGCGCGCGCTCGTGAACCAGCCGCTCGTCCTGCTCGCCGACGAGCCGACCGGCAACCTCGACAGCAAGACGGCGAAGGAGATCCTCGACCTCTTCGACGAGCTGCACGAGCAGGGGCGCACCATCATCCTCGTCACGCACGACCCGCTCGTGGCGTCGCGCGCCGAATGGGTGCTGCGCGTGCTCGACGGCAAGGTCCACCAGGTCGAGCGGGGCGGGCGCGTCGCGAGGCTGGTGATGCCGATGGAGCCGGGCGCTTGATCGCAGGGATCTTGCGCACCTTCCAGCTCGGCCTGCGGGGCGTGGCGCGGCACGGGCTGCGCTCGCTGCTCACCTGCCTCGGCGTGCTGTTCGGCGTGGCGAGCGTGATCGCGATGCTCTCGATCGGCGAGGGGCTCTCCCACGACGTGCAGAGCCGCATCCAGGCGCTCGGCTCGAACAACATCCTGGTGCGCAGCATGAAGCCGCCCGAGAGCACGTCGGCCAGCGCCGAGCGCAGCCGCCTATCCGTCTACGGCATCACCTACGAGGACGCCAAGCGGATCAAGAACACGCTCCCGAACGCGGAGGTCGTGGTGCCGGCGCGCGCGATCTACGTCGACGCGCGCTTCGGCGACAAGCGCGCCGACGCGCGCGTGATGGGTACGGTGCCGTGGTTCGGCACGACCAACCGCTTCTACCTGAACGACGGCCGCTTCCTGACCGACCTCGACCTCGAGGCGAAGAAGCCCGTCTGCGTGCTCGGCGCGACCGTCGCCGAGACGCTGTTCCCGCTGACCGAGCCGGTCGGCCAGCTGATCAAGCTCGGAACGCAGACGTTCCGCGTGGTCGGCGTGATGGAGCCCAGGACGGTCCTCACCGGCGACCAGCAGGGCACGCTCGAGGACCTCTCGAGCGACGTCTACGCGCCGATCACGACGGTCCGCCAGTTCTGGGGCGAGGTCGTCGTGAAGGTGAGCTCGGGCAGCCGCGACATGGAGCGCGTCGAGCTGCACCAGCTGCAGGTGCGCGTCGAGGAGCTCGGGCTGGTCGAGCCGACCGCGAGCGTGCTGAAGGAGATGCTCGAGCACGCCCACGCCAAGCGCGACTACGAGGTGGTCGTCCCGCTGTCGCTGCTGCGCGAGGCGGAGCGGCAGAAGCGGATCTTCAACCTCGTGCTCGGCTCGATCGCCTTCATCTCGCTGCTGGTCGGCGGCATCGGCATCCTGAACGTGATGCTCGCGACGGTCACGGAGCGGACGCGCGAGATCGGCGTCCGGCGCGCGCTCGGCGCCAAGCGGCGCCACATCGTCGCGCAGTTCCTGGTCGAGACGATCGTGCTCGCCGGCAGCGGCGGCGTCCTGGGCATCGGGGTCGGCGTGGCGATCCCGTTCCTGATCGAGCACTACTCGAACTTCAAGACGATCATCACGACGGCGTCGCTGGTGCTGAGCTTCGGGATCTCGGTCGCGATCGGCGTCGTGTTCGGGCTCTACCCCGCATGGCGCGCCGCGACCATGGACCCGGTCGAAGCACTCCGTCACGATTAGAGATTGCAGCTGACAGCGGGCGCGGCGGGGCGCGCGCGAGCGTCGGATGCGGGACGTGCGCCCGCTGCAGCTGATGCGGCCGGGTTTCGCGGGTGAAGGGGGAAGCAACGCACGGGTCGCAGCGGAGCTGCGACCCGTGCTCGCTTCGTCGTGAGTGCGAAGGCGGCGCGCCGCGGAAGAGGGTGCACGGGAGAAGAGGGAGTGAGGCGGAAGAAGGAGTGAGTCGGAAGTGGGCGAGGGAGGGACGTCGGGGCGGGGGAAAGAAAGAAGGGGTCGCAGCGGGAGCTGCGACCCCTTCTCGTCTTCGGAGGAAGAGTCGGGCGGGTCAGCCGGAGGCCTTGGGGGCGAGCTTCGACTCGTCGATCGCCAGCACGCCCGTCTTGTTGCCGAGCGAGATCTCGAGCTTCAGCCCGCTGCGCGTCTTGACCAGGTCGCACTTCATGCCGCTTCCGGTGCCGTCGTAGGCCTTGTCGGAGAACTTGACGTTGTCGGGGCGGTTGACCGACTCCTCGAGCATCACTTCGTTGCGCGCGGTCTTGCGCTTGATGGCCGTGATCTGCGGCGCGATCTGCGCCTCGGCCTGCTGGCCGAACTGCTGGATCGCGGCGTCGAGCAGCTTCTGCAGGTCGACCATCTTGGCGTTCTCGGCCTCCCACTGCTCGCGCTCGACGTTGCGCAGCTCGGCGACGATCTGGTCGCCCTGCATCGAGACGTAGACGGTCATCGTGCAGTCCTCGTCGTCGACCTGCAGCCCGATGCGCCCGGCGATCATCGGCTTCGCGAGGTCGGCGTCGGCGGGGAGCGGGTAGGAGTACCAGGTCGTCTCGGTCTCGTTCGAGTTGATCGAGACGTTGGCGCCGTGGATCGTGATCGGCGTGATCGGGGCGGAGACGCGCAACGGGCCCCACTGCAGCTCGCACTTGCCGCAGTGCTGGTCGCTCTTCACCTCGATGGTGAGCGCCTCGACGGAGGGCTGCGCGTCGGCGACGAACTTGGTCGCGATCACCGTGTTCTTCTCGTCGCCGCGCATCTGGAAGCCGGTCGGGTCGGCCTCGTGGATCGGCTCGAACAGGATGAAATTCCAGTCGTTGGCGCCGGCGCGCGCGAGGTTCACGCCGTAGCGGGCCGGCTGGACCACCTGGTTGCCGAAGAGCACCGGCGCGCCCTTGATCTCCAGCGTCGTCAGCCCCTCCGATCCCATCCGCCACGGGAAGCCGGGGGGGAGCTGCTGGATCGTGCCGAGGCGTTCCTCGGACCACGGCGGCTGGCCGTGCTCGACCGTGATCGTGGCCGCGTCGAACTTGTCGGTCGACGTGTGGCGCGGGGCCTGGGCCTGGGCGACGGCCGTCAGCGCGAGCAGGGCCGGGATCCCGGCGCGGAGCGAGCGAAACAGCATCGAGTTCCTCCTTGGATCGACCGGCGACGCGGCTCTTGGGGGCGCCGTTTTCCGTGTCGCACGGTCTCGCGGCCGACGCGCGGTCCGCCGCGGGGGCGTGGAGTGTATCCGTCACGAAGGGAGCCGGTTCGGGTTCCCGGTTCTCGGGATCAAATCGGACCGGTCAGGAGCTATATCGCAGCGCCTCTTCGAGAGGCCGCCATGCTCCAGCTCGACCCCGCCGCGCTCGCGACCCTCCTCGCCCAAGCGGCGAAGGCGCGCCCGCAGCCGGCGTGCGGGCTGCTCGTGGGGCGCGGCGGACTGGGGCGGCGCGAGGCGCTGGTCGCCGAGGCGGCGGCGGCGCTCCCGGCCGACCGAGCGCGCGGCCGCTTCGACCTCCATCCGGGCGATTGGCAGCGGATCGACCGCCTCGCGCGGTCGCGCGGCCAGGACGTGGTCGGCGTCTTCTGGGCGGGCGACGGCGCCGCGCTCTCCGTGCTGCCGACCGACGCGACGACCGCATTCGAGGGGTACAGCTACCTCGTCGTCGCCCCCGGTCCCGCGCCCCGGCTCTTCGCCTTCGAGCTGACGATCCACGGCACCGAGGTCGAGCCGGTCGAGGTCGCCGTCGTCGCCGACGGGGCGGCGACGCGCCCTCCGCCGATGGCGCCGATGCCGCGGGTCGACGACAAGAATGCGGGCGGGCACCAGCTCCACTGACTGCACTGAGACGTCGGTCCGCCGACAGAGGATGGGGGATGGCCGGGTCGGGAGAGAGCGAGGCGCCCTCCGCGGCGACCGCGCCGCCGCGCTGGCGCGAAGCGCTGCGCGCGGTGTTCGGGCTCGACGTGCGGTCGCTCGCGCTCTTCCGGGTGATTCTCGCGCTGCTGGTCTTGTGCGACGCCGCCGGAAGGTTCGGCGAACTCGAGGCGCACTACGGCGCGACCGGCGTGCTGCCGATCGAGCTCGTCCCGACGCCTGGCATGAAGCCGGGCGACGCGATGCTCCCCTTCTCGCTCCACCTGATCGGCGCGTCGGCCGCCTGGCAGGGGACGCTGCTCGCGCTGCAGGGACTCGCGGGGCTCGCGCTGCTGGTCGGCTGGAGGACGCGCCTCGCGACGGCGCTCGCGTGGTTCCTGACGCTCTCGGTCTACGCGCGCAACCCGCTGGTCTACCACGGGGGCGACCTGATCACGCGGCTGCTGCTCTTCTGGGGCATGTTCCTGCCGCTGGGGGCGTGCGCGTCGCTCGACGCGCGCGGCCGGCCGCCGGCGCAAAAGCGCGTCGCCTCGCTCGCGTCGGCGGCGCTGCTCTGGCAGATGTGCCTGCTCTTCTGGTTCGCGGCGCTCGACAAGTTCGACCCGGCGTGGCGCAGCGACGGCGACGCGGTCTACCGCGCGCTGATCATCGGCCACCTGCGCACGGCGGTCGGCGACTGGGTCCTGCAGTCCCGCCCACTGATGGAGTTCCTCACCGTCGCGACGCTCGTGCAGGAGGCGGTCGTCCCGTTCCTGCTCTTCTCGCCGTTCAAGAACGGGTGGTTCCGGTCGATCGTGGTCGTCTCGTTCCTGTTGTTCCATCTCGCGCTCGGGCTGTGCATGTCGCTCGGGAGCTTCTTCCCGGCCTGCGCGGCCGGCTGGCTGTCGCTGGCGCCGTCGGCGTGGTGGGACGGGCTCGCGGCGTGGCGCGCGCGGCGGGCAGCGGCGCGCGCGGCGCCCGTCGACGCGCCGCCGGCCGACGCTCCGCCGGCCGGCGCGCCGCTCGTGCGGCCGCTCGCGGCGACGACCAACGCGGCGCTCGCGTTCTGCGTCGCGTACGTGACGCTCTGGAACGTCGCCAACTGGAACGAGCCGCACGCGCCGGGCAAGAACGCGCTGCTCGAGGCGGGGCTGAAGCTGCGCGACGCGGTGCGCGCCCACGTCCATCCGCAGAACACGAACCTCGGCTACGTGCTCGGGCTCGACGAGAGCTTCTACTTCTTCGCCCCGCGCCCGCCGGCGACGCACGGCTGGCTGGTGGCGGACGGGACGCTCGCGAGCGGCGCCCACGTCGACCTGCTGCCGTGGTGCCTCGAGGGGCGCGAGGCGGAGACGAGCTTCCTCAAGCCGAAGCGGATCTCCGACGTCTACCCGAGCCTGCGCTGGCGCAAGTACCTCACGAACCTGATCGCCGTGCCCGACGACAAGCTGGTCTACCGCCACGCGTTCGCCGCGTACGCCGCGCGCCTCTGGAACCGCGACCACGCCGGCGACGCGGCGCGCCAGCTCAAGTCGCTCGACGTCGTCCTGATGCAGGAGACGACGCAGCCGAACTACCTGCCGGTGCGGCGCGAGAAGATCCGCCTCGTCCGGCTCGACTGCACCGCGAAGGACCTGATGTCGTCCGCGGCGGCCGACCTCGTCGCGGTGCCGATGCTCCGCTGACGGCGCCGCGCGGACGTGGGACGGTCCTCTGTCCCGGCGCCTACTCCGCGGAAGGCCCCTCGACGTCGGGCGGCCGCTCGTCGCAGATCTCGCGGAAGCAGCAGCGGCGGCACTCGCGCGCGTTGGTCGTCGGCGGGAGGTCCTCGCGGCGCGCGACGTTGCGCGCTGGATCCGACAGTGTCGCGCGCATCGCCGCCGCGCTCGCCCGCACCTGCGCGACGGCGTCGTCGAGGCGCGCCGCGTCGACCGGCACGGCAACGCTCCGGCCCTCGTCGAGCAGGACGTCGACCGCGCGCAGCCGCTCCGGCGGGACGTCCCACTTGCGGCGCGCGAACTCGGCGTAGGCGAGGAGCTGCAGCGCGTGGTCGTCGCGCGCGGAGCCCGTCTTCCAGTCGACGAGGTGCGTGGCGCCGTCGGCGTCGTAGGCGAAGTCGGGCGCGACGAAGCACGCCACGCCGCCGAGCTCGGTCGTCTCGAGCGTGTCGATCGAGCGGACGCTCTCCGGCCCCGCCTTCGCGATCGTGCGGTAGACGTCGCCTTCGAGGAAGTGGCGCACGCAGCGCTGCGCCAGCTCGCCGAGCCGCGCCGTCGCCTCGGGGGCGACCGCCACGCCGTAGTAGTGCTCGAAGAGCGGCGGCGCCTGCTTGGGCCCGACGGCGCGCCAGCGCTCCTCCTTCGAGGCGCGCCACGCGTCGTTCATGCGGGCGCGCACCTGCTCGAACGGGCTCCGCGGCACGCGCCCCGTCGTCAGCGCGCGCAGGACGTCGGCGATCGTCTCGTGCACCGCGCTCCCGACCAGCATCGGGAGCGAACCCATCTTCGAGAAGAAGTAGGCCTTGCGCGCGAGCTCCGGCGCGTCGCGGCTCCAGCCGCCCCAGAAAGCGTAGTACCGGAACCAGTAGCGCCGCTTGCACGCCTCGAACGCCGAGCGGCGCGTGAACGACCAGGTGAACTCGTTCTTGAGCTCGGGCATGCGCGCCACGTTAAGCGCCCATCCCAGCGGGCGTGCCGTCGTCGTTCGGGCAGACGCGGCCGCGGCTTGGGAACTGGAGCGGACGTCGAGGGCGCGGGTGAAGCAGGCGCGGGGAGAAGGGGGCGTGGTTGAACGCGCGACGGGCGAGGGCGGGTCGAGAGGGCGGAGGGGAAAAAGGCTCGATGGACGGGACACGCTCGCCCCAAACCAAAAGTTGAACGGGGGGCTCGCTGCGCTCGGCGCATTCGGGCACGACTCGCAGCAGGTCCG
>Ga0137459_1000424_pt1 | contig 15162 bp, 26 predicted proteins | sample EasRivERMGT700_2_FD_104908 | JGI IMG/M metagenome (GOLD analysis project Ga0137459, IMG submission 104908) | Soil microbial communities from meander-bound floodplain in the East River, Colorado, USA - East River MetaG ERMGT700_2 | ecosystem: Environmental > Terrestrial > Soil > Floodplain ...
GTTTGATTAAAAACACCATGACTTTCACAAATTATTTTTACATCTGTTTTCATATTAATATATTCAACTAAATAATAACAATATCTATCTTCATGAACTTTTCGTGCCATATCAATTACTTCTGATTGTGTATATGATTGATTTTCAATATTGAATTCTATTCCACATTTTTTACAACCATGACCGTTATAATGATCTCTTGGCCATTGACCAAATTTACCATGTTTTAAACATATTATATCAACTTTTGTTTCTAATCCTAAAAAATTCAAATATAAATATTTATTTCCGTGAACCTTTCTTGACCTTTTTATAAATTCTTCTTCAGTAATTTTTATTTTTCCAGAACAAACCGGACACCCCTGTTTTCTATGAATATGTTTTCCTGGTTTTTGCGGAAATTTACCATGTAAACGACAAACTATATCAATTTTTGAATTTCTATTTATATATTTTTCTAATGAATTTGTATAATCATATCTTTCACCATGAACGATTCTTGCAAGTTCTAAAAATGTATCTTTCGTAAGTCTTTTCACATATTTATGTGAAAAAAATCATAAGTTTCATTATCCATTACTTCTTCAACTCGACATCTTCCGAAATAATATCATTAACCGTCATAATTGTCTTTATATAAACTTCCTTCTGTTTACTTGATAATTTAGGATTTTCAAGTCTTTTTGTGCAACTTTTCAAGATGTTGTCCAGTAATTCAATCGAAATTTTATCCATATTTATATGTTGGTTTATTCAATTATCGATTTTATTATCAGTTCATCGTATATTTTCTCAATTTTTTTAACAAATTCCAACTGATAATCACATTTTTTCCAACCATCAATAAACTTGCTAATTTCATAATCTTTCCACAAATTTAATACATATAATGCCACATTACCATTAAAATATTGGCAATTTATATAATTATAAAATTTTTCAGCAGTATAATAATCATACACATTATAATTTGTTATATATTTTGGGCCCCAATGATCATTGTAAATATTAATTTTAAAATCAAAAACATTTACACTAACATAAAAGTGCTGAAACATTTTTATAAATGTTGGTTTGTATAAATCACCTAAATTAATTTTAGCATAACTTAAATCAAAACCGTTATCATCCATTATTAATATTTCATTATAAATATGTTCGTAATTAAAAATTATTTTGCTCATAATTAATATTTTTGTATATATGTATGGCCTTAAAACTTGATGTTTTGGAGGATTATTTCGTTGAAAAAGTTAATAACTTGTCGGGCAGAAACGATACAAAAGCTTATATTACCAGCACTTTTCTCAAATATAAAACTATAACTTTTGACTTATCTAAAGAAATACTGATACTTGAATATGGCAAAGCTAAAGAAAAAAATGATTTTAGTATATATCAAAACTTGGGTGATTGGATTTTATTTGTCGGAAGCTTATATCCGGCTGTTTTAAAAAATCCATCCGAAAAATATTATTACTCAATTGCACAGGTTTCATATTATAATTGTTATAAAATTGTTAACAAAAGCTGGCCATGCTTTGAGGAATTATCTGACACTCTTCCACAAATCACCTATCATTTGCATAATTCTTTAACAAAATAATAGCTTCTTCTAAAATTTCCATATGACTGGCTAGTTTTATACCATTACGCATTCTTTCTCCACGCAACAAATCTTCTCTCAATTCATAAGGTAATTTGAACCAACAAGTGCTACAAAATGAGAATTGTGAAGATATTATGTTATTTTTACAATTTTTGCAGATAAAATTTGTCATTATATTCGTTTAATTAATGACGGTTTGACCAATGTTTCTTTTATATTTTCTTTTACAAGTCTTTTATTACCCCAATAAGCGGCAAAAGCCTCCATTGAATTAAGTTCAGCCACCATTAATTTCCCCTTTAAAGAAGCATCAAGCATCAAAAATCCGCGCTTGAAAAATATACCATCTCCATTATGGCCTGAACATACAGTCTTTTCCCAAGGTAAATCTTCACCTTTAGAGGCCATCTTTTTACAAAACGCATATAACGATCTGTCCCAAATGAAAGTATCTAAATCTTGTTCAGACATAGGTTTTGTTGGATCACAACCACCATGAACAAAAATATATTGGTCAGTTTCATAATATTCCACAGTTTCCCTGTGAAGAAAATCCATATGTTTTGTATCTAAAAAACTTAAAACTCTACTTTGTGAAAGTTCTCGCGGTTTAATTTGAACGCCTTGACGTGCAGCATATTGAGTAAATGTTGCATCTCCCCCATTGTTTATCATCATACTATAAGTTGATGGCATCATTAGATCAATAACTGGATATCTTCCTAAAGCAGAAAGAAGCATCCATTCATGATTTCCTAATAAAAATGTGACCTGATTCGGATATGTTTTTTTAAGTTTAATAAGTTTATCTATAACGCCAGGACTATCTTTCCCCCTATCTATATAATCACCGAGGAAAACAAGAGTGTCCTTCGCTGTTTTATTATTTCGAAGCGGAAGAATACGATCTAAAATGAGGTTAAGCTCGTCTATTTGACCGTGACAGTCAGGGATCACATACAGGTTTCCACTTTTGGTTGGACGCCATTTACTCATTTCTACATCTTCCGGCACAAATAACACTATCCTTACCACATCGCCAACAATATAGTCCGGCAAAAGCACCAGGTTCTTGAATGGCAATAACTCTTGCCTGATCTATATCTTCAGCTTCAATAATCTTCCAAGCTTTTCCCCACTTTTCTTTTAATCCACCCTGTCCAACAAAGAAGTCATAATCTTTGACAAATGTTGAACCGGCACAGTTGATATGAATTGCAAATTTTTTCATCACACTCCCATTCCAGATTTGGAATATGGTCTTGAAAATGCTTCATGAATTGTCATATTGTCATTTGGCGGGTAAACAATCCACTCAATAATACTATAAATTTCTTCAGGTATACTATCTCTAACACTGGAATCCATATTTGTTTGAATATTTTCAGCACTCTTAAAGTTTTTTGATATAATTAAATTTGTATATTTTATTAATTCGGAAATACTGGACATATCTAAATATGAAAAATCTTTGTCATAAGATATATGCTTACCCTCTTTTGCCGTTTCTAATAACTTAATTAATTTTTTGTTCATTTTTAAAGTTAATTTAAAAACTTTATCAAGTTTTTTAGAAATTAGTTTGTTGTTTTTAATTATTTGTTTTTTATTCATTATAATTTATCATTTAACAAGTTTATCAACCACTCATTAATTTTGACTCGTTCAGGTTCTTTTCGCAATATAGACGTTTTATACAATATATCTAATTCTTTATCTTTTTTATCAGCAAATTCCATTAATTGATCAAATGTCCAGGCACCATTACGTATAGACAAAAGCTCTTCGGCATTTGGACGTTTAACAATCATTTTACCTGTTTTTAATAAATCTTCACACTGCTGCAAAAGCCTAACAATATGAAGGGCGAATTTCCCGTCATAGCCGAATTTTTCTTCCATAGCGGCTCTGACGGGATTTCTATTCTTTTTCCAGTTCTGCCAATTCTGATAATCTCTTAAAACAGATTTATATTGCCGCTCTTTCTTAAACTGTTCCATTAAATTATCACCCAAACCAAGATATCTTGCCGCATACATGTCCATTTCATCAGAATTTATCTTTAATTCTGTTAAAATATCTTGTAATTCATTTTGGAATTTAATTACATTATCGTTACTCATTCCGGTAGTATCTATAGTCCAATCTTCAATAATTTTCCTAATAGCACCTTCAATTTCCAACATTTGTTCTTGAGGAAGAAGCTTATTATGTTCTGGAAGTCCAAAATCTTCTCGTTTTGGTTTTGGAATTTCTCCACGCATGATCCACGATTTATGAAGTTTTAACCGCTTAATTTGTTGAAAGCAGTAGCCTCCAAGTGTAAATCTTGCCTTTTTAGAAAGAAATAATTCTCTTATATCTAATAATTTTATACCATCATCATTTATAAATAAATGATCAGATTCATCTGTAAATAATATTTCTAAACATGAAGGGTTATTGTTTAAACACAATTTAACAAATTTAGTTATTTCAAAAACTGTTAAATCTATTGGGTCTGAAAATATAAATTGTTCACAATTATTTAATATACCTAACCGAAACTCCTTAATTGGGGCAATACAAACACCACGAACATCCAAATCCGACTCAGGTGTAGATGTTCCGTATGCATTTGAGCCAAAACGTGTAAGATAAATAGTTTTATCTTTCAGCCATTTTTCATTGTGGCCGGCCAACATATCGAAAACTTCTTTCATATTTCAATCCTTACAAATTTCCGGAGTACAAGGAACCATTATCGATAATATTCCATCAATATGCCAACATTTTCCGCAAAATTCATGTTCGATATTTGGTATTATTTCTGGAAAATTATGTAGTTCTGTTTCTTTTAATATTGCTTTAAATGGTTGCGGATGATCACACCAAAATGGACAATGAGAATGCCTTTCTAGCACTTCTTTCCCTGTTTCCATCCGCTCAGAATATAACCACCATCCATCTTATTTTCAAGTAGCCTTACACTACAATTTCCAGGAGTTTTCTCGCTATCATACCACTCCGGAGGCAAATTACAAAATGCCATTGTGAATAATTTCAATGTATTTCCGTGACAAACAACGATAAAATCATTAATACCATCTTCCAAACTGTCTTCTTTTAACTGCATTATAAATAATTTCAATCTAATAATAACATCTAATCCTGATTCTCCCTGTCCAGCTCTTGCAAATAATTTACCTCCAGGAGAATTTTTTATTTGATTATAACATTCAGCCTCTTTTGGAAAGAATGTTAAATACTCATCACTTTCAAGCCCATTGTGATTTCCGTACGATTGTTCCCCAAGTAACACATCCTCTTGATTTTCTGTAATTAAACCACCCATCACATTTTTAATAGCTTCTGCCGTCTGTCTTGCTCGCCTATATGGCGAGTTGTACATCTTTATTTTAGGAACCAATTCACCCGAAAAATTCTCAAATCCACCAAAACTTTTAGATATTTTCCCAAACATATCTTCTATAACTTCACCAAATCCTTCCGAAAGACCTTGGCTTTTCATCATTTTATTTAAACTATTTTTAGTTTTTTCAGTATTACTTTTATTTGGATCAAGTAAATCAGCAAATTCTTTTTCGAAATAAGCTTTCAAAAATTCACCAGCATAATCTGCCTGTTCTAATCCACGCTCTGTCAAGGCAATATCGTGGTCTGCTACATTTTTATAAATATTATTATCTATGTTCGATAATGATTCGCCGTGTCTAATTAGTAAAATTCTCATTTTTCGCCTTTATTCTATAATGTTTTTGATTGTAGCTTCATTTAAATATTTTTTATAATTTCTTTTTAAATCTTGTAATAAACATTCGTTATCAATTTTAAAACCTCTATCATAATAATTTACATCAATAATACTATATAACTCAAAAAGCTTAATCAGTTCTATAATATCTTCTTCTGTTATATTATAAAAATTTTCTAATACCTGTTTGATTGGGAAGTTCTTAACACTTAAATCAAAATATACAAAATCGCGTATATATATAATATCATATATATTTATTTCATCATATCTTATATTTTTTAAATATCCAAAATATATAACACTACCCCATAATTTTTCAAACAATTTTTTAGATAAATTATAAATATTAATTTTATAATTCCTGACATGTGGTTCGGAAAAATATATTATATTTTGATCCAACTTTTTCGATGACATTCTAAAATACCAAATTTCTTGATAGCTTCTTTATGTTGTTTTGTCCCGTAACCATTATGACTTTTAAAACCATAATTGGGATATAATTTGTCTAATTCTAACATTGCTCTAACCTGTTCATTTTTAGCAATAATAGATGCAGCAGCCACAGACCAAGATAAAGCGTCAAATTTAGGCTTAACGACCTGCTGTCTTTGATTATTTGGTATCTTTTGGTTACCGTCCATAAAAACCACATAATTATCGTCAAAATCTTCCAAACCTTTATTTATAGCTGAAAATATTAAAGTATTTAAATTTTCACCAGTGTTTATTTCATCAACGCTAACTTTTACAATTTTGTATTTAGATAAAATTTTAATTTTATTGTCTAATAATAATCTGTTTTTATTAGATAATTTCTTAGAATCATTTAAACCCAATAATGAAACAAAAATATCATTTGTAAAACAAACTAAACCGATATAACAATCTCCCGCTAAGGTGCCTCGCCCAACCTCATCAATCCCAATAATAGTTTGATTTAATCCCCAATAATGTTTGTCATCATCCCCGATCATCCTGAAATCCTATGTTCACCATTTAATCTGAAATATACTGAGTCAACTATGCGCTTACGTACTCTCTGAATATTTACAGTAGCCCCTACTTCATAATGACTGTTAATTCGAAAATGAGTAACCGTAACCTCTGTGCCTGGTAAAATATCCTCCATCTGTATCTGAACAAATGTATAATTTTTAATATTATTCTTTAACGATTCGCCTGTATTTTTTCTGACCACATCAATGACTTGCCCTATGAAGCAAGATCCATAATTTTTAAAAGAAACCGATCCAACATAAGTCTCTTTTGTTAAATTTGGAATAACGCCGTCTGGACCAACTAAAGCATTGAATTCACTTTTCCCCAAAAATAATTGAAGATTAGGATCTGTTAATGAACAAATCGTATACTTTTCATCTTTATTAATCTGAATATCATAAGGCAAAGATTCCTCTATAATCCTTACATACTCTTGAAATATCCTTGATTGTACTGGACATTCTGTGTTTTGTCTCCTATGAACCAAATATGAAACCATGTCTTCGGGGCATTGATCCAACATGTTTTTATAAGCTTCATACATGGAAAGTTTCTGAAACATCGTTCCAACAGCATTTGTTCTTTTAACTTGGCTTATTTGGTCATCCAGCACCTGTTTTAATACCGATAATTCATTTTCGTAATTTTCTTTAATTTCCATCATAACATCAGGATTTATAGTTGTATCATCAGAAAAATAATCCTGAATATCATTGGAATTTATTGCAGATCCAGATGAATTATTTTTCAATCCTGTTGGTGTTTGTAAACTTAAATCATTTCTTTGACCAAAACCAACAGGATGAATTTTTTTCTGTAATCCTTCAGTTTTGCCAGAAAAAGAACATTCCGAATAAGGACATGATATACCAAATTGACTTTCTAATGATTTTGGTATAAATCCATCACACTCCGGACACCTGAACCCATTTAATGAATGTAATGAAAAAGATTTATGTATTTTTATTCTTGATTCAAACAATATTGTTGTTTTAAAATCCTTAAATCCTTGATATTTAAAATCTTTTATTAACCTATCAGCTTCGTTTGTACAAACTGAACATCTTAATAAATCATTTTCATTAAACAAATATTCTTTATTACCCAAATATTTACATCCGGGGCATATAGGGATATTTATTTTTTTAACACTTTCTGCGTCATAAAATAATTTATTTCCAAGCCTATTTAATGTGGCCGATAGATACGGGTTTAAATCACGTTTTGTTTTCCAGTGTTCTAATTTAAACAGAAATGAAAAACAGGCCGAACGTAATGAGTTTTTTGCTTGCTCTTTAAATGCCGCGGAAGAAACGGGATTAGATGATGAACCGTAGCTTTTATATGTTAAATAAGATATCTTTTCCTTATAAAACTCTAATAATTCCGGCACAATCCAAAGATCTAGATCGTTTTCTGTTAAATTATCTACAGATGATATTATTTTATTAAATATATTACTCATGTTTTATCAAAGTTGGCCTGGCGAATCATTAAAATTCGCGCAACTTTGCATTTCAAATCAATTAGTCAGCTCACGCTCGACAGATCACGACTCACCCAATAATCCCCACCAAAAACCTTTTCTTTGTGCCATTTCAAGCAACCTTCGGAAAAATAAAACATCAGATTGTTCTTCTGATGATAAGAAGATTGGTGCATTTTTCATTATATATTGAACTTTTTTGTGCTGTAAAAATAAATTATCCATTTTTCTCCAAATCATTAACAAAAAAATGATCATCTATATCTGAATACAAATAATCTATATTTTGAGCAATTTCTGATGATATTTTAGACGATTTTATTTTGTTTTTTTCAAAATCATCTTTGAATATATCTAGTTTTTTTATACCATCTTCGTCTTTAGATGATAAAACGTTAAACAATATATTCCGTAGTTCACCGCATCTCTTTCCATTTCCAGAAGCAATTAATGTGCTAAAACACTGAACTACAGTCAACATAGATTAATAATAAGCATAGAAGACAGTAATGTCAAGGGTTTATATTATATTCCCCCAACAAATTTTTTAGATAATGATTGAATAGAATATTTAACATTTACTAAAGAGTCTATTTCTATACTAAATTTATCAACATATCCTTTCGGCATCTCTATTACCATATCTATAGGTTCATCTGGTCCAACAAGGTTTAATGATAGCGGTTTACCTTCACAAATAGCAACCACTTTGTTTTTTCGACAAAATATTATATCCAATGGTGATGGTGTGTTTCTCATCCAAAATTTTCTTACATCTAAATTGTTAAAAGCAAAAGTCATAATTGGTGGTGGCCATTGTTTGTACATTAAACCTTGAATATGCTCATCTTCAGTTATAGCAACTAGTGTTTCGAATTCATTTTTACCAATAATTATTTTATTCATTATAGTGATTTTGAAGTATTTTTTAAATATTCAGTTATTTTTTTCAAATAAGAAATATTTCTTTCAGTAATTAATCTTCCCTCAGTTTTACCGGAAAATCTATCTTCCTCATACTGAACATTATATATTTTAGCCAAACCATATAAACTATCTGCTAAATCTGCCGATAAAATCATTGTAATTTTAATTTCATTTGACAGATCTATTATTGACTTTTTCTTATCTTCCAATAAATCTTGAAATTTATCAATACTTCTAATTATTTCTTTTATTTTATCAGAACATTCTATTTGTAATTGTTGTGTTGTATTTGGGAACAATTTCATTTTTTGTTTCTTTAGCCAACGATTTAATGAATTTGTTGCCATTTTTTGAAATTCAGGGCTTAAATGAGATAGTTTATTTTTTAATCTTTCCTTCGCTTTAGCTGAAAGAACTGAAAATGTCCAATCTAAATTTTTATCTAATCCAAGAAATTCTGCTACATCCTTTGAAAAATCAGAATATAAATTTAATAACTCAATATATATTTTTTGTAGAGAATATAATTCAGCTTCATCATTTGATTGTTTAACTTTTTTATATTTATTTTTAACTGATTCTGCTAATGATTTTAATTTTCTAAATTGAATTTTAAATAATGGAATTTTTTCATCATCAATATTCAACATCTTCATAAATCCTAAAACCTCTGTAGCATCTAATAAATCATCATTAATTTCAATAACTCTATTTATATTTACATCTGTTTTATTTAAATTTTGTTTTTTAGGAATGATTTCATCAGTGTAATCTTCTTGTTGTCCTGAAAATTCCGCAATTGGGTTGTCCACATCTTCCTCTGAAGGCTTTTTAATAGAATCTTCAACCAATTCATCTTTTTGCCCTAAATCAGACGGAGTTTCTTTTACAATTATTTTTTCAAGTGGGTTTTTCTTTTCTTCTTCAATCATTTTGGCATGCCTGGAAACCATATTATTTAGTTTTGGCATCAATAATTTTTCAAATATTTCAGAAAATTTTATAAAATCATAAATTGCTGTAGGAATGGCATCTTTTCCAGAACTTACCAAATCATTATCAATTTCTTCTAAATTTTCCTTAAGTTTTTCTGATAAACGCAACAATCTTAATCTGTCTTTAATATCTTCATCTCGAAAAAACCAATATTTAGGATTTCCATAAGCTTTAGCGTGTGTCCATGCGCGTGAACCCCACCATGAAGCATATTTTACCATTTCATCTTCAAAAGAAGCGGTAACTCCGGATACTTCTTTTTTGTTTTTCTGCCTATTTTCGGCATATTGAGCTTGTTCATCTATAATGCTTTTGGCATCAGAAACAACTCTTTGATAGTTTTCAGCTAACTGTTCCAAATATCGCCCAACTTCTGGAGAAACTGGATCTTTTATACTACCAGGAGGCAAACCAACTCTCGGCTCTCCCCGCCCATTTAAACCCCTTTTAAAAGCTATTAGTTGAGCAATTAATAATGAAGTGTCCTGATTCCATTGCGATTTATGTTCCCGTAAAGCCTCTTGGACCGGATCTTCTGAATGTTTTCTGGCTAATTTATCAATATTTTCAACCATAGACATATACAATACTATCGCTAGTTCACGTCCAATGATTTTGTCCAGATAGTTTTTCTAAATCAACTTCATAATATCTCGATATATGACATTTATTACAACAAAGATCTATTTGAATTACCCTGCCATATCCAACGGCCGACATTTTGCCATAATTAATTTTAATTGCATTAAAAACACTTTGAGAGTTATTACCAATCATGCTTTTTTCAGAAACAAGTAAAACATTATTTTGATATAACCCAGTCTTTTTTACTTTTTTATTATAAATAAAAAATGTTTTATGTGTAAAAAATTTTTCAACAATAGAAATATATGCATCGTCAGAATAATGAGAATAACAAATATTACATCTTAACCTTAACTTATTTAATATAATTTTTTTAGTAATATCATCAAAATTATAATTCATTTTTTAATATTTTTCTTTACCACTTTCTTTTTACTAACTAAATCAGGAAGAGATTTGGTTGGTTTAATTATACTATCTATAAGCCCATATTCTAAAGCCTCTTCGGCGGTTAAATATAAATCTTCTAAACAGTCAGATTTAACCTTTGAAAATGTTTGACCTGCATGTCTTGCTATAGTTGTCATAATTCTATTATTTAATAATTTTACTCGTTTTGATTCTTCTTCCATATCCGATGATGAACCAGAAAAATCACCACTAATCTGAACTTGATGAATCATAGTATTAGAATTGGCATAAGCTGATCTTTTACCTTTTGACCCTGCTGCTAAAAGAACTGCTGCCGCCGAATATGCCTCACCAATATTGACCGTTCTTATAGGTGACTTGATAAACTGCATCGTATCATAAATTGTATATAAACCATCACAAACAGACCCACCAGGAGAGTTTATATATAACGAAATATCTTTGGTACTGTTTTGTTTGTCCAAAAACAATAATGTTGCAGATACTGTGGTTCCAACCTCTGCGTTTATTTCTTCTGCCAGAAAAACTATTCTCTCTTTAACTAATCTTGAAAAAACATCATATAAAGCCTCTCCATCTCGTGTTTTCTCATATATCATGGGAGTGATGTTTTCCTTTACAGGTAGCGTTTTTCTATTTTGCATTCAGAATAACTTCTTTCTTTTTTATTATCCTCTTCGATTATATCAGTATAATCATAGAGAATATTGTAATATTACAAATAACCTTAATAAATACAATAACTTACATTATTTTTTTATAAAGTTTTTTAATTCTTTTTCGTTAATTTCGGCACATTTAATACAAAGTTCAGCTTCAGGAATAGCTAATAATCTTAGTTTTCCTATTGCATCATCACATTCCGAACAATTACCAAAAATTTTTAATTCTATTCGCTTAAGTGCCTTTTGTATATTCTCTAGCTTCTGTGCGTGCTTAATCGACAATTTTTCTTCAATAGAAAAAAGAATATTTCCTTGAACAAAATCTGTATCATCTCCATCCGTATCTAATTCAAGAGCTATATCACTTTCTTTTTTACTTTGATAGCTGTTCATAATAGTTTGAATTTGTTCTAAAAAATTTTCTTTAAATTCGTTAATCTGTTTTTCTGTTAGTTGTTTTTTTATCATGTTTCCTTCTATATACGGGTTTCCTTTAAGCCCTGTCGGATATGATATTATCCCATGTGACCTCTTCTCGACAGGAAAATTAAACGAAAAAAGCCCGGATCCAGTTAAAGATCCGAGCTTTCTTACGATTTTTGTTTTTAAAATCGATTACGCAATATTTGTAATAGACTTCAAAAGAACAGGCTTTGCTGGCGGTTTAGCTTTCGTCTTATCACCGGGAGAAACCTCATTTTTGAACATGATGAAAGCAACATCATCACGATTTGAAAGATAATTTATACTGACATTCCAGCCATTATAAACACCTTTTGCTGATTTTCCGCTCATCTGAATATCATCCGTGTCAATGCGCACACTGTCACGCTTTTTAACGTAACCTGATTTACCCTTGCGCTCGAAAAATGGTCCCATAACTGAACTTGGTTCAACACTGAATCGCTCCTGGAACATTTTCTTTCCAGCCGCCATTAGCTGAACATCAGTTGCGTCCTTATCGAGAACAACGTGGAACTTTTCCGAACCAAGTTGAATCTCGCCATCGACTTCATACAGACCGGCACAAACCACAAAAATTTCACGTAATGAGCCTGCTGGACGGCCTTTACGTTTCGTTGTGGTGTCTGCTGGAGGGGTGGAAGGTTGTACAATTCTTGAGTTTTTCTTAGCCATGATTAAATTTCCTTTTTACTTGCCTTTGGGCATCGTCGAAATAATCTAATCCTGCCTCATCTGATTGTCAAGAATCTTTCAGGTCTTTTTTTCTCTTGAACGTTCCTAAACTGGCATTCTTCTTGAATTTCTTGGACTTACGGAACCTGTTCTTTTTGATATGCCACAACTTTGCAAACTTCATGTGCTTTTTGAAGCATAAGATCCTTCTCACATTTGAATTTTTGAATTTCAATGTGCGAATAGAAAATGTTCCAAAATTATTTATGGAAACAGGTCTGTCATCAACGGCTTCATCAATAATATATTCAAAAACTGTAGAAATAATATCGCTAATTAGTCTTTGATTTACAGTTCCACCAATTTTTTTATAAATAATTTGTGATAATATTAATTTTGTAATAGTTTTCAAAATTCAGCTAATACTTCGGCTTCTGATTTAATATAATGAACGTTTCTATTTTTCAGAGTGTGTTTTATATCCATAATTTTTTCTTCTAAAATATCTAAATCTTTTTTAATATTATCTTTCATATGTTTTAAATGATAATATTCTTTTTCCAATTCTTCGTTTGACATATTTTTTAATTGATCATAACTGATAAATTCTTTTTCATTAAACATTAAATCCCTTTATTTATATAAATTATTCTTGTCAATATATTCCAAAACTAAAAATGGGCACAGTTTTGAAAGTTTGTCTTTTTCATTATTTTTGATAAGCTCCCTAACCTCTGTTGATGATGTATTAAAAATTAAATTTCTATCAATGATAAATGGATCCGCAAGTTTTAGTGCTTTTTCCAAATTTTCTCCCCAACCTGATTCTTGATTTAAATTATCAGACCCCAAAATTAAACTATATTTTGCCGGCCGCTTTTCAATAATCTTTTCAAGAGTTTTGTACGTATAGCTGGGTTTTGGCAAATAAAATTCAATTCGATCAATTTTAACCTTTGCAATTTCACTAAAAGCAAGTTTACACATTGCTAAACGATGATGATATTCAATTAAATTTGTTTTTACCGGATGTGTGTGTGTAGGGATAACTAAAATTTCATCAAAATTGGCAGTAGAAGAAATATATTGCAAAAGCAAAACATGTGCAATTGTGGGTGGTGATGCGGAAGTTCCAAAAACGGCTATCTTTTTCATTCTATTATCTTTCTTATAATAAGATTATTTATATGCTCATCATAATTATTAATAAAATTAAGAATATCGATACTGTCATAGTTATATTTTTTTAATATATCTATTATATTATCTTTTCCAAATAATTCATTAAGATATAAATCCGACATAATTCGTGATGCTACAAAAAAATCTTCAATATTATAATGACAATAAACCTCAGCATCTTTATTTTCTAATAACACATCATATTCATATACATGTTCTATTGCTTTAATAGCAATATTTTCATCAATATTTCTTGTATCAATCATACAACATTGCCCAACCCACAAAATTTTAATTTTTGCCATTTTCAAAAAATAAACAAACTTTATCTTGCAAAAGTTGTATTAATTGCTCAAGTTCAACCTTATTCGATAATGTTATACGATATCAATTTGTAATGGATAATAGCTCATATTTTCTACCAAAATGTCTTTATTTTTAAGTAATGAACTGATTGAAGTTTGAATTTCTTCAACATTTTTCTTATCAACTTTAATCATATTTCCTGATATCATTTTGAATATAATATATCCACGAACATCTCAGGTGTCAAATCGGATAATGATCTACAATATAAGTGGCATCATCGTCACAATAATCGGTTATAAGTATGCGACTACCTTTATTTATTGTCTTATCATAAGTTTTAGCAGAAATTCTTTTATTACTTATTAATAATACAACTCCGCCAACTATAGTTATATTTGTTTCACATACTCCGGTTAAACCAATTAATATTGATGATTCGTGATTTTTAATTCCATCTGATAATAAAATTGCAGCCGAAATATTTTTATATAATATTTTTGATACAATAATAGAAAATATCAAGCTGAAAACCAATGATATTATCACCACAATATTATCTATTATCATATTTAATTTAAATATTGCACTTACAATTAAACCTACTATTCCAAATAATAAACTAAATATTATATAATATATAGATTTAATTTTATTTTCACCTTTAAGTAAAAACATTGAAAATATTAATATAATTCCAACTATTATTGAAATGAAATAAAAATAATTACAGTTTAAACTCATATTCTAATGCAATCAAACCGCTATTTGTATATCAACTTTAGGTCTGCTATCCCAATTTTCACCTTTTGAAAGAGTTCTGTCCTCATTGGTAATTAAAATTCCACGATCACAAAGCCATTTAATAACCATATAAACAATTTGATTTTGTTCAAGTCCGCCAACATGATCCATAATCTCTCGCTTTGAAACGGTTTTATCTTTATTTTCTATAAAAGAACAAATATTTATTAAATATTCTTTATAAGATGGGTTATCACTATCAACAAGTTCATTTAGCATATCCGTTGGTTTCTTGAATTTTTTAATGCTGTCATGTTCAAAATTCTTAAGAATA
>Ga0137459_1000425_pt1 | contig 15158 bp, 11 predicted proteins | sample EasRivERMGT700_2_FD_104908 | JGI IMG/M metagenome (GOLD analysis project Ga0137459, IMG submission 104908) | Soil microbial communities from meander-bound floodplain in the East River, Colorado, USA - East River MetaG ERMGT700_2 | ecosystem: Environmental > Terrestrial > Soil > Floodplain ...
CAGTTCACCGCGTCCGAGAAGCTGCGGCTGGTGAAGGCTGCCGACGTGGCGCTCGCAAGCGGCGAGCGTGGCGCGCTCGAGGCGCTGCTTCGCAAGGAAGCCATCTACAGCTCGCAGCTGGCCGCGTGGCGCCAGCAGCTCGGAGCAAGCGGCGAGGCCGGTCTGATCTGACATCGCGGACGCCGGGCCGGAAGCCGAAGCTCGGTGCGGCAGGTCGCGAGCTGCTGGCCGTCACGAAGCAGAACGAGACCCTCCAGCGCAAGCCCCGCGTGGCCAACGCGCTCATCGCCCTGCCAAAAAAATGCACGAGCTGCTGGGACTGACGCTCCCGAGCTGCCGGAGGAGAACTGATGCGGCTCGTCGAGCAACGCGACCCTGAAGTGCCGGTGTACGCGGCGTGCCAGGCGCTGAACGTGAGCCGCGCGTCGCTGTACCGGTCGTGGCGACCACCCGCACCGCCGCGCTCGACGGCAACAACCAGACAACTTAGTGTCCCGGATACCGGACATCAGTCAGTTCACCGAGCACCAGCATGTCGCCACCGGGGATGGTGGGTACCAGATCCACCGGGAGCAACGGTGCCAGGGCGCGTTCCGGTGACATGCCGCGCCGGGCTCTCCCGCAATGCGCGCGACCGAGGTCGTGCAGAACGCGTGACCTGCCTGTGGATTTGACGCTCGCTGGCGCTCGCTTGAATTGCTGCGCAATTCACAAGCTCCACAGGCCGAACCCTCGAACGAATTCTCCTTTGGAGATTTATGATTGATTATTTGGAGAGCGGAAAGGCGAATCCGCGAGCGCACATCGATCACGGAGCAGCCACCACCGAGCAGCCACCACCGAGCAGCCAGCTCACCGAACTCGAGCTTGCCGGCTCGAACGCTACATAGAATTCCCCCAACCACTGTCTCAAACTCGTTGACACGTTCCGCTAACAGCCGAGCCGGTGGAGAGAGCGCGCGGGTAGACGGTAGGCCCGAGGCTCTCGAGAGCGCGTAGACCAGGTTCGTCGGCCGCTCGATCTCGTAGTTCGAACCGTTCATGGATCGCTCGCGCCGCCAGAAGTGCGAAGCAACTTGAACGAAGGCACTGGAAAGCATAGCCTGCCACGGGGAGCTAGTGTGATGCGCGATCGGGAACAGAACGAGGAGAGGATCGCGGAAGCCTCGACTCATGAGGCGCTGGTGGGCGATCTGCGCGCGATGCGACCGGCGAGCGACGCGCTGGCGCGCGAGCTGGCGCGCGAAAAGGCTGAGCGACGGCTGTTTGGCGCCGCCGCGCTGGCGCGGATCGGCCGCTTCGTCTTGCTCGGCGAGCATGCCGCCGGCGGTATGGGCGTGGTGTACGGCGCCTACGATCCACAGCTCGATCGCCGGGTAGCCCTCAAGGTGCTGCATCCGCTCGCGCTACGCTCGCCGGTCACCCGCGAGCGGCTGCTCACGGAGGCGCGGGCGCTGGCCCGACTCGATCATCCCAACGTGGTGCCGATCCACGACGTGGTCGTCATCGAAGATCAGGTCGTGATCGTGATGGAGTGGGTCGAGGGCAAGACCCTGGCGAACTGGGAAGCCGAGGCGCCGCGAAGCTGGCGTGAGGGCGTGGCGACGTATCTGAGCGCGGGACGTGGGCTGGCGGCGGCGCATGCGCTCGGGCTGGTCCACCGCGACTTCAAGCCGGCCAACGCGATCATCGGTGAGGATGGCCGCGTACGCATCCTGGATTTCGGGCTGGCGCGCTTCGAGGGCACGAGCGAGGGCGCGAACCCCGAGCCTGCTTTGCACGCCGGAGCCTCAGCTTCGGCGGAATCGTGCGCGCTAACGATCGCCGCAGTGGGGCTCACCGCCACCGGCGAGGTGCTCGGCACGCCGGCCTACATGGCGCCGGAGCAGCTGGCCGGCGTGGTCGCTACCGCGGCCTCGGATCAGTTCAGCTTCTGCGCCGCGCTGTATCGCGCTGTCTGCGGGATCCTCCCGTATCCCGGCGCCACCGTCGAGGATCAGCGGGCAAACCTGACGGCGGGCAGGCTGGCCGAGCCCGCCGAAGGCCGCAGCGTACCGAGCTGGCTACGCTCGGTGTTGGCGCGGGGCTTGATGATGGCGCCAGCGGAGCGGTACCCTTCGATGGCCGCGCTGCTCGACGAGCTAGGGCGTGAGCGCGGCTGGCAGCGGTGGCGGGTGCCGATCGCCGTGGCCATTACCGCAGTGGCTGCGCTCGTCACCGCGGGGTTGGCGTTCAGCGATGACAAGCAAGTTGTTCTGTGCGACGGCGGCCCAGCGGCGATCGAACCGACATGGAACGCGCAGCGCCAGGGAGCGCTGGCCGGTGCCTTCGCGCGCCTTCGCGCGCCACGAGCCGCCAGCGTCGGCGCGGCCGTGGTCGCCGGTCTCGACGGCTATCGCGACGCCTGGGCCAAGATGCATCAGTCCGCGTGCGCCGATCATCGCGACGGCACGCAATCCGATGCCCTGCTCGATCGCCGGATGCGGTGCTTGCACCGACGTGCCGATGCGCTCGGCGCCTCGGCAACCGCGCTGGCACAGATCGATGACGTCTCTCTCGATCATGCTCGCGAGGTGGTCGCGGGATTGCCGCCCGTTGACGACTGCGCCAACCTCGAGGTGCTGGGCGCCGCCGTCGAGCCTCCTGCCAACCTGACCACGCGAGCAGGAGTGACCGCCTTGCAGCGCGTGCTCGCCGCCGCCATCGCGCGCGAGCGCCTGGGGCATTCAGCCGAGGCGCTAGGCGACCTCCGTGCGAACAAGGCCGAGGTGGCGAGGCTGGGATATGTGCCCCTCGTCGTCGAGTTTGGGCTCGCGGAAGGTCGCATCCTGCTGGCCCGCAGCGCGTATGCCGAGGCGCAGAGGACCCTCGCGGACGTGGAGAACCTGGCGCTCGCCAACGGTCTGTTGGCGTCGGCCGTCGAGGCCGGGGCCCGCCGTATCTACTGCGAGACCATGGAGAGCGACGGCGACCCAAAGGCCTTGCTCCGCCAGGCGGAGGTGCTTGAGCCGCTCAGTCGTGGACTGCGTGGTGAAGGGCTCGCCCGCCCGCTCCTGCTCAACAACCTCGGCGTGGTTCACATGTCCATGGAGCAACGCGGCCTCGCCCGTGCGGCGTTCGCTGAGGCCAGCACGTTGGTCGCCACCCTGCAGCATCCCGACCTCGAGCTCTCCGCCATCGATCGCAATCTCGCCATGCTCACCCCGGAGAACGACGCGCGCGAGCGGTTGGCTTGTGGCGTGTGGGAGCGCCGCCGTGCGCTTCTCGGCGACGAGCACCTCTCGACCCACGAAGCGTTGCTGTCCTATGGAAAATACGTACGAGATCCAGCGCGCGCGCTGCCGCTGGTGACCGAGGCTTGCTCGCTGTACCGCCGACATCATCCCGAGCTCTTGGACGCGCGCGCGCACTGCGGTAGCTATCAGGGCCTGCTTTCATCGGAGCTTGAAGATCACGCGGGTGCAGTGGCGGCGTATGAGGAGGTGGTGCGCTTCACGGCCGAGAGCGCTGACGCCTACCTTCGCGCGCAACATGGGCTAGCCCGCGCCGCAGTCAGCCTCGAACGCGGCGAGCTGCCAGCGGCGCGCGTGGCCTTCCAGGAAGTGCTTGCCGGCGCCACCGGAACCGCGTGGTGGGACCGCGCCCGTGCCGCCACTGCTCATCTCGGGATCGCAATAACATGGCGGGATCCGGACGACGCGCGCACCGCAACCGTTCATCTGGAGCAAGCGATTGTGGCTTTCGAGGAAGTGAGCGCCCTCAATGAAGACACCGAGTACAAACTGCGCCTCGCACTGGCGAGGATGACCCTGGCCGAGCTGCTACGTGAACGCGGGCAAACGGCTTCCTCGGCAGCGGTCGCACGGCTGGCAGCGGACTACTATCGAGCTGCCGGGCCGGTCACCTATCAGGGGCGGCTCCACCAACTCGGGCGCTGATCACGGGAGGTCGCTTACGAGCGCGTTCACGGCGTGTCGCTGACGTGGTCGACCGGGTAGGTGGTCCAGTGGTAGCTCCCTTCGGGGGGAGGGCAGGGCGTAGAGGTAGCGCGAACGGCGCTGAGCGATCGACTCTCCGCTGGGAGATAGCGAGCTCCGAGGGCCCTCCGCGCGGCGTCGGTCGCCTCGGGCATGGCGACGTTGATGGCCTCAGCATCATCCGCCACCCCCAGCAACGCCTTCCTGCGCCAGGTACGGCGGTGCTTGACGCAAACGGCGCCGTTTGCACCCCAGTAGGCCTCGATGACATCGGTCCGCAGCCGGTCGGGATGTGGCTCGCCTTCGAACCTTCGCCCGCTGTGATGCTTCCATAGCAATGGCATCCCTGCGCTCGTGTAGCTTGGGTTACTCTCGCCAGCGAGGTAGCGCCCGGTGAGCATCTTCAGAGTCGCTTGTCGTTCAGCGCGCGCCGCATCTGTCATGGATCTGATCGGATCGAAACCCAGAAGTCTCATCTTCGCGATGGATGACCCCACGCACGCGAAATTGAACCACTCCTTACCTGCACTGTCTACAGAACCATCGTCTTTGTAGGTCTCGCCCTGCACGACCAGCAGGTGATCTGTCGCCTCCTTCCATCCCTTCCGAGTTGCTATCGGAACGTTGGGAGAGACGATCATCTGCCACGGCTCCATCCACGCCTCGCGCTTCGGGCAAATCGAATCGCCCTCTGTAACCGTGGCTCCGAGAACCCTGACCGCTGCCGATACGTCGTGCCACACCAAGCGATAGGTCGGAATAACGGTGGCGCTCGGTGATTCCCACGTCGACACCTGACTTGACTCGCTGATACGCACAGTCACTTTAACACGGTTGACTGTTGACTGTGTTCCCACGCCGACTTCAATACCAAATGTCATGCCGAGCATCGCGTAGCCATCGCATGCGATTCTGCCGTCCGCGGTCTTGCCGACCAGCCGACCTTCCTGGACTCCCAACACAGCTCCCGATGGGCAATCCGCCACGGGCCACGGCAACGGCAACGGCCGAACGCGCTGCAGTATGGGATCGAGAACTACCCCTTTCCGGTTCATCGTACCACGCAGGTTGAGCCCAATAATCGGCGTCCCGAACAACACGGGAGTATTGCTGCCACATCCGGTCACCTCGCAGTGCCCCACTGTTCCCGGGACTGACGTATCTGCCTGCACGTCCATGCTCGAAAACAGCATCCCGATGCCCGCCAGAACCACGAATCCTCGACCAAGCTTTGCCAAGTTCCTCTTCATATCCCGGTAGTGTCCTTTTCGTTCGCATCGTTCCGGACTTCTTTGATCCCCGGCCGCAGCGAGCGCGCCCAGGCGTCCAGCTCTTCATCCGCTGGCGCCTTGGCGGCAACCTGGTCGCTCGCCCCCGCGAGCCGTTCACGCAGCGCCTGCCGCGCGCGGAACAGGCGGCTGCGCGTGGTCGCAGGCTCGACCTCGAAGACTTCAGCGAGCTGATCGCGCTCCAGCTCTTCCCAGTAGTGAAGCTCGAGCAAGAGCTGCTGCTCGAGCGGTAACTCTTGCAGCGCCGCGAGCAACTTCGAGTGATCGTCGTGACGAGCTAGCCGGCCGGGTGCGCTGGTGCTGAGCGATGCCACCGAGATCTCGTCGAAGTCGATCACCGACGCGCGACGCGACGTGGTGCGCCAGTGGCCATAGAGCGTGTAGCGAGCGATGGAAAACAGATAGGTGCGAAAACTACTCTGTCGCTGAAAGCGCTGCCGTTCGCGCACGCACGCCAGGAAGGTCTCTTGCACGAGATCATCGACGTCCGTGTCCACCTTGTGGTCAAAGAACCGATACACCGCCGCGAAGTATCGCTTGAACAGTTCGCTGCCAGCATCGCGCTCTCCCGCGCACCAGCGATCGAGCAACCTCATCTCGTCCTCGTCCATCGTGGGCGACTGTACTCCGTTGCCACTCGGTTGGCGTCCCCTCATCCGAGTTTGACGGATAACAGAGCTTTTGAGGCACATGGTATCAATCCGGAGCTTCAAGGCGAAGCATCGATGGCCGCGCGAACGAGGGGCGCGTACCGCCACGGAGGTAGACGGAAGGTCGGGATCACGCTGCTCGGCGGCAGGGGCATCGTGCTCACGCCGAGTATCTGAAGTCACTTGGCGAGGGCGGCCGAGCCGGCATCGCCGGAAAGCACGACGAGGCCGAGGCGGGACGGGCGTCTACCCGGTGCTGGCGGTCTACGGGACGTGCTCGGCCTGACGCCAGCGCTGGGTAGAGATCTGTCTTCAGGTGTCCGACAGCGGCTCGGTCCGCGCCGGCCGCGCCGCGCTCGATCGTCGTGGTCCCGATCTGTGCACGTCGAGCACTGTTGGCATCAGCCAAGTCGGGTTGCAAGTGCGCCGGCCTACGCCACGAGTCCGCCAAACACGAGGCTCAGCAAAGATTCCGGAACGGATTCACCAGCGCGGTCACTACCCGATAGGCGCGAAGCTCCGCTGTGGTTCGGTTCCAAAGCTGATGCACGCTCATGGTCGCTCCCTGCGGCCGCTCGCGCTGGATCGTCGCTTCTCTACCGCGGTGACGACTCGGTTCTCGAATCACATGTTCATCAACATCTTATCACTGAGGGTACCAATGAATAGACGGCAGACGATATATCGCGAAATCTCGCGGCCTGCAGCCGTATCTCTGGCTGTGGTGCTTGCAATTCATGGATGTTCCGCGGGCCCATCGAATATCCAGGGCCAATCTCAAGCCAGCGACTCACGCTGCGACAGCGTTAGCACGCCAATCTACAAGCTTCCGTTCGGCCCGCGCTACGATAGGCTCGTGGCCGAGCGGCTCGCGACGCCCACTACGCTTGGCGAAACCACCGCGCTACACGTGCGCTTGCCGCCGCCGCTGGGCAATCTGGCTGGAGATCCTGAGCCGCAGCCGCTAGATCCTGAGCCGCAGCCAAATCTCTCGGCGAGCCTCGTGCGTATCGTCGGTCCGATCGACAGCCCGCAGGTTCTCTTCCGTTCGGACGCGCTGGCCCAACTCGGCGTGATTGCGAAGAGCCCTGGCCCGGACTTCTTCACCGCGTTCGCGACGCTGTCGCTCCAAGAGCTCGACAAGCTGAAACAGAACCAGGACCAGATAGCGTCGGGTAAGTTCGGACCGACGACCACCGAATCGGTTCTCTTCGCCGGTCGCTCTGCGATCGGGCGCACGATCAACCCGAACTTCGATCCCTCGGCATTCACGCCGGGTGGCGGCTCAGTGGCCGTGAGATCGTGCCCGATCCGGCCGGTCTCTACGGCGGCGGCCTGGGGAAAATCGCTGTTCATCACCGACCCCGCGGTCGTACAGAATTCGGCTCGCACGTGGGATCCGTGCACTGGCGCGGGGACCAAGGGAGGCGTGTGGACATTCGCTCATTTCATCAAGGAGATGGCCAGTGGCTCAGGGAAGACCTCGCCGGACTTCGTCAAGGACTGGCTGTCGCTATGGCTCAATGACTATGTCGTCAACGAAGATACTATCCTGGCACGCCCGGCGATGTTCTCGCAGGTGATCGCACCGTGGGCCGCCGCGAGCGGCGTGACCGCGACTCTGGTCACTGATGCGTCCGGGTACAGGAGCGTGACCCTCACAGGGCCGCTCGACCTGGACATCGCACCGTTCCGGCTCGTCGCCATTGTCAATCGTATCGACCTCAGAGCCATGGAGAGTGGCCCGAGTGGTTACAGCGGCAGCGTGACGAGCTTGCCCACGACGCCGGGCGAGCTGCGCTTCATCTTCAGCGTGGTCCAGCCGAATCCGTGGGGAGCCGGCAGCGAAGCGTCGTGTGGCAAGAAGCTGTTCACCACCATCTTCGAGTACGGGGTCCCCGGCACCGACTGCACGGCCGTGAGAAGCTGGGCGCAGAAGTGGACCTCGCTGCAGGCGCTCCCCGGCTTCACGTCCACATATCTGGCACAGCTCGAGTCGATGACCGAGAGCGTCGTCGTTCATGGGGCGGCGCCGGCCAAGGGGAACCAAAACGCCATCAATCAGATTCGCACCAACGAGCGCGCGCTGCACAACATCTGGGAGTTGCGTGAGTTCACGCTGACGGACGAACGACCCGCGTCCAATACCAACGTCCCGGCCAATGGCGGGCTCAGGACTCATACCGTCGCGCAGACGCCGAACGACAGCGTGTTCGACGCAGCCGGCGCAGATCCGGCTATCAACGGGTTCGTGAACGGTCCGGTGACCCGGGGCGTCGAGCGCCCTGCATCCAATCCGGCGCATTGCGAAGCGGCGTACACCGTCCCGTACTTCGTGGGCAGCACGCCGTTTCGCGGCGGCAATGCGCTCATCGGGCCCGGTCGGTGGCTGGCGAACAGCGTCACCGCCACCTCGCCGACGGCCAACACCTGTGCCCGACACCAGTTCTCACTCAACACCTGCGGCGGTTGCCACCAAGATGATACTTGCACCGACGGTCTGTCCGGCAGCACGAGCTTCACCCATATCGATCCGCTTTCGCCCATTCCGGTCACGCTATCGAAGTTCCTGACCGGTGGAGGCCCCGGCATGACGTTCGACGTCGCCGACACGCAGCCCGGGACCGGCGTGGTCTGGCCGTTCGCCGACCTCCAGCGCCGGCTTGAGCTGCTCTGGGATCTTTCGGAGTGCACAGCGTGTATCGCGTTTCACCCCATGACACCGCCGGCCGTTGTGTGGTTCGAGCAGCGGGGCGGAGCGCCCATTGATCCATCTTCAGACTTTCGCGGCACGGGGATCAAGATCGGTCCAGTCACCGATCCCAACATCCTCCTGGAGTTCCTCGACGTTCGTAAGCAGTTCGCGGGTGCGACGATAACGGACGTGGCCGATAACATCCGCTCGGTTCAACGCGTTGCGCACTGACGTCGCGCAAGCTTGATAGAACGGCTGTAGTGGCGCCCGAGGAGCCGAGCAGCGTGTCCGCCGAGTGGGTATCCGGGTCCGTTCAGTGTCTGGAGCAGCCGCGGTGTCCGGGCTCCGTCTCGCTGTCTGTGGCCGTTCCCGATTCTGCAACCAGCCGCTGGGTGGCGGCTACCCGCGACGCGGGCCCGAGCATACAGTGTTGCACGAGCTGGTCTCACGCAACGCGCAGACCCTGCTCGCCAAGTTACGCGACGCCGACGGCCGTGGCCTTCCGCGCTACGTCGATCGCGAGCCCTTCGACGGTGAGGTGCGCTAAGTCGTGACCGTGGGCGGCGACGGTGCGGTACGGTTCTGGGGGCGTGATACGGGTCGATTGCTGGAGACCTATCGCAGTACGTCGTCTTTCTTGGCTGACGCGGTGATCGATTCTGATCGAGCCATGCTCATCGCCAGCGGCGGCTTGCTGTGGTTCTGGGACTTGGCCAACGGACGCCCGCTCTGGAAGCTGCAGGCGCACAGGTCCCCCTGCGATCGGTATCCATTTCGAAGGCAGCGCCCTCGTAACGCGTGGAAGCGCTGACAGCGAGGCCGAGCAACTTGGCCAGCTCATCGCGTAGCGCTTCCTCGGGGACGCGCTCATGCAGATGCGCAGCAAGGATGCCGCTCTCGCTCATTCGCCACCATCCTGTCCCGCCTGTCCCGCCTGCCACGCAGGAAGGCCGCTCTCGATGTCTCAGCGGACTGTCACCGCTTCGCCGAGGGAACCTCTCGATACGAAATCGAGCCTGCCTTCTTCCAGCCCTCGCGCAACAACCACGTTTTCGGCTGGTACACCACGAGCGGATCGTAGGTCTCGGGGCCGCGCCACAAGAACGCCTCCTCGCCATACTCCGCCCAGCCCGGGAACATCGCCGCGCTCGAGAACCAGTCGATTGTCCACGTCGACATCGGTTGTGCGCGATCTTCTTGATGCTTATGCCAGTTGTTGAGTAGGTACGACAGAGTATGACGCGCCTGCCGCGGCGAGGTGATGATCTCGGCGTGATAGCGATCAGGGAACACGGGGCCGCGCCGACGTGGACCGGGCTTGCCCTTGCTGATCGCCGCGTTGAGGTGCTTGGCGGCCGAGATCTGGAAGCCTTGCATCCCCGACGCCAGCGCCTGCTTGTGCTTGGCCTCGACGAGCAGGTGGATATGCGTGCGCTGGATGCTGATGTGCACGATCCGAAAGTCTTCGCGCCGTGCAGTGGTGAGCGTGGCCTCGCGGATCGCGCGATAGGTGAACCGGCGGCGCAGGTTGCCGACCGAGCCGATGACCCGCAAGACCACGTGGACCGGATACCGCGCGTGGAGCTCCGGGCGGAGCTTGTGCGGCGCGCCGGCGCGCCGGCCCTTCGGCTTGCGACCGGCACCGCGCCGCTTGCCGCCGCGTCGCTTGAACAGCACCAGCTGCTCGGGCTCGGAGCGTTGCTTCGGAGCGCGGGGCGCGGTTGGCTTTCCGACCTTCACGGAACCTGGATAGTCACCGACGCGCGTTCAGTCAATTGATTTCTCCGAGATTTTTAAAGGAGCCATTGTACCAGTTGATTGCATGAATCCAGTGGGCCTGTAACGATGGACCGCAGCATGCCTCCTCGAGGAATTCCGATCACTTCGCGAGTTGCAGGAGGAACGCTGGAGCACCGGCTCTTACGTTCCTCCTCTGCTGCTCACACTGATCGCGAATCGTGGCGCCTGCGTGGATGCAGCCGGCTCGAGGTCGACGTCAGGTCTGGGTGAGCGTGTGGTGACGAGCTTGTCGCTGCGGGTGAGATCGCGGCCTTGGCGTCTTCGTGACCAGCGTGTGCTCGACAGCCCGGTCGATCCCTCGAACAAGGTACGGGAGATTACCCCCCGGCCTGTGACCGGCGCTCGGCCCGTGACCTGCGCGTGGAAGCAAATTCCGTGGGTCCGACGCGCAGCTCACCGGCCTCGTCCTCGCCGCTCACAGCCCTGATGCTCGAGCCCACACCGCCTTCCGGAGATTTTTGAATTGAATGAGAGGGAGGATCTCGGAAATGGCGATCCTGCGCTGCGCGGGCGTCAGCGGAACGTCAGCGGAGCAGGGCGTCAGCGGGTGAATCATGGGGGTGGGCGGCGATACGTGTGCCATGTCGATCGCGTGCGGGCCGTGCATCAGCAGTCGCGGCGCGGTCACCGATCTGCGCAACCTTGCGTTGCTGCCCCAGCCGCGCGCCAGGCTCGGTTCGATGTGATCTCGCGGTCGCGATGGACCTGATCACGTCCTCTCCTCAATGGGCTGACCACGGGTCGGGCTGAGTGATACGAGCGCCGCCTGGTCTTGCTCGCCGTGGGGACACCGTAGCGTGGGGCCTGGTCTGGTAACCCTGCCACGGAAGTTTGGATCGGCGGGAGCTATGGGGGGCTGACAGCGAGGTCCCCTCGTCAACGCGCAGCGCAGCGACGCGGGCTGGGTCCCGAGGGAGATAAATTGCACGGCCGGGTAGTGGATCGTCGGCCGGTCGTGGAGATGGCACCGTCCACCATCGTGATACGGCGGTTAACGGACGACCGAGGGGCCCAGACCCGCGTTGCCAGCGCGCGTGTCGGCGGTCTCCCGCAGGCCGGCCATGGCACGAACGAGGTCACGCGATGTCTCCGGGCGTCCAGCACGGTAACCGGTCACGAACTGGCGAACCCGCTCGGCGATCGCCGCGACCGCGAACAGCGTGCGCTCGATCCTCTCGCGGACGGTCACGAACTAGCGGACCCGCTCGGCGATCGCCGCGGCGACCTGCGGGACGCGGAGGCCGGTCGTATCGATCGTGTGATCGGCCCGGGCGTAGAGCTTGTCGCGTGCCGCGAGCAGCGCGCGGAGCTCGGCGAACGCATGCGGGTTCTCGGCCATCGGGCGCTGGTCGCCCTGCGCGACCACGCGGTTCCAGTGGTCCTCGGGCCGCGCGCTCAGCCAGATCGTCCGGCACCGCGCGCGCAGCAGCGCGTAGTTCGTCGGATCGTTGACGATCGAGCCGCCGGTCGCGAGCACCATCGGCGGCGGATTCGCGAGCAGCTGGGTCAGCACCTCGCGCTCGAGGCGGCGGTAGTACGCCTCGCCGTCGAGCGCGAACACCTCGCCGAGCGGCAGGCCGGCCGTCTGTTCGATCCGCTGATCGAGCTCGACGAACGCAACGCCGAGGCGCCTGGCGAGCGCGGCCCCGACCGACGACTTGCCGGCGCCGCGCACCCCGAGCAGCGCGATCGGCCTCACCTCGGCCGGGGCGTCCGCCGGCCCGAGCAGCGCCGACGGCGACGTGCCGAGCGCGCGGGCGACGTCGGCGAACCGCCGCAGCGAGATGTTGCCGTCGCCGGTCTCGAGCTGGGCCAGGAACCGCTCCGAGACCCCGCTGTGCGCCGCGAGCTCGCGCCGCGACCAGCCGAGCCGCTCGCGGTGATCGCGCACCGCCGCTCCGACGGCCTCCAGGTAGCTCGGCACCGATGCAATATGATGCATCAACAAGACAGGTGACAAGCAGTAAATTGCTTGATACGTCCTCTTCATGGATCCGACCGACTTCGAGGCCCACCCCGCGCGCTACCGGCACTGGAAGCTGACGACCGCCGGCGACACGGCGACCCTGGTGATGGCGGTCGACGGCGATCACCCGCACCGCCCGGGCTACGAGCTCAAGCTCAACTCCTACGATCTGTCGGTCGATCTCGAGCTCGCCGACGCGATCCAGCGCCTGCGCTTCGAGCACCCCGAGGTCAAGGCGCTCGTGATCACCGCCGAGCTCGATCGCGTGTTCTGCTCGGGCGCGAACATCTACATGCTCGGCCTGTCGAGCCACTCGTTCAAGGTGAACTTCTGCAAGTTCACCAACGAGACCCGGCTCTACCTCGAGGACGCCTCGGCGAATTCCGGTCTCGCGTCGCTGTGCGCGTGCAAGGGCACCACCGCGGGCGGCGGCTACGAGCTGGCGCTCGCCTGCGACGAGACCATGCTGGTCGACGACGGCAACTCCGCGGTGTCGTTCCCCGAGACCCCGCTGCTCGCGGTGCTGCCCGGCACCGGCGGGCTGACGCGCCTGGTCGACAAGCGCAAGGTGCGGCGCGACCGCGCGGACGTGTTCTGCACGACGGCCGAGGGCATCAAGGGCAAGCGCGCCAAGGACTGGGGCCTGGTCGATCACGTCGTGTCGCGCAGCAAGTGGGACGAGGCCGTCGCCCAGCGCGCGGCGGCGCTCGCCGCGGCGCAGACCGTCGTGCGCGGCCCCGCGATCGAGCTGCCGGCGCTCGCGCCCAAGGTCGGCGACCAGGCGATCACGTACCGCCACGTCGAGCTCGCGATCGATCGCGCGGCGCGGACCGCGGCGCTCTTCATCAAGGGCCCCGAGGCCCCGCCGCCGGCCGAGCTGGGGGCGCTGGCCTCCGCCGACCTGTGGAGCCTGCGCGCGTTCCGCGAGCTCGACGACGTGCTGCTCCGGTTGCGCTTCGATTTCCCGGACATCGGCGTGGTCACGGTGCGCACCAGCGGCGATCCCGCGCTCGTGCTCGCGCACGACCAGGCGCTCGCCCGGGCGACGACCGGGTTCGCGCGCGAGGTCCGGCTCCTGCAGCGCCGCGTGCTCCGGCGGTTCGACAACACCGCGCGCAGCTTCTACGCTGTCGCCGACCGGCTCGACTCGTGCTTCGCCGGCTCGCTGCTCGAGCTCGCGCTCGGCGCCGATCGGTTCTACATGCGGATCGACAAGGCCGCGCAGATCGCCGTCGCCACCTCGGTGGCCAACGACGGGTTCTTGACGATGTCATCGGGGCTGTCGCGGCTCGCCGCCCGGTTCTACGGCGAGCCGCCGCGAGCCGCGAAGGTGCTCGCGCGCGGCAGCGAGGGGCCGATCGGCTCGGAGGAGGCCGAACCGCTCGGCCTCGCGACGGTCGCCGCCGACGACATCGACTTCGAGGACGAGCTGCGGATCGCGATCGAGGAGCGCGCCTCGCTGTCGCCCGACGCCCTGACCGGCATGGAGCAGTCGCTCCGGTTCGTCGGCCCCGAGACCCTCGAGACCAAGATCTTCGGCCGGCTGTCGGCCTGGCAGAACTGGATCTTCACCCGCGCCAACTCGACCGGCGAGCACGGCGCGCTCACTCTCTACGGCCAGCCCGAGCGGCCGCAGTTTCAATGGAAGAGGACCTAGCGATGACCGCCGTGCTCACCGACGAGAAGATCCCCAACAACGTCAACCTGGGCGGCGACAAGCGCCTGCAGCGCGCGCTCGAGGCCTGGCAGCCCCAGTTCATCGACTGGTGGAAGCAGATGGGGCCGATCGGCTGGCAGGGCCGCGACATCTACCTGCGCACCGCGGTCTCGGTCGAGCCGGCCGGCTGGGCCCACTTCGACTACGTCAAGATGCCCGACTATCGCTGGGGCATCTTCCTCGAGCCCAAGCAGGACGGCCGCACCCACGGGTTCGGCGATCTCCACGGCCAGCCGGTGTGGGACGAGGTCCCGGGCGAGTTCCGCAACCTGTTGCGCCGCCTGATCGTCACCCAGGGCGACACCGAGCCGGCGAGCGTCGAGCAGCAGCGCGATCTGGGCGCGACCGCGCCGTCGCTCTACGACCTGCGCAACCTGTTCCAGGTCAACGTCGAGGAGGGCCGCCACCTGTGGGCGATGGTCTATTTGCTCCATACCTACTTCGGCCGCGACGGCCGCGAGGAGGCCGAGGCGCTGCTCGCCCGGCGCTCGGGCGACGCCGACAAGCCGCGCATCCTGGGCGCGTTCAACGAGCCGACCTCGCACTGGCTGTCGTTCTTCATGTTCACGATGTTCACCGACCGCGACGGCAAGTACCAGCTGAGCGCGCTCGCCGAGAGCGGCTTCGATCCGCTCGCGCGGACCTGCCGGTTCATGCTGACCGAGGAAGCCCACCACATGTTCGTCGGCGAGACCGGCGTCCAGCGCGTGGTCAAGCGCGCCTGCGAGCTGATGAAGCAGGACCCCAACGGCGATCCGCGCAAGCTCGGCGGCATCGATCTGCCGACCATCCAGAAGTACCTGAACCTGTGGTACTCGCTGTCGCTCGATCTGTTCGGCGGTGAAGTCTCGTCGAACGCGGCCGATGCGTTCGCCGCCGGCATCAAGGGCCGCTACAAGGAAGATCGCTACGACGAGCACAAGCTGGTCGGCTCGCACGTCGCGATGGACGTGCTCGAGGCCGGCAAGGTCGTCCACAAGGACGTCCCCATGCGCAACGCCCTCAACGAGGTCCTGCGCACCGAGTACATCAAGGACTGCCAGCGCGGCGTCGATCGCTGGAAC
>Ga0137459_1000426_pt1 | contig 15155 bp, 7 predicted proteins | sample EasRivERMGT700_2_FD_104908 | JGI IMG/M metagenome (GOLD analysis project Ga0137459, IMG submission 104908) | Soil microbial communities from meander-bound floodplain in the East River, Colorado, USA - East River MetaG ERMGT700_2 | ecosystem: Environmental > Terrestrial > Soil > Floodplain ...
TCCTCCACGAGCAACCAATAAAATGTTTTTCACCAGCTAGCCAATCGGAAATATCAGCACTAACCTTGTATGGTGTTCTTATTTTTTTGTTGCCTTTATCCCAGACTTCAAAATTTAAATATCCACGACCATCCTTATATAATGAAAATCTATTTGTTCTTTCTGTTTTGCCAAAATCAAACAGATAATGCATATCATCTGCCATAAACGTTATACCATCAAAAGAATAATTTGTAATATATCCGTCAGTAGTGCTATAACCGTCCGGACTAGATTGATCATATCCGTCAAGGTTAAATGTGAATTCTATTTTGTTTGTGTGGCTTTTCAGAATATCAGTTAGTTCCCCTAAATTTGTAATAAATTTAACATCATAAACTTCTCCAGATGAAGTTATAACCCCCGAGTAACTATGATTGCCAACATAGGTATTCTTGCTTAAAATATTCCACCTTGCCGCCACATCATCATAATAAATAAAAATACCTGTTTGTGTATGGATCGCTGAAGGCAAACCAATTGGACTGTCTGTATCGGTTTTATTTATAGAAAACTCGTTATCATCATTAAATTCAGGATTAAAACTGCTTGCCCCAATATAAATCTGAGTAGAATCAATGTCATAGCCGTCTTTTTTTAATAATGAAAATGTTAGTGTTGCATCATTATCAAGGCCATTCCATTCTGGAAGAATCCACATGCCTAACGAACCATCTTCTAATCTTAAATTACTTGATATAGGAAAAGTAATTGTTTCATCAGAATTTTTAACCAATACTCCGTTATCAAATTTTCCTGTTAATAATTCTAGATCGCCAGTGTAACCTATATTTTCTTGATACAAATATGACACACCTAATGACCAAACTTCAAAAGCGGCTTCTATAATTTCCGGATCAATCTTAGTTATTTGTGAAACGAGAAGGCTTAATGACGGTAAGGTTGGGCCTTTTGTAAAAGATTGTAATGCGGCTTGTAATGCGTCACGATATAATTCTCTTGATAATGATGTGTCAAATGTATTTAATATTGGAATATCAACTAATGTTCCAAAGTTTTTTAACAATGCATCTCTTAATGCACCAACTTTATATGTAACAAAATACTCTTCACCTTCGTTTAAAGCATCCGACTCTCTAAAATCCATAACATTGTCACCATACTCATAACTTACCAAAATTTCATCAGCCAAATAACTGTAATCGATAAAGTAATCCCCTCGATTATAATCAATAATTGGGGTACATACAGGGTTTAATTTTACATTATATATTGCTGTAACGGTTTGGCCATTAACAGGTGACCCAACACCAGAAAGAATTAAATTATATCCTGATATTATCCCTGAACCATCCCACAAATTTTGAGAATCAGATGATCTTAAAATACTATTGACACTTATAACATCAACGCCCGGGCTTATAAATGGTACAGTTACTGTCCCGCTAGAAACTGTTGTGATATATTTTAATTGTATTCCATTTGAACTTATGGTTATTATATTAGCCGAAACGGTTGATCCTGGTGCAAAATTCACAGGAGAAATGTTGTTCAAAAGATCGTATGTGTCATAAATATTACGAACATCTTTTATGTTATCTTGAACCGTTATTTGGTCTGATGATAATAAATATGGTAATGAAATATCACCATTTAAAAATCTTTCATCTGAATAGTCAAAAGAACTTGGTGTCACAGAACTATCATTAAAGCCTATGTAATTTATTATTTTGCTGGCGCCAACAGAAAATGAAATACTATTATAAATATTAGAAACACTAATTATGTGAATATTATTTGACAATATAAATGGAGATTTATAATTTACCGTTCCCAAATCAAAATCTTGAGTTATAGATACTCCTATATAAATTATACCACTTCTATAATCAATAGCATATAAACCTTCATCAAGTCTATTTAAATTATCTTCCAGCGTTTCAACTTGTGCATCAAAATAAATTTCTCTTAAAAATATATCTGTTCGACTAAAATTAACGCTGCTGTTATAATTGGATCCAATAACATCATCGGTTGCCGACATTATATTATTATTTTCTAGTATGATTTTTAATATTCTTAAACTTGAAACATTTGTTGTTTCAGATTCAGTTAATAGCATTTCATTAAACACATTAGAAAATGACACTCTTTCGCGTATTACTTCTAAAATTCTGGGGGCATTACTGTAAGAAAAGAATACTGAATTATCATTAAACCTGTTTATTACATATATTTCACCACTTGTCTCATTAAATACACGAAAAACATTTGTGATGGGCGTATTAATAACAGATAATGATCCTAAATTATTTATACGATTTTCAATTCTCTCATCCAAAATTTCAGTGTGAACTTGAGATTTAAAATCAATTTCCGGCACCAAAACTTGTTCATAATCAAATGAAATTTTAGCTTGTTGTTTTCGCAATTCACGCAACGGTGATGCTACCAACTCATTTGTTTCCGGATTATAAGTATAATCTAATCGTGAATCAAAACCGTTTCTATATTTATATGTTGCTACTGGTGGGAAATAACCGGTTCCATCATTCGTGATAGCACCATAAACAAAAACCATGCCACTTTTATAATTAATTGTATATTGTCCGGGCGATGATGGCAAACCTTCTAACCTAAAAGGTATCTCATTCTGGAAAGCTAAATGATTTTCTGAAAATGGTGGGTTTGAAAGTGGGTCAAAAAATGTTACGCCATCTGATTCTAAAATTGTATCATTTGAATTTACAATTGGTGCATGTAATAATGAAAACTGTGTAAATAATGGTTTAACAATTTCCCTTGTGGCATCTAAAACCTGACTTACAACCACACTTGTTTCATCTATAAATCTTCCCAAATATTTATATTCATAATCAATATAAATAATATCTCCAGATACTGGTGGAACAAAACCAGTCTGATCTTCAAGTATTGATTGGTTTAATTTAAACTGATTATTTTCAAGAGTTAATAATGTTGATCCAAAATTTGTATCATATCTTGAATTTTTAATCTGATATCCTAAAGATTGTATATCATATTCTGCCTCATAACCGTCCTGATATACGACAAGAATTTTTTTTAAAATAGTGATCGGACCATTTTCAACTGTAAGTGTTAATCCGTTAAAACTGCTTAAACCGGTTCCAGCAACTAACCTTTCACCAGTCACCTCTGTTCTTAGTAATGTAATTGGATCTGATGGAAAACTATCAAAACTAAAACTTGTACTTAAACTTGTATTTGTTTCGTGTTTCCCAACTCTAACAACTTCAAAAGCGCCCTCTTCATTTAATCTGTCATATGGTCCACCACCCCTTACTTTTTTCTCATCTTCTATCAAAACTTCCAAATAATTATCGTTTTTTGATTGCCCTATGTCATGTAAAGCTTTGCTCAAATTTACTGATTGTGAATTAATTATAGTTCTAGCAAGTGTATTATCATCAAAATTATATACATTACCATCTAAATAACTAAGCAAATTATCACGTATAGGATCGGCAGGATCTTCTGGGCCAAAAATTTGTGAAATATTTGTTTTGCCATCTTCAAATAAAAACGCATCACCATTTTTAGATTTAAATTTGTGTGTATCTGTTGATTTAAATTCAATAAAATATGAGGCAAACGGTGTCATTGGCCTTGTTGTTATAATTAAAACATCTTTAATTATTTTTATAAAAAGAATACTTGGATCATTTATGCCAGGTGTATTTGCTGTGAAGCCAATATTTTCAATAACCAAATACGGATATAACTCATGCGTAAATTGAGCCTTTATAGTGGTGCTATCAGTCGTTTTAATTCTTAGTAATCTTAAATTAGCCATTAACGATTTTCTATGTTTATTATTACATCATTTGCTACTATGTATTCATTTTTCTGAGATGATATGCTTAATACAGATCCTGCATTATCAGATTTATTAAATGATATTATCCTAACCCTATCAACCCCATTTACAGTATATACGGCATCAATTAAATCCGATGCATCAACTATTGTTTCCAACGATGTAGCGTTTAATGCAGATGTTATTACGTCTTTAGCGTTTTGTTTAACTATCTGTGAAGAATTAATAAACTCATTGGTGACAACAATGCTCATTTCAACATCAACCAAAATAGCTACAGCTTCTTTAGCTATAACGTCAGCATTAATTGGCCTTGCATTTTCTATATTTAATGTTGAATCAGTTAACAGTTTATTAAAATTATACCTAATAGTTATTCTTTCATTTGGTTTTGGTGCAGTATAATCATAAGAAACTTTGTACCTAGATCCGTTCAATGGTTGGTTCTGTGTAGTTATGACTAATGTTGCACTAGCAGAAGAACCGGATGTAAACCCACTTGATATTGCTATAGAATCAATTGTTGAAAAAATGTTGTTTGTATATAATATTCCGCCTTTACTGAACAATACGTTTTCACTGTTTGATGATAATGTATAATAAAAAGTTACCCGCAATCTGTCACCAACTATAGGGGAATTATCATCGTTATCACTTGTGGACGGTAGTTTAACTTCAACGGCTGATAAAGTGTTATCCAGAACAGATTCATCTTTTACATATGTGTTGTCTTTTAATGAATAACCTTTAACATCATATGTATGTAAAATTGATAAAACATCCAAATTAGTTGTGGCCTCAACTTTTTCCATACTAATTAAGCGTGATATTTTTAAATTTGTCGGGACAGATGACGTCGATGATAACCCTAAATTTTTTCGTAAAGCTGAACGTAAATCTTGTTTTAAACCAGACGTACCAACTGTGTAAACTATATCGAATACGCCTGAAGTTGTGGTCCCAGATACAGTAATAACACCCGGAGAAATTGATCCAGAAATTGTTAAACCTAATCTGCTTGGTGCTTTTCTAATATTTTGCTCAACAACCGATGGCGAAGAAAATATATGTGTAGTAGGCTGACATCCAATTAAATTCAAACTCACTGTGTTGAAATTATTTTCAGATCTAATTGCCGGCAAAGATGACAATAACGTTGCTGGTAAAATTGTATTAATATCTGCTATGTAATTTATTTCAACAACTCTCCCAAGTGTTGCTGTGGCTGATGGAACAATTGTTATTTTATTTCCATTAAAACTTCCCTCAGAATCATCAACATTATAAATATCTTCAGAATTATAAACAATATCGATAGCGTCAGACAATTCTCCAATTGTATCTGTTGGTAAGAATATTGTAAATGAACTAAAGCTTCCATCTAATTTTGCAGTATTAAATAATTCAGCATTATCAGAAGTTCTAACGATGCTTATTACATTTTCAACATTATTAGATACAACAACCGATAAACGATTAGATGACAATACTAACGTTGAACTTTCTGCCGTAAATGCATTAACTGTAATCACAGAACTAATAGGGTGTAATGTGGTTAAATTTAATACCGAACTTCCTGTAGTTAATGTTGCCTGCTCACGAGTTACGGCATTTGAAAAGCCCCAATCAATACTGTTTTGAACCGTGCGCGGATTATTATTTGTTAAACGATTGTCAAAATCATGGTTTGGATCATAAGAAAATATCCATGTGTAATCAACTTGTAAAATATCACTAACTGCTGGTAAACTACTTCCTGATATTTTTATTCTGCCAGTTGTATTTTGAACGCCGCCATCTGGATTTTGAGAGATTACAACATATCTTTCACCTGTTGTTGTATTAAAAACACGAGCAACATTGGTAAGCGGAAAGTGTGATGCCTGTATTAATGAACGATCAGATTGAACAACTCTGCTATTTTCATTTATGATACTGATATTTTGTGTAACAGAATTTATTTTTAAAATATCAGTGTATGCCAAAGAGTCTTGCCCATTAAATATTCCCTTTGTTTTGTCCTCCTGAAGTCCTGTAATTTGATTTGATATCCAACTAAGTTTGTCAAATCCCCAAGGAGAACCACCATAAACACCTGTGTCTCGTAATAATTCGTAATTGCCTGATATTCTTCCAAGGCTGTCAACAATTTTTTCAGCAAAGTTTCCGCCACTTAATGTTCCTGTAACGCTAATAACATTATTAACCGGTTGTTCTGGTAATACACCAGTTTCCAGATTATCCAAACGTTTTCTTGTAACGGTTTTCCCATCATCAGCATCAATTTGTCCTAAAACAAAATCATTTGCTGAATTAGTTGCGCTTCCAGTATTACTTAAATCATGATAAATAAAACTATCAACGGTTTCTTGAAGTCGTGCGCCAAATACGTAAATATCTACTTTGCCACCTGAACCCTCTGAAATAATGGTTTTTGTACCATCTTCGGCCGTAGATACCTGTGTTCCATCACGGGTCATAAGAGGATCGCCCGGAACTATAACAACTGCATCAATAACAGCCGGATCTTCAAGAACCGCATTGCGATAGCCTAACTCAGTGCCAGTATTAGCCCCTGAAAAGATAGCAAGAACCCGACTTCGAAATCCAGAATCATCCTCCGCAGATGAGCCGCCACCAAAGGCCGAAACATTTGTGACATTACTTACTCCGGCAATTTCGGTTGTGTTTAATGAGAATTTTGAAATATTACCTTGTGTTCCAGTTGATGTAGCCTCAACAAGAACTTCAACGGCAAATTCATCTGTAATTCCTAATAAATCTAAATCTGATCGGTGTTGTGAGGCGATAGCACGATAAGCGTTTGAGAATACTGAATTAACCACAACACCATTTGAAATAATAAAGCTGGCACCATTCCTGGCCGACACCGTATCGCCTTTGTTTACAGCTATATCTGCTTCAAGTGAAGAAAACGTTAGTAGAACTGGCCCACTTGATTTTGAGCCTCTTTTACGAGTGGCACCAAAGTTAGAAGCAAGCCTATCTAAATCTGACCCTATAGCTAGTCTTAAACTTTGAACTGTGGCTACGCGAGATAGTTCTTCATATAAACGTGACAATTGAGTAGAAAAACCATCAACGAGCAAATCCCGGCTTACTGTACCTGGCTTAGTATCTAATTGCGGTTGTGCAACTCTATAAAAATCAATCAGAGCGAGTATTATTTCATTAGCCGAACGAATGCGAACCATTATTTCCTTTTAAAATATACCGAAAAATTGACTGTATTATAGTGTTATATCAAACGTAACAGGTACAACTTTTAATGATTTAGTTAAAATTTCCAAAGTTATTGTGAAAAATGTTGGATCTGTCTGGTTTCGCTGAACATTAATTCCTTTAATGCTGGCTAATAATTCGCCGGCTGAAACTTTTTGTTGTGCAGATTGTTCTCGTTGAAGCGCCATAATTGTCTCAAGACCTGAGCGAATTTGGCCTTCCGCTAAAGTTGTTAAGAAATTTCCGTCAAACCCGGAGCCTATCATAGACTGTGAGAGAGACGACCCGTACCAAGGATTGAACGGATTACTCCCAATTTCAGTCATAAGAAGTTTGAGAATATCTTGAACCAACTTTTCGACATCTTGAATTTTATCCAGATCCCCATTAGAACCCATTCGGATGTCACCGTTTTTAATTTTTAAATCAAATGACACGTGAAGCCTTTTTGTGACGAGTTCTATTTACACCATCCATAAGATTTTTTTCAGAATCTAATGGACGAAGATTTGATAGAGCCCAACAATCTTGAAATTCTTGACATTCCATATCTTCATAGTGAAATTCAGAATGAGGCCGGATATGATCCAGTTGCCATGTTGGATTTTCTTTATGTGTTTTTTTATTGTACACCCCATAATTATCCCAAGTCATCCATGGTTCAAACTGATCTTCAATGTGTTTTCTGAGTTCTTTCATCGTATAAGGAAGATGTTTTAATACTGATTTTCCACCTTTTTTATCTTTTAATATTCCGTATACAGACCTTGATATATTTTTATGTAATTTATATTCCGGATCATTCTGTCTACGATTTTTTGTATATTCTTTTTTATATTCATTTAATTTGTTTTTATTTTCCTGATTATATTGTTTATTATATTCTTTTAATTCGTTTTTATGTTCTTTACGATATTGTTTTCCATATTCTGTAATTTCGTCTTTATGCCCTTGACGATATTGTTTTTTATTTTTTCTTATATTATCTTTGTTTTCTTGATTATATTTTTTATAATATTCTTTTATTTCACCTTTATGTTCTTTTTATTATTGTTTAGTTTCTTTTTTTATTTCATCTTTGTTTTTTTGATAATATTTTTCTTTATATTCTTTTCTTTCATTTTTATGTTCTTTATTATATTCTTTTGCTTTTTCTGATATTTTTTCTGTATTTTCATAATAGTATTTTTTGCTTTTTATTTTTACACAAACTTTACATTGTGTATTATACTTATTCTTATCATTTCTCCAATAAAAATTTTCTTTGCACAAAACTTTTTCCAACCCGCACTCTCCGCTACATTTTTTATACACAACCGCCCCGACTTCAGTCTTCTCATCGTCCATTTTTAAACACGCATTATTATCAGTCATAAATTACCTCTAAAAATTATATATCACCACTATTATTTTCTTGTGGGGAGCTGCGTAGTTGGTCGAAAATTTTATCAGCAAAATTCAATATATTAAACAATTTACTCTCAAACTTTGTTAATACTTCAATTCCGCCAAAAACAAACCCGTCATGGCGCTCATTGACCTCGGTTGTTCGTAATTCTGGGTTATTTGAATATAATCGCTCAAAGGCTTCGTCATCAATGAGCCCAAGCAGTACGTCTAAATCTATGGCCCATAATGCAGTGTAGATACATAAAACGTCAATAAGCCCAAGCCCACTAACCTCGCCAACTATTTTCTCAATATTGGACATATGCTCTATAGCTTGTGATGCCAAATCATCTCTTTCTTTCGTTAATCCTGCTATTTCAGAAGAATAATCTTTTTGTGTAACCGAAACAACACTGGTAGCAAACAACTCGGAACCGCCACCTAATCGATCGCTGACAACCTTCTGCTGTTGTTGTGCATTAAGATCCATAATACGTAACAAACCTATTTTTTGTTCATATTCTGATAAACCAGTTCCTCCAGACGTTCTAATATTTCCGCCATACTCTGGACCTTCAACAGTAGGAATCGGCTCAAAATTCAAACTATTCTTTAAAGCATCAAACTCCCTTATAGAATAATCTAATTTTTCTAAAACCAATTTAATCGTCTTTATTAATATATTTATCGTTGAGAACTGAACACTACTTATATTACCGACAATAGAATCAAAAGCCGGGCTGTTTTGCAATGTGGCTAAATCACTTTCTCCAGTAATTACACTTATAGTATTTCTCACGTCTTGAGCTGTTTCTGAATCACTTTCAGAACCTTGCTGACTTATGATCCTTTTTACCTCATTTAAAAAATCTATATTTGAACTATTTTCTTGTAGTCTCATTCTTAATATAAATTCTATTCCGGGTCTCAATAAAGACACATTTAAATCTATCTTTGTGTCTTCTTTGCTGGCCAAAAATGGAACACAAACCAAGTTGTTTGCGGGCATAACAGTGTCAGCAATTAAAGGGTTAACAATAAATGGCCTTAATATATGACTGGCTGAATTAAAATTAGCTTTACTTCCAACACGATCTGTTTCAAAAATCCTATCTGGTATTGTGTAGGTTTGTTTATCAGCTTTTAACGGACCAAGATTTTTATCAATATACTCGGAAAACGATCTGGTGTATCGTAAGGCCAAAGCATAAGCGGTTGAATCTATATTTTGCCTCACAAAAGTAGATCTTCTTGTTTGAACATCGCGTTCTCTCAACAACATAATCGTTTGTAAATTTTGATCTGCTAATAATGCTTTATTTACTTTTTCACGTTTATCAAGGGTAGTTGTAGAATTGGGCTCAAACCCAGATGAATAAAATGATCCATCCGGTGCAACAACCGGTAGGCCCAACATCCTATAAAAACAATGAGCCCTACTTTCAAGAGGCCTATCGGGGTTAATCTCAATATTGTTAAAATTGTTTTGAGTTATAAATTCATGTAGGGATTGGCTTGATTGTGGGACGCGGGTAAAAGATGATTGTGGAGAAGGTTTAGAAAGACTCCTTAGACGATCAATAGGGCCCACAAATTGTTTATGTAATTCAGAAATATCCTGAATAATAGTCTGTGTATCTTCAATGCCAGACTCTTTGTTGATTTTTAATTTGACCATATAAATTATGTCTCATTATTAGAAACGTCAGTGTTGTCTCGGCGTATTCCTGCCGGCTCAGAATCAGCTGGGTCATGAACTGTAGACTTAGTTCCAGTGCTTACAAATGTATAATCTAAAATTAAATCTTGTATACTTGACGGATTATTATCATCATCAGAACCAATTACTCGTTTTAGATTATCACCATTATAAGATACATATAATTTTCCATCACCGGCCACATCACTGGTTATTTTTGCGGTAAATAGTGAGTAGCCATCATATGTAAAATTACTTAAATGACCCAATGAAACGTATCCATCCAATAGAGATTCAATTATAGGAACACAACCTTGCTCTATTTTTACACCAACATTAGTGTTATTATTATCTTTAAGTATAACCGTGGCCGTTATAGGGCGAGTTGTAAATTGCAAGTTATTATCAAATTCCACCGTTGAATTAAATATAGATACACTTGCTTTCAAAATATTACAATAAGCATCACTTGTTTGTTTTTTAAATTCTTCCAGGCAAGCAATGACTTCCGCTTGAAATACCAAAGCGCTCTCTTCATTAACGTTTGATCTAAATTTTATCATGGCTTTAGAAACACAATCATGAGTACCTGTTGCATCAGGTAAAAACTCATTACCTGTATTTCCAGGTCTTACAGGTGGCAAACGTAAAGCTGGTGGATCAAAACCATTATTATCTAAACTTGCATTCATTACAACACGTTCGGCAAACAAATCAGGAATACACCCAATAGTAATTAGTGCATGTTTGACCAAAACTTCATGATGAATATTTAGCGTAAACTCAATATCATTTGTAAAATATCCATCATCAACTATTGGTAATAAACCAGAAACGGCATCTCTGTGAATTAATGTTTCCAATGTTACCTGAGATCCGTTATAGATATATGGAACGAAATCTGATGTTTCTGTCGGTTTATGAAATACTAACCCACCAGTTAATGCTAGCGTTCCGGTTGCGTTAGTTGTGTCATTTTGGTTGATTTCATTGATAACACCAATGTAAGGTTGCTTATAAACAATTACGTCTATGACTTTAAAATCTCTTGCTGGTAATGGATCATTTAAAAACGGTGACGGATCGAACTCACGCATAGTCATATCCAAAGAATATGGAACACGCGATGCTTTGCTTTTATTGGAATATATAACGCCTTCAGGCCAAAAAATATCACCATCACCTATGGGAGTTATAATGTCAGAAAAAGAATAAATTTGTTGAGTGTCAGTATTAACAAATTGCCATGACTCAGGTCTTTGTGGGGCAAGATTGAATTGAGATGCTGCATAATGTGGTAAACCAAGAATTCCCTCAATGTTAGTGTTTATTTGGCTATAATAAATGAGTTGTCCTTTGGCCCCAGTTAAACCTTCAGGGTTGTCATGAATGAAAGGTGGACACACGTCATCAGAACAACAATCAGAGTCATTGCCAACTGAAGGGGCACCACCACCACCGCAAACAGATCTTCCACCCAATCTTGCTAACGCCTGTATAACTTCTATGATTGCACCAATGGCAACTAGCGTGGCAAAAAGGTTCTCGATCAAACAGAGAAGTTGCGAGATTTTTATTGCTGTTGCAGTGATTGCATCGTCATCTTGAAGCGTTAGACCATTTGCGAGCGTTTGTAAATTTTGAATGAGGTCATTTATTAGTTGTATAACTTTATTTATAATATATTCAACCAAAGCAAGAATTAAAAGAAGGATACTGAGAATCATGACGAGCAGGGCCATAAATGGGAACATACGAATGAAATCAGGAAGACATCGTTTAAAGAGTCGGCGGAGAGATTTGAACAGTTTCCAGGGGTTCATTAGTGAGCAAAGAACATCAATGATACACAATATGATGTTTAGTAGGGCCTGAAAAAATGAGTACAGGGATAAAAATGGGGCTATCTGATTGAAGATGCTACCTAATGCCGTAAGAATAGAATTGGAAATGTCGTCAAGGTTAGGTTTGAAAGTTGATGTGGGAAAAATGGCCTGAATGCTGTTTATCATATCAAGCAAGTCTTCCGGAATTCCCTCAGGAAGAGTAAAGTTTGGAATCGGAAGTTGGATTGGAGATGTGGGTATGCCAAAATTTGGAATCGGGATCCCTGGCAAATTTCCAGGATTTAAAGTATTTTGTCTAGGGTCACAACTCATCGCCTACTACCTTCTTCAATATTTTGTTTAGCCGATAAAGGTCTTAAATTTGAAAGATCCCAACATTCCAAAAACTCTTTATCATTTTCTGGATGTTCAAGATCTGTAATATCAAAATGTGATACGGGTGTTATATGATCTAAATTCCACACCCATGTTAATGAATTTTCTTCATTCCATTTATCTACATTAAAAACTCCTTGATTTCCCCAGTTCATCCACTCGTTTCCAGGTTCTTTAAACAGCTTTTCCATATGTTCTATAAGTTGTTCTGTTGTAAATGGTAAAAGATTTTTTGTTGATTTTCCTGCTTTTTTGCCTTTCAACATATGTCTTACCTGTGCCGATATATTATCCATTAATTTATAAAGTGGATCACTTTGTCTACGAATATTTTTGCGTTTATTATTCTTTTTATTTATTTCTTCTTTATTTTCTTGATACCATTCTTTTTTATATTTTTTTATTTCTTCTTTGTTTTCTTTATAATATTCTTTTTTACATTCCAATATTTCTTCTTTATTTTCTTTATACCATTCTTTTTTATTTTCCGCCATTTCTTCTTTGTGTTCTCCGCAATATTCTTTTTGATATTTTGCTATTTTTTCTTTATTTTTTTTATTATAATCTTTATTAGATTCTTTTATACAAATTTTACATTGATGGCCAAATTTTCCAGAACTATTTCGCCATTGAAAATTTTCTTTACTTAGCACTTTTTCTAAGCCACATTCTCCAGAACATTTTTTATAAAAAATTCCATCTTTAATAATAATTGTATCTTTATGCATTTTTCCTTTTATATAACCGGATGTCCACTGCGTTTAACGCTTCTTCCCATTCCATTATCTGGATACACAATCACTGACTTGGCTTCAAATTTTATATTAGCATTTGAGCGAAAAATCATATCTTGTTCGCTATTGATTTCCATACGGCCAGGCGTACTAATAAACAAACCTTTGTCATCGACTCGGATAACAGTAAGCTGTCCATCCGCCCGAAGAACTCTAATGTCAAATGTTCCACTCCTGGCAGCATCATTTTCATTACTAAACCTACTATCAGATGCCGTTCCAACACCAGCTCCACCAATTTGAATTCTTACATCACCATCATAACTAGAACACAAACTATTGCCAAACCTATCTCTACCTACATTTGAAATAATTCCACCAGCATAGTCTGCCCACAAGCTCTGACGGTCAACCGTATTAGCACCAACATTCATCGTTATCATCCCATCAAAATTCATAGATCCTGATCTTCCTCCGGCATTAGCGCTTTCCCCTGCTACAATAATGTTATCAGAAACTACTTTTGAAACATAATCGATCCTGTTTAGATATGTCTCATCTTGAGAAAAATAATTAATCAACCGCTCACGTCCTGTATTCTGATGTTCAGAGATCGTTTTGGTAATATCATGATAAACTGTTCCAAACCCCAGTGGAGCGTCTGTAAAACGATCAATTGGAGCTTCAGATCCATCTAAAGATGTTGTTCCTCTTGTTAATTTGATAGGTGAATGATTGGCAAAACTTTCATGAAAAAGATCTTTGTTATCAGACTCTCTAACAAACGCATTACTGTTTTTAACTAAACCCTGTGAAGCTAACAAGGTTGATGCCGATTCATGCCTTGTAAGTAAAGGAACATTACCAGTCTCACTACTTGCACTTACATTTAATTTAAACTGACCCTCTTTATCAATATCAAAAAAGAACCTGCTCCGGTCACGAGCATGATTTTTTTGGCTATTTACATCCGGCACTTGGCTTATTTCATCACCATTCGTATTTTTCCTACTATTGATCTCAAAATGGTACGCCAAAGATTTTCTGTGTAAAGCTCTGATCCTTTTAAAAGCATCTTTACCGCTGGTGTTTTTGATCAGACTATTCTCGGCCGTCTTTCCAATAGGCAAAATATTTCTATTTAAATCTATGATATTACCATAAATATCTGTACCGGTACCTTTGATTGTTTCTATGAGAAAATTAGGGTTATTTAAATTAAGATTAAAAACATCAGTTCTGCTGTCGGTCCTTAATATCTCAGTTTGTTTTGCGGGATTTTGTTTTGATACATAACTCTCGGCTTCCTCTTCATCAGTTGAATAACCTATACCGGCCGGAAGGTTTTGAAATTCATAAATAATTTCATGGTCCTCATTGAGTGGTAAGTTTCTTAATACAGTGCTAGTGGTGGTTGTAGAAATTTTAGTACTTGGATCCATACCAATACCAACCAATGTATCTTCATAATCATGGGAGGTTAGTGTTGAACCGGTTATATTTCGAGTAGAATTCTCTCTTAGGTCCCTTTTAATAACACCTTTAACCGATCTGTGAGCTGCTGAAAAGCTCATTTCTTTTTTATAATTGTGGCTTAAAATACCTCTTTGTGGGTCGGCTTGCATTTCTTGTGATGCTACGCCTAAATGTAATCCATCTTCCGGATCGATCAATAACCTTGATTTACCACCTTTTGTTTGGGCTATAATCCTTCCTGGTGTTAATTCTGACATCAAATTTTTACCAGACACACCCAATGTGCTAGTCACAGTAAACACATTATCAGACTTAATGTAGGAACTAATAAACCACTCTCCTTGGGCTTGTGACATAATTACAGATGATCCTCTGCCAGGACAGCCACCCAGGAACTCCCCAGATGGACCTGAGAAAGCAAGAGGCATAGGAACCGTGAAATTTTGCGGACCAGCTGTGCTACTATTTCTGTCGGCCCTAACATCAACAGTGCCGTCACCATTATACTTAATAATAGTTCCCCTAATTAAAAA
>Ga0137459_1000427_pt1 | contig 15153 bp, 10 predicted proteins | sample EasRivERMGT700_2_FD_104908 | JGI IMG/M metagenome (GOLD analysis project Ga0137459, IMG submission 104908) | Soil microbial communities from meander-bound floodplain in the East River, Colorado, USA - East River MetaG ERMGT700_2 | ecosystem: Environmental > Terrestrial > Soil > Floodplain ...
CAGACCCGCGGCGAGACGCTCGAGGGCAAGACGTGCCTGGTGTCGGGCTCGGGCAACGTCGCGCAGTACACCGTCGAGAAGCTGCTCGATCTGGGCGCGCGGCCGGTCACGCTGTCGGACTCCGCCGGCTACATCTACGACGAGGCCGGCATCGATCGCGACAAGCTCAAGTTCCTCATGACGCTGAAGAACGTCCGCCGCGGCCGGATCGAGGAGTACGCCGCCGCGTACAAGACGGCGACCTACGTCCCGGTCGATCGCGCGCTCGATCACAACCCCCTGTGGTCGCACAAGGCTGCGTGCGCGTTTCCGTGCGCGACCCAGAACGAGGTCGGCGGCAAGGACGCCACGAACCTCCTGCGCGGCGGGGTCTACGTCGTCGCCGAGGGCGCCAACATGCCGACCAACCTCGACGGCGTCGGCCAGTTCGTCCACGCCGGTATCCTCTACGGCCCCGGCAAGGCGGCGAACGCCGGCGGGGTCGCGGTGTCCGGCCTCGAGATGGCGCAGAACAGCATGCGCTACAGCTGGCTGCGCGAGGAGGTCGACGACCGGCTACGCGTGATCATGAAGAGCATCCACAAGGCGTGCGTGGCGACCGCCGATCGGTTCGGCGTCGCCGGCAACTACGTGAGCGGCGCGAACATCGCGGGCTTCCTCAAGGTCGCCGACTCGATGATGGACCAGGGGATCGTCTAAGATACCTCCATGACGCCCCACGGCGGGCTGCAGGATTTCCACCAGCTGATGCGGCACCGCATCATGGACATCCTGCTGGTCGCCAGCCCGTACGACTCGTTCGTCCTCGAAGAAGCCGGCGAGATCGGCGAACGCGTGGTCGGCGAGTTTCGCAACCTCGACCTGCACTACGGGCCGGGGCTGACCACGGTGTCGACCGGCGGCGAGGCGCTCGATCTGGTCCGCGAGCCGAGCCGGTTCAACCTCATCATCAGCGGGCTTCACCTCGGCGACATGCACGGCGCCGAGCTCGCCCGCCGCGTCAAGGCGCTCGGGCTCGGCATCCCGGTGGTGCTGCTCGCGTTCGACGCGCGCGAGGTCAAGCTGTTCGCCGCACACCACGACCTGTCCGACGTCGAGAAGGTGTTCCTGTGGCAGGGCGACGCCCGCATCCTGCTGGCGATCGTCAAGTACGTCGAGGACCGCCGCAACGTCGAGCACGACACCCAGGCGATGGGCGTGCAGGTGATCATCCTGATCGAGGACAACGTCCGTTATTACTCGTCGTTCCTCCCGGTGATCTACGCCGAGCTGCTCCACCACTCGCGCCGGCTGATCTCCGAGGCCGTCAACGTGTCCGACAAGATCATGCGGATGCGGGCGCGGCCGAAGATCCTGTTGTCCAGCAGCTTCGAGGAGGCGTGGCAGGCGTTCACGACGTACGAGGGCGACGTGCTGGGCGTCATCTCCGACATCGAGTTCCCGGCCGACGGCGTCCTGTCGGCCACGGCGGGCCTGGACTTCGCCCGCCGGGTCCGCGCGAGCTGGCCGGACGTCCCCGTGCTCTTGCAGTCGTCGAACCCCACCCACGCCGAGAGCGCCGCCCTTGTCGGCGCGACGTTCTTGCTCAAGGGCTCGGCGACGCTGCTCGCCGATCTGCGCCGCTTCATGATCGACTACTTCGGGTTCGGCGACTTCGTGTTCCGCCGGCCGACCGGCGCGATGGTCGGGATGGCGCACGATCTCAAGTCGCTCGAGGAGTGGCTGGTCGCCGCGCCCGCCGACAGCATCGCGTACCACGCCGCGAGCAACCACTTCTCGAGCTGGCTCAAGGCGCGCACCGAGTTCGCGCTCGCCGACGAGCTGCGGCCGCGCAAGGTCTCCGACTTCCCCGATCCCGAGAGCGTGCGCGCGTGGCTGGTCCAGACCATCGCGCGCTATCGCCGCGCCCGGAGCCTCGTCGCCGTCGCGGACTTCGATCGCACCGCGTTCGACCCGCGCCACGACTTCCACCGGATCGGCGGCGGCTCGCTGGGCGGCAAGGCGCGCGGCCTGGCGTTCATGCGCACGCTGCTGGGCGGAAAGCCGGTCACCGACGGGCTCGACGCGGTCGTGACCGTGCCCGCCGCCGTCGTGCTCGCGACCGACGTGTTCGACCGGTTCATCGAGGACAACGATCTCCGCGGCGTCGCGATGCACAGCACCGACGACGCCGAGCTCGAGCGCCGGTTCCTCGCCGCACGGTTCCCCGAGGACGTCCGCGACGACCTCGCGGCGCTGTTGCCGCGGATCGACTACCCGCTCGCGGTGCGCTCGTCGAGCCTGCTCGAGGACTCCCAGCACCAGCCGTTCGCCGGGATCTACGAGACGTTCATGCTCACCAACCGCGCGGCGAGCCCCGACGCCCGGCTCGCGCAGCTGATCCAGGCGATCGTCCGGGTCTACGCCTCGATGTTCTCGCGCCAGGCCAAGGACTACATCGCCGCGACGCCGTACCGCCTCGAGGAAGAGAAGATGGCGGTGATCGTGCAGCGCATCGTCGGCGCGCCGCACGGCCCCAGGTTCTATCCGAGCCTGTCCGGCGTCGCGCGCTCGCACAACTTCTACCCGACCCCACCGCTGGTCGCCGACGACGGCATCGCCGCGATCGCGCTCGGGCTCGGCAAGAGCGTCGTCGCCGAGGGCAGCTGCCTCAGGTTCTGCCCGCGCTACCCGCAGCACCTCGTGCAGTTCTCGTCGGTCAAGGACATCCTGGCCAACACCCAGCGCGCGTTCTGGGCGCTCGACCTCGCCGGCGACACCGGGATGCGCGAGTCGCGCTACGAGCTCGACGCCGCCGAGGCCGACGGCACGCTCGCCGCGCTCGGCTCGACCTACTCGCGCGAGAACGACGCGATCTACGATGGCATCTCGCGGCCCGGCGTGCGCGTGGTCAGCTTCGCATCGATCCTCAAGCACGACAGCTTCCCGCTCGCGACCCTGCTCGAGCGCCTGCTCGCGATCGGCCGCTGGGGCATGGGCGCGCCGGTCGAGATCGAGTTCGCGGTCGATCTCGCCCGCCGCGAGCTCGCGTTCCTCCAGCTGCGCCCGCTCGCGCTGTCCCACGAGATGCTCGAGCTGGTGATCGAGGACGTCGACCCGGGCCTGCTCGTGTGCCGCTCGGATAGCGTGATGGGCAACGGCCGGATCGATGACATCTGTGACATCATCGTGGTCGACCGCCAGCGCTTCGAGCGTGCGTCGAGCCGGCAGGCCGCCGCCGAGATCGCGCAGTGCAACGCCGAGCTCGCCGGCCGGCCGTACCTGCTCGTCGGCGTCGGCCGCTGGGGCTCCGCCGATCCGTGGCTCGGCATCCCGGTGACCTGGGAGCAGATCTCCGGCGCGCGCGTGATCGTCGAGGCCGGGTTCGCCGACTTCAAGGTGACGCCGTCGCAGGGCACCCACTTCTTCCAGAACCTGACCTCGTTCAACGTCGGCTACTTCACGGTCAACCCCGACGCCGGCGACGGCTTCGTCGACTGGGACTGGCTGACCTCCGCGCCCGCGCTGCGCGAGACCGCCCACGTCCGCCACCTGCGCTTCGAACGACCGGTAGTCGTCAAGATGAACGGCAAGAACGGCGAGGGCATCATCCTCAAGCCGTGATCGGCGGTTCGGCCCGGGTACGACATGCGCACGAGGCGGGCGCCTCGTCGGGCGAGGTGCCGCTCGGGTCGTGCGCGGCACCGGATGCTACGGTGCCTGGACCGTGCTGCCGGCCGCCGCCAACCCGTTCCTCGCCGGCAAGCACCGGCCGATCGTGGTGGGCCACCGCGGGGTCCCCGCGCTGCACCAGGAGAACACGCTCGCGGGGTTTCGCCGCGCCGTGGCGCTCGGCCTGCCCGCGATCGAGCTCGACGTCCGGCTGACCCGTGACCGGCGCGCCGTCGTCGTGCACGATCACGATCTCGAGCGGCTGACCGGCGCGCCGGGTGCCGTGATCGACCTGACGTGGGACCAGCTGTCGCGGCTACGGATCCGCCGCGAGCTGCCGATGGGCCGCGACGCGCACGGCGCGCCGGTGGTCGTGCGCTACGAGCGCGCCGAGCCGATCCCGCTGCTCGCCGAGGTGCTGGCCGAGGTCGCCGGCAAGATCGCGATCAACATCGAGCTCAAGGTCGACCGCCCGTCGTGGTGGCAGGTCGAGGTCGGTGCGGTGGTCGCCCGCGTGATCGCGGAGGCCGGCGCGGACGACCGCGTCATCATCACCTCGTTCGATCCGCGGAAGCTGCGGGCGGCCGGCCGGGCACGTCCCAGCCTCGCGCTCGGGTTCTGCTTCGACGACGGCATGCTGAACTTCGCGCGCGGCTTGCTCGATCGGCTGCCGGTGTTCGCCGGTCATCGCGATCCGGACGATCGACGCCCCGGCCATAACGCGCGCCGCGTGCTCAGCCGGATCCTCGACGCCGGCCTGATCGGCCGGATGATCGCGACCCGGGTGGTGGGCGCCGAGCACACGCTGATCGGCGCCGACACCGTGCGGCGGCTGCACGGCCAGGGCATCGCGATCGGCACCCACACGCTGTTCCCGCTCGGCTCGACGACCGGCAAGCGAACCTCGGCGAGCGCGGCGACGCCCGCCGAGGTCGAGCGCCTGGCCGCGCTGGGGGTGGACTGGATCGAGACCGACGACCCCGAGCGGCTGATGGCGCTGATCTATTAGTCGCCAGGACTCCTGGCTCGCACCAGGCAGCTCGCATCCGGACGCACCCGCGCTTGGGGGCTCAGTCGATGCGCGATCGGCGCGTCGCTGCGCCGCGCTACTTCTTGCGGCTGAACAGGCCGCGCTTCTCGGCCTTCACGGTCTCGCCGAGCTCGCCGGCCAGCTCGCGCATCAGCTCTTCTTGCCGCGCGCTGAGCTTCCTGGGGATCTCGATCTTGAACAGCAGGTGGTGGTCGCCTCGCCCGGTCTCGCCGACGCGCGGGATGCCCTGGCCGCGGCGCACCATGACCTCGCCCGGCTGCGTGCCCGGCTTGAGCTCGACGACCGCCGAGCCGGTGCAGTTGTCGTCGAGCGTGTAGACCTCGATCTCGCCGCCCAGCGCCGCCTTGATGAAGCTGACCGGGACCTCGGTGAGCACGTCTTCGGCGTCGCGCTTGAACCGCTCGTCACCCTGCACATGCAACACGACGTAGAGGTGACCCGTGGTGCCGCCCGCGACGCTCTCGCCCTTGCCGGCCAGCCGGAGCGTCTGACCCTCGTCGACGCCGGCGGGCACCGTGACGTTGAGCGTCGAGGTCTCGGCCTTGGCGCCGCGCCCACGGCAGTCTTCGCACGGATCCTTGATCACCTTGCCGGCGCCGCGACACGCGGGGCACGCCGTCTGGACCATGAAGAAGCCCTGGGCATGGACGACCTGCCCCTTGCCCTGGCAGGTCCGACACGCCTCGGGCTTGCTGCCCGGCTTCGCGCCGGTGCCGGTACACGTCGTACACGGGACGTCCCGCGTGACCTTGACGTCCTTGGTCGTGCCCCACACGGCCTCGGGGAACGTGAGGTTCAGATCGAGCCGCAGGTCTGCGCCACGCGGCTGGCGGCGCCCTCCGCCGCGGCCTCCGAAGAAGTCGCCGAAGATGTCGCCGAACGCCGACAGGATGTCCTCGACGTTGGAGTACCCGCCCGGCGGGCCGCCGTTGGCGCCGCGGAGGCCCTCCATGCCCAACCGATCGTAGCGTTGCCGCTGCTCGTCGTCGGACAGGATCGAGTAGGCGTTGGAGGCTTCCTTGAACTTGTCCTCGGCGTCCTTGTCACCCGGGTTGTGATCGGGGTGGTACTTCTTGGCGAGGCGGTAGTACGCCTTCTTCAGATCGGCGGAGCTCGCCTGCCGATCCACTTCGAGGACTTCGTAAAGTTCGCGCATGGCGTGGAGAATCAGGGCCTTGGGTAAAGCTGGACTCGATGGGTGTCAAGACGTGGTTTGGGCCAGGTCCTCAAACACGACCGCCGGCCCGCCCTGTTTGAGCGGTAGTCCAGCCGACAAGATCCTGAAATCACGTGACGAGTGGTGAGCGATCCGGCCGAAACCGCGCCGTGTAAGCTGCTAGAGTCTCCGAGGTGGAGCTCTCGCCAGGGACCATCCTGCTTGGCAAGTACCGGATCGACGATCTGATCGGGACCGGTGGGATGGCGAATGTCGTGCGGGCATCGCACCTCTACCTGCATCAGCCATTTGCCATCAAGATCCTCTTGCCGCAGATGGCCGAGAGCGACTCGACCAAGCAGCGGTTCCTCCGCGAGGCGCAGGCGACGGTCAGGCTCAAGAGCGAGCACAGCGCGCGCGTGTGGGACGTCGGCACGATGCCCGACGGCTCGCCGTTCATGGTGATGGAGTTCCTCGACGGGAATGACCTCAACCAGATCCTGCGCCACCACGGTCCGCAGGCACCCGCGATCGTCGTCGATCTGATGCTGCAGGCGTGCGAAGGCATCTCGGAGGCCCACGCGCTCGGCATCGTCCACCGCGACATCAAACCCTCGAACTTCTTCGTCACCCAGCGCCCCGATGGCTCGATGCTGCTGAAGATCCTCGACTTCGGGATCTCGAAGACCCCGGTCGGCTACGAAGATCTCACCGGGACGCAGACCGTGCTCGGCACGCCGAGCTACATGGCGCCCGAGCAGATGAAGAGCGGCCGGTCCGCCGATCCGCGCAGCGACATCTGGTCGATCGGCGTGGTGATGTATCAGCTGCTCACCGGGCGCCCGCCGTTCTCCGGCGAGAGCTACGCCGAGCTGGTGCTCAAGGTCGGACTCGAGGCGCCGGCGCCGATCCCGATCCCGCTGCCGACCGGCCTCGGCGACGTGATCCTGCGCTGCCTCGAGAAGGATCCCGCGCAGCGGTTCCAGAACGCCGGCGAGCTCGCGCGCATGCTCGCGCCGTACGCGACCGATCCGATCTCGGCGGCGCAGTCCGCGGGTCGCTCGGTGCGCATCCTCCAGCAGCGGGGCATGCAGCTCGGGATGCAGGGCTCCCCGCTGTCCGCCGGCGGCGGGCTGGCGACGCCGATCTCGCCGGCGCAGCTCACCCCGCGCAGCTGGCCATCGTCGCAGGCCACCAGCCTGTCCCAGGGCGCCGGGCAGGTCACCGTTCGCACGCGCAGTGGTCGCGGCTGGTTGATCGCCGGGGTCGCGAGCCTGTGCGTGGTGGCCGGGGTCGGCGGCTACGCGATCAGCCAGATGTCCAGGTCCGACACCACGCGTTCGGGGACGCATGTCCAGGCGCCGGAGGGGCCGCAGCAACCGACCCCCGAGCCGCTCGCCGCGACGCCCACGGCGCCCGCCGCGACGGCAGCCACGCCCGCCGTGCCCGAGCCGCCCGCGCCGGGGTCCGATGTGCCCACCACCTGGAAGCCGACGTCGCCGACGCCCACGATCGTCGAGCATCCGGCAGCTGTCCCCACGCCTCCCACCCCCACGGCTGCCAACCCCGCGGTCACCAAGCCGGCGCCAGCGCTGAAGCCAGAGCCCAAGCCGGCCGTCACCAAGCCGGCGTCAGAGCCAAAGACCGTCACCAGGCCGGCCGTCACCAGTCCGGCCGTCACCAGTCCGGCCGTCACCAAGCCGGCCGTCACCAAGCCGGCGCCAGAGCGGAAGCCGGAGCAAAAGTCCGAGCAAAAGTCCGAGCAAAAGTCCGTCACCAAGCCGGCGACCAAGCCGACCAAGCCCAAGAAGTCCGACGATCTGTTCGATACGCGCCACTGATGACCGATGGACATCGTCGACGAGATCCTCGCCGCCGAGAGACCCGCCTTCGCACGAGCGGTCCGCGCCATCATCCGCGGTGACGCGGCGGCGTTGCGTGCCGAGCTGGCCGCGGCGCCGGAGCTGATCCACGCGCGTTCGGGATCGAGCCATCGCGCCACCTTGCTGCACTACATCGCGGCCAACGGGATCGAGGACGCGCTGCAGCGCCCGGTGCCGGCCGCCGAAGAGATCGCGCGCGTCCTGCTCGCGGCCGGCGCGGAGGTCGACGCGACCTGCGACGCGTACGAGGGCCGCTGCCCGACCACGCTGGCGTTGCTCGTGTCCTCGGATCATCCGGCGCGGGCCGGCGTGTCGGCCAGGCTCGTGCACCTCCTGTGCGACGCCGGCGCTGCGGTCGACGGCCTGGACGGCGATCGCCTGCCGCTGTCGTCCGCGCTGCTGTTCGGCCGCGTCGAGTGTGTCGACGCGCTGCTCGCGCACGGCGCACGGACCGACAACGTCGTGTTCGCCGCGGCCGGCGGCCAGCTCGACTGGGTCCGCCGCTGGCTCGACCGCGATCCGAGCCTCGTCGAGGCGCCGTGCCCGACGTTCCCGCTCGACGACGATCGCGCCGTGGCCGCCGAGCAAGCGCTGGTGTTCGCCAGCCTGTGCGGCCGGCTCGCGGTCGTGCGCCTGCTGCTCGACCGCGGCATCCACATCGACGCCACGCCGCCGGGCAGCCACTGGACCGCCACCGCGCTCCACGCCGCCGCGGGCCAGGGCCAGTGCGCCGTCGTCGAGCTCCTCCTCGCGCGCGGCGCCGATCCGTCGATCAAGGATGTCCGCTACCAGTCCACGCCGCTGGGCTGGGCCACGCACATGGGCCGCGACGACGTGGCCGCGCTGCTGACCGAGCTGGCGATCTGACCGCTCACTCGATCAAGCGAGCGGCGCGCGGCGACAGTTCCGGATGTACGCGACCTCGATCGTCTGGCTGGGCAGCAAGCGATACACGATCCGGAACATCCCGACGACCGTACTGCGGTAACCGTCGAACGAGCCGATCATCGGCGCTCCGAGCGCTGGAAACTGCTCGAGCAGCCGCAACCGCCGAACGATCCGGGACAGCAGTGGGTCGAAGATGGCGTCGAGATCCTTCTGGGCTCGCGGTAGAAGGGTGACCTTCAACGACGGGCTCGGCGCTTAAGATAAGCGTCGAGCGAGACGGCCTTGCCCTGCTTCGACTCGCGCTGAGCCTGGCGCAGGCGGAGCTTCCAGTCGGGGTAGCTCATTTCATCGCGCGTGGCGAGGAACCCTTCGTAGCTCTCGACGCTCATGAGGACCGCGGCCGCGCGCCCTCGTTGCGTGATCACCACCGGTTGGTCGGTCTCCTTGACCTGCTCGACGTACTGCTTCGCCTTGGTCTGGAGATCGCTGATCGGGATGATCTTGTCCATATAGAAAAGTATATGTCCAAGCACATGCCACCGCTATGTGATTCGACGGAGGCTAACCTGGGCGGGTGGCGCGCGCGAGCGCGGCGATCTCGTGGTCGGCGAGCTGCTCGGTCGCCATCATCGCGCGGTCGCTCTTGATCTCCTGGGTGCCGTTGCCGAGCACGAAGAAGTGCCCGGTCGGCTGCGTGGCCAGCCGCGAGCCGACGCTGGGGTAGCCGGCGAGCAGGTTGCGCATCTTCTCGATCGCGCGGTCCTGGGCGACCTTGCCGACCAGCCAGGTCCCGATGTTGTCGCGCGCCTTGTAGTCGATGTCGCCCGGGTTCTGGGTCGCGAGCATGACGCCGAGGCCCTCGGAGCGCGCCCGGCGCAGCAGCTCGAACATCGGCTCCTTGGTCGGCGGGTTGCCGACCGCCGGGATGTAGGCGTCGGCCTCGTCGAAGAACACGACGCCCTGCAGCGTCTTGCTCGGCCGCTTGCGCGCGAGCCGGCCGAGCTCGACGAGCAGCCGCGAGATCCAGAACTGGAGCACCGGGATCTCGGTGATCGCCGCGGTGTTGATGATCGAGAGCCTGGTGCGTGCGCCCGCGGGCGGCAGCAGCGCCGCGGCGTCGAGCGGCTCGCCATCGCCGGTCAGGAGCGCGCCGCGCTGGATGTCGAGCGTCTGGAGATCCTCGGACAGCGGCGCGAAGAACCGCTGGAGTGGGCCGACCCGGGTCAGGAGCTCGGGATCGGGGCGGTTGATCGTCTCGCGCAAGAGGTCGATCGTGACCTCGCGCTCCTCGGCGTGGAGCTGGATCGCGCACTGCAGCACGGACTGCTTGTGGCGGTGCGTGGTGCCGGTCCCGTAGCCCATCATGGCGGCGAGCCCGGCGGTCGCAAACTTCGCGAGCTGATCGCGCTCCTGGCTGGTCGCGTCGGCGAGCATCGGGATGACCGGCAGGCGCAGCGGGCGGCCCTGCGAGTTGCCCGGCGTGAACAGATCGACAACGATCCGCGCGCGCAGCGCGGCCCTGCGCTCGCGATCGCCCGCGGCTGGATCCGACCACCAGGCGGAGCTGGCGTAGCGCGAGAGATCGCCCTTGCGATCGACCAGCAGCACCGGGACGTCGCGCTCGAGCAGCTGCTCGAGGATCGCCAGCGCGGCCGTGGTCTTGCCGCTCCCCGTGGTGCCCAGCACCGCGACGTGGGTGGTGATCTGCTCGAGCGGGATGACCACCGGCTCCTTGCGCATCGTCGTGGTCTCGCCGAGCCGGATCCGCGTGGGGTCGGCCGCGACCGGCTGCGGACCGGTGCGCGCCGGCGGCGGTGGCACCGGCGGCGGTGTCGTCGGGGCGGGCCGGCGCTCCACCAGGGGCAGCTGCTGCGTGGTCGTGACCGACAGGTTCCGCGGCAGGTGCTCGAGATCGAGGATCGCGCGGACGAACGCCAGGTGCGCGAGCGGGCGGTTCACGCGCTGCCACGCCCCGAACGCCTGCGGGTGCGCCTCCGCGACGACGCGCGCGGCGATCACCGCGCGCAGCTGGCGCTCCTCGAGCACGACGGTCTGCCCACCGCCCTGGAGGAACTCGCCGATCTGCTTGGAGATCTTCGACTTGGCCTTGAACTGAAAGTCCGAGTTGCGCAGCGCGATCGGCACGATCCCGGTCGAGATCAGCGCGCGCAGGCTGTCGAGCTGGGTCCCGAGGTGGCCGCCCTGCGCGCCGCCGTTGCAGATCTCGAGCACGCGGCGCGCGACGGTCTTGCCCTCGACGACGAGCTGCCTGGCGCGCCCGGGCCCGACGTCCAGCTCGATGCCGACCTCGGTGGCCGCGCCGCGCAGCGCCTCGGCCACCAGCGCGAGGACCCCGGCGTCGTCGTCGGGGATGCCGCCGCTCGCCGCCAGCGCGTCGTTCCACGCGCGATCGAGCTCCACCGTGGTCGGCAGCGCCGGCGGCGTGAACGGCCGCGGTGCCGCCGATGCGCCCACGACCGCGCCGGCGGCGACGCAGGCCTCGTGAAACTCGCGAAACTTCGCGATCGCGTCGCGCGCTCGGAACAGCGTCACCGCCTCGATCTGGCCCGGCGTGAACGGGTACAGCAGATCGTCGTCCTGCATCGCAACGTCGAACGTCGAGTACAGGTGATCGAGCCGGCGCACCAGCATCGCCTCGAGGTCCTCGCGCTGGCGCTGGCTCGCGAGCCGGACCGGCGCCGGATCGCCCTCGAGCCGATCGACCACCGAGCGCGACAGCTGGCCGCGCAGCGCGGTGTACACGTCGTCGAGGCACGCCATCACGACGACGGCCGACGGCACGGCATCCGCGATCCCGCGCAGCGCATCGATCGCCTGCTGCAGCCGCGTGACGGTCTTGCCGTCGGGGACCGTGTCCTCGACCTGATCGACGAGCAGCACGAGCGAGGCGAGCTGGAGCTCGTAGGCGATCGAGCCGAGCTGCCGGATGGTCCGCATCGGATCCTCGGCCTCCCCGCGGGCGGCGAGCCCGCCGAGCAAGCGCTGCTCGTACGGGCTCAGCGGCTCGCAGCGCAGGAACCGGATCACGCGGCGCTGCAACGCCGGATCGCGGCGCTGCAGGAGCAGCAAGGCGTGCACGAGGTCGGGCTCGAGGTGGTGGAGGCCGTCGGCGCGCAGGACCCGATCGACCATCCGGCCGATCAGCTGGTCGAGCTCGGCGCCGGCCAGCTCGGCGCTGCGCAGCCGCTCGACGTCGGCCACCGGGATGTTGCCACGGCCCTCGGCGAGGCCGTCGGACAGGTAGAGCAGCCCGGACTCGGCGAACGCCGGCGGGTCGTACGGCCGCTCGAGCGAGTCGATCAGGTTGCGCAGCACGTAGCGCCCGTAGTCGCCGACCTCGGACGTCATCTGGAGATAGCCGACGTAGCCGAGCCGCTGCGAGTGGACCTGGTGGCGCAGCGCGCGCAGGAGGTGGGTCTTGCCGCTGCCCGATTCGCCGAGCACGAGCAGCGTGCGGCCGTGGCCGTACTGGTGCTGCTCCGGCGTGGTCGCCCGCACGAGCTGGCGGTGGAACACCTCGCGGGCCTCGGCGTGGATCGCCTCGACGTCGAACGGATCGCGCTCGTGGATCTGCGAGCCGTGCGCCACCGACGAGAACACCTCGGGGCCGTCGGCGCGGCAGAACGCGGTGGCCCGGGGATCGGCGCCGGCCACCGGCGGCGGCTCGAACAGCTCGCGCAGCCGGCGGCGGGCGTCCTGCTCGATCTCGGTGCTGCGGCCGGCGAACACCTCGTCCATGACCCGCGCGAGCATGCGCTCGAGCTCGCGGAGCGGCGCCGCGTTGCGGGTGTGACGCTCGACGTGGCGCGCCAGCTCGAGCCCGCGCCAGCCCGCGCCGCTGGCGTAGCCGAACGCGCCCTCGTCGCTGCGGTGGACCAGGAGGAACTGCTCGACCTCCACCGCGGTCGCCGCGCCCTCGTCGAACGACTCGTAGAGCGGCAGCACCGCGAAGTACTTCGGGGCGGCGACCTGGACCAGCGGGGTGACCCGCTCGATCTCCTCGGGATCGATCCGGCCGTCGGCCTCGGTCGCGAGGTGGGCGACCCGCAGGCAGTCATCGAGCAGCGCGAGCTGCGCGAGGACCGGCACCGACGCGGTGGTGACGCCCAGGTCGGTGCGGAGCAGCGCGAGCGCCTCGGCGCGCACGGTATCGCGCAGGCTGCGGTCGATCGTCTGGGTCACCCGCGTGAGCCAGGCGGTCAGCTCGGCGCGATCGAGGGTCGATAGCTGCGTCACGTGACCGGCTCCTTGACGAGGAAGTGAAAGCTCGCGCCGTCCGCGGTGATCTCCGACGCGGCGACCAGCTCCGGATCCATCGCGGCCACGAGGTCGGCGCGCGCCAGCGTCAGCTCGCCGGCGCGATGCGCCGCCAAAAGGCGCGCCTTGAGGTCGTCGAGCGTGACCGCCGACCACCGCGGGTCCTTGCGGAGCTCGTGCCAGACCGCCGAGACGAACACCTTGCGATCGCCGAACCGGCCGTCGTGCGTCGCGCCGGCGGCGCGCAGCACCTCGCTCGCAAACGACGGCGGCGCCTCGCCATCGAAGCTCGCGCCGGCGGCGCCCGGCAGCTCGCTCGCCATCGGCGGCGCCTCATCATCATCATCAGGCGTCGGACCGGCGGCGCCCGACGCGTCGCCTGCGGCCGGCCTCGCCTCGCCGAGCGTGCGCCCCGCGAGCCAGCCGCGCACCAGCGCGTCGCGCAGCACGCGCAGCTCCGGGCGCGGCGCACCGACCTCGCGGGCCGCGAGCACGCGCACCAGGCGCTCGGGCGAGCCGGGGTCGCTGTGGAGCTGGCGCTGGACGAACAGCGCACGGATCTCCGGCGGACAGCGCTTCGGCTGGCCGGGCAGGTCGAGCTCGCGCCAGATCAGCGCGTCGCACAGCGCCGACAGCGACGGCGGTGGCCCGTCGCGCCACAGCCCGAGCGTACGGCCGACGATCGCGGCGGCCCACGCGTCGCGGCCCGCGAGCCGGGCGTGCAGCTTGCCGTCGTCGGCCGCGATCCCGAGCGCCAGCCCCGGCAGCACGCGCTCGGCGAGCTGCGGCCAGGTCCGCGCGGTGTACCGGCCGATCCGCCGCGCCAGCTCCTCGGCGTCGCGCGGGCGATGCTCGGGATCGAGCACGTCGCGCGCGCGCAGATCGCGCACGAGCTCGGCGAGCTGGCCCTGCCAGGCGGCCGGGGTCAGCTCCGCCGGGGCGAACCGCGCGAGCGGCTTGACGAGCTCGCCGACCGACCGCGCGCGACCGGCCGCAGCCGCCCGCGCGACCACCAGCGCCTCGAGTCGGCTCGCGACCAACGTCATCGCGCGCGCTCCCCGAGCCGATACGCCAGCGCCTGACACACCGCGTTCACCGCGGCCCGAACATCGCGCATGACGTCCTCGGCGAGCAAGCGCACGACCAGCAATCCTTGGGTCTGCAGCAGCAGATCCTTGCGGCGGTCCCGGCGATAGCAGTCGGGATCCGCGAAGTGGTGGATGCCGTCGATCTCGATCGCGATCCGATCGCCGCGCGACAGGAGGTCGATCTCGGCGGCGGTCGGCCCGAACCGCACCGACAGCGCCTCGTTGAGCCGGAACCGCCCCGTGGTGGCCGGCGTGGCCTCGAGCGCCTCGTAGAGCGTCGCCTCGGCGACGCTGCGCGCGTCGAGGTTCGCCGGGCGCCCGCGCTCGGCCACCGGCGGGTCGCCGACGGTGACCCAGCCCTCATCGACCATCGCCGCGAGCCGATCATCGCGGCCGGCGCGCCAGTGCGACGCCGCGTCGGCCGTGACGAGCACTGCGATCGGGTGCGTGGGGTCCGCCAGCGCGCGGGCGACGGCCTCGCGGATCCGGTCGTCGAACTCGCCGTGCAGCAGGGTGCCGGCCGTGCTCGACACGGCGATCCACTGGTCCCAGATCTCGCGCCCGCGGGCGCCGCCGACGAGCACCGTCACGCGCGGTGTGCCGTGCAGGCGAACCCAGTGATCGCGCGCGAGCCGGCGGAGCACGGAATCGAACATCGGCCTCCGGGAGAATGCGCGATCTGGTGCAGCCACTCAACGCGCAGCCGGGCGAGACCGCGCGGACGGTAGCCACGCAGGCGCGATGGTGCCGCCATCGGGACCAGCGCCGGGCAGCCGCACCCAGCGCATATCGCTGGAATTGCGCCGAGTTTCGGCCAGGTAACGCGGCGGTGCGCTGGCTCGTCTCACCCGTACAGGAACCAGCCAGGCGACGGCGACCGCCGCCGCCGCACAGCCGGCGCCGTTGCGCCAGACATCCGCGAGCTGGGGGCACCGGGTGGGCGCGAAGATCTGGAGGGTCTCGATCGCGACGGCGGTGCCCAGACCGAGCGCGGTCGCTTCGAGCGCGCTCCGCACCACGCCGCGCGGCCCGCGGAGCAGCGCCCATCCGGCGCCCCCAGCTCGCGGATGTCTGGCGCCACGGCGCCGGCCGTGCGGCGGCGGCGGTCGCCGTCGCCTGGCTGGTTCCTGTACGGGTGAGACGAGCCAGCGCACCGCC